>OIXR01001333.1_pt1 | contig 17353 bp, 14 predicted proteins | sample 1587831 | NCBI WGS metagenome assembly OIXR01 (sample SAMN03283263) | human gut metagenome | biome: human-associated habitat; material: feces | host: Homo sapiens | place: USA | collected 2013
CGTGGAGCTTCAGAAGTTCAATATCTTTCATGCTTCCCACACCTCCGGCATAGGTGATCGGGCATTTCTGGTATTCGGAAAGAAGGTCTGCAAGCTCTGTCTCAATACCGTTTGCTTTGCCTTCTACATCTACCGCATGAACCAGGAATTCATCGCAGTAGCTTCCGAGTTCTTCCATCACTTCGAGGGTTACAGGCACATCGGTGAATTTCTGCCAGCGGTCTGTGACGATAAAGTACTGGTTGTCTTTTTTGCGGCAGCTGAGATCAAGTATGAGATGTTCTTTACCTGCTGCCTGCTCCATTTTTGCGAGATTTTCCCAGGAAAGTTTCCCATCTTTGAACACATAGGAAGTAACAATGACATGGCTTGCTCCGGCGTTCAGATAATCCTGTGCATTTTCCGGGCAGACACCGCCGCCGATCTGAAGCCCTCCCGGATATGCTTTCAATGCCTTAAGTGCCTGGTTTCTGGTAGCTTCATAGTATTCAGAGTCTTTTCCATTCAGAAGAATAACATGTCCGCCTTTCAGTCCGGCGTTTTTGTATAATTCTGCATAAAAAGCTGCATCCTGTCCGGATACGAAGTTTTCTTTTGCCTGATCTCCGGCATCCTTAAGACTGCCGCCTACAATCTGTTTTACTTTTCCATTATGTATATCGATGCATGGACGAAATTTCATAATATCTCTCCTTAATATGAAAAGCCCCCGGATTCTGACAGATCCGGAGGCTTTTCATGATTCTGTTCAGGTTTTCCCTGAAAATATGATAATATGAATTTGTATTTTATGCAAGCATTTTCACTTTATCATGCTAAAGTAAACATTCTGTGACACTGTTCATAGTCTACTATTCCCTGAACCTGTTATCGTCCGTCTACTGCATTCTCGACAGCATCTCCAACATCTTCCACTGCATCGCCAACACCGTCTCCAAGATCTTTGACTCCATCTCCCAGTGCACCGGATACCGTTCCGTCGTTATTTTTTTTATCCTTCATGTTATCTATATTGTTTTCCTGACTCTCACTGCTATCGTCCGTCACTGTGCCGCTATTTTCTTCCGTTTCCTCTGACACGGTATCTCCATTGTCTATAGCAGTATCATCCGCACCGGAATTTGTATCTGCATTGCTTTTATTTTCCCCATCATTCCGTGTATCAGTTTCGGTATTATCTGTCTTAGTGTTATCTTCTTTCTTGTCTTCTGTCACAGTTCCACTCTCATCTGCTTTATTGTTATTACTTCCGCAGGCAGTCAGCATTCCCAGAGCCATTACAAGCAATGAACCTGTCAGGATCCTTTTGGTTTTTTTCATTCTGTCATTCTCCTTTACCATGGATTTTATCTTGTGGTAATAATATGTACCAAAATCTAAAATCCTATTCTGGAAGAAGATGGAAAAATTTTATATAGAAGCCGAACCTTTTCATCATAAAAGGCATGTGCCGCGAAAGACACATGCCCATAAAATTTTAATCCTCTTTTACATAATTTGCACCGAGTTTTGCCGGTACATTAAACTGTTTTCTGCATACGGTCAGTATGATAACAAGAATATATGGCAATGCACTGAACAACTCACTTGGAACAGAGGAAGTTCCCATTGCACGGACAAAAATACCAAGTGCATCGGAAATACCAAAGATGACACCAAAGATCAGTGCCCCGACCGGGTTCCAGTTTCCAAGGAAACAGATACCAAATGCGATCCATCCACGTCCGCCGATAATCTCTGCATTGTACATACCTACATTACACAGTGGATAATAAGCACCTGCGATACCACCTAAACATCCTGCTATTGCCACTGCAAGAAAACGTGTACGTGTTACGTTAATGCCAGCCGCATCTGCTGCCTCCGGATTTTCACCACAGGATCTCATGGAAAGTCCAAGAGAAGTCTTGTAGATCACAAAGAACATGATCGGCACCAGAATATAGGTGAAATAAGTCACCAGATTCTGTGAAAAAATTGCCTGACCGATGATCGGAATCTTGCTCAGCAGAGGAATCTTTATGGTTTTGAGAATACTTACCTTAAGCGGCACCGTCTGAATACCAAAGATTACTCGATAAAAAAATGTACAGCATCCTGTTACAAGGATCGCAACTGCAGTTCCCATTACAATCTGATGCTGATGCATATAAATTGTCGTCACGCCATAAAGAAGTGCCACGATCAGTCCGCAGACCATCGCCAACAGAAATCCGATCAGAAGATTTCCGGAAAGATAGGCTCCGATAAATCCTCCCCATGCACCAACGAGGAAAATACCCTCGATCGCTGTTACCATCATACCGGTGCGTTCTGCCAGAACCTCACCTAATGCGCCCAGAACAAGAGGCGTACTCATAAAAATAGCTCTTGTAATCAAATTCACAAAAATCTGCATACTCAAACCTCTCCTTTCTGGAGTTTCTGTTTCTTCATGCTTCTGATCTCAAGCTTCTTTCTTACAAAGAAAGACATCAGTACAAACAGCATGACGAAACCAAGCATTACGTCAATAACACTCGCCGGTGCATCTGTAGAATGTCCAAGTGCAGTACCTCCGACCTGAAGTGTACCAAACAGGAGTGCTGCAAAAATAACACCGATCGGATTTGCATTTGCCATGATCGCAATACCAATTCCATAGGAACCGATATCAGACTCCAGTCCGGTAAGAAGCATATGCTGCATACCATTGATCTCGGTAAAACCTGCAAGACCTGCAACTGCACCACTGATAAAGAACGCAAGCATGCACTGTGTCTTCGGATTAATACCGGACATTGCCGCTGCATCCTGATTAAATCCCATGACGCGGATGCGATACCCCATAGAAGTACGGTACAGGATGAACCAGATCACAATTGCCGCTATAACTGCGATCACAATACCCAAAGAAACAGAAGTTCCTTTGATGATTTTTGGAAGCCATGCAGAATTATCAATGTAATCTGTTTTTAGATATTCATGTTTGGACTCCTGAAGAACGGTTCTTAAAAGGAGCTGCATAACATAGGTAATAACATAGGTTGACATCATACTTACCAGGAACTCATTTGCATTGAATTTTGCTTTGAGAAAACCAATGATAAATCCAGTAAGACCACCACCGATCATACTTGCAAGGCAGGCAGCAATCAGAACCACAGGACCCGGAACCTTCGTCTGGAGCTGCAGGGTAACTGCAACCGCACAGATACATCCTACATAAAACTGCCCCTGTGCACCGATGTTATAAAGGTTTGCTTTATATGTAAAAGCAAATGCAAGGCTGGTAAGAATCAGAGGCGTTGTCTTTACCAGAATATTTCCCATGGAAAATTTATCTGCAAATGTTTCTGAAAGCATGATCTTCAGAGACTCGATCGGATTGACACCAAGCAGCGGCAAAAATGCGAAGCTGATCACCAGTCCGAGGATGATCGCCAGAACAGTCCACCAAAGAAGCTCTGCTACTTTTTTCTGTTGTTTCATGATTCTGCACCTTCTTTCTCAAGCTGCACACCAGCCATCAGCAGTCCAATCTTCTCCGTTGTAAGCTCACCGTTTTTAAAAATTCCCATGATCTTTCCTTTATAAAGAACTGCAATCCTGTCGGAGAGTGCAAAGATCTCTGAGAGTTCTGTTGAGACAAGAAGAACCGCTTTTCCTTTATCTCTCTCACCAAGAATTGTTTTGTGAACATAGTTGATCGCACCAAGATCAAGTCCACGGGTTGGCTGGTCAAAAATGATCAGTTTGTCGCCCATATCAACTTCCCTGGCTACAACCATTTTCTGCTGATTTCCACCAGAGAGACTTCCCGCCGTAACCGTGTGATCCGGTGCTTTGATCGCGTACTGTTTGATACTGTCTTCTGTGTAACGGTGAAGTGCTGACCAGCGGATCAGTCCATGATTGACCCATTTGTTCAGATAGCTGGATTTGAGAAGCATGTTTTCGGACATAGACATCTCTGCAACCATTCCATAACGATAACGGTCAGCTGCCGCATATCCCATACCAAGTTTAATCCTGTCTTTGACAGACTCGTTTGTGACATCCTCTCCGTCCAGCTCGATCTTTCCGGATGTAATCGGGATTCCTCCATAAATTGCCTCACAGAGTTCCTGCTGTCCATTGTCGGAAACTCCGGCAAATCCAAGAACCTCTCCCTCGTGGATCTCAAAATTGATATCTTCCAAAAGCGGGGTATGATCCTTCGGTTTAATGCTTAAATCTTTGACCGCAAGGCGTACTCTGCGATTACTCATATCTTCCGTTCCCGGCTTTTCCAGTGTTTCCAGTTCACGACCGATCATCATATGTGCCAGTTCAGCCTCTGAGGTATCTGTTTTCTTTACAGTTCCACAAATGCTTCCGTTTCTCATAACTACGATCGTATCTGAGACTGCCATAACCTCTCGCATCTTATGTGTAATAAATACTACAGAGTTGCCCTGCTCAACATAACGGCGGACAAATTCCATCAGAGTGTCTATCTCCTGAGGTGTAAGCACAGCAGTAGGTTCATCCATGATCAGGACTCTGGCATTCAGATAAAGTGCCTTTAAAATCTCAACCTTCTGCTGAGTTCCTACGGAAAGATTCTTTACATACTCTCCTGCCGGTACCTGAAATCCGTACTTTTCTGCAAGTGCCTGGATTTCTTTTTCTTTTTTCTTAATATCCAGTTTTCCCTTACAGTTTCCAAGAATGATATTCTCTGTGACTGTATGAGCCGGAACCAGTGAAAAATGCTGCTGAATCATGGAAATACCGGCATCCATTGCTTCTTTTGGTGTTGCTATCTTACGTTCTTTGCCATCGATCCATATCTCTCCTGATGTTGCATGATACAGACCATACAAAATCTTCATGATCGTACTCTTGCCGGCCCCATTCTCACCCAGAAGAGCTACAACTTCGCCCTTATGGATCGTAATGGAAACATCGTCATTGGCTAATACCTTGGCAAAACGTTTGGTGATATGTTTTAATTCTATAACAGGCTCGTTCATGATTTCGCCAACTCCTCTCCTTACAAATTTGACAGTGCCTTTCGGCACTGTCAATTCGTAAACGCATATTCTCTTCATCAACTGTTTTTATTCGTAACTGCTCACAGTAACTTTTATTCTGCTTCGGAGAAATACTGGGTGAAATCGATCTTGCCATCTGTAATATCCTGTACTGCCTGATCAACTGCACTCTTGCACTCATCTGTAACTGCATCTGTATAGATTGGCTCAAATACGCCCTCTGCTACACCAACTTCCTGAGCACCTTTCAGTTCACCAGAAGCGATTCCTTTAACAATCCACGGATAAACATTTGACCAGTTCATGTTTACGGATGCTACAACACAATCGCTCTCATCGTTTTTGTTTGCTGCAAATGCAACGAATTTTGCACCTTTTTCTTCTGCTGACTGAACAGCACCAGATGCACCTTCATTTGAATAGCAGAAAACAGTATCTGCGCCATTGTCGATCATCTGATCTGTCATGGATTTTGTTACAGAAACGTCTGTCCATGTATTCAGGAAAGATCTGTTTGCTTCTGCTCCTTCGATACCTCTTTCTTCTGCAACTGCCTTGGCAGCACCTTCATAGGTATCAAGAAGTTTTACCATTGCTGCATTGGATTCTCCACCTTCTGTAGCAAATTTACCATTCTCTGTAGTGTATCCTGCGATGATACCTGCAAGATAAGAGCCTTCATATTCTTTCGGGAATACAGGAACCATGTTGTCAGAATCACTTGCAGTTCCGTTAATAACAGTATATACAGTCTCCGGATACTGAGGTGCTACTGCTGCACTTGCCTCATCAAACTGGCTTCCTGCTGCCATTACCAGATCATAGCCTTTCTCACCATATTCTGTAAAAGTGGACTCGAATTCTTCTACCGGAACAGATTCAACAACCTCAATGGAGGTTCCGAGTTCTTCGTCACATTCCTTTGCACCTGCATTGTTACTTGCATTCCAGCTCTGGTCATCAATGCTTCCCGGAAGGATAAGAACAATCTTCATTCCTGCATAATCCGGATCATCTGCCATTACCGGTACTGTCATAGTTGCTGTGGCCAGTACACCACAAAGTGCCGCTGCTGCTAATGCTTTTTTCATATTGAATTTCCTCCTTTTTCCACGGTCTCCCTGCCGTGTATTACTTTGTGTAACTTTTTTGTCTTTTGTTTAACGTACGATTATTGATGTAGTTACTATATCACAAAAATTTTAAGAGTTCAATAATCTTTTTGTGCAATTAGTCTAATGATTTTTTGGTTACTTTTTTATTTTTGGATATTTTTTACAGGCCTGTTCAGTCAAAGGAAAAAATCGATATCTGTTCTGGCAGATCCATACAAAAAAGGCGTAAACACCTTTTGATGTTTACGCCCTTGTAAATTCGGTTGTTCTTTGATTGATGAAGTCATCATAGCACAACTTTTTTTGATTGCAAGAACTTTTTTTAGTCTTTTGTATATCACAAAAACATATTGACGTTATTTATCCCTCGATCACATCAGCCATATCATACCGTCCTGCCGGTTTCCCTGCGAGGAACTTGGCTGCTTCCACAGCACCTTTGCCAAAAACAGCCTTGGAATATGCAGTATGCTTGAATTCGATCACTTCATCCGGACCGGCAAAGATCACTTCGTGGTCTCCTACGATCGTTCCGCCGCGAACTGCAGAAATACCGATTTCCTTATCATCACGCATCTCTCGCTTCTGGCTTCTGTCATAGACATAGTGATACTGATTATCCATAGCTTCGTTGAGACTGTCTGCAAGTGCCAGAGCAGTACCGCTCGGTGCATCCAGTTTCAGGCGATGATGACGTTCTACGATCTCCATGTCAAATCCTGCGGTTGCCAGAACTTTGGCAGCTTCCTGGATCAGTTTGAGAAGCGTGTTGATTCCAAGAGACATGTTTGCAGATTTGAGGACAGGAATCTTCTTTACCGTCTCCTCTACTTTGGCAAGCTGTTCTTCGGAAAGTCCTGTTGTGCAGAGTACAACCGGAAGGTTACGCTCTACGCAGAAATCCAGCAGTGCATCTGCTGCCTTGGCTGAAGAAAAGTCGATCACTACATCTGCCTCTGTCTGACATGCTTTGATATCTGTGAATACCGGATATGTGGTGTTTCCTTTGTCTGCAATATCGATTCCGGCAACGATCTCTGCATTTGCATCCTTCGCAACCAGATCAGAGATCACCTGACCCATATGTCCACAGCATCCGTGCATAATAATTTTTACCATAATCTTCGTTTCCTCCAGGGTATCTTAAGCAAGTTTGATTCCAAAATTTTTCATTGCTTTGATCAGTGTTTCCTTGTTTGCTTCTTCCATCTCGCAAAGCGGCATACGAAGCGGTCCTACATTCATTCCCATAAGGTTCAGAGCAGTCTTGACCGGAATCGGGTTTACCTCGCAGAAAAGTGCATTGATCAGCGGGATCGCATCGATCTGGATCTTGGCTGCTCCTTTGGTATCTCCCTCGAGGAATTTCATGACCATGTCATGAGTTTCTTTCGGTGCAACGTTGGAAAGAACGGAAATAACACCCAGTCCACCAAGAGAAAGAATCGGAAGAACCTGGTCATCGTTTCCGGAATACAGTTCCAGATCTTCACCTGCCAGAGAAACTGTCTTGGCGATCTGAGAAAGATCACCGCTTGCAGCCTTAAGACCTACAATATTCTTAACATTCTTAACAAGGGCAGCAACTGTTGCCGGCTGGAGATTACATCCTGTACGGCTTGGAACATTGTACATGATGATCGGTGTCTCCGGTACTGCGTTTGCTACAGCAGTATAGTGAGCAATAAGGCCTTTCTGAGTTGCCTTATTATAATAAGGAGTTACTATCAGCAGAGCGTCTGCTCCGTAAGATGCAGCTTCCTTAGACATCATGATTGCAGTCTCTGTGCAGTTGGAACCTGTTCCTGCGATAACCGGAACACGTTTGTTTACTTTATCAATTGCAAATTTAATCGTCTTGAGATGCTCTCCATGTGTCATAGTTGCAGACTCACCTGTAGTACCGCAGATAATGATCGCATCTGTACTGTTGGCAATCTGATACTCGAGCAGTTCTTCAAGTTTATCGTAGTTCACCTTTCCGTCTTCATACATAGGGGTAACGATCGCTACACCTGCACCTTTAAAAATTGCCATTTGAACTCCTCCTTTATTCTTCTGTAATTTTATCTTATTCCTTCATGATCCGCTGAGTGAATCTCCTCTGTGTTCAGTGTTGTGACTGTGTCCACATAAGGTCTCAGCTCATCCGGGAAATTCCATCCCGTCATCACTATATGCATAGACTCGTCCTTCTGCTTCAGAATGTCAGCAATGACATCTGCAGTAACAATTCCGCAGTCCAAAAGTCCCAGAATCTCATCCAGCAACAGGAAATCACATTCCTGAGTCACCACAACCTTACGGGCAAAGTTCAGTCCGTTAAGGATATTGGATTTCTCCTCTGCCTTCTCTTCCTCTGTCAGCTGGTCATAACAGCAGTCTCTCTTTTCAAAACGGAAGATCTTGAAATCCAGATTGTCCATCTCCTCCAGGAAATCCAGCGAACGCTTCTCACATCCTTTCAGAAACTGGATCACAATCACACTCCTGCCCTGAACGGCTTCACGGATACTCTGTCCGATTGCAAGCGCAGTCTTGCCCTTTCCGTTTCCACAGTATACTTCTGTTAATTCTCTTTCCATAACTACTTCCTCTTAACGTTAGTAAAACTAATCCTTGCATTAATGGTTTTATCTTACCTCAGTTCAGGCAAAAAAGCAAGCTGTATCTGCCGGGTGTTTCCTGATACCATCTCTCGGGGATATCACCTGTGAACAGTTACACTGCTGCTTAGCTAATCCACATATTCCAGCTTACTCACGGATACTTCATAAGCAATACGCTTTTCGGACTGATTTTCACTGATACGTTTCACATACTCCCTGCTCTGGATTCTTCCCCAAAGAAGCACATGCCCTCCCACTGCAAATGCCGAAGCGTATCTTGCATTCCTGCCCCAGCAGATACATGGTATGTAGTCTGATTTTCCATAAGGCCTGTTCACTGCCAGAAGGATATCCGCGATTTCTCTTCCAAGAGGAGTCTTTCGATAAACCGGAGGTTTACAGATAAATCCATCCATAAAGATCTGATTGACCGGAGTATTTTCTTCATCCTCTTCCACAAATCTCACTTCACGTGCAAAAACAGAAAGTACCAGTCGATTATGTTTCTCTTCATGACGATTATAAGAACGAAACTGGCCATGAATCTCGATATATTCTCCTGTGTAGTCCTGCGTGACATCGATCAGACGCTCAGACACCATAACCGGGATTCTGTCCTCCGAATCACTGAGTCGTCTGACAATAAGTTCCATTGTATAAAAGCCCTCACCAAATACCTGGTGGCTAAAAGTAAAGCCTGTATCAATTTTTCCCATGATCGATACCTGATTATTTTCAATGATTTTGTCTGCCATAAATAAGTTCTCCTTCCTCTTTGGGTATTTTGTTTTTTATAGAACTATGAATATGAAGTCCCACGAAGATTTAGAACCATTTTTAAAAAAAATTTTATTAACACCTTGTAATCTGCGAAAAATGTGGTAAACTGAAATGTCGTATTATGAAAAAAACACATTAATATAGAAGAAAAAAGAAAGGATTTCGATTTTTATGAATATCAAACGCGAAGATGTACGCAACGTAGCCATTATCGCCCATGTCGATCACGGCAAAACCACACTGGTGGATCAGCTTCTGAAGCAGAGCGGTGTATTCCGTGAAAACCAGGAAGTTCAGGAACGTGTCATGGACTCCAATGACATTGAGCGCGAGCGCGGAATTACTATTTTGTCCAAGAACACTGCTGTCCACTACAAAGGAGTAAAAATCAACATCATCGATACCCCAGGCCATGCAGACTTCGGTGGCGAGGTAGAGCGTGTACTGAAGATGGTCGATGGCGTTATTCTTCTGGTAGATGCTTTTGAAGGTGCCATGCCTCAGACTAAATTCGTTCTGAAAAAGGCTCTTGAACTGGATCTGCATGTTATTGTCTGCATCAACAAGATCGACCGTCCGGAAGCACGTCCAGATGAGGTTATCGATGAAGTTCTCGAACTCCTTATGGATCTTGAGGCTTCTGATGAGCAGCTTGACTGCCCGTTCCTGTATGCTTCCGCAAAAGCAGGTCATGCAGTTCTGGATCTTGCAGATACACCAGAGAATATGGCTCCGCTGTTTGAGACAATCCTGAAATATATCCCGGCTCCGGAGGGTGATCCGGATGCTGATACCCAGGTTCTTATCAGCACCATCGACTACAATGAATATGTAGGACGTATTGGTGTAGGTAAAGTAGAGAATGGTAAGATCGCAGTAAACCAGGAACTTACCCTTCTGAACCATCACGACCTTGACAAACGCAAGAAAGTCAAGATCAGCAAGCTCTATGAATTTGACGGTCTGAACAAGATTGAAGTTAAAGAATCATCTGTAGGTTCTATTGTTGCAATTTCTGGTATTGAAGATATTCATATCGGTGATACCCTCTGCGGCGGTGACAATCCGGAAGCAATTCCGTTCCAGAAGATTTCTGAACCTACACTTTCCATGAACTTCCTTGTAAACGACAGCCCACTTGCAGGACAGGAAGGTAAATTTATCACTTCACGTCATCTGCGTGACCGCCTGTACCGTGAACTCAACACAGATGTCAGCCTTCGTGTAGAAGATACAGAAACTACTGAGTGCTTCAAGGTTTCCGGACGTGGTGAACTTCATCTGTCTGTCCTTATTGAGAATATGCGCCGTGAAGGTTATGAATTTGCAGTAAGTAAGCCGGAAGTTCTGTATCACACAGACGAACGCGGCAAGAAACTCGAGCCGATGGAAATCGCTTACGTTGATGTTCCGGAAGAATTCTCAGGTACTGTTATCCAGAAGCTGAGCGAACGTAAAGGTGAGCTTCAGGGAATGAGCACAGCCAGCGATGGTTCTGTTCGTCTGGAATTCCACATCCCGTCCCGTGGACTGATCGGTTTCCGTGGAGAGTTCCTTACTTCCACCAAGGGTACCGGTATTCTGAATACCACCTTCGACGGATATGCTCCGTACAAGGGAGATTTCCAGTACCGTAAACAGGGATCCCTGATCGCATTCGAATCAGGTGAGGCTGTTGCATACGGTCTGTTCTCCGCACAGGATCGTGGAACACTTTTTGTCGGACCTGGCGAAAAAGTATACAGCGGTATGGTTATCGGACAGAATGGTAAAGCTGAGGACATCGAACTGAATGTCTGCAAGACCAAACATCTGACCAACACACGTTCTTCTTCCGCTGATGAAGCTCTGAAACTGACCCCGCCAAGAATCCTCAGCCTGGAGCAGGCGATCGAGTTTATCGATCAGGATGAGCTTCTTGAGGTTACACCATCAAGCCTTCGTATCCGTAAGAGAATTCTCGACCCTAGAGAAAGAAAACGTGCTGCATTCCGTAAACAGTAAAAACAAACAAGTCTGCTTTAGACTACAAAAAACGTGCGCTGTCAATGCGCACGTTTTTTATGTCATATTATCGATCTGAATGTTGCTTCCACTTCTTCTGAAGCTTAACCTTCGCTTCAAGAAGTTTTTCTCTGGAAAGCTTCGACTCGGAAGGTTTCTCCTTCGGTTGTTCAGGCTTGTGGAAATAATTATCATACGCTTCCCGCATCTCCCCTTGATGATTCTTCTGGAGACCTCTGTTCGTCAGCTTCCTGATGATATCATAGATCACTCCAAAAAGCGGAACTGCGATAACCATTCCGACAATTCCCCATAATCCGCCAAACAGAAGAATAGAGAATAATACCCAGAAACTGGAAACACCTGTTGTATTTCCAAGGATCTTCGGTCCGATGATATTTCCGTCCACCTGCTGAAGGATCACAATAAAGATAACGAAATACAGTGCCTGCCATGGATTATCAAGAAGAAGCAGCAGGGTACATGGGATCGCACCGATAAAAGGTCCGAAAAACGGTATGATATTCGTCACACCGATCACTACACTGATAAAAGCGGCCGACTCAAATCCCATCAAGGTCGTACCTGCAAAGCAGATCACACCGATAATCGCAGAGTCAATGATCTTTCCAACAAAGAAACCATTGAACATCTTATCTGTATAACGAAATTCTTCCTCAATGATAGCCGCCCACTTATTTGGAAAAATACCATACAGAAGCAGCTTTGCCTGTGCACCAAACAGTTTCCTGCTGGCAAGAAGATAAACGGCGATCAAAAATCCAAGAAACATGTTCTTGAACACACTGAACACCTCTATCAGCTGTACTGTGATATTATTAATAATTCCCTGGATCGTCTGCATCATGCTGGAATTTGCATTCAGGACATCATTCAGTCCACTCTCGATCTGTGAAGCGAAATGATTAAAATATGCCCGGATCTGCGGCTGGTCCTGCAGTATCTGATCAATCATACGGTTACAATACGCGAGTCTCGCCGGAAGAATACGGATAATCTTGACCGTACTGTCCCATACCTGCGGCAGGATCAGAAGAATCAATAAGACTACGATCGTCACAGCAGAAATCACTGCTATCGCGATAGACAGGAATTTCAGACCTTTTTTCTGTTTTTCTGTTGCATTTGGAAACCACTTCAGGAATCTGTCATCCATGCGATTGCACATTGGTGCAAGAATATAGGCAATCAACGCACCATACAGGAACGGTTTCAGGATGTTAAAAATTCCTCTGATGCCTGCTGCGATATTCTGACTCTGGTTCAGAATATACATAATTGCGAAGCCAAACGCCAGGACTGACGCACCTGTGATTCCAAGTTTTACATATTTTGTGTTTTCATTCTGTTTCAATAGTCATGCCCCCTGAAGCTGTCTTTTCTGTATCACATATCTGTGATTTTCTGTTTGTTTGTAACTGTTCTGTCTTTTCACAGACAGATTTATTTGTAACCGTTCACAGGTAAACTGAGTGAGCAGTAACATTTATTTTACTCATCTTGTTGCAGTACATTGTAACATCCACATTCTTGATTTGCAACACACAGATTTCCTGTTTTGTTTCTTAAGTTTCTTATGGAGTAAAAAAACAACTGCCCCGGTATCACATTCCTGTAATACCGGGGCAGCCGCCGTTTATAATAAATTTTTTATAGAAGAAAATGTACTTGTTTCTTATTTACCATAGTATGCTTTCAGATAAATCTCTTTCAGCTCTGCGATGAGTGGGTATCTCGGGTTTGCACCAGTACACTGGTCGTTGAATGCCTGTTCGCTCATCTCATCAAGAGTCTCAAGGAAGTATTTCTCATCTACATTGTAGTCTTTGATAGTAGGTTTGATCTCGATGATCTTCTTGAGTTCTTCCAGTTTCTCCAGAAGTTTCTCAAATACTTCTTTGTCATCTTTTCCCGTCAGTCCTACAAAACGACCAATCTCTGCATAACGAGCCAGAGTCTTCGGATACTGGTACTGCGGGAAAGTACCCATCTTTGTCGGAACTTCTGCTGCATTATAACGCATAACATCTGTGAGTACCAGAGCGTTTGCAATTCCGTGTGGAATGTGGTGGAAAGCACCCAGTTTGTGTGCAAGGGAGTGGTTTACTCCGAGGAATGCATTTGCGAATGCCATACCAGCCATGCAGGAAGCATTTGCCATATGATCTCTTGCTTCTACATCATTTCCGTTTCTGTATGCTCTTGGCAGATAGTCAAATACCAGTTTGATCGCACGGAGTGCAAGACCGTCTGTGTAGTCAGATGCCATCATGGATACATATGCTTCGATCGCATGTGTCATAACGTCGATACCGGAAGCACTTGTCAGTCCTTTTGGTGCACTCATCATGTTGTCTGTATCTACGATCGCCATATCCGGAAGCAGTTCATAGTCTGCCAGAGGCCATTTAATTCCTGTCTCTTTATCTGTGATGATCGCGAACGGTGTTACCTCAGAACCTGTACCAGAAGATGTAGGTACGGCGATGAAGTAAGCTTTTTTACCCATTTTCGGGAATGTATAAATTCTCTTACGGATATCCATGAAGTCCATTGCCATATCATCGAAGTCTGCATCCGGGTTTTCATAAAGAACCCACATGATCTTACCGGCATCCATTGCGGAACCACCACCCATTGCAATGATGCAGTCCGGCTCAAATGCACGCATTGCTGCTGCACCTGCTCTTGCACTTGCCAGAGACGGATCTGGTTCTACATCAGAGAAGCATGTATGAACGATTCCCATTTCATCCAGTTTGTCTTCGATTTTCTTTGTATATCCATTCTTATAAAGGAAGGAGTCAGTTACGATGAAGCAGCGTTTTTTGCCCATTACGTTTTTCAGTTCATCAAGAGCAACCGGCAGGCAGCCTTTTTTGAAGTAAACTTTTTCCGGGGTTCTCATCCAGAGCATGTTCTCTCTCCTCTCAGCAACAGTCTTGATATTGATCAGGTGTTTTACACCAACGTTTTCAGATACAGAGTTTCCACCCCAGGAACCGCATCCAAGTGTCAGAGACGGAGCAAGTTTGAAGTTGTAGAGGTCTCCGATACCACCCTGAGAAGATGGAGTATTGATAAGAATACGGCAGGTCTTCATTGCTGCTGCATGTTTTGCCATTTTTTCTTTCTCATTTACATTGATGTAAAGAGAAGCTGTATGTCCGTATCCGCCATCAGCTACAAGCTGTTCTGCTTTTGCGATTGCTTCGTCGAAGGTTTTTGCCTTGTACATTGCAAGTACAGGAGAAAGTTTCTCATGTGCAAACTCTTCACTGATATCTACAGATTCAACTTCACCGATCAGGATTTTTGTTTCAGCCGGGACAGTAACTCCTGCCATCTCAGCGATGGTTGCTGCTTTCTGTCCAACGATCTTGGCATTCAGTGCACCATTGATCAGGATTGTTTTTCTTACTTTCTCGATCTCATCTTCTTTAAGGAAGTAGCATCCTCTGTACTGGAACTCTGCTTTTACTGCTTCGTATACGCCCTCCAGAACAGTTACAGACTGCTCAGAAGCACAGATCATACCATTGTCGAATGTCTTGGAATGAATGATGGAGTTTACTGCAAGACGAACGTCTGCTGTCTCATCAATGATAACCGGTGTATTTCCGGCTCCAACACCAAGTGCCGGTTTTCCGGAGGAGTATGCAGCCTTAACCATTCCAGGACCACCTGTTGCAAGGATGATGTCAGCTTCTTTCATTACAAGGTTTGTCAGTTCAAGGCTTGGTACATCGATCCATCCGATGATGCCTTCCGGAGCACCTGCTTTAACTGCTGCCTCCAGAACAACCTTTGCAGCCTCAATAGTGCTTCCTTTTGCACGTGGATGTGGGCTGATGATAATCGCGTTTCTTGTTTTTAATGCGATCAGAGTTTTGAAGATTGCTGTGGAAGTCGGGTTTGTTGTCGGGATAACTGCTGCAATCAGACCGATCGGCTCTGCAATTTTCTTAATTCCATAAACCGGATCTTCTTCCACTACACCACATGTCTTTGTGTTTTTGTATGCGTTGTAGATATATTCAGATGCATAATGATTTTTGATAACTTTATCTTCTACGATACCCATTCCTGTTTCTTCAACAGCTGCTTTGGCAAGCGGGATACGTGCTTTATCTGCTGCAGTTGCTGCTGCTTTGAAAATCTTATCAACCTGCTCCTGTGTATAGGTAGCAAAAATTTTCTGAGCTTCTTTCATTGCGGCAATCTTAGCTTCAAGTGCCTCTGGAGTATCGATAATTGCAGGGATGTTATTTTCTTTCTTTGCCATTTCTGAAATCCTCCTGTTTTTCTTTTTCGTCTTAATAGTGTAGTGTGTTGGTTGTGTGTGTTAATGAATTATCGTTAATTATTTATCAATCTTGCTGATGAGGTTATTATATGTGATTGTTAATCATTTGTCAATATACTTTATTCCTCTAAATCAATCCCACATAATCCCTCTTTTTTCGATTTTTTATGCATTTTATTCAAGTGCTTTCGGGGTGCTTTTGTACATTATTATCATATAATTTAAAATTTAGATTTTTTCATTCACTTTCTTTTGAAATATTTTATATTTTTTCTGTTTTTCTATATACTTTTTTGTTTATTTTGTATATAATAATATATTATGCCGTTTCGTTAATACAGCAAAAATACTCACTGTTTTTCCAGACAAACGCTCAGCCTCCCAAGTATATCCCACAATCTTTCGCAACTGTCCGCGAGTCATTCCCCAAAAGTTCAAATAAGATTATTTGTCATATTTCTATTATGCCCCACATAAATTAAAAGATGAGAGATCTTTACTTTCTTTTAACACAATCAATCTACAAATTTATTATTGAAGGAGTATTCTAATGGGAAGCGGCAATGCAGTACGAGTAACAGAACCAGAAACATTCACATTGATACAATTAGAGGAAGAAAGACAGAAATTGAAAAAGAAAGAACTTTTAAAGAATATGCTGACTGACAGTGAGTTCAGCATCAAAGGACAATGTGCCATCAATCTTATGATGACCAAACTCGACATCATCAACACATTTCTGCTGATGAAATATAAACGGAATTTTATTCAGATGAAAACCTGGAGACTCAAAAGCTATGACAGTGTCTGCAAAAAAATGCAGAAAAAAGGACTGGACCTGAATTTTGATCTGGCACTGGAAAAGATCAATGACCTGATCGGCGTTCGTGCTGTATGTGCTTATGTAGATGATATTTACAAAGTAGCTGACCTGATCGAAAAACAACAGGATATCCATATCCTGAAAATCAAAGATTATGTACAGCAGCCAAAGAAATCCGGCTATCAAAGCCTTCATCTGATTCTGGAAATTGCAATTCCATTCCAGAAAGAAAACCAGTGGATCAAACTGGAATTGCAGCTTCGAACTGCTGCCATGGATTACTGGGCCAACCTCGACCATCAATTGCGTTACAAACGCGGACAAAAGCAGGCAGCAGTGATCAATGAAGAATTACAGCAGTGTGCTTCTGTGATCACACAGCTCGATCAGAAAATGCTGGATATCCGTAAAAAAATTGACAAGATCTGACCAGCGCACCACCGGTGCTTCCTCAATATGCACTGCAAAAGACGCAGGGGCATGACCAAAAAAGTCAGCTCCTGCGTCTTTTTTATCTGTTTTTACTCTTATAAATTTCTATTATACATTTTACAAATTCGTGTACTGTACATTCCGGCTTCCTACAGCCCATACTCTGCTGCCAGCTTCTTAAATTCAGGCAGAGAATTCTGAATCGTCTCGTAAGATACACAATATGCCAGTCTTACATATCCAGG
>OIXR01001379.1_pt1 | contig 16806 bp, 6 predicted proteins | sample 1587831 | NCBI WGS metagenome assembly OIXR01 (sample SAMN03283263) | human gut metagenome | biome: human-associated habitat; material: feces | host: Homo sapiens | place: USA | collected 2013
CCTTCTTTCGTAAATGTTGCAAATGTTTGTTTTGGCACTTTCATTATACAACACATGGAATCGAGGTGTCTTTCTTTTATGCAAAATCACGAACTTGCTCATTTATAGATAGTAACTTAACTTGCTGTGCGTCCACAACGCAGGATCTGTCTGATTTTGTATTTGAGAAAAATGTTGAGAAATATAAACCGGATATTGTTACCAGATTTGAATACAAAAAACAGAGAAAAGAGCATACGCAATATATTACAAAAATACATGTGTTAGGCCGAACAGAAATTTATTTGGTAGTCACGGAAGTGAATATGCCATTAACAATACTGGACTATATGGCATTGGAAAATGCTGTTTTTACTTTACAGTATAGTTTTATGGGAACATATGCTCAAAATCAGATAGAAAAAAAATATCAACGAGATATTGGATATAGCTTGCTTAATGGTTTATTAACGGGCGATGAATTGAGTAAAGCTGCAAGAATGCTAAAGTTGAAAGATACAGCTCAATATTGTGTGGTAAGTTTTCATACGATTTCAAGCAATAGCGAAGATTATTATACAAAAGAAGAATTAGAAGAAATCGGAGTGATAGAAGGCGAGATTCAGAGATTACTTCCGGATGAACATATTTACCGGAATCTGAATCAGATTGTGTGTATTCATGAAATTAAGCCTGGGGAAACACAAGCAGGGTTCCGGGAAGAAATGGAAAAATTATATCAGACAGTACAGAAGCAGATTTTTCACAGAAATAAGACAACGGATTTTCAGATTGGCATTGGAAGTATTGTTAATGGATATGGAGATTTGAAAAAATCTTTTAAGGATTCAAAGAAAATCATAGACTATATGGATATGCTCAGATATCTCTATGGTGATAAGAATATATCGGTAGCCGATTTTTCTAAGCTCGGTTTTTTCCAGATTTTTGAAAAAATCAAAAATCGTGATGAACTGATGGAATATGTGCCAGAGTCACTTGTGAAATTATATTGGTATGATAAAGAACATGATGGAGAACTGATTGAAACGTTGCAGGCGTATCTGGACTGTGATAAGAGTGCGAATAAAGCAGCTGAAAAACTCTATGTAAATTATCGTACTCTTTCAGGGCGATTGAAAAAAATAAAAGATATTTCCGGCATTGATTTCAAGAATTCTGCTGAGATGCTGGCTGTTAGAAATGGAATCGTTTTATTCAAAATGGCAGAAACACTGTAATTCAAAGAGAAACTATATCTCTATGGTATGGTTTCTTTTTTTTGCGAAAAACCGATAACTACAAATTTTTTGTAGCAAAACGTGAAAATATCTTCCTATTCTCTGTATTATTTTTGCAAAAAACAAGTGCTATACTTTAACCAGTACATAAAAGGATACCTTGATTATCTAAGTTGATATGAAGCAGGAATGAAACATGAAAAAGAAACAGGTTGAGAAAGAACAGAATAATGAGAAACAGCTTCCCAGACAGGAAACGACACTGGGAGAAGATATCTTTCAACTGTTATTGAAGATTGTTCTTATCATTTTGGCGGTCATCCTTGTTTTTACATTTATGTACGGGATGGCGAGAATCAATGACGTATCTATGAAACCAGCAATAAAAGATGGTGATCTGGTCATGTATTATCGACTGGACAAGCGTTTTGTGTCCGGTGATATTGCAGTATTTAAGAAAGATGGCAGAACAACCACAGGCAGGGCCGTAGCAGTCGCAGGTGATACCGTAGATATAACAAAAGACGGTTTGATGATTAACGGCGCTACGCAGATTTCACAGGATATTTATTTTGACACCACACAGTTTCAAAATGGAGTTGACTTTCCAATCACTGTTGGAGAAGGTCAGATATTTGTACTGGGTGATAACAGACCGGAGGCGTCAGACAGCAGAATCTATGGCTGTATCAATGTAAAAGATGTCAAAGGAAAAGCGATTGCGGTTATTCGGACCAGAGGACTCTAATCCCCTCCTCCGTTAATCAAATAGAAACAAACAATATTATTTACAAGGGAGGAAGCATTATGAGCATGAACAAAATGTTCAAAAAAGTGCTCGCAGTTGTTGCTGCTGGTGCCATGACGATGGGAATGGCAATGCCAACATTTGCGGCAGATGAGGGCAAGACAACGGAGGCATGGATTACTAAGACCTACAACACAGAGGTCGGAAAGGCTGAGAAGTTTAGCTTTACAGCAGAGCAGGTCAAGACAGGAACTGGTATCATTACAACAGATGCAGCGGTTACTATGCCGGAGATATCATTTACCGATACTGAAACAGGAAAAATTTCTAAGAGAGGTCAGATTACATTTCCGACATATCCAGAAGCAGGAAAGTATGAGTATACTGTAAAAGAGACACAGACAGCAGATCCAATAGTAGCAAACAGTGAGCATGAAAAAATGATCATGTCACAGGCTGAGTATACAATGGATGTATATGTTACAGATGGTGCAACTGGTACAGAAATTTCTAATATCGTTGTAAATAAAGTGAAAGATGATGCAGGTCAGACAGAAACTGGTAAAGTAGATATTGGAAATACCGATACTAATACTTTCAACTTTACTAACACTTATGTACAGGAAGCTGGTACAGGTACAGATCCTACAAATCCAGATCCGATTTATAATCAGTTTGGCTCTTTGAATGTGTCTAAAAAGATTGTTAATGCAAATGGTACAGCAACAACTCCTGACGATGAGTTCGCTTTCACAGCAACCTTTGCATTCCCGAAAGGAACAGATGCAAACACACTTGGCGGAATCAAGGCTGCTAATGGAGATACTGTTACATCTGTTGAGGGCGGAACATACACATTCAAGTTGAAAGCAAATGAAAACATGAAGTTCACTGGTGTTCCAGTAGGAACAACAATTACTGTAAAAGAGTCTGCAGCTAAAAACTATAAAGGTAGTGCTGAAATCACTATCAATGGTACTAAGCTGACTTCTGTTGCTGAAACATCATACAACAGAGAACTTACAGCAGTAAATAGTCAGAAATTAGGTCAGAAACAGAATACCGTTGATGTAACCAATACATACAACGATGTACCTGTAACTGGTATCATCATGAACACTCTTCCATACGTTCTGATGATTGCACTTTGCGGTGTAGCACTGATCGCTTTTGTAGGATTCAAACGCAGAAGATTACAGAAATAATAAAATATAGCAACCAGGAAAGGGGATGTGTGCGGCGTTGCTCCGCCGCATCCCTTTTTGCTAATTTTGCGAGCAAATTGGTCAGATGAACCAGTTTTGATAAATATAAAAGAAACAGAAATGGTGAAAGGAACTTGTACATATGCTTCGGATGAAGAAAGTGCTGAAAGGAATTATCAGAGGATTAGACCATATTGTAAATTTTATAGCATTATCACTGATTCTTGCAGCTATGTTTCTCTCCGGTTATATGCTGTGGGATTCCCATCAGGTATATCAGACTGCAGATGCAAAAAATTATGAAGCATATATTCCTACTGAAAAGAGTACGAAATCTTTTGAAGAATTACAAAAAATCAATCCGGATGTGATTGGATGGATACGAGTGAATGACACAAATATCAATTATCCATTGGTGCAGACGGACAATGATGATACTTATATGAATACAGATGCGGAAGGAAACTATTCCTTAAGCGGAGCAATCTTTTTACATTGTGCAAATAAGCCGGATTTTTCGGATTTTGATAATATTATATATGACCACCATATGGAAAAACACATGATGTTTGGAGATATCGGTGAATTTACAAAAGAACAGTATTTCAACGAACATCCATATGGAAATCTGTTCTTTGACGGAAAAGACCATGGAATCGAATTCTATGCATTGATGCAGGTAGATGCCTATAATGAAACGATTTTCAATGTGTGTCTGGACACACCAGAAGCGAAACAGGAGTATCTGCAGGAAATCGAGAACAATGTTTTATATAAAAGAGATATGAATATAACGGAAGATGATCATCTGGTTTTGCTGACCACCTGTACATCGGATATGACAAATGGAAGAAATATCCTGGTGGGACGCTTAACAGATCAGATATATCCGGAAAAAGAAAAAGCCAAAAACGTAGGTACAGGAATTGATGAACTGAAAAATGCAGTAGGAAAAGTGCCAGTTATTGTATGGTTTATCCTGATTGTCCTTGTACTGATTCTGATAGCAAGACAGATAGAAAAGAAAAGAAACAAGAAGAAAGAAGGAGAGGGAGAAGCATGAGAACAACACGTTTGACAAAAATAGCCATGGTTATATTCCTGTCCATGATATTCTTTCTGGGTGTTCAAAAACCAGTACTGGCAGCTGGCAAAAACACAACAGTGAAAATACCAGTGGAACAGATATTTGAAGTAAACAATTCTGCAGATGCTGACAAAACAGGCTCTTATGTTTTAATAGCAGATCAGATACAAAATCCAATGCCGGAGGGAAGCAATAGAAGAACATTTACCTGGAATATGAGTGGTAATTCTTCTACAGAGCTGATTATGAATGTCGGACAGGCAGGAGAATATCATTACAAGCTGTACCAGGCAACAGAGAATAAAGAAAATTATACATATGATTCAAAAACCTATGATGTAACGATTGAAGGATTCTTTGATTCCAATAATGAACTGATGGCGGTAACAGTGGTCAAAAATGAAAATGGAGATAAAGTATCGAAGGTTTCATTCAAAAACTCGTATACCGGTCAAACTGGTAAAAATCAAAACCCGGTTCCATCTTCCCCAAGATCAAAGGATATTATTCATAATGGTTCGCCGGTAAAGACAGGCGATGATAGTCCGGTTGCAGGCTATTTGTTCTTATTCTTTGGCTCAGTTATCTGCCTTTGCGGATTACTCATGGAGAAGCAGAAGAACAGGAAGGAAGATGCGAAAAATGAGGCATAAGAATTGGAAAACATATTTGAAAATAGCATGTTCTTGGCTTCTAATCTTTTCTATTTGTTTTATGAATCTGGAAACCGTAAGTGCATCAGAAGATGAAACATCAGTGGTTACAGAGCAGGAAGAAACACAAGATACAGAAGCATTTACAAGTGAGACAGATGCACAACAGACAGAAACCGAGCAAACTTCGGAGCAATTTACATCAGAAACAGAAACTGAGACATCGGCAGAAACTGAGGAACAGATTCCGGATAGCATAGAAGTGGAGAAGCTGGAGAAAGAAATACAGGAAGCAACTTCAAATGGTCAGGTACCGACCACAAAATTGGTGGAATATGTAGATGAATCCGGCAATGCGATTGAAGGAGCACCAGAGACCATTGAGCTTGGAAAAATATCAGATCATTCAGAGTTAAATATTTCTGACAAAGATTATGAATTTAAGAGTGCAAAAGTAAATGATGCAGACTGTTTCTTTATAGGAGTATATAAAGATACGGTTTATTGGAGTTCCGATAATATCAATGCCAATAAGTTTGCAGATGGACAAAAACTGACTATGACTTATGCATTGAAAGAAAAGGAAAAAGAGTCAGAAATATCGAAGACAGAAGACCCGGAGCAGGAAACAGAAACTACAGAAACTACAGAATCTGAAACAGAAATATCAGAGAAGTCTTCAGAGCAGATTATTGACAATGAAAAATCTACAGAACAGGCAAGTGATGAGCAGCTTCCAGATACGATATCTGTACAGAGTTTGAATATCGCAATGCAGAGAAGTGTTGCGAATGGTGATGAACAGACGACAGATCGTGTAGAATATGTAGATGTCAATGGAAACCTAATTGCAGGAGCACCTTCTGTCATTCAATTTGGAGCAATTGCGGATCATAAAGATCTATCTATAGAAGGCAGACATTTCGAGTTTAAGAGTGCAAAAGTAGATGGAAAAAACTGTGTATACATCGGAAAGTATAATGACACCATTTACTATAGTACGGATGGTGTGATTGCAATCAAAATGGATGATACTCAGAATCTAACGATGATGTATCAGGAGTATTACCTGGTCAGCATAAAGGAAGTAATTCCTGATAGTTGTACACCTGGTACAATCACCAAAAAAAATGGCAGCCTTGATGCGCCGCTTGATATATCGAATCAGATTCGTGTAAATGCGGGAGAAAACTTTATAATTTCAGTAACTCCTGGCACAGACACATCAAAAGCAAATAACCCTAAAGCGAAAAGATTTATAATCAAATCCGTTGTTTCCAAAGATGGTACAACAATTACGAAGGAAAATGGAAATGAAAACAAAGCAACATATTCCATTAACTTTGTAAAAGATGATACGATTACAATTACCTATGAGGAACAAAGTATTTATAGAATAACCATTAATACAAAAGATATTAATGGAGAAGAATATATTAATATTGCGCATAGTGTAGAGAATGGCTGGCAGTATTTGAAAGATCAGGACAAAATCATGTGGACTTTTACACCAGATGATGTTTATGAAATGTCAGGCTACAACTTAGATATTCCTGCTTTTCATACGAAGAGAGGCTACCGTGTAATACATATGGTGGTGAATGGTACTTCCATTCAAGCCTCTTCTGAGAGCGGAGAGAGTGAGGTGCCAATAAGTAAAGGCGATAGTGTTTCATCGGATCCAGGTAAATTAAGTTTAATTACCCAGATGACAGGAAGCTACACATCTACTTTCAGTGAGGAAAAAAATTGTTCTTATGAATATAAGATGGATTTGAAGGTCCGAACCGGTAAATTTGAGGATTATAATTTTACCTTAGTACCATACAAAGAAGAACGCGGAAAGCAGGCTGTGACAGTAAGGCTATATACGAATCAATCCCGAAGCGGCGAAGGTTTGGACGTAGTCATGTGGGACTATGAGAAACAAGAATTGGTTCCTGTAAAAGATAATCAAACCATAGAGATGGATCCTGTAAAGTATAAAGGAAGCACAACCACAACAAGACAGGTACGAATTTTCTTTGCCAAGCCAAAAGCTGGGTATGAGTTTGTAAATGGACTTCAGAGTGCTGTTGGTGTTATGTATGGACAGCCCCACGGTGACAATCCTCTTGGAGATGGAAGAATGAATGATGCTAATGCTGGTACCATAGATGCAATGACAGCTACGTCACTTATAAGAGGGGATAATCCATTTAAAATATATAATGATCAATGGCAGGCTGCACAAAAAGCTGCGAAGGAAAAAGGTTATACCAGATATTTAGCGTGGGGAGGGGCAAGACCTTTACTATCAGATAATGGCTGGCGTTTATATTCTGCCTCTTTCATGGTTGCATCCAGCAGCCTATATGTACATTATAATTCCGGTGCCGGTATGGGAGTACTTCCTAAAAGTGCAGATGTGAAGAACATTCCGGATAATCCGGAGACAAGAAGTTATAACAAAACTCCTATGCATTCTTATGGAAAGGATCTGGAAACTGGAAAGGGAACAAGAGCTATCGGTACTACCTTTATTATGGGTGAAGGTTGGGCAGAACCCACTTGTGAAGGCTATGAATTTATAGGATGGAAGCTGAAAAACAAAGATGGTGAGTTAAGTCAAAAGACATATAGTAACGGTGAACTCTTTACGATTTCTGATGAGAATTACGGATATGCAAATAATACGAATCTGCCTGTATTTGCATCTAACAATTTTACAGGTTATCAGATTGTAGCCCAGTGGAAGAAAATTGATACGAAAAAGGTAGAAGTGAAGCATTGGCTTAAGGTACCGAATAGTAAAAAAATATTGGGGAAGACAACAGCAGGAACCATTTTCTTTGCAACAGAAAATGAGAGTGTTAAAGCGTACGCAAAACCAGAAGCAAACGGAACATTTCCAGGTTATGTTTTTGATACAGAAGATCCTCGGAACAAAAAATTGGAAAAAGAAGTAAAAAATGATTCGTCTTCTGATACAATTACAATTAATCTGTATTATAAACCAACTGTTTTAACGGTAAGCAAAACCGTAACCGGATACAATATGGAACCGAATAGATCGTATGAGTTTACAATAAAAGCCGTTCCACCATCAGGAACTGATGCAAGTACCGCTACTATAACGGATGGTCAGATTTTCATAAGAAAAGGAACTGATGATAAAGTACAGAATCTCACCTTTACAAATAATAAGGCTACGTTTAACCTGGCAAAAGATGAATTCGTAGACATTAGTTGTCTGCCAACAGGATGGACATATACAGTTACGGAAACTGATCCTGGAAAGAATTACAAGACAAGCTATAAATTGAATGATAGTGATGCAACTGATGGAAGAGCAGCAGAATTCAAAACTTCTACAACAGGAAATGATGAGGTTACGTTTACAAATGCATCTACAGTGGCACCTCCGGAAACAGGAAGAACCATTCATGATAGCGAATGGATTTTATTGCTGATTGTTATATTGGTTATAAGTGCAGGTGGCATGACATTTCTTAGAAAAATGAAAAAGCGTTATTAGACAAACAGGAAGAATTATGCTTGAAATGTGTGAGTGAAAAGTATGATTCTTCCTGTTTCAATCAATGAGTTTATGTACGGGACAAAGAAAAAAGAGCGAGGTGAGCACTTATGCAGCTTACAAATACAACGGATTATGCAATCAGGATTGTCTGTTATTTGGCAATAAAAAAGCGCAGGGTTACAACGGCAAAATTAGCTTCTGAATTAAAGATTCCGGAGAGCTATATTCCAAAAATCACAAAGCAGTTAAAAAAAGAGAAGATTATTTCAGCTTCTGAAGGTATCAGTGGAGGATATGCCCTTGCCAAAAATCCAGAAAAAATTTCTTTATTTGATGTCATATCATGTATGGAATCAACAATGGCAATCAGTCGCTGTCTTGAAAAGGATGGATTTTGCTCCAGAAACTATACTGATTGCTGTAAAGTACATCAAGTCTTATTGGACTTACAGAACATTTACAATAACCGATTAGAAAATGTGAAAATCTCTGATATTATCAGACCGGGGAAAGATGAATATTTTGGGCGATTTTATATCATTCTGAAAGTTAATTTAGCGGAAAACAGTTATGAATGTATCTATTCTCATAACAGGGGGATTTATGATGATGTAAAAACTGCAGGAACATATGATGATTTTCTGAAAGTATATTGTGAAAAATATGTATGTGAAAAAGATTGTGAAAAACTGCAGGAATTTTTGAAAAGCGATTCGTTGACAGAGCATTTCAAAAAGGGCTGTTCAGAAGAAGATATCGTTTATCAAAGAAGAAGCGAGAAAAACTCAGAGACTTATGTTTGGATGGAAGTAAAAAGATTTGTGGATGAAAATGAGAAAACTGCTGTTATTACATTCCATAATGCAAAAGTTATCCCTAACACAATTGTAAATATGGAACGGGAATTAAGACAAAAAGCACAGGATGAGACAAAACAGTATTGGAAAATGGTTTCGCTTCTGGCTGCAGTGTTGAATCACAATAATCTTATAGAAACAGAACATCAGGATGATATCTGTTTTTATACAAAACAAGTGTATCTTCAACTTCAGAAAAACTATCCGGAGTATGGGATTACAGAGGAAGAAATAGAAAATGTCTCTCATCTGGCTCCAATTCATGATATTGGAAAAATCCGTGTTCCGATAGAGATATTGAACAAAAACGGTAAATTAACAGCTGATGAGATGGGAATTGTAAAGCAGCATCCTCTTACAGGGGCAGAGATGACATTGCGGTTTCCACGAGGAACTACGACAGAAAAACTCAATAAGTATAGCTATGAAATATGCAGATATCACCATGAAAGATATGATGGATCTGGTTACCCGGATGGACTAAAAGGTGATGAAATACCACTTTGTGCTCAGGTAGTAGGCCTTGTGGATGCTTATGATGCATTGGTCAGTGTACGCCCCTATAAAAGAAAATTAAAGCATGAAGAAGCCATAAGAATGATTGCCAACGGTGAATGTGGTGTATTTTCAAAAAAACTATTGCAGTGCTTTATAGCAGCGGCAATGCAGAAGGAATGGATAAAAAAGGCAGATAGTTGAGAAAAGGAAAATATGTTTTTAGGAGGAATTTGTGTGAAGAGGAAAAAGAGATGGCTAAGATGGATAGCCTGGACACTTTTATTGGTTTTGTGCATGAATAGCGCAGGAACGACAGTTTTGGCAGTTTCAGTGGAAGAAGAGAATATTCCAAATATAAATAGTACTCAAGAGGGTGAAATGCGCACAGAAGATTTTATTCCGGAGGAAAGTACATCATTGTCGGAAGAGACGTCGAAAGAAGAAAATACTTCGCCATCAGAAGAGACTCCTGGAGAGGAAATCACCCCGCCATTAGAAGAGATTCCGGAGGAAGAAATTACTCCATCCCAGGGAGAGCTTTCAGAAGAAGAAAAAGCCTTCGAGGAGCAGATTGCACAAGAGGAATCACCGAAACTTCAGGAGATTTCCGAAGGATTTGATATTGATTTCTATGTCATTATTGATGGAAACAAGGTAAAGCTTCAGCATAATGACATTACCGGCATTACAACATGGAAAGACGGAAGAACTACCTACTATGGTGTTTCCATTGAGGACCTGCTCCTGATATATGAAGAATTTGGATTTGTGAAAAATGGTGAGAATCAGAATCCGGATGCAAATAATAAGTTTGTATCTGCATACCGGGGAAAAAGCGGGATAGAATACGGAAAAGTTTATACAGACACAGAATCCGGAAAGACATATGTTTCTTACAATTATGGACAGAATAAACAAGGGGAAGCGATAGATGTTTACTACCTTCCAAATGGAAAAGGCGGTGCATTTAATTTAAAAGATTCTGTAAAAAAGGACAACTCGTTTTATTCCGTAGAGGTAAAGGGAGAAGGGCAGGATCGGATTCGTTATGCATTAACAGGAACTGTAGTGGAAGAAGCTGTGGCTGACTTTAATCCACAATTGCCAGACCAGACAGACCAGATCGAATGGACCTGTATGGGAACAGACGATAAGGTGATAGATGGTATACGGGAATCGGGGAACCAGACGAGATTCGCAATTGGAAAAATCACACAGTCTTATGTGATCCAGAGAGCGGACCAGACATCCTTTGATATTCAGTTTTATATATATGCAGACAATGAGGTTCGAAAGCTGCCGGCTGATTCACTGAAAAAGGTGTATAAATGGAACCGTCAGGGCAGATGCTATTTATCTGTCAGTGATCTTGCTGAGATTTATAGAGAGTTCGGCTTGAATGCAGAGGAAACACAGTCCGGAAATTATTTTCCATATACAGTCCGTGGTGAGAAGACATTAGCACAGGCGACAGTGGTAACTTATAAAGGACAGCAATATGTATCTTATAACCTGGACAAGCAGGAAGCAACTGTACCAACAGACGTTTATTATATGCCAAAAGGAGCATCTGATGGCGAAAAAATTCCGGATAATTATTCAGACCAGATTAAGCAGAATAAGAACAGTTTCTATTCGGTTACAGTGATCAATCCGGATGGAAATCGAACTGTGAGTTACTATAAGAAAGATTCTGCGGTCACAATTTCCGTTGATCCAGGAGATACGAAGGAAAGCGACTGGCTTTGTGCCAGTGAGGATGAAAATGAAACAATTTTTCCGGTGAAACAGGGCGATAAACTAACCTTTTCTATTGGGAAGATAGAGCAACCATATACGGTTGCATGCAGCACTTTTGCACCAGCAACCTTGAACATTAAATTCTATACTTTTGTAAATAATGAGAGATATAATGTTCTAAACGAAGAAATTCCTGTTATAAAAGATACTACAACAAAGCCGGGAACAGTTTATTATTATATTTCTAATGATGAGTTAAAAAAGCATTTTGAAAAATTTCATTACGATGGTTCTATTCAAAATGGAGCAAAAGAGCGTTTTTATTATTCCAAGAGAGATTACGATACAATCCATAATGCAGGGAAATACACGATAGAAGGTCATGAATGTATTTATATAGGAAAGTCCGGAGAGCCGATGGATGTGTATTACCTGCCAGACGGACAGAATAGTCCCATAATGAGTGCAAAGACCTTACTAGAACACGACGATGATAGATATAACGGTTTTTACAGTGTGACAGTACAGGATGACGATGGACAGGTTTACAGCCAAACAGCTTTGCGTGATCTTCCGGCAATTGATTTTGTTGCAAGAAAGTCAACACTTACAAGAACAGTTAGTACAAAGCCGCGTGTAGAAGAACAAACGCAGGATATAAACTGGGAATGCAGAGAGGAAGATGGTACTCTTTCAGCAGTTACATGGAGTAAAAATGAAGCAGAGCATACCATGAGCTTTACTATTAAGCCAGATGATGCAGTACGTCCATATGTGATTGTTCCTGATAATACAGAAAAACCGGCAGCAACAAAAGAAGCAAATATCAGTTTTTATGTATTTATCGATGGACATTATAAGCTGATAAAGAACCTCAATGCTGAGCAGCATTACATAATCAAAGCAAACAGTGGCCGAGCCAGTCGTTATTATTTGCGAGCTAAACCAGATGATACGATTTCTAAAATTTACAGTGAGTTTGGTTTCACTCCGAGCAAGCTGGAGCCCGGCGCAGATCAGAAAGAGAAGATTCTGTTTGGTTATGCGACAGACAGCCGTGTATTTGTACAGCATCCATATAAGGACAATGATGGTACATGGTATATTCCTGTCCTGAAAAACGGGAAAGATGTATCTGTCTATTATTTCTCACAGCCAAACCCACTGAATCCAGACAGAATCGAAAATTATTTTGATCGTTTGACAGGACTTTCTTCTCAGGTTGGGCTGGCAGGAAGACATTTCAGTGTAGAGGGAAGTTTTCATCTGATTGAAGTGTTGGATCCACTGAACTTGACCAAAAGAGAGGCGATTAAGAGACAGTATGTAGGCCATGGGGAAGCATATACTGTGGAAGTACCAAAGAGGGCAAGTTTAGAAGGTGAGTATTATGGCAAGGAGATTGTCTGGAGTTGTACATCTAATGACAGGGACGAAAATGAGGTTCTTCCGGAACCGTCCGGAGATGATAAGGTAAAATTTGAACTGCCTAATATTACCTCATCTTATGAGGTGATTGCAGACAAACCCCAGGACCCCGGAACGGTCAGAGTGATCTATAATACGACCCGTTATATGAAGAAGCTTCCAAAAGAATCTAAGTTGACCCCTCAGGTTGGAAATAAGACAAGACATACAGATGATTATGAGAATGAAATAGAAGCTGGAAAACATAACGTTAAGTCACCATATCCTCTGGTTTATGATCATGAAGATAATGACAGCAAAGAGTTGGAACAGTATGAATTCGATCATTGGGATTACAGAAACAAAGACGGAAAGTGGCAGGAATGCGGTGCAGGGGATTCTATTTCTGATCTTATAAATAATAATGCAAGACAGCCAATCACCCTCTATGCAGCGTGGCGTAAGGTGAGTAACCAAAATCGAAAACAGGTACAGTTTTATATCTGTAAGTCAGCGATGCCGGAAGATGGTTCGGTAGCATTACCAACCACGAATGTAGACGATTATACAAGTGCGGTTGCCGTGGCAAACTGTAATGTGAAGGCAAGTATATTGCATGATGTTCCAGTTCTTGGAAATAAGAATCCATCTACGTGGGAACAGTATGCGGATGGAAATAAGAGAGTGCAAGAACTTTTGCAGGGAACTAAACCAGATGAGGGATATATTGGAAATGGAGACTATATCTACAAGATAGATAGAATTCCTTCCGATGAAGAGGTATTCCAGACAATTCGTGAAAGCGGACGTATGATTCGTATCGGAGACAGGGAGATTCCGCCATCGAAATTAGATACCGAATTCTTCACCATTTATTGGTATTCTTTCAAAAGTGAAATGTCCGATGGGTGGCATATTGACGGACGTATTGTAGCAAAAAATGGTTACCTGACAGTAAAGAAAGATTTTGTCGGAATGCCGGAAGCAATAGAGAAAGTCAAGAAAGATTATTATATCCAGGTAGATATGGATGAAAAGCTTTTAGATGGAAAACCTCAGCCACCTGCATTTCATGAGCATATGAAACTTGTGCTTCCTTCAGAAGATAGCCAGAAACCGGATGCAGAAGCTCCGCAAGCGGAGGATGCTCCAATAGAAGTTGTAGGTACATGGACAGATGATACACATACAAGCTGTACGTGGATCGTTAAGGCGGACTCATTCTGGAAATACACATTAAAAGAGTACAACTATAAGCCAAAAGATTCGAATGTGAAATTTTCAGGTTGGTACAATGTTCGCAATTCTCATGAACAAGGAGATAATGTAAATTCATGGGAAGCATATCCAGAAAGTGGAATTCAATTCACAGGACGTGGAATTGGACGCGGTGGTGAGACTCTTACTATTGAATTGGAGAACCGTTATCAGAAAGAGGGAATACTCACACTGAACAAATTTGATGAGTCTACCGGACGGGGAATGGAGAAGATCAATTTTGCTGTCAGTAAGAACGGTGTTGAGGAGGAAACGGTAACAACTGATAAATACGGAATCGCACAACTTCACATTCCGTTACAAGATGAAAACAAACAGAACAGAACAGCAACTGAGACGTATTTGTTGCGAGAGACAAACTTACCGACGGGATATGTAGACACAGGAGATATACAGATCACAGTTGAGATTGCCAATGGAGCATTCAAAATCACTGATGCAAAACTGGTGGATAGGGAGGCTAACGAAAATCAGGAGGCTGTTAAGGCACCAGTTGATGGTAAGATAGACGGAAAATCTGTTCTGCTTCAGCGAGGAGATACCAGCCTTAATATCCGAAATTTTGCTAAAACAGGCACTCTGCATATCAAAAAGACATGGGAAAATCCAAATGATGCACTGACGGAAAAACAGGTGAAAATCAGATTGTATCAGAATGGAATTTCTACAGGACAGGAATTCTTGCTGAATGAAGAGAACGGATGGGAACACACAGTCGACAATGTTCCACTATTCCAGGACAGAAATCCGGTGGAATATAAGGTGGAAGAAATCGAGATAGGAAAGACACATTATTCTTCGGACTACGGGGATGGTTTCCTATATTATGAAGTTATTTATCCAGAGATTCAGTATTTCGATTCAAATGGACAACAAATATTCCCGAAGGATGAGAATGAGTTCAAGGATGTTTCCAAGATGGAACTGGAAGTGCAGAATCTGCATTTCAATCTTGCTGAACGAAGTTTCTTAAAGACGGATGATCTTCCAAGAAACCGACTTGCTGGTGCAGGTTTTCTGTTCTACAAAGTACCGTATGATGATGTTACGAAAGAATATGCGGATGATACAGGATATACAGTAGATTATGACAATACACAGAGCAAGGACGATATCGTTCTGAAAAAGGATGGAAAAACGTGTACGACGTATCGTTCTTTAGAAACAGATGAAAATGGAATGCTTCAATTACCGGAGGACTTTGAGAACGGACGATACTGGATGGTAGAATCTGTTACTCCAAACAAAAAGGACAAAGCAGATAAAACCAAAACACAGTATCAGGATAACTTTAATTTATATATGGTCGATGTAGAATCCGATATTTTATTCCTATATGAGAAATCACCGATGACAAATACCTGGAGAGCTGTTTCGGACAGACATATCGTCAATCATCCGCAAAAAGGCGGGGTGACGGTTGAGATTACAAAGGAAGTCACTGGTCCACTTGGAAACCGCAAGAAGCCATTTGATATGGAAATTCTCTATTGGGAAGATGGTCAAAAGCTGCGTAGCAAGACAATTAGAACTTCTTTGAAACATGGAGATAAAGTTACATTAAAAAATGTAGATATATCTTCGGATATCATAATAACAGAAACTGTTGATACATCAAAATACGCTGTTTCGATTTCTAAAAAAGAAGAGAATGATAAGTATTCAAATCCAGTGCAGGCAACATCGAATGGAAATACAGCTGTCATGAAACAGCGGATTGAGGCTGCACGAGGAGACGTGATTGAGTTAAAAATCACAAACGAAAACACACAATTAATACCGGAAACAGGGGTTCGTCTGGAAACAAGCAGGCATGTATGGTTACTATTTGCCATAAGTATTATCATGATTCTGTTTTTCAGAAGAAGACGGAAAATAAGATAAACACTGCTATGGAACAAAACTTGCAAAAATACATCAGACATTTTACATGTTTGTTGCATTGGAATAAAAAAATAAACCACTATAATAAGGGATATAAACTAATGCCTTGGATGTCCGAGTTAAGCTAGAACAAATAAATCCCTTAGAAGGGTTACGGACATCCTTTTTTATGGAAGGATAGGATGAAGAACGAAACTGAACTGTCAAATAAAAACAACAATATAGTACAGGAAACATCTGTAGCACAGGATATTGTTCAGTTGTTATTGAAGATTGCATTTATTGTCTTAGCAGTATTTCTTATTTTTACATTTCTCTATGGAATCGTAAGAATAAATGATGTCTCCATGAAACCGGCAATCAAAGACGGTGATCTGGTCATGTATTACCGATTGGATAAAAGGTTTATCTCCGGTGACGTTGCGGTGTTTGAAGACGACGGCAGAACCACGACCGGACGTGTTGTGGCGGTAGCAGGAGACACCGTTGACATTACGAAAAACGGACTGAAGATAAATGGTGCAGAACAGATATCTCAGGACATTTACTATGATACCACCCAGTTTAAAGATGGAGTGGATTTCCCAGTCACAGTCGGGAATGGCCAGGTATTTATACTTGGAGATAACAGACCTCAGGCATCGGACAGCCGAATCTATGGCTGCATTGATATAAAAGATGTCAAAGGAAAAGTCATTGCGATTATTCG
>OIXR01001383.1_pt1 | contig 16764 bp, 18 predicted proteins | sample 1587831 | NCBI WGS metagenome assembly OIXR01 (sample SAMN03283263) | human gut metagenome | biome: human-associated habitat; material: feces | host: Homo sapiens | place: USA | collected 2013
AACTCAAGCGATAACCTTGTTTACGATCAACATAAAAATAGTTGTTTCCAGTACCGTTCAATTCGGCATATTGAGTTACAAATGCATTTTTTAAGTCAGAATTTAGCTGCGTAATAGCATCCTGTGCATTCGTCATGTCAGTCTGATTTGCTGGCGTAAATCCAAGGGCTGTCGTTACATTACCTTTGGTTAATTCTCCACGGATTGTAGCACTGCTTTTATTCTCCACATTGCCTAATCCAACTTGGCTTTTGGTAACTCCGTGAGGATTACTTTTATTCGCAAGATGATTAATCAGAGTTGTAATTGCAAGTTTAATCTTTGCAAATGCAATAGATATTTTCTCGCCACTTGATAAAGTCACAAGAGTTGTTGTATCTGAATATGTCGGTGTCTGATCATTTGTCGCTACGTTCGGAACGTTCCCTAAGCCTACTTGCGACTTAGTAACACTATGAGGGTTGCTCTTGTTTCCTGTATGCGTATTTAACGCTGTCTGCATAGTTTCAAATGTAACGTACCCTTCTGGATCAACCGTTGCTGTCATTTTTACATCATTATTAAGCTTGATGTAAAAATTATGTACTAACGACCATGACGGCATAGCCGATTCTGCCGGAACTTCTTTCCCTGTTGTACTTTGAGAAATCGCAAACAACACTTCACTTCCGGTTGATCCTTTTGCATAAATTCCAAGCTGTGTCATGCTGTATCCGGCAGATAAACCAGCGTTTGAAAACAATACTCCTATCTTGATTGTTTCGTTTGTTTTTGTCACGCCCTGTACTGTTCCAGACTGCTTAATTGATGATACCGCCGTCTGACTTTTCAAAGCACTAACGTCAACTTTACCAGCACCAGACTTGATCGCTGTTACTGTTATTGTTCCTCCGCTTAAGGCATTCTTTAATAATTCAATACCTGCATTTGTAATTACTGTATTTTCCCACATGATTTTATACCTCACTAACGATCGAAGAAGAATATTCACAAGATCCTGAAACAATCGCATAATTCAATGCCGTTTCTGATTCCATAACATCTGAGATACGGATATCACACAATAAATGTGCTGGCTTCAATTTATCAATTCTTCTTACTACTTCATCATAATTATTTACTACGCCATAAAGATTGACCTGAAATGTATTTTTTGCTGTATTTTCTATGAACTTTGTTTCTACGCCACTCAAAGCTTCTATGATCTTTTCAAACCTTGTAGGGTTTAAAGGCTTTTTTACCCTCATTTGCGAAATCTGTGCTCTCCTCTGCTCTATCGTCTGATCCGGAAGTGGTGTTATTCCATATTCTTTTTCCCATATAGAAAGCCCCCACGTAGCACGATTCACAAATATCTGGTCGATTATGTCTTCACATATTGTTTTTACATCGTCTAACTCCAATCCGATTACTTGGAACAGCCAAAGTCCGATTCTTGATTTTCCATAAACCGGCGATACATAGTCAATCATTTGTTTTGCACTTTTACTCGTCAGGATTTGCTCCATAAGGTCTGTTTTATACCACATAGTATTATCCCTCCGTTATTTTCACTGTTCCAAGAACTGGCATTTGACCAGATTCAAGATCTACATTTTTTGACGCTCCATTGATTTGTACACTGTCATAATCATAGACACCTGATACAGCCCCAAGGATACTGTTGATCGCTGATATTCTAACCGCACTATCATTTGATGAAACATTTAGCAAATATGTCTGAAATGCGGTTTTAAAATCATTCTGCACATTGCCAATTTCTGCTTCTCTCAAATAAACAACAGCTGATATATTAACTATTACTGTCTCCGGAGCACTTATCTCTAAAACTGCATTTGGCGGTGCTAAACGATCTGCTTCACTGTCTGGACGCATGATATAATTATATACAGCATCTTGAATCTGCTTCGATGCTGGTACTCCGTTCTGATCCATTAAGATGATCTTGATTGTTCCAGAGTCATCCTTTGCTGGTATCACAGTAACTGCACCAACACCGGGAACTGACAATGCCCATCGTTTATAGTCTGCCACATTCCCAACATAGGAAATGTCATGGCTTCGATCATACTCAACGATTCGTTCTCTTAAAGTATCATCATCCTCTTCATCCAAACCTCCTGTTACAGCTTCCTCATTTGTAACAGAAATTATTTCATCGAGCAGTTCCCCTGTCTCATCTCCAGTATGTAATACGATCGTATTTACTCCAACATTGCTTGCAGATCCTCCTTCTGCTGCTTCAATTGTAATCTTTGCATTTCCAAGAGAATCGACCGTAACTTCCTCAGTCGTTACAAAATCTATCGTATTCCCTTCGTCATCTGCTTCTGTAGAAAAACCATATCCTAAAGGAATAACAAGACCAGCTTTTGCCGTAACAGTAACATATCCTGAAGCATTTACCGATTCCCTTCGTACAAGACCTCTTCCATCAGCATGGTAATCCAATATATAAGACTCTTCACAAGTCGCCGGCGAAAGACTTTTCAATACTTCCACAAGCACGTATTCTTTTAGCTCTGCTATTTCAATCGCTGTTGGACGTGTAAAATCCCAAGGAAAACCGCCCTCTGATTTATCAATATCTTCTGGAAGGTTACCAAGCATTTTTTCATGAATTTCTTCTTCACTCGAATTGTTCAAGAAATCTGGCAATTCTAGTTCTTCTGCTTCCAATGCCATATTAGACCACCCCACTTTCAAATTGTGTCTGTATTTCTATATCTCCATCAATGCCCTGCACCTGTACTGTTACAAGACAATCATCTGCTGCCCATTCAAAAGTAATATTTCCAACATACAGAGTCCTCTCTGACGGATCAGCCATTAACGCTTCTTCTATCTCCCTCTGCAAGATGCTTTCTGCTTCTTCTCTACTGTCAGCTTTTAATGCACTTTCATAGTCAATCCCTATATCCGTAGAATATCCCTCATGTGCATATCGTTGTGTCATTAATGTTTTCTGACACCACTGCATCCAAGCTTCAAATCCCGAGGCTTCTTTTAATTTTCCATCGTGATTTACGACAAAGTCTCCAGTATCAAAATCAAAAAAGATGCTGGGTTTATAACCTGCATCTTCCTCTTCTTCTGTATTTTCTTCCTCAGTTCCTTCGTTCTCTTCATCTTCAAAATATTCTTCTTCGTTTTCATATTCCTCTGGGAAAAGATTATCCGGCATCTTCTTCATCTCCTTCCACTTTACCGATTACAACGATTTCCTCTGCATCTGTCCAGATCAGTAATACTCGATCGCCATCACTTACTTTTGCATCAGATAACATCAAAAAATCGTCATCTGGTTCTGCACCTTCTGGATAAGAGTCAGGAAGAATCCCTCCGTCTTTCATAGTTCCAAGTTCTGCAACAACATCCGCTGCACTTTGGTTTCCTTTTGAAATCTGTTCGATCGCCCGGATAAAATTTTTTCTTCCATTTCTCTGCATAGAACTCTCCTTTAGTAAAAAACAACGTCCATCGTACCAGCCACACAGTCATGTGTAATACTTTTTACTGTTTTATTTCCTTTAAGTCCAGCGGTACCACATCCAACGTAAACGGTGTCTCCACGTTTTATCTTCGGATTACTGATCGCCGTTACTATATATTCATACTTGACCTTTGCACTGCTCTTCAATTTCTTTTGTGCTTGTTTCTTTATTTTTGAAAGTTTCTCCTTCTTGTCTTTATCCATGACTTCTTGGATCGTACCAAACTTCGATGTATTCTTAGATACTGATGCAAGTTTAGGGATTGACTTTTTCTTAGCTTCTCCGTAGATCTTTATCTTTGTAACGATATCATCCATTGTCTCTTTTATCTCTATGGAGATTACATTCTTTCCTTCCTCAATCTTATAAATCGTTGTATTAGTATTTGCATACTTGACAATCACTGTAGTTCCTTCAATCGTAAAAATATATCGGCTGGAAAGTTTACTTTTCGCTTTGTTCAGCACATATACGATCATATCTCCAATGTTCTTTTGCACTGGTTTGATCCTTTTGTTTTTGATTGATCCGTAACTGTATTTCAGTTTCAACTTCCATGCCGTACAGATTCTTTTTACAATTTCCTTTGTGCTGAGACCTTTTTTATAATAAAAATAGTCTTGGGATTTCATCATATAAATCAAGTAATCATAGGCTGTAAATGTTACCTTTTTTTCTGTATCGGTAACCCTGTCTCGATCCCAGATCACGCCTCGAAATACTTCAAAATCTCCATGTCCAACATTCGCATATATGTATAATCGATCTGATGGCTGAATCAATGTCGCAAGTGTTACACCATTTTTCGCAGCGTTCATTACTGTTAAGCTGACTTCCTTTGCCAGCGAATCAGGATCATCAGATATTGTCAAGTCCAGTATAACTTTCAGCTTGTATAGATCATATTCTTGCCCTGATGTTGTCTTTACAACCGCTTTATACAGTGGATTTCCTAAACTCGGCATATCTTCCTATCCTCCTATCATTTTTAACAGTGTTTTATAATCAGCGACACCGGTTACTGTCAATTTATGCTTTCGTTGGTAAGTTTTTATTGCTGATACTGTCTTAGATCCACAAGTACCATCCTGTTTAACTCCTACCATTTTTTGCACAAATTTTACGACTTGCCCTTTTCTTCCGGTCCGAATTGTGATTTTTTTCATGGCTGATTTCATCGAAGATGTCAGTTTTTTATCTACTTTCAGCTTCGAGTAGCCATCTTTATTCATTGCTTTCTTTAATTCCTCAACTTTGGAATTAGAAACCAATTTACTGCTTGGAACAGGGATCACAAGCACCTGTCCTTTATAGATCGTGTACTTGCTGATCTTTTTCTTTGGATGTTTCTTGCGTTCTTTTTTGTTCCTTGCATCAATCATTTTCTTATTTGCGTTATAAATAACCTTGTATTTTTTACTGGATCCAAGATATTTTTTAGCAAGTTTCCGTAAGGTCTGCCCTTTCTTGACTGTAACCTTTTTCTTTGTGGTTTTTGTACTTCTTTTCGTTGATGCTGAGGAAACACTTATTTTTTCATAATCAACGAATCTTACAGTGTAATAATAATCATTCAAGCTTTTGATTGTTGAATCATATTCAGATACAAGCATATCTACATTGATCTTAGTTCCTGTAATGCAGATATTTACCACTTTCCCATATTTAGCCCAGTATTTCATCAGTGCATCCAAGGTTTCCGGATCAGTCCACTCACGAACAAATTTCATGCCTTTTCTTGCTTCTCCGGGGAAAAAACATTCCCAGCTTAACTCCGAAAGATTTTTTCCGTTTGGAATACTGACCTGACCTAATTTATAGATATCATACTCTGCAAACTTCCCTTCGATTGATGATTCAATTTCTTCGGGAATGATCGGAATTTGTATCTTCTGATCATTCCCTTTTGAATTTTTTCCAGTAATATATATATCCATCACATTACCTCCGCTGTTCTGTTGGTTGTCGTTGATCCGATTGCATCTGCGATTGCCTGCATAATAGCATCTGCGATCTCTCCTTTAGAGGTTTTAATCGCATCAACTATGCCGTCATTTCCAGATGCATTAACGCTGATCGTAATACCACCAACGTTGATAACTGGCTGACTGCTACCAGACGAAGCTTTTCCTGATCCAGATGTTCCCCCAACAAGTCCACCTTTGGCATGCTTTGTCACGCCTAAAATCTGTCCTGCTTGATTCCAGAGAGATAATGCACGGCTTCTATGCCTAGAAAGTGGAATTACCATTTCGTTTCCTTCTTCTCCTAATTCAGAAACGATATGACCTCTGACCAGACTACCTTTCGCATTATGAAAGAACTTTCCATTTTTCGGTAAGGCTGTCTGTACTTTTGGTTTTGTCGTTGTCTTCTTTCCAGACGTCTTTTTACCAGATTTTGAACCGCTGTTATTCAGATAACTTCCACTCGTAATACTGTTGATTGCATTTGCTTGTGCGGCGGTTGTGCTTGCTGCGGATGCAATCGTTGATGCGGCAGATGCTAAGGCACTCGCAAGGGATAATGCGGAACTTCCAGCACTTTGTAAATTACCACCAGCTGCAAGCGACATTGATCCCATAGTTCCTAATTTTCCACCAGCTGTTGCAGACATTCCACCTAAGCCACTGACTTTTCCACCGGCAGAACTTGTTGCTCCAGAAAAGGCTTTCGTACTCTTAGAACCAGCGTTTGTCTGCTTTGTATTCTTCTTATTCTCCTCATAAGCTTTCTGAACAGAATTAGTCAGCTGATTATACTCTTTGTCTGGTCCAACATTCAGATTCTTATTTTTCTTACCTCCAACAGTATGTGCCATTGTTCCGCTCATTTTTGAGTCAAGTTTCAGTTCTTTGTTTTGCTTTTTATATGTACTCTGTACTGATTTTCTTAACCAATCTTTTTTCTTTTCGGATTCTGGCTCATATTTCTCACGGATCTTTCGTATGGAATCTTTATTGTAAGAATAATATTTCTGCGATTTTGCAGTTAATGAATTGTTATCCTTTAGTGCTTCCTTACGATTTTTAAGGTAATTATCTCCAAGGTACTTTTCTTGACCCTTTTGAATTTCTTTTACCTGTTTCGATGTTACATTCCAAGATTTCGCACTTTTTTCGGATTCTTTTTTGATCTTATCCATGTTCTTTCGGATATGATCGCCTGCTTTGTTACCTTTTGTCAGTGCTGCAAATCCACCAACACCGGCACCAATCAATCCACCGGCAAGTGTACCAACAATCGGAACAGCTGAACCAACCAAAGCTCCGGCGGCTGCTCCACCACCGACCATGCCAAGCTTCGTACCACCTCTGTAGTTTTCTTTTTTCTTAGTAGCTTTATTCTTTGATGTCGCAGCGTTGATAAAGTTACCTGCTGCACTTCCAATACCAGCAATTCCTAAAGCTCCACCTAACAATGAAGCCCCACCAACGGTTGCTGCTCCGCCGGCTGTTGCTGCTCCTGATCCAAGTTTTACTCCGAGATTTCCAAGAAAAGCTTTCCATCCAGTAGCCGCAACTGTTTCTCCATTTTTCAATGTAACACCAGATCCACCCAAGCCAAATAAGCCACCCGGTGTCCTTGTTGGTCCTGTCGGCTGTGTTGTCTTCGGTGTAGTTCCACTGCCAGTTGGTGTGACAGGACTTCCACCGTTTCCAGTGCCAAGCCCACCGTTCACATTTACAACGGATGCTGATACATTCATAAGTCCAATAGAACTTCCAAGAGGATTTCCAGAACCACCTGAACCACCAGTGATCAGGTCTGTCAAAGTCATTCCCTTTTTAAATAGTCCTGAGCCTATCTTAAGTGCCAACGCACCGGCAAGATAGTCCTCTATTCCGGCTTTATCTCCACCGGGTAATAAATCCTTAATAGATTCTTTAAACCAGTTCCCTCCGGCTTTAACGATATCCTTGCCTATACCAGATATCTTCTTAACGATCGCTGGTCTTCCGCTGGAATCCCACCACTGTGAAAATGGATCGCCGATCATCTCTTGCCATGCAATGTTAATCTTTCCGCTGATTGAAGCATTTTTAAACTTGTCACTTTGGAATAATTTATTGGCTTTTTCTGCTAAATTTGATACTGCATCAACGGCTTTCCCAGAAATCTCTGCCGAAAACTTTTCAATCCCTGATCCCATTTCTGCAATCAGTTCTTTGTTCTCCGATCTCCACTGACGGAACTTACGAAGTCCGGGAGAAATGCCATCTCCAAGACCTTTTCCAAGCTTCTTAAATACGTTATTTGTAACAAATGACTTGACACCTAGCATCAGGTTTCCAAGGTTATCGCTCTGCTTTTCCATCAATCCGTCATACTTCTGAAAAGCTTTCATAGCCTGCGGCCATGTCTGGCTGATTTTCTTGTTCGATGCTGCAAGTGCTTCCAGTTTTGTTCTGTCCTGTCCAGAAATAGCACCCATTTCCTGTAATGCGGCGGTAGCTTCTCCAATTGTCTGGTGGTTCTTCATTCCGTCATACATACGTCCAACCCATAAGGCTACATCGGAAAACTCGGAGTTCGTACCGGCTGCTACGTCTCCAACCATCTTTAAGCCTTTTCCAGTTGACAATGCATTTCCAGTAAATACCTGTAAGGTACGAGAAGCCTGATAAATTTCATCCCTCGTAAATGGGGTACTACCAGCAAACGTCGTCAGATCATCTATTCGCTTCTGGGCTTTCTTCTTACTTCCAAGTAATACCTCGAACGATGATTCCAAGTTCTGCTGCTGCACTTCCAGATCAATGGACGTTTTGATTGTTTGTCCAATCCCTACCGCTGCAAATGCTCCAGCAACGGCATTTTTGACATTAAATACCTTGGCTTTAAGATCACTTAATTTGGTTGTTGCAAAGTCTTTAATCTTAACTGCTGCGGTAAAAGACATTTTTCCAAACTTCAACCCAGCCGATGTAATTCTACGAATTTTTGGAGTTGCTTTATCGTCTGCTCCCACTTGGATTTTCGGTCTTTCCTTGCCCAGTCTTTCGCTTTCTTTTCGTGTTCTGTCAAGCTTCGGATTTGCCTTATCGTCTACATCTACATGAATCCTTGGCTTTTTCTTTCCTAGATCATCAAGTTCTTTTCTAACCTTTTCAGCATCTTTTCCGGTCTGGTTCAGTCCTTGCGATGCATGGTCTGTATACTTCGATACAACGTCAATTACGATTTCTTTATCTGCCACTTATGCATCGCCTCCTTCCATAGCTGTTATAAGTGCTGCAAAAATAAAAGCCCTTTCTCCTTCTGGGAGATCAAGGGCTTTTGATGGCAACATTCCAGTCCGTAGATAATTTTCTGCAAGCAGAGAAGCTAACGGACTGGACTTAATTAGTTTTTTGCATAATCAATAACGTTTGTACCACTGCCGGATAATTCTTCAATCTGTCCACTGACTGCTTCAAGTTCTCCAGCTGTAAGGATTTCCTTAATGATTTCTGCCTGTGTCATAACCATGTGACCAGCTTTGTTCAGTCCTTCTTTCAACGCTGGATTATCCCAGAATTTCGTTCCATCACTTTCTGGAACTGTTGCAATGTAAATCTGCCATGCCATGTAATCTGCATTGCTTACGCTTTTCTCAATCAATGGAAGTGATGCTCCACCCGGATTTGGCATATAAGTTGTTGCTCTCTTTCTGCAATCCGTGATCTCGTCAAAGGATAATGGACGAATATCGAATTTAAACAATTTCTGTCCGTTTCTTTGAATATTTAATGTCTGACTTACCTCTGTTTTATACTCTGCTGCCTTTAACAGACCAGTGATAAGGTCCATTTCATTTTCTTCTGTTACATTGATATTTGTTTTCTTCTCTGCCATTTTCTTATCCTTTCTTTATGCTGCCAATGATTTAATACAGTCTGGTACGCTGTTAACAATAAACTGGCACTGTCTCTTGATGATTTCTCCCGGTTTTACATCCAGAATGTTTGTATCTCCGTCAGGAATACATTCATCTAACAGATATTTGCTTTCTCCACCAGCAAGTGGTTCTGTAACACCGCCCTGTAAACTGAATGTAGGAATTTTCCCATTTTTAATCGCTTCCAGCATTGGTACGATCGTCAGATCATCTCTTACTACAGCTTCAGTGAACGATGCTGTAAATTTAACACTGTCTGGAACTCCATATGTCTGTACATCTCCTGCCGGATGGAAATCTACGTTTGAAAAATTCATTCCGATTGTAAACTCTTCCACGGATGCAAACCAGATGGAGACTCCATCCAGTGTAATAAAAAGCTTTCCGTCTTTTCCTGTCATCAGCTTTCTAGTATCAAAACCTTTTCCACTCATCTATATAACACCTCCTACTGTGCGATATACTGGAACTGATATGTTAAGTAGATCTTTTCCATGCTGTCAACGTCATCAATGCGGATAATAAAGTATGCATAATCCGCTGCATGTGGATTTTCTGTATCCTCATAAAATTCGTAAGTATCTAAGATCTTTCCTTCTCTGTTCATTTCAGCCAGTACTTTTTTAGCTTCCTGAATTACATTATCAACGCCTGCTGCATTGTTGCTGATCTTACCGATCAATGGTTCTAATGTACGATTGATACGGTCAAAAGCTTCATAACGGACAGCTGTACGTTTGATCTTCTTCCATCCTTCGTCATCGTCCTCATCCAGAACTGTATATGTGTTCACTCCTGAATCAAACCAGACCTGTCCTTCCTGTCCTTCTGACAAAAGAAGCAATCCAGATTTGATCGCATCGACATATTGTTCATTCGTCAGCTGTTCAATGCATGACTCCGCATCTGGAATCTCTGTATGTACAATTGATGTACTTGAATCTTTGCATCCAATCACACCTGCCTGAACTGCTGCAGCAAGGTATCCTTCCACCCTATCTCCGGCAGTATTATAATATCCGCTACCGCAGTAAATAAAATATGGTGCATTATAGGATTTTGCATTCGTTTTTCTTGTAGCAAGTGACTTTCCTGCCGCTTCTCCAAGTACGCAAACACCCAATGCACCGTTTGAATGGATTCTTTCCATGTATGTCTTCGCTAATGCTTTAACATCTTCTTCGACTGTATCAAGCACCAGTACATTCCAAGCATAAGTTTCGAATGCATTAAACGCATTGCTGTAATCTTCTGTTGTGACTGCCGGTGCTGATCCACCAGCCAAAGCCTGCTGTGCAACCGTCTGCATGATCCCGGATGCTCCAGAAACAAGTTCTGCGGATAAATACTTGCTGTCTTTCATTGCTTCCACCAGATTTGCAGCCTCATTTACATCCGCACCAGCGATAAAGCTTACTTTCTCAACAAGTGTTGCCCCATTGTAAACGGAACACTCTTTTGTCGTTTCATCTCCTAATTTCTGTTTTACAGTTACGGAGAATTTCAAAGCGGTTGGATATTTTGTCTTTAATGTAACTGCATTTGTGGCTGTGGTTGTCTGTAAGGACAGGCTTCCTTCTTTACCACCAGTTCCAAGACGGTAAAGATATACCGTGTTAGCACCTGCATCAAACAGTTTTACCGCTGCATCGATCGTTCCACTCTCTATATAAAGTGAAAGAAGATCACTCTTTGATGTGATCTTCTGAATCTCTCCAACTGGACCAAAATCTGCATGAACCGGAATACAGAAAACTCCGTTCATTGCGGATGCTACACCATTATTTGTGATCTGCTCATGTCTGCGATAAACTCCAGCTCTTTCCTTTTTCTCGCCTTTTAAAAATAATCCGGACAAGTTCTTATACCTCCTTCTTCTTAAATGTATCTACAAGTTTCTTTGCTGTGCTCTGCGTTGCTTCTTTAACACCTGCCCTTGCAAATGCTGTTCGGATAATATCTTGTGATACTCCTAACACCTGTGGATTTTCTGCATATTCATCCACAGTATAAGTAACTTCTGGCACTGTTTTTGTTTCGTCTTTCTTTTCTGCCATTGTTTCCTCCTAACTTATCGTAATTGTCTTTAATTCATCGACTGTTTCAACATCTCGTAGCTTTCCGTACTGACCTCTTACCGTTACCTGTCCATCTTTTAATGGATCAAGTTTCGTGCTGTATGCCAGCTGATTTACAAAAAACGGCGATCCATCATTCATAACGAACCTCTCTCTTTCCTGTAAATCTTGCAGCAAGTTCATAACAAACTGATCAGCATTTACATCCGATCCGGAGATCACATGTACCTTGATGTTGTTTGTAAACCATGTACAAGCATATGTCGATGGGAACGTTCCTGGCTGCATAGAATCCAGTCTAGTATAAACAACCACTTCTTCATCATCCGGCTTCCAGATTTCGTCAAGTTCCGTGTTATTGATCACTGTCACGTTCCAGTTCTCATCAATGTGCTTTGCCAAAGAACCGACTGCATCCAGCGGAAGGTATGAATGTTTTGGAAAAGCATATGCATCGAATGTCAGCACTGATCCACATACTTCTACATCCATTTGCCCTTCGATTGCTTCCTGAAATGATTCTGACTTTCTCCATACAAGAGAAATCGTTGTATCTTCATCGGTCAAGAAAACTCCTTCAAACGCTTTTTTCAGGATCTTCTTCGCTTCAAGCAAGTTCTTATATCCTTGATTATTAAACAGATACGCTATTGCAATCTCCATCGTTCCAGAAACCTTACGCTCTGAATCATCTTTCAGATTCAGCCCATAGATGATACGCCCATACTGCGAACCATCCCACCTTGAATCAGAATCATCAGGTGCCTGATCCAAAAATATTGCTGGTCCATTTTTGAACGCAGCCAATCCGTTAATATTCAGTCGTTTTAAGTACTTGAAAATTATTTCTTTCATAGAGTTACCTCAAAATCTGAACCGAAGATCTTTACAATCTCCGGCTCTGCTTTCTTCTTAATTGGATCAATAAATGGTCGTTTTGCCATCTTTTTTGTGCCACCTTCCAGCCATTCAGCGTGTTTTGAATTACTTTTTATCCGGCTTGTAACTTGATCTCCTTCAATCAGAGTTTGATCATCCCAGTCCTGACGTAACTTTCCAGACTGTGGTGCTGGTGTTTCTCCCGGTGCGGATGATCTATTCGGAAGCCGTTTGTATTTCTTTCCAGAACCGCCTTTCGACAATACTTCGATCTCAATATTTCTAAGGGTGTTTGTTGCCATTGCACCCTTTCGCATCATCTCTCTTTTGATACTTTCATCAAGATTCTTTGCACATGCTTGAAATTCAGCTTCTACGCCCATCTGTATCACTTCTTTCTAATACATAATAGATGGAAAACTGCCCTGTTCCAGCTGGATCTTTTGTACCCTTCACGATAAACTTACGATCATGGCACGGATCATCGCCAAGCAGTAACACATCGTTCTTACTTAGCTTAACCACTGGATGGTAAGACACAATCGTATGACTGATCGGAGTCTGGTTTTGTTTCCAGATTTCCATTGTCTTCATATCTGCTTCGGCTAGTATACCGTCTATGATCGCATCAGGGGCTTCTTTTTCATCGCCCTTTACAACCATGCCATCGTCCATGACTTCTGTATCCTGCCAGTAAACACGGAAAGACTGCATATATTGATATGGTCTACCGATTGATGTCATTTTCAAAAGCGTCCACCTCCAGGATGATTCATCATTCCAACGTAAAAATACTCTCGTTTTTCATTCTCATACGGCTTGATTCCAACACTGGAAGATGCAATTTCTTTTTTCAAATCATCATAAAGCTGTTTCCAGAAATTCATTCGATTACCAAAATTAAAAGAGACAGGACCAACACTGTTGTCTACGTCCTGTCCGTATTTGAACATCATATGTTCTAGCAATTTCAGTTTTGCCATCTTAAAATTGTCCGGATACTGCTCTAATACAGCTGTGATCTCTTCATCGGAAAGTGCAGCTGACATTTCATCCTTTGATACATCAGTATCCGCCAATTCGAACCGCATCTTCATAACATCATTTGTATTGATCTCATCTGGAAAATAGTTATACGTCATTCTCCTCGCCACCTTCCGGCTGTTCTGCTGGTGCTTCGGTTTCTTCTACTGCTTCTGATTCCTGATTAATATCAGTATCAGTGGAAAGATCAGCAAGTCTTGTTTCAACTGCTGCCTTGATTCCTTTTCTCGAATCAATCTCATGTAACAGCTGTAAAACCGGTGCATCTTCCTCTGTCATGGTCGCAATCTCAATTTTTGCCTCTTCCATTGTTTTCTGAATTGTGGCAAAGAACTGTAATAACTGCTGTGCGTTCACTGCAAGCTCGTGCTTAGATTGTAATAAAGGAATTGATAAAGTGTTAGGGTTAACATTCAAATCCTCTGCATACGCTCCATTTACGCTCGCTACTTCTGCAATGTGTCCAGACTTCTTTAAAAAGAGAGAGCGTCGTTCATCTACGACACCCTCTGGAATAGTCTCTCCGATCTTATACTGCTTTCCACCAAAGTTTACTGGTTTTAATGCAACATAATTCATATAAAGCACCTCCTACTTGGATACACATCCTGTTAAGAAAGTTGCAAGGTCATCGGAAGTTTTCTTCATATCCGTTGCCATAAGCCCTTCGATGAACTCTGAATGTGTTCCTCCTGGTCCATCATACTGTGATGTAGCCATCCATTGACCGTTTCCTAGCATATCCCATGTATAAATATATCCGGCAGATGGTTCTTCAAGATCTACTTCTTTCGGTGCATAAGTTAATAATGCACTGTTATCGTCGAAGACAAATTTCATATCGGCTTTCTGACCAATCTCTGCTGCATTATATGTTGCATACAGAACTTTTACTTCTTCCAGACCAAGTACCGCTGCAATTACCTGTTCGTTAACAAGTGCTGGATTCGGTGTTGACCCTGAACCTGTAACTCTTTCTAAGAACTGCGGATGATTTTTGATTGCCTTATACGATCTGTATCCTAAGCATAATTTGTTAGGCATTCTACGTCCGTTTAAAAGGATTTCTTTCTTCATCTCATCAAACTGACCTACGATGTCCGCGTTTGCATCATCAAAATGCACAAACTGTTTAGATGTTGAAGCTGTTGCTTCTCCTGTCTTAACATTTGCCCATGCGTCAGCATTGAAAAACTTGTTTGCAAAGACCATATCAAGGTGCAGATTCATCTGTTCTGAAACCTGTTTTACCTTTGCACGTCTCGGATCAATCGTTGCTGGTGCTCCAGTTCTCTGGTAATCCAGAGCTGTGATGTTATCTACTCCGACGATGATCTGATCTACCTCACATTTGTAAGTATCATCTGAATGAGAGAATACAGCCGGATCTACTGATCCGAACTTAGGCTTTCTCTTTACCTGGTCTTTCGCGATCTCTTCTTTGTTGAAGATATAGTAGCTTCCAGTGCTTGCATGTACTGGAAGAATTGGAAAGATGCTTGGAGCAACATTCATTCCAGGTGCCTGAAAATAGCTCATTGCCATATTGGTTAAATAATAGTTTGGTCTCCAGCCTTTCGCAATATCAACTGCGATTGCTGCTGCGTTGTTATGTCCTGTGTTCATTTATTTCATTCCTCCTTTATTTACGCTTCATATCCAGCATGGATGATCGCAACGTTTACGATGTCTCCTTTTGCTGTCGCTGGTGTCAGTGCCATAGCTAAGATGTACTGCCCTGTTGTTGCCTTCTGGCATAATCCCTCTGCATCAACAGCAAGGAAATCTCCAGCCTCAATCTTTGCACCAGCTGCCCACATGCCCTGATTTCTGATCTGAACAGTAATATCATCGCCTTTGGCTACTGTTTCATCTCCAAGAAGCACAATTCCTGTTGCTTCCTTTCCGACTTCAGGAATTTTTGCTCCATCTTTTGTTAATAAAACCGCTACGGCTGTTTTGAGTTCTGCTCCAGCTGTAACATTGATCACTGGACTTCCACCAGTTGGATTGTATTCATATGTTCTGTTTGCCATCTTCTCTGTACCTCCTTTCTTATTTATCGAACATTGCTCTTAATTCAGGATCATTCTGCATAACGATATCCTGTGCCTGTGCATCAGTAAGGTTTGGCATAGACTTTTTGATCTCTGCTACCTTTGCGTTCATCTTTGCAACACCTTCTGTATCGTCATTTCCTGTGTGAGCTCCACCAGATTTACCGATTTCCTCAAACAGACCTGATTTCTGAATTACCGCAAGGTTGTTATCCATGGATGCAATGAAGTTGTTATACGCTTCATCGGATGTTGCTTTCATGGATTTCAGAACTGGCACTAAGTCCTCTGCTTTTGTTCCTAAGAGTTCATACTTCTTAGCAACTTCTTCTAAGGACTTCTGTTCTGCTTCCTCTGCTCTCTTCTGGATTGGTTCCATGATCTTCTTCATCATAGAAGTGAAGTCCTTTGTAACACCTTCCATTGCTTTATTCACTGCTTCCTGAACCTGTCCATCAATATCAGCTCTTTTTGCAGTATCCTCTTTTTTTGCATTTGCATCATCCTGTAATGCTTTTAATGCTTCTTTCTTTTCTTCCTCTGTCATATTTGAAATATCAAATGCCATTTCATTCTCCTTTTCTTCTTTTTCTTTGTTAATAGTTTCAGGATCGCAAGATTTCTCAATTACCTCTTGCATTTTTGCGATCTCAAAATCATCCGCAACAACAGTATCTTCTTTGTCTGTTGCTGCACGTTCTAATTTGATCCAAGACTTGGATGCATCATCCGAAAATGCCTTAAACTGATCAATGCTCTGTGCGATTGCTGCCTGTTTATCCTCACACTCTTTATCGAGTAAGATTGACACGATCGACTGCTCCAGAGAGTTGCAGGCATTCCAGATCTGATCCCTCACGTCGTAGATCTTCTTTTCATTCATTACATCATCAAATGATGTTGCTTCATCTTCCATGGACTTTCTGACATCTTCTGAATTTACTCCTAAGCTGTCACAAAACGCATTAAAGAATCGCTTGAAAAAGTTTCCCTTCGGTTCTTCTGCACCTCCTCTCTTTTTAATCAGGATATTTGCTTTCTGATCTGCTCCGATGTCTACTGCATCGATCTTTTTTACTTCCAGATCAGAAAGCTTTGTCTTTCCTTTTGTTTTCATGTTTCCTCCTTTCTAACGACACTTTTTCGAGTTTCAAAAACGCAAAGTGCATTTTCAAACACAAAAAATAGACCAATTTGCATTTTTTGCAAAATGGTCCTTAGTTGGTATATTAGTTGAACTATTTAGCTATTTTTTGAACTAAATTTTAGATTTAGCTTAAACTTGATATAGAAAATCCGATTATCCGCATAAATACAGCATTTAAGGGCTG
>OIXR01001393.1_pt1 | contig 16583 bp, 18 predicted proteins | sample 1587831 | NCBI WGS metagenome assembly OIXR01 (sample SAMN03283263) | human gut metagenome | biome: human-associated habitat; material: feces | host: Homo sapiens | place: USA | collected 2013
GGATGTTTCCATAGTGTTCCAGTCCGTATATATAGGGAATATAGTCGAAACTCTGGGTGTCTGTATGGATTTCTTCCCGGTGGACGGCAAAGCGTCTAAGAAAACGATGAAAATCGTATTTACCTTTTTCTTCGACAGAAAGCTCCTCGGTTCGATTTCCGGGCGAACTGCCCCGGCCGCCATTTCCGTACAGACCCAGACTGGAGACGCCTGACATGCCGGCGAGAGTCTTGTGGATTTTTTCCAGAAACTGATCCCGGTGGACATATTTCCAGAAAGCATGGTCATCCAGTGGAATGACTGGGTCTGATTCGGGAGCGGAGGCGGAAGGATCTGTCTGTTCGGAGATTTTTGACGCAGAAAATTCCTGATAGATTTTCATTGGATCCCATTCCTTTTTTTCATTATGTAAAATTCTTTGGACCGCAGTATCGCAGGCGAGGTTCCAGAGTACAGGATCTGCCGGTATATCCATGACAGGATGAAGGAACAGACAGTGATACAGCATGTGCAGAAAAAGTTCCTCCAGTTCCGTGGCGGAGTTCTGAAAGCTTCGTATCACAAAACCAGGATTAAAATAGATAATGCTGCCGTCTGTTCCGGCGGTCCGGGTATCCTCAGATTCCTGAAAGGAGAAATCCCACAGGAGTTTCCGGAAAAATGGATATTTTACAGAGAGCTGTTCGCGTGTCAGCTCCCAGATTTTCTGATAGAGAGAATGTTTATCAAAGGACTCCATATGATATCACCGGGCATGGGAGTCAATCCTGGATGACTGATTCCTGTGCTGTCTCCTTATTATTTTTTATAGAGAAAACTCCCTGTCATGAAAGCCGAAGGAGTCTTTTTTTAACCGGAGCAGAAAGGTAAGGATTTCTGTCTGACCGGAGACGGAAGCCTCCTGAATAAACTGTTCCAGTGTGGGGGCAGTCAGTGAAGCGAAGCTGCATAATCTCCGGATCCGTTCGAGGTCACCGCTGTGGATCAGTTCTGTCATGGCAGGACGAAATCTTGTCCGCAGATAACTCTGGTAACGGTTCTGCCAGTCAGGTTCGCTGACTTCTGCAAAACGTTTCAGGGCAATGGCAAGCTTCTGTTTCTCCTGCCCGGAAGAGAGAAAAATCTGTTCATAATCCGTCATAAGATTCTCCTTGTCTGCGATAAATATAAGTTAAGTGTAACACTTTTGAGATGGTTGTCAATGATTGAGAAATAGAGTATAATCACGATAGAAAACAAGTTGCTGTGAACGGAGTGAACAGTAACAACTTAAGCCATTGCCTCGGTAAGTAAGTGGCGAACAAAAAAACGTATTTGGAGGTAACTATGGAGAATGTATTTATTATGGATCATCCTCTGATCCAGCACAAAATATCCATGCTTCGAAACAAAAACACAGGGACAAATGAATTTCGTAAGCTGATTGAGGAAATCGCGGTGCTGATGGGATATGAGGCACTGAGAGATCTTCCGCTGGAGGATGTAGAGGTTGAGACACCGATCGAAACCTGTATGTCACCTATGATCGCAGGTGAGAAGCTGGCGATCGTACCGGTACTTCGTGCAGGTCTTGGTATGGTGAATGGCATTACCACACTGGTTCCTTTTGCAAAGATCGGTCATATCGGGCTTTATAGAGATCCGGAGACCCATGAACCGCATGAATATTTCTGTAAGCTGCCGGATCGGATCGAACAGAGACAGATTATTGTGACGGATCCGATGCTCGCAACTGGAGGATCTGCGGTAGATGCTGTCAGAATGATCAAGCAGCATGGCGGCAAAAAAATCAAATGTATGTTTGTTATTGCAGCACCGGAAGGATTGGAGCGTCTTCACAGAGAACATCCGGATGTACAGATCTATGTGGGACATCTGGACCGTGAGCTGAATGATCACGCATATATCTGTCCGGGTCTTGGAGATGCCGGCGACCGTATTTTCGGTACTTTTTAGGCTGAGGTGTGAGAAATGACAAAGGAAGAACTGGCACTGGAAGTGATCGACAGACTTAAGAAAGAATATCCGGATGCAGGATGTACGCTGGACTATGACCAGGCATGGAAACTGCTTGTGAGTGTGAGACTGGCTGCCCAGTGTACGGATGCAAGAGTGAATGTGGTTGTGGAGGATCTTTATGCAAAGTATCCGGATGTGGCATCTCTGGCAAAGGCAGAACCGGAGGAGATTGAGGCGATCGTCCGTCCGTGTGGCCTTGGCAGGAGCAAAGCAAGGGACATCAGTGCATGCATGAGGATTCTTCACGAGAACTACAATGACAATATCCCGACAACCTTTGAGGAGCTTCTGAAGCTTCCGGGGGTGGGACGCAAAAGTGCGAATCTGATCATGGGGGATGTTTTTGGCAAGCCGGCAATTGTGACGGATACACATTGCATTCGTCTGTGTAACAGAATCGGTCTGGTTGACGGAATCAAGGATCCGAAGAAGGTGGAAATGGCGTTATGGAAGATTATTCCTCCGGAAGAGGGAAGTGACTTTTGCCATCGCCTTGTCTATCATGGGCGTGAAGTCTGTACGGCACGGACGAAGCCATATTGTGACAAATGTTGTCTGGAGGATATCTGCCAGAAAAATATTTGATATTAGAAGAAGCGCGGAAGTGCTTCATGAATACTTCAGGCTCCTCATATGACGAGGGGCCTGTTTTGAAAGTAAATACGACAGAATTTAAAGGAGGAATCTGGTGTGAAATACGCAATCATCGGGGCAGGAGGAACCGGAGGGACTCTTGGATTTTATCTTACAGAAGCAGGAAAGGATGTAACTCTGATCGCGAGAGGCTACCATCTTGAGGCGATGCAGAAACAGGGGCTTACCATGAGACAGCTCTGGGATGGAAAAGAAGAGACCATTCCTGTCAAAGCATGCCGGATGGAAGAATACACAGAGCAGCCGGACGTGATCCTGGTGTGTGTCAAGGGCTATTCCCTGACGAATCTGATCCCGGATATCCGCAGGATTGCCGGTCCGAAGACAGTAGTTCTTCCAATCCTGAATATTTATGGAACCGGCGGCAGATTACAGAAAGAATTTCCAGATCTCACCGTACCGGATGGGTGCATCTATGTATCAGCGGCAATCGAGGAGCCGGGAGTGATCCTTCGCCATGGCAGAATCCTTCGGGTTGTTTTTGGTGCGCGGACTCCTTCTGAAGAAACCGAAAGCATGAGAGCGATTGCACGGGATATGTTATCCGAAAATCTGGAAGTGATTCTCTCACCGGATATCCGCAGAGATGCGATGGTGAAGTTTTCCTATGTATCACCGATCGGAACGGCAGGTTTATATTACAATGCCACGGCAGTTGATTTTCAGCAGGAAGGCGAGAAACGTGAGATGATCTGCGAACTGATGCGTGAAATCGTTAATTTGTCCCATGCAATGGGAATTGAATTTGAAGAAGACCTTGTGGAACGAAACCTCAAGATTCTTTCAAATCTCGCACCGGAATCCACAACATCCATGCAGAGAGATGTTATGGCCGGAAAGCAGTCTGAGATTGATGGACTTGTATATGAAGTCGTGCGCATGGGCAGAGAATATGGCGTGCCGATGTCGGAATATGAAAAAGCAGCTGTACAGTTTCAGAAACAGGGATTATAGTTATAAGAAAAGAGAAAAATTATGAGAAAGATGAAGCATATGGAGGATTCCCGCACGGAGAATACCTATCTCATCATGAATAAGCATATCAACGGTTACGGCAGACTTTTTGGCGGCGTTCTGATGCAGTGGATCGATGAGATGGCGGGGATCGTAGCGTACAGACATGCAGGGACGATCGTGACGACTGCCTGCGTGGATAATCTGAATTTTAAGGCAGGAGCCTATCTGGGAGATACCGTGGTTCTGATCGGGAAGCTGACTTATGTCGGCCGAACCTCCATGGAAGTACGGATCGATACCTATGTAGAAAGCCCTGACGGAACGCGTAAGGTCATCAACCGTGCCTATGAGGTTATGGTTGCATTGGATCAAAATGACAATAAGGTAGAAGTTCCCGGTCTGATCGTCGAGACAGAATCTGAAAAAGCCGAGTGGCTCGGAGCTCAGAAGCGCAATGCACTCCGAAAGGAAAGACGCATAGAAGGCTACTGATAGATTGTTACTTTGAACAGTTACATAAGATCATCAGCTCTGACAGAAAGGGAGAGGCATCCTATGGCAAAAAAAATCGGGATTATTTCAGACACGCATGGACTGTTAAGGCCGGAGGTTCTGGAAATCCTCAAAACATGTGACTGCATTCTTCATGCGGGTGATGTGACCAGGCCGGAACTTCTTGATGAACTTCGCTGCCTTGCTTCTATTTATGTTGTACGGGGCAATAATGACGGAGAATGGGCGGCCGGGATCGCAAAGACCCATCATTTCAGGATTGAAGGAGTGGAGTTCTTTATGACACATAACAAAAAAGATGTGGCATGGGAGCTTGGCAGCACGCAGGTCGTGATTTTTGGTCATACCCACAGTTATTTCGAAAAAACGATCGATGGCAGACTATGGCTGAATCCGGGAAGCTGCGGAAGAAGCCGTTTCGGGCAGGACATCTCAATGGCAGTTATGACAGTCGAAAATGGCACATATCATGTAGATAAAATTGTGTTCGCAGATAAATAGCAAACATATATTCGGAAATTTAAGTTCATCCCGTTTTATTGGACATTTAATATGAGATACTCTTTATATCGAAAAGATGTTCGGAAAATATGTTCAGAACAAATATTCGGAACTCTCGGACCATAATACGATATAAAGGGGATTTTACTATGATGAACACAGCAGAAACAGCAAAGAGACACTATGAGACAGAGAACAGAGAGAATCATACGGAGAGGAAGAAATTTTCCAATGCTATGGCGATGATACTCGGAATACTGGTAACGGTGGAGATCATGATCCTGGGCGCCATGGTCATGAAGATTGATGTGCATTCTGCTGACTGGATTGCGATGGCACTGGCTTTTGTGGTAGTATATTCCGGTGTAGTGGCAGCACTGACCGATAAATAAAAGCAGAATTAAAAGGATATTATATTACATGCCGAAATCATTTAACCAGAAACTCAAAATATTATACCTGATGGATGTATTGCTGGAGCGGACAGATGAGGAGCATCCCATAACTGCGAAGGACATGGCACAGTATCTCAGAGGGTACGGGATCAGTGTGGAGCGCAAGACGATCTATGATGATATCGAGGCACTGAGGATCTACGGACTTGATATCCGCAACCGCCGTGGGAAGATTGGTGGATTTTATATAGCAAACCGTAAATTTCAGCTTCCGGAAGTGAAGTTTCTTATGGATGCAGTGCAGTCTTCGAGATTTGTAACACAGAAGAAATCCAGAGAACTGCTGCGCAAACTGGAGAGTCTTGTTGTCCCGGAAGCGGCCAAGAAGCTTCGGGAGCAGCTTTTTATCGAGCCAGGCAATAAGACAGTCAATGAGGAGATTTACAGCAATATCCAGACCATCTATGAGGGGATATCGAATAATCGGCAGATTCGGTTCCACTACTATGAATGGACTCTGTCCAGGGAGCTGAATCCCAGGAAGAACGGTGAATGGTATCAGGTAAGCCCGTGGAAGATGATCTGGAAGAATGAGAATTATTATCTTCTCTGTCTGGATGAGAACAGTGGAGTGTTGAAGCATTACCGGGTGGATAAGATGATGCATGTGGAGGTCATTGAGAAACAGAAGAGAAACGGCGGTAATATTTTCAGGGATTTTGATCTTGGGAAATTTTCTTCCGGTACCTTTGGAATGTTCGGAGGCATGGAGAGAAGTGTGCGGATGGAGTTTGAGAATCAGTTTGTAGGGACTGTGCTGGATCATTTCGGACGGGATGTTATGCTGATCCCCAAGGATGAGAAGCATTTTTCCATGCAGGCACAGATCAAGGTTGGTACACAGTTTTTTGGCTGGCTTGCAGGACTTGGCAGCGGAGCTGTGATCGTATCACCGGATAATATCCGCAGGGAATATGTCGCATTTCTTAAAAAAACCCTTAGAAATTATGGAGAAAAATATGACGGTAAAATCTAAACTTTTAGGAATATTAGAACAGCAGAAGGGAGAAACTCTCTCTGGAGAGAAACTTGCTGAGGAACTTCACTGTACCAGAGCGGCCATCTGGAAGGCAGTGAAGGCTCTCAGGGAAGAAGGATATACAATAGAAGCAGGACAGAATAAGGGCTATATGCTGGTGAAGGACAGTCATCGTCTTTCCGTTGAGGCAATACGGCCTTTTTTAGTTTCACCAGAAGTTTATTTGAAGGTATATCGGGAAACAGATTCTACGAATCGTGCGGCGAAAGAAGCGGCAGTGACAGGAACTGCCGGTCATGGAGGCTGTGTGGTAGCAGGAAAGCAGACTGCAGGGCGGGGAAGGAGAGGCAGAAGCTTTTATTCTCCGGAGGAGGCAGGGCTGTATCTGAGTGTGATCCTTAAACCACAGGGAAGTTTAAGGGAGAGCCTTCTTCTCACCGCAGAGGCAGCTGTGGCGGTCTACAAGGCGGTTCTCAGGGTAACGGGAATCTCTCTTGATATTAAATGGGTCAACGATCTTTATTATCATGATAGGAAGGTCTGTGGCATTCTGACAGAGGCTGTCACAGATTTTGAGAGTGGGGAGATTGATTTTGCAGTGGTGGGGATCGGTCTGAACCTGTATGAAGCAGCTGAGGGATATCCATCTGAACTAAAGGGGATTGCAGGAGCACTTTATAAGGACAGGGAGGCAGCAGCAGAACTGGACCGCAACCGGCTGGCAGCAGAGGTCATCAATTCTCTGCTTGAAGAGACCAGGGAACTACGGCTTCCGCCTGAATATATACAGCAAAATCTTGTCCCCGGAAGAGAGGTCCGGATCGTGGACGGGCAGGAAATACGTGAGGCGAAGGCCCTGGAAATCTGTCCGGATGGAAGGCTCAGAGTACAGGAAGCAGACGGCTCATTTTCGGTCTTATCTTATGGAGAAATATCACTTATAATATGAAGTTATATTTAATATAATTATGCAAAATGTATAAAATACGAAAAACTTCTTGTACAAAACAGTTAGAATGGATATTGACTTTTTTTTGACAAAGCGTAAAATAAAGGCATCAAATGACAGACCGGTATGACCAATATGTTGGTTCGGTCGGAGAAAAGGAGGGAGAAAGACGGGGAATTTATCAGCCACATTGGCAGAAGAGCTTGAGAGCAAGACATTGTTTACGATACCAGTGTTCGGCGGAATACCGATTGCAGAGAGCGTCGCGGTTACCTGGGTCATTATGGCCGTTCTGGTAATACTTTCTCTGATACTGGTTCGAAATCTTAAAGTCGAGAATCCAGGCAAAAAACAGCTTCTTCTGGAATCAGGAGTAAGTTTCCTTCAGGATTTCTTTGTGGGAATTCTGGGAGAAGAGGGAAAACGGTATGTCCCTTATCTGATGTCAACCGTAATTTTCATTGGAATAGCCAATATAGCAGGTGTGTTTGGGTTTACACCACCGACAAAGGACATGAATGTTACCATAGCATTGTCGCTTATGAGCATTATTCTGATCGAATATGCAGGATTTCATAAGAGAGGACTTAAGGGATTCCTTAAGAGCTTTGCAGAGCCTGTGCCGATCATGCTTCCGATCAATATTCTGGAGCTTGCGATCAGACCAACATCTCTGTGTATGCGATTATTTGGTAATGTTCTGGGAAGCTTTGTTGTAATGAAATTGCTTGAATTTATATGTCCGGCAATTCTTCCCATACCGTTCAGTCTGTATTTTGATTTCTTTGACGGATTCATACAGGCTTATGTATTTGTATTTTTAACATCCTTGTTCATCAAGGAAGCAATCGAGTAAGACAAAAGAAAATTGGATATCTATTCAGGAGGAAAAAAGTATGTCAACATTAGTAGCAATCGGAGCAGCTATCGCAGTTCTTACAGGTATTGGAGCAGGTATTGGTATTGGTATCGCAACTTCCAAGGCAGTTGAAGCTATCGCAAGACAGCCGGAAGCAGAGAGCAAGATCAGTAAGAACCTGCTGTTAGGTTGTGCCCTTGCCGAGGCAACAGCTATTTACGGTTTCGTAATCGGACTTCTGATCATCATCATGCTGGGCTAATGATAAAGAACCGAAAAATACAGAGAGGCAGGTGGACCAGGTGATAAAAATTGACATCAACCTTGTCTTTACGATCATCAACCTGTTAGTTCTTTATTTATTGATGAAGAAGTTTTTATTCGGACCGATCATCAAAGTGATGGACGTAAGAAAGGCTATGATCGATCAGCAGTTTGCAGGAGCAAAGGAGCAGGAGGATCAGGCGAAGGCACTTAAGGAACAGTATGAGGGTGCGTTGAAATCCGCCAGAGAAGAATCCTTCCAGATTATGGAGCAGGCCAGAAAAGAAGCCAAAGCACAGGCAGACAAAACTGTGGAAGATACACAGGCAAAGGTATCTGCAATGCTTGCCAAAGCGCAGGAGGACATCAACACAGAGCGCGAGAATGCTATGCGTCAGATGAAAGATGATGTTGCCTCTCTTGCTATGGAAGCTGCCGGTAAAATTATTGGTAAAAACAGTGGAGCAGACCAGGATTTATCCTTGTATGACCAATTTATAGAAAAAGCAGGTGATCCAGATGACAGTGACCGCCGTTAATTATGCAAAAACTCTGTATGACCTTTCTGTTTCCAGAAAGGTCATACAGAATACAAAAGAAATATTCCGAGAGGTTCCTGAACTCGCACAGAGTCTGAAGAACCCATTGGTACCATTTGAGATCAAGGAAAAAGTGATCGACAGAGTGATCCCTGAGGAAATGAGAAATTTCATCAAGGTCATCTGCAAGCATCACAGAATTGATCTCATTGAAGAGATTTTTGAAGATTATGAAGAACTGTGCCGACAGCATGAGAAGATCATACACGCAGTCATGCGTTATGTAACAGCACCGAAGGATGCACAGCTTGATGGTATCAGAGCATTTTTATGCCGGGAATTTGGGGCTCAGAAAGCCGAAATAGAAATGATAGAAGATAAAAGCCTGATCGGAGGATTTGTCCTTCTGGCGGGCGGAAGCGAATATGACTGGAGCCTGCGGGGACGTTACCGCAAGCTGGAACAGAAATTGACCCGGAGGTGAACACGTTGAGTGCAATCAATCCAGATGAGATTATTTCCATTCTGAAAGAAGAAATAGAGAATTATGATGAAATCAGCCAGAACCAGGAAGTAGGAACGGTCATTTCCGTAGGAGATGGAATTGCAACTGTTTATGGAATTGATCACGCTATGTATGGCGAGGTTGTAGTATTTGAAAACGGACTCAAGGGAATGGTTCAGGATATCCGTACAAACAGCATGGGATGTATTCTGTTTGGTAAGGATACCGGAATCAAGGAGGGAACCAAAGTAACCAGAACTGGTAAACAGGCAGGTATACCTGTAGGTGATGGTTTCGTTGGACGAATCGTCAATGCTCTTGGAGCCCCGATTGACGGAAAAGGTGATATCAAAGAACAGGATTATCGCCCGGTAGAGAATCCGGCACCTGGAATTATTGACCGTAAATCCGTAAATGTACCGCTGGAAACAGGAATCCTTTCACTTGATTCCATGTTCCCAATCGGACGAGGACAGCGAGAACTTATCATTGGTGACAGACAGACCGGTAAGACTTCCCTTGCAATCGATACCATCCTGAACCAGAAGGGTAAGGATGTGATCTGTATTTATGTGGCAATCGGTCAGAAGGCATCTACGGTAGCCAAAGTTGTATCCAACCTTGAGAAATATGGAGCTATGGAATATACAACCGTATTTTCTTCAACTGCAAGTGACTGTGCACCGCTTCAGTATATCGCTCCTTATGCGGGAACCGCTCTTGCTGAGTACTTTATGTACAAAGGAAAAGATGTCCTTATTGTTTATGATGATTTAAGTAAGCATGCAGTTGCATATCGTGCACTGTCACTGCTTCTGGAGCGTTCTCCGGGACGTGAGGCATATCCTGGTGACGTATTCTATCTTCATTCAAGACTTCTGGAGCGTTCCAGCCGTCTGAGTGACAAACTGGGCGGAGGTTCTATCACGGCACTTCCGATCATCGAGACACAGGCGGGTGATGTATCTGCCTATATTCCTACCAACGTAATTTCCATTACAGACGGACAGATTTTCCTCGAGAGTGATCTGTTTTTCTCAGGTATGAGACCGGCTGTCAATGTAGGTCTTTCTGTATCCCGAGTAGGTGGTGCAGCACAGACCAAGGCAATGAAGAAAGCATCCGGAAGTATCCGTATCGATCTGGCACAGTATCGTGAGATGGAAGTCTTTACTCAGTTCAGTTCTGATCTGGATGATGCTACCAAGGCACAGCTTGCCTACGGTGGATGTCTGATGGAACTTCTGAAACAGCCGCTGTGTAATCCACTTTCTCTCCACCAGCAGGTTATCACACTGTGGACAGCGACTCACAAAAAGCTGGTTCATGTGGATAAGAAGCATTTGAAGAAATATCAGATGGATATGCTTGAATATTTTGATAATGTATATCCTGAAATCGGCAAAGAGATTGATGAGAAGAAAGTCTTAAGCGATGAACTTGGAGAGAAGATCCTTCAGGCTGCAGATGAGTTTAAGGATCGCGCAGCCGCAAAATAATAAGCAGATATTGCATAGGAGGAACTTATGGCAAATGCAAGAGAAATAAAAAGCAGGATAAGCAGTGTCCAGGACACAATGAAGATTACCAATGCCATGTATATGATTTCCTCTTCCAAGATGAAAAAAGCCAAGAAGATACTGTCTGATACAGAGCCTTACTTCTATAATATGCAGGGTGCGATCGCCAGAATCCTTCGTCATATTCCGGATATCCAGCATCCGTTCTTCAGCGTGCGTCATCTGATCCCGCAGGAAGAGCGTAAGATAGCAACCATAGTGATAACTGGTGACAAGGGTATGGCAGGTGCTTATAACCATAATATTACCAGAATGACAGAAGAATTTATAGCATCTACACCTGGATATCATAAGCTGTATGTTCTTGGTATGGTCGGTCGTCAGTATTTTGGCAAGAAAGATGTGGACATGGATGGAAGCTTCCGCTATACCGTACAGAAGCCGACCATGCATCGTGCAAGATTGATCAGTGAGGAAGTTGTAAGAAGCTTTCTGGAAAGAGAAGTGGATGAGGTGCATATCATCTATACACAGATGCAGAATGCAGTTGTGATGGAGCCAGTAAATATGCAGCTTCTTCCTTTAAAGAAAACGAACTTTTCGCCACTTGAGGTTCCGGTGAGCGTTCATCAGGAGGAGATAGAGATGTTTCCTTCGGCAGACGGCGTACTGGACATTATGATCCCTAATTACCTGACAGGTGTGATCTACGGCTGTCTTGTAGAAGCATATGCAAGTGAGAACAATGCGAGAATGACAGCCATGCAGTCTTCTACAGACAGTGCAAAGAAAATGCTTCAGGATCTTTCGATTCAGTATAACCGTGCACGTCAGGCAGCAATCACACAGGAGATCACAGAAGTTTGCAGTGGTGCGAAGGCCCAGAAAAGGAAGGGACGATAATGAGTAAAGGTAAGATTGTACAGGTCATGGGACCTGTTGTAGATGTTGTTTTTGAGAATGGCGATCTTCCGGATATCAAGGACGCCCTTGAAGTCGAAAACAATGGTAAGAAATGCGTTATGGAAGTTTCTCAGCATCTGGGAAATGATGTGGTTCGCTGCATTATGCTGAGCGCCAGTGAGGGACTTCAGAGAGACAGAGAAGTAGTTGCCACAGGAAGTGGAATCAAGGTTCCGGTAGGAGACTGCACTCTTGGAAGACTTTTTAATGTTCTTGGAGAGACAGTTGACGGTGGAGAAGCTCTGGATGATGCAGAGCATTGGGTGATCCACAGGGATCCGCCAAGCTTCGAAGATCAGAAACCGGCCGTAGAGATCCTGGAGACAGGTATCAAGGTCATCGACCTTCTTGCTCCTTATGCAAAGGGTGGTAAGATTGGTCTGTTCGGTGGTGCCGGCGTTGGTAAAACCGTTCTGATCCAGGAACTTATCCAGAATATCGCTACAGAGCATGGCGGATATTCTATTTTTACAGGTGTTGGAGAACGTTCCCGTGAAGGTAACGACCTCTGGTCAGAAATGAAGGAATCCGGTGTTCTTGAGAAAACAGCCTTAGTGTTCGGACAGATGAATGAGCCGCCGGGATCCCGTATGCGTGTTGCGGAAACAGGTCTTACAATGGCTGAATATTTCCGTGATACAGAGCACAGAGATGTACTTTTGTTTATTGATAATATTTTCCGTTTTGTACAGGCCGGTTCTGAGGTATCCGCACTTCTCGGACGTATGCCGTCAGCTGTAGGATATCAGCCGACACTGGCAACAGAAATGGGTAATTTACAGGAGCGTATCACATCCACAAGAAAGGGTTCCATCACATCCGTACAGGCTGTTTATGTGCCTGCCGATGACCTTACAGACCCTGCTCCGGCAACAACTTTCTCACATCTGGATGCTACGACTGTACTTTCCCGTGAAATCTCCAGTCAGGGTATTTATCCGGCAGTAGATCCGCTGGATTCCACAAGCCGTATCCTTTCGCCTGAGATTGTCGGAAAAGAGCATTATGAGATCGCGAGATCTGTACAGCGTGTGCTTCAGCGTTACAAAGAACTTCAGGATATCATTGCCATCATGGGTATGGATGAGCTTTCTGAGGAAGATAAGCGTACGGTAAACCGTGCACGTAAAGTTCAGAGATATCTGTCACAGAGTTTCTCTGTAGCAGAACAGTTCACAGGTATGCCTGGTAAATATGTTCCTCTGAAGGAAACCTTAAGAGGCTTCAGGATGATCCTTGACGGCGAATGCGATGATATCCCGGAGAGCTACTTCCTGTTTGCAGGAACCATCGATGAAGTATTTGAAAAAGCCAAGAAACAGTAAAGGAGGTGGCTTATGAGTACCTTCCCTTTACGGATCGGAACACCGGACGGACTGCTTTTTGAGGGCGATGTGGAACGTGTGGTCTGCAGAAGTATCGGCGGTGATATTGCGATTCTTGCAAGACACTGTAACTTTTGTACTGCTCTTGGAATGGGGGAAGCCAGTGTCGTCATGGCAGATGGAAACAGACGAACTGCGGCCTGTATTGGAGGGATGCTTTCTGTTATGAACGGCACCTGTCGTCTTCTCGCGACCACCTGGGAGTGGAAGGAAGATATTGACGTAGAGCGTGCGCAGGCAGCTAAGAAACGTGCTGAAGAAATGATTGCCAAAGGCGGTCTTACTGACCAGGAATACAAAATGGCATCTGCAAAACTGCAGAGAGCATTGGTGCGTCTGAGTGTAAAAGAATAAGTTATTTGTGCAGGGAGAGTCAGTGGCTCTCCCTGAAATTTTGGGTAAAAGCTTAGTTTTTGAATATTTACGGATTCTCTGTAAAGTGCTATGATGTATCACAATCACAAAATGGATTTGCCGCTACAGCAGGCGGAAGAATAACAGAGAAGAGGGAGTGGGTTTTATGAAAGATACAACGTTGGAGGGAAGGGCAAAAACCAAAAACGGAGTTGCCAGGCTGGCATTCTCCGTATTGTGCATTTTGTTAGAGGTTGTGTTTATTGTTGCGTTGTTTACCAGACTGAACAGATATGCAGAAGCACTGAACCTTCTGACAAGAGTGTTGGGACTGATTGTCATTTTGAATATGTATGCATCGCCGGTCACATCGACGATCAAGATGCCCTGGATTCTTCTGATCCTCGCATTTCCGATCATGGGACTTGGACTGTATCTGCTGGTTGGTCTGAATGGAGGTACGGCAAAGATGCGAAAGCGCTATCAGAAAATTGATGAACAGCTTTTGCCTTGTCTTCCACAGAACCGTACAATTCAGAAAAAACTTGAACAGATACTTCCAAAGGCAGGAAATATATCTTCGTATATTTACAGGAATGCTTTTTATCCGGTGTATCAGAATACGGATGTGACTTATTACGATGAGGCGGCAAAGGGGCTGGAAGCACAGCTTATTGATTTGGCAAAAGCAGAGCACTTTATTTTTATGGAGTACCATGCAATCGAAGATGCCGATGCGTGGCAGCGGATTCAGCATGTGCTGGAAGAACGAGTGAAGGCTGGGGTAGAGGTCCGTGTTTTTTATGATGACATGGGCTCGATTGGCTTTATCAATACAGATTTTATCAAAAAGATGGAGGCTGTCGGAATACGTTGCAGGGTCTTTAATCCATTTGTGCCAGGCTTAAATTTATTTCTGAACAACAGAGATCATCGAAAAATTACGGTGATTGACGGCAAGATTGGATTCACAGGAGGCTATAATCTTGCAAATGAATATTTTAATCTGACACATCCTTATGGACAATGGAAAGATACTGGCATTCGTCTGGAAGGTGATGCAGTACGTTCACTGACGGTGACATTCCTGGAGATGTGGAATGCTGTCAGTGATAAGGATGAAAATGACACGGATCTTGAGCAGTTTCTCCTGGAATATTCATATGAGGCACAGCAGACAGGATTTATACAGCCTTATGCAGATAGTCCACTGGATGATGAACAGGTGGGAGAAGAGGTCTACATCAGTATGGCAGATAAAGCAGAAAAATACTGCTGGTTTATGACACCATATCTGATCATTACGGATGAAATGGCACATGCACTGACACTTGCTGCAAAGCGTGGTGTTGATGTAAGGATCATCACCCCGGGAATTCCGGATAAGAAGTTGGTCTATAATGTCACCAGATCTTTTTATCATGAACTGGTCAAGGATGGGGTTCGGATTTATGAATGGACACCGGGATTTTGTCATGCCAAGATGAGTGTTGCGGATGACTGTATGGCGACTTGTGGAACAATCAATCTGGACTATCGAAGTCTGTATCATCACTTCGAAAATGGATGCTTTATGGCAGACTGTGATGCTGTTCAGGATATTCGAAATGACCTGTATGAGACGATGAAAGAGTGCCGCGAAGTTACAGAAAAATATCGTACAGGACGCAGTGCATACCTGCGACTGGGACAGCTGTTTATGAGATTGTTTGCGGGATTGCTGTAAACAAAATTGTCTTGACAAAAGTGTGAAAATAAGTATATAATACAGAAAATTATACATTTATCAAAAGGAGCGATGTTGCTACAGCATCGCTCCTTTTTGCATTTCCGAAAAAAATGCATTTTTTTGAAGCTGTCGGGAGTACTTTAATGTATAGGAAAAGAGGAGGGAACATCGATATGGAACAGTTGAACGAAATTATTGCACAGATTGATGATTTTGTCTGGGGACCGGTTATGCTGGTCCTGTTGGTAGGAACCGGAATATTTCTTACATTTCGAACAAGATTTCTGACGTGGAGAAATCTCGGATATGCACTGAAGAGTACTCTCAGTAAAGAGGCACGCACAAAGAGTCGTGGGGAAGGGGATGTTTCTCCGTTTTCTGCACTTACAACGGCACTCGCAGCTACTATTGGAACAGGTAATATTGTTGGTGTTGCAACTGCTATGGTATCTGGTGGTCCGGGAGCTCTTGTATGGATGTGGATTTCGGCAGCGTTTGGCCTGACTTCCAAATTCAGTGAGTGCATGCTTGCAATTAAATATCGAGAGATAAATGCCAAGGGTGAGATGAGTGGCGGTCCTATGTATACGATGAAAAAAGGTCTGAAAAATAAGACGTTTGGCGCTGTTCTGGCATGGCTTTTTGCTCTGTTTGCAGTAATTGCTTCTTTTGGAATCGGAAACATGACACAGGGAAACTCTATTGCCGGAGCTTTACATTCTACCTTTAGCGTGCCGACATGGGTAACTGGAATTGTGATCACAGTAGTTTCTTTACTGATTATTGTAGGCGGAATTAAATCCATATCAAAAGTCTCTTCGATTGTCGTTCCCGTTATGGCAATTTTTTATGTCATCTGTGGAATGATCGTAATTTTGGGAAATATTTCCAATTTGCCGTCAGGACTTGCGATGATCTTTAAAATGGCATTTTCAGTCAAAGCGGTTGGTGGTGGCCTCTGCGGTTCCATTGTTGCATCTATGATGAGTGCGATGCGATTTGGTGTTGCACGTGGTGTGTTTTCAAATGAAGCAGGTATGGGTTCTGCTGCAATCACAGCGGCAGCGGCAACTACTGATAATCCGGTACGTCAGGGTTACATAAATATGACCGGTACTTTCTGGGATACGATAGTTGTATGCACGATTACTGGCCTTGCCATTGCATCTTCAGGGGTCCTTGGAATGACCAATGAAGCCGGTGAAATGCTTACAGGTTCGGATGTTACGATTGCCGCATTTAAGACAATCCTTGGAACTTCAGGCGGATGGCTTGTAACAATCGGCATCACATTGTTTGCATTTTCCACGATTCTGGGATGGGAATATCATGGAGAAAAAGCTTTTGAATATCTTCTGGGAACACACAAATTTAACATGATTTACCGAGTTGTATTTTCGCTGGTCGCTTATTTGGGATGTACACAGACATTGAGCCT
>OIXR01001406.1_pt1 | contig 16477 bp, 6 predicted proteins | sample 1587831 | NCBI WGS metagenome assembly OIXR01 (sample SAMN03283263) | human gut metagenome | biome: human-associated habitat; material: feces | host: Homo sapiens | place: USA | collected 2013
TCGCCGCAGCGTCCGGGAGTCGAGGACGATCCCACACCGTCTGGCCGTTTCCACGATGGGGATTTTATCGTAAATTTTCACGGCCAAACGGAGTCACCCCCCATCAGGCAGCTTTCTGTTCCATATGGATGATCGGATTGACAGGCCGTACCTGCAGCGCCGTGTTGGCAATACACTTTGCCATGATGATCTGTCCCGTGGGACGGACATTGGCAAGGTCATCAACGGATTCCATGTTGTCCACGAACACAGGATAGTTCCTGCCGGTCAGCCGCTTCATCAGTTCGGAGACTTCCATGCCCGCCCGGATTTTCTCGGAAAGAGAGAGCCGGTCGTAGCGTCGGCCGCCGTAAGTAAATTTGAAGGTGTCCTTGGCCTCGCCGGTGGATTTCACCACATCGTATCATCGTTGTCGGGAAGTCCCAGCAGATACCGGGGAAAGTTCTTCATGGCAGTGAGCTTCTTATACCGGGGCAGCACGTTATTTCCCGTACACACCTTCCCGTCCGGATGGACATTGGAGAAGGGGTAAAAGAACATCTGCGTATCCACGGTTGGTTTCTCATCTGCCACAACGCCCATAGAGCATTCAGCCACTTTCCCGTTTTCCAGAATCCGCAGGCCAAAAACAAGGCGTGGAATCGGGAAATTTTGGTACTCTTTATCGCGGTAGATGATGTCCGCCCGAAGTTCGGGATTCCAGATTATATAATTTAGCTCAGTGGTACTCATGGATACGTGCAGGCAGTGATCCGGCAGGAATCCACTCTCCAAAAAATCGTTGCTTGTATAGCTCCCGCTGATAGCGTAGTACAGCTCCAGAGGGTCGATTTCTCGGTAGCTGATAATGCCGCCAGGTTTATGCTCCTCCACAACAAAGGCGTTGCGCGAGGGAGATACCCGCAAAATCAGATCCCGGGAAAAATCTTTGTTTTCCGCATCCTTCATCAGGCCGCCTCCTTTCTTTCCGCTTCCAATTCGATTAATATCCAGCACCGTTTCCTCCTTGGGGAACAGGCGGGTAAAATCGCCGCAGTCCTTTGGCTTGATGATGACCTCCCCCTCAATGGGGTGGATGACCTCCGGCTGATCGTAGGGCTGGTCGGGATAGACCGTCAGCAGGTTCAAATAGGTGGATAAGATCTTCTGTGCCGCTTTACGGTCGGTACGCAGTACCTTCTGCAAAGCCTTTTCCGCTTCTTTATAGGCTTCATGCACATCCTCCGGCATTTCCAGCGGCACGGGGATCTCCTCATAGTCGGGAAGGTCCTTGTTCATGTCCGAGAGGGACAGGAAGGCCGTGTACTCCAGAAGGAAACGGGAGAATACCAACGGTGACACACCGGGAAGCTGCCTTGATTTGGCCTTACGCTTGGTGGTGCGCCGATTGGAATTGTACTCGCCGTCCTTGATCTCATAGGTGTTTTCCACTACGCCGTACTCTGCATCGAAGTCCGCAGGCCTGCGATAGCTTTTGCCATCCTTGAGCATCAGGCCGGGAACGATGCGGTAGAGCAGGTGAAAGATACCGGAGGAATACCCGTTGATGAGTGTCGCGGTCATGCCTACAAAGAGCTTTGAGACCCCGAACAGCTCTGCCATGGCATCGCCCTGGCCGCTGTTATTGTTGTACTCATGCAGCTCATCGCAGAGAAATCCGCTGATACGCCCGCGCATCTTTTTCTTGATGTAGGTACTCAGCGGATACCGACGCTGTGCGCCCCGGACAGGATAGAAACCCTCTGGGTTCTGAGCGATCTCGGTGAGTTGGTCGATTACGCTTTCGCTTTTGGTTCGCCGCAGGTGTGCGGCAGCTCCGTAGCGGTGGACCCAACCGTACTCTCCGATCTTGACCCACTCGATCCGTTTGCCGGGATTGACCGCCGACCACAGGACTGACCCGCAGTTGGGACAAACATGGTTTTTCCTGTGTTCATTCTGGAAGAAGAACTGGTCGGCCGGCACCGTATAACGGCTGCCGTCCTCGCTGATCTCCATGGTCACGACCTCGTTGCAGTCAGGGCAAAGAAAGGCCCGCAGGCGCTTACTCCATTTCACTGCCGGGTAGCGCATGTAGCCATCTCTGGCACGTTCCTTGGAAAAGACTGCGTAAACACTTTTATCCCCCTGCTCGTACATGGCGTAGAGCCGGTCCAGCTCCGCGATACTGTGGACTACCATGGCATAGGTGTCCGGGAGGGTTTCTCCGATCTCTCGCACCCATTTCCGGGTGACGTGGGAAGGGCACATGATAATGCCAAAGGATTTGTCCGCGCCGCTTCGCTTCTGAGCCGCCCACAAACCATGCAGGGCTCCGAGGGCCGTTGACCCGATTTTGGTCTTGCCGGCACCGCACTCTGCAATGATGAGCGCAACGCTCTTTCGGTCCAACTGCCGCTTGACTGCTTCGGCTACCGCAAGCTGGGCATCGTAGAGGGAATAGCCCGCCCGGTTCATAATACAGTCGTTGATAGCCAGCACCTCATCGGAAAGAGGCTCGTTGGCAGGGTCAAAAAGAGGCATGAACTGATGGCGGATGCGGTCTGCCACGGTGACACCGAAGGTGTTCAGATATCCCGTGACATTCTCCACACCGTCAAACCCATCCGGTGCTCCAGGAATCGCTCCTGGAATCTGGATGCTGCCATTCTTTAACCCTGTTTCCAGAACTTCTACCACATTCCTGTCTTCCGGTTTTAGGTCCAGCACCCAGGCATCCATCTTTTCCTTCAGGGATATGACCTCCAGCTGCCGCAGATCTCCGCGCTTTTGTAAAGCGTCCAGAACGTAGTCCCGGAAAGCAGGAATCAGTGGCGCTGCCGTTTTATGGTCCAGCTCTTCAAAAAGCCGGTCCCGGTCACCCTGTGGGCAGAAGATATAGCACTTACGGGGCTGCATGGCTTCCTGACCCTCTACCTCTCCATCGCCCTCGGAGGCGCGATCATCTGTCTGGGCATCATCGCTGGCCATGAGTGTCGCTACGGCATACACGCCGTCGTGGGACATCTGCCGCTGATACCCCTTGACATTGCTCTGGAGCATTCGGGTCGTACTGTTTTGGGTGGCTTCTATGGTCGCACCGCCGTAGATGGCATCCGACATAGCCCGAACCATTTCCGGGTATCCACCAAATCGGACGGCACTGATGATACCGCCCTTGCTGTTGTGATCGAGCACCACTGTATCTGCGTAGGCCGACAGGCGTACCTGCGCTGACGGGTCATAGTAGCTCAGCTCAATCAGTCTACTTTGTGTCATTCATCTGCTTGCTCCTTTCTTTTGGGGACAAAAAAAGACCGCAATCGCTCCCACGAGCAATTACGGTTCCGTTCTTTGTCCATTATTTCATTCCAGGTCGTTTTGAGGGCTCCGGAGGGCGCACTAACCCCCTTTCCGTCGCTGTTCCTCCCTAACTTACTCCGCCCTAACTTACTTCGCCCTGAAATACACCTTCATTGTAGCATCCATGGAGCAGAGCGTATAGTTGCAGTTTCTGCACCCCTGCATAGTTCCAAAACAGAGCGGAGTTTTGGGGCAAACGCAAAACAGGGCGGCTTGGAATCCGCTCTGTTTCGTAAGAAGAATCAACATCCCGCTATGGGATGCCGTTTCTTAGTCATTTTCGAAAAGATGGCCGGTGACCCCCACCTCCAGACCACCGTTTTCTTTGTCTTTGTAAATGGACACGGTATAGTCACGGATGGTGTGTTCCGCACCGTTCGCAATGACGAATGCCTGAATGTTCTCCAAGTCATACATATCCAGCAGAACATATCCCTCTGTGGCTGTGTCTGCCAGCAGCGCGCGGCAGTCATGGCAGAAGAGTGCTGGAGCGATCTTTCTGATTTCTTCACCAATGTGCGCTATATTGGTGTGATCCTCGCTGCTCCATGACATGGTTGCGTTTCCGTCAATGAATGTGAAAACCCAATCGTCCCAACGCTGTTCCTCTGCGACCTCCCACGGTCTGCGGGGATATCTGTCGTATATCTCCAATTCTCGCAGAACACCTGTGGAGAGGTTGACAAGGACCGGCGCGTGGTAGCGATTTCCGTTCCCATCCTCGCAGATGGCACAACACTCCGGCTCCGGGGTGGTAGCAACGACCTTCCAAAACACCGCATCAAACATCGTAACAATAGCCAAAAGATTTTCCGGTCATATTCCGAATGTATCAGCTAAATCTCGACGGTAATGAAAGTCGTGTCTAAAAAATATTGGGAAACTTCTGCCGTGCATTTTATAGAACCGGGATTGTAATGGAAATAACATTTAATTTATAAATAGGTGCTTAGCAAACTCAACCCCGACGGCTGTGCGGCGGCGGAGCGCAGCGGCATTGCAAATTTCTATGCCATCCGCTATAATGAGCGTTAAGGAAAGGGTGGTGAGCAGGATGTATCGGGTGGCGGTTTGTGAAGACGAGAAAAATCTCCGTGAGGACTTGTGCGCACAGTGCGCGGCGATCCTGTCCGGGCTGCAGATGGAGCATACGGTCACGCCCTATTCTTCAGCCGAGGAACTGGAGGCAGCTTTTTCAGCGGGTGCGGAGTTCTCACTGCTTTGTCTGGATATTCTGATGGACGGCAAGACCGGCATGAAGCTGGCGCAGGAGCTGCGGGAGCGGGACGACAGGACCAGCATCCTGTTTATCACCGGTTCCACGGAGTTTCTCAAGGACGGCTACAGCGTCCGCCCCATCCAGTACCTGCTCAAGCCGGTTTCCCGGGAAGATCTGGAGCAGGCGATCAAAACGGATTTGCGGTTATATCATCAGCCCCGCACCGTAACCTTCCGGGTGGCCGGCAGGACCTTTGTCCTGCCGGCAGAGGATATCCTCTGCGCTGAAAGCCGGGATCACGGCAGCGTACTCCACACAACACATGGCGAACAATTCATTCTCTGCCCGCTGAGCCAGATGCAGGAGTATCTGCCGAAGGATCGCTTCTGCCGCTGTCACAACAGCTTCATCGTAAACCTCTTCCATACCCGTAGGGTCAGCAGCCGGACAATATACCTGACAGATGGAAGAGATCTAAGCATCGGACGGCGCTATATGGAGCAGTTTCAGGACCAGTTCGTCCGGTATCTCAATCAAAACTGAAGTAAGGGCAAGGCCATTTGGATAAAGAGAATGCGGCGTCTCCCATCGGGAGACGCCGCATTTTGTGTTTACAGAGAGCTTATGGGGGACTCTTTTTCGGGCAGCAGCTTCAGCGCCGTCATCACGGTGAAGCGGGTGTCATCATAGCTGACAGCCAGTACGCTGCCGTACTTCTCGGCGATGGTTCGCATCTGCAAAAGGCCGAAGCCGTGGCTGCCGGCATCCTGCTTTGTGGTGCATAGCTGTCCGTTTTCATCTGTCTGCAGCACCCCATTGTAGGTGTTTTCACATCGGATGGCCAGATGCTGCTGGCGGATCTGCAGGGAACAGACGATCTCGCTGTGTTCCGTTTTGACGGCGGCCTCCACGGCGTTGTCCAGCAGGTTAAACAGAAAGCCGCACAGATCCACCTCCTCAATGGGCAGCGTTTCCGGCAGCATGGCGTTGACATGGAAAGAAACGCCATACCTGTCTGCCTGGGCCGCGAAGCGCTGGAGGATCGTGTTGACCGTCGAATTGGCCGTATAAACCTTTGGGAAGAGCTGCTCCAATTCTCCATCCAGCCGGTTCAGATAGTCCAAAAGACCGGCTTGATCCGGCTTTTGCGCCAAAAGGTGCAGGGCGGCGATATGGTTCTTCCACTCATGGCGGAATGTCGCCGTCCGCCGGACTGTCTCCTGTGCCTGCTCATACTTTTCCTGCGTTGCCTAGCTGCTGCTTTTGATCGCCTGCATCCGGCGCTGGCGAAGCAGTGTTTCGCGCACAAAGCCCGTCACCACCTGCACGGCGCACAGCGCACCGGCAAAGCCGCACAGGATCGCGTAAAATGCATGGGGATACCCCGCCAGCAGCGTGGTCACCGGGTTGGTCAGTGGATAAAAGATCCCGCTTCCGCTGAATCGGGTCACGCCCCAGAACGCAAATAAACCGCCCGCCACCGCGCAGAGAAACAGGCTCGTTCGGCGCAGCGGCTGCTCATGGGAGAACAGAAGCAGCGCCGCTGCCAGAAGAAACAGGGTGGTGCCGAGCCAGTCTCCCGCTGCACTGGCGAGCAGCGGCAGCGCCGCGAAGCTCCACAGCGCAGAAAGCAGGATATGGAGCAGCGCACCGGAGAGCAGCACCCACCGCTTCCAGCCATGCAGCGCCGCGGCCAGATAGCAGTAAAGAAGATCCATATAGATCAGGTAGACCCAGTTCAGAAGCCCGGCGTCAGCATTCAGCCCGGCCGAAATTTCGAGATAAGTATGACAGACCCCGGCTGCCGCCGCCAGCAGGAAATAGCCGATCAGAGGCAGCAGCTTCCAGAGAAACTCGCCATCGTGTGCGCCAAGCAGCAGCACCAGTAGCAGACAGATTGCCAGCAAAAGCTGCGCCGTGACTGCCGCCATGGGCCAGACGACGCCGGAGGTCTGTACCACGGCGTCGGAAAAGCGTCCCACCAGCGAGGGCAGTACCGGCTGGCGAAGGCCATCGCCGGAGGGTCCGTAGGTGACAATGCGAAGCCGCTTCCCGCCGCAGTCCTCCGGCAGCGGAACGCGGAGCCCGTCGTGGGAAATACTGGCAGGATCAACATCCTCCAGAAAGCTGTCCACCGGGTTTTCCTCGGCCGGAAAGTCTGTATAGAGAAGCGCATGATCCAGAAACACCTGCAGGCCAGCGCCGTAACTGTCAAACTGCAGAAAGTGCCGCGCACCCGGTTCCTCCATCACGCGCTCCGCCGCGACAGGGCCGGTCCTCTCCGCCGGAATACCGTTGATATAACCACCAAAGCCGAAGACAGGTTCCACTGGGCCGGCCTCTGTAAAGAATACCCAGCCGCCGCGATCCGACTCTGTGCAGTTCAGGTAGACCGACCGCTGTTCCTGATCCGGCTGCGACAGGCGGAACAGGAACCCGATCGCCGCCGCGACCGTGAGGATCAGCAATACCCCAGCAGCCCAGATTTTCCTGTTTTTTGTGCTCACCGTACCGTCCTCCTTTCTTCCAACATTGTAGCAAAGGAGCACAAATCGCACAAGCGATATATGACCTGTTCTCCTAAACAACACGAATTCGCCCCTAAACGACACAGCGCGGGCGAGAAAAGCATGGTAAAATTAAAATAAGCAGAATTATGTGACACCCTGCGAAGTAAAGGAGGAATCGCTTATGAAACATTGCAGCAGAAGACTTATGGCACTGCTGTTGAGCGCCATCCTGTGCGTGCAGCTTTTGCCCGCCATGGTGCGGGCGGAGGAAGGCACTGCGGCTGCCTCCGAGGGCAAGGGAGCCTTCGGTCTGCCGGCGGCTACAGGACTGACAGAGGACAGCACTGAGTACAACAGCGCGGTGGCGGACGCCCCCTTCGGCAGCAGCGGCCGCGCCGTGCCGCTGTTTGTCAAGTCGGAGCTGATGCTGTCCTACAGCTGGGGCGGAGCACCGCTGTACAGCCACACCTATGACTACAACGGGGACGGCTCCGAGGCGGGAGATCTGATGAGGGCCTTCCCGAATCTGGCGAACCAGTACCGCGTGACGTTCAACTCCCTCCCGGCTTCAGCGCAAGCCAGCTACCGTGTGGCGGCCACCGACGGCGTGAATACCGGCAGCGGACGCCAGGAGCACATCGCCATGATCGGTCTGAGTGCGGCAGGGATCGAGCTGTCCCTGCGGGACCGGAACAACAATGCGGTGCACACCAGCACGGTGTCCCGCGGCAACCGGAGCTGGATCAACCGCCTTGCCTTTGAGCTGGGCGGCTTCGCCGCCATCGCCTGCGGCGACTTCGACGGCGACGGCGTGGATTCCGTGGTCGTCTACGTGCCGCCCACGCAGGGAGAGAGCGATGCCAAGCTGATGGAATACACCATCAGCAGCGAAGGGAGCAGCCCGACGCTGACCGAGAGCGGCGAGATCGGAAACGTGTACGAGTTGCTGGGTGTCAGCGACCTGAGGGCAAATCATATTCAGAATGTGCCGGTGGTGCAGTTGACGGCGGCGGATACCGACAAGGACGGCTACGATGAGCTGGTCATCACCGCCGGGCTGAACGATACCTATGGTTACGACAGTGTCCAGAATCTGGGCACGCAGGTGTTCCTGTACGACAGGCTGGAGGGCAGGTGGACGCAGACCTTCAAATACGCGCCCTCGGCGGGCAATGGGACTGTTGCGGTGGGAGATGTGTCCCCGGCGAGCAAGCTGCACCGCTATGTCTGGGGCAGCTCCTCCGTGGGCAATGTGCTGGCCAGTGACGACTCCTCCAACGGGACGGATTTCCCGGAGATCGTCACGGCGGGCATGATCGACTACTCCGGCAACCATAATATCTCGATCAACAATAAAACCTGCGGCTTCTCCATGGTTCGGTGCGTCGGCATGACCGAAGTGTGGACAGGCGTGCAGAAAAACTTTCAGGGCCAGTATGAGTTCCTGCACCGGCAGACACATACCACGAATACGCTGACCACTCACGGTCTGTACAGCGGCGACGAGGTCCTCAGTCCGCTGATCGTGAAGTGCTTCCGTTATCAGGGCGGGGCGCAGCCGGATGCGGTGTTCTTCTCGGGCAATGTGTACGCGTGGGCGGACAACGACGGCAACGGCTCCCTCGCCCACAAGTACACTCACGGTGCCTTCAATCACACCGACAAATACATTGGATCAACCAAGATCACCAACAAGCAGGTGCAGGCCGTGGCCGTGGGCAACTTTGACGGCAACGGCGAGGGGCGCGAGCAGGTCGTCTTCGCATCGCTGGTCAAGCAGAGCGGCACCGGAAACCATTACAGCACCCTGTATACCATCGGCTACCAGCCAAAGGGCGATAACAACGGCTATGAGTTCAGGCACTCGGAAACGAACGGTTGGTTCATCAACAAGCAATCTGGCGCTTATGTGTGTCTGACCGACTTCAACTATGACAGCGACAGCACCCTGGTGCGCTATGTGGGCGTGGAGCGTCAGTGGACGGACTACGACGTGCTGGCCGTGCTGGAGGCCGTGCCCTACTTTGAGGAGCTGGGAGACGATCTGGGCGAGGGCCGCACGGCTTACGGCAAAAGCAGCAGCAGCGGGAGCGGCAGCGGCAAGAGCCACGGCCTGAACACTACCGTGCTGGTGGGGTACGAGGTCGAGGTCGAAAACTCCGGCGCCGGTTTTGAGACCACCATCGAAAACAACTTCACCTGGGCCACCAATGTCAGCCGCTCCATTGAACACAGCGTCGACTATGAAAACAATTCCGGAGAGAACGCAGTGGTGGTGTACCGTGTTCCCGTACTGGTCTATACCTACCAAAATCTTTCCGACGGCAAAGATATGGCGGTCATGAAGACCCTGCCACCCCACACCAGTATCATCTCTGTGGAGGAATACAATGAAGAAGCCGTCGCCTACAGATTAGAACCCATTGCCGAGGATCGGCTGGCAGAGGCGGGCAACCCCTTCAGCTACCGCTCCCACGTCAGCCAAATCACCAACGCAGGCGGCTCTACCCCTCTCGTGTCCAACAGCGGCTGGTCCGAGTTGACGGGTAAGGGCAACATCGAAAAGACCATTACCGTTACCAAGGAGACAGAGAAGAGTTTTGAGTACGAACTCTCTGTGAATGTGGTGGCATGGAAAAAGATCGGCGGAGCGAAGGTGGGCGGCGGAGCCGGTTATACCTTTACCAAGACCCGCTCCAAAATGAACGGCACAGGCACGGAGCACAGCGGCTCGGTGAACAGCCCCAAGGCGGACGGCTATGACTTCTCGTGGAACTTCGCCATGTGGAACATGACGCTCAATGGGAAAAAGGTCCCCGCGCTGGGCTATCTGGTGAAAGATGTCTCCGCGCCGTCCTCTCCGCCCAGAGATCTGGCAGTAGAAACGCTTACCAGCACCGGCGCAACGCTCACCTGGAGTGCGGGCAGCCGTCCGGCGGAGGAGTATCGTATCTACCGCGTGATGGAGAACACCGCAAGGCCGTATGCTTTTGTTGGTGCCGTTTCCGGAACGAAGAACAGCTTTGAGCTGAACGATCTGGCGGGAGATGTGTCCTACACCTTTGTGGCGCGCGGCTGCACCAACGGCGTGGAGTCTGTGGACAGCAGCTCGATCAGCTTTACCACGCCGAAGGAAAACGGCTCGAACTATGTTCAGGTCAGTAAGGTCGCCGATCAAACGGTGCGCCCCGGAGGGGATGCAGTTTTTTCGGCCACAGTATTCAAGAGCGATCCGACGACTACCCTTACCATGCAATGGCAGGAGCGCAACCCTGGCTCGCCTGCGTGGAAAGATGTACGCAACGCGACCAGTCTGACACTGACCGTGCGTGACGCAGCGGCCGCAATGAACGGCACCCAGTACCGGCTGATGGTGACAGCATACACACTGGCGGAGTCTTCTGCGGTGTATTATTACAGCAATGCGGCCACGCTGACGATCGGCGCACTGCCCACCAGCGTTAGCGCTGTAACCGTGACAAACGCGAACGGCGGGAAAGGAACGCAGCGCGATCCATACTACGGCGGGGCGGACTGGACGAAGCGAACGACCGATACACAGGAACAGATCGTTCAGAAAACAGCCTCCTTCGAGAAGGATGGCGTGCAGGGCACTGTGTACCGGGCGGGAGAAAACGGCCCGTACATCGGCGTGATCGAGAGCAAAACCACACAGGACGACACCACGATCACGAAGACCCAATATTACCGGCTGACCAGTCCGGACAGCAGCAAGCGATATGCTGTGACAGGGGACGCACTTTCTCCCGTATATACTGCGTTCAACGGAACTGCCGAGGTGGAAGGCTTTACAGCAGACCACGCCAAAGGCCAGCTGAGCACGGAAGTAACCGTCGGCGAGACGAGCACGGTCTACTTCACTGTGGCCCACTGGGATGGCCCGACCGCAAAACCGACCTTCTACTGGGAGAGCGGCGGCAAATATTTCAGCGACCAGAGCGGCGCTGTCGGCACGGAAGCTGAATTGGAAGAATCCAGCAAGCCGCAGTATTCCGTTTTCTATCGTAGTAAGGACGACGCAGAGATCGTGCTCTTCGGCGAGAAGGATGATGATAAGGAATGCTTCTTCCTCCTGAAAAAGTCGGCGGGCACGGACCCCTACACCGTGACCGAAGTCGATCCGGCGGAAAAGCTGCTGATCGGCGACGCCGCATATCCCCTGAGCAGCCTGATGCCTGTTTCCTATAGCGAAACAGTTGAGGTTCCCGTTGACACCTATGAGCAGCAATCGGGCTCGAAGTTGACGCTCACTGCCGAGGTGACGAGCGGCAACGATAAAAGGCTGGCAAAGAAGCCCGCGGCCTTCGTTATCACGGACACCGCCACCGGGGAGAGCTTTTCAATCGCAGTCACGACGGATGCGAACGGCACGATGACTATGGAATGGACAGCTCCCACCCAGGGCGTATACACCATCCACGCGGCTGTGACCGCGGATGGCGGCTATGCGGCCTCCAGCTCGAAAACACCGGTGTATTACGCTGCGCTGGGCAAGGACACTGAAGGGAAGAATACCACTCTGTACCGTCTGTTGCTGACCGAAAACGGCAAGGCGCTCGGCGCATCTGTGGAATACGGCGCAGATCTGATGCTTGAGACGCAGAAGTGGGACGGTGCGGCGTGGACGCAGGCAGACGAAACCGTCTCCTATCAGGCGGCAGCCCCCGGCGCGGCGGCGGCCGACATCAAAACCGGCTACTTCCCACAGGCCGCCGGACAGTATACCTTCTCGGCAAAGGACAGCAACGGCGGGAAGCTTGCGTCCGCCGTGCTGACCGTTACACCGCGCAGGCTGACGATCCGCCCGGCCTGGGATAACGCGCCCACCGCACTGCAGGACATCAGGCTCGACTTTGTAGGCGCTCTGGAGAGCGACAGGGATGTGCTGACAAACAGCCTGACCGTTTCCGACATCAACGAATATTTTTCTAACCCGGGCAGGACCGGCGTATTCACCTTTGCGCCGCAGTGGAAGGAAACGGAGGATTCCAGACGCCTGCAAAGTGCGTACTCGGTCACGCTGCAGACGAACTCTCTCCGCCGCGAGGCTGATGCGGCGCTGGTTTACTATCAGGTGGCCGCCACCGGGCATGGCACGATCTTCGGATCTTATGGCAGCAACCAGACGAACTTCTCCTCCGGCGAGAACCGCAAGCAGGGAGAGCCGCTTGTGTTCCAGGCCAATCCGGAGGCCGGCTATCAGGTCAGCCGCTGGCTGGTGAACGGTACGGAGGTCAGAGAAGGCTCGCCATACCGCATCGGAGCGATCACAGGCTCGGCCACGCAGACGCTGAGCATCGACGCGTTCAACATCGCCCGCGATACCAGAGATGGGCAGCTCAAGGTCGAGGTGGAATTCGCCAACCAGTTCTCCGTGATCCATTACAGCGCGGGCGAAAAAGGCTCCGTCACCGCCAGGACCGGCGGCGGCAGCCCGATCGCAAACGACGCAAAGGTCACCTACGGCTCCTCCGTCACCTTTACCGCAGTCCCGCAGAGCGGCTATATGGTGGAAAAGTGGATGGTGAACGGTACGGACTACACATGGCCGGGCGCCGGTAAGCCCTACCGCGAGGAAGAACTGACCCTTTCCGGACTGGATCAGACGGAATACACAATCACGGTCTCCTTTGTGACGAAAAAAACCTTCACCGCCGTTAAACCCACGCTGACGGATGGGAAAGAGAACCCGGTTTCTGCAGGCACAGTCGCCATCACCCGGGCGCGGACCGGCGAGACTGTGGCTGCGGGCAGCGTTCTGCCCCAGGGCACGGCGCTGACCTATACGGTCACCTTCACGGACACGAGCTTCAACACGGTCAACCGCTGGGAGTACTCCACGGACGGTAAGACCTGGAAGGAAGGCGGCTCCGGCGGTAGCTTCACGCTGTACGACACCGCCTTTGGCAGCGATTCGGCAGCGCTGTATGTCCGCGCGGTGGTCGCCGTGGCCAACACCCACCGTCTCAGCTGGGAGATCCTCGGTCTTGCAGCCGAGGACGGGGACAAGGCGACCCTGACAGCCTCCAGCAATGGCACGGAACTGAAGAGCGGAGGCTCCTATGCGGCGAATACGCCGGTGGACTTCACGCTGACGCTGGACGGCAGCTATGATCTCGTTTCGTGGAGCGAAAATGTAACGCCTGCGGCAGGCGGCAGGTCGGCGGATCTGAAGCTGGCCGCCGATACCGAGGTCACTGTCACCGTGGCAAAGAAGCCGGTCGTGGTGATCGAGAGCACGGAAAACGGCACGATCGAGGTGCGCGGCACAAGAAACAGCGAGCCTGTCACCATAACCTCTACCGATTATGTGGATCCCGGAACGAACCTGACCGTTACCATCAAGCCGGATACAGGCTATGTTGTGAGCAATCCCGACGAAGCCTGGACAGCGGTGGACAACAGCGATAATCATACCTATACAATCCACAATGTCAGGGCAGATCAGACGCTTTCGGCGGATTTTGCAGCCTTGGACAAGTATGCGATCTCCTACTCCGTGGCGGCGGTCGGCGACATCGACAACGGCACCCTGACCGCAAACACGGTCCGCAAAAATATGGCGGCGTATAGATACGACCTCTCTTCGGGCGAAGAGGTCTATGAGGGTTCCGATTTGACCTTTACCGCAGCTCCGGATGACGGCTACCGTGTGCGGGAATGGCGCGTGAACGACGAGGTGTACCATGAGAGCGGCGCGGCCTTCATCGGGACGCAGTTGGTGCTCAGAGGTGTTGACGAGGCGAAGACCGTTATGGTACAGTTCATGCCGCTGGGCGACAAGATCACGGCATCCGCCGGAGAGCACGGCCACATCACCGGCGCAATGGCGGGCGGTACGGAGCAGGTTGGTAATATTGCCTCCGGCTTCACACTGGCAGAAGGCGCTTCCGTCACCTTCACCGCCGAGCCGGATACCGGCTACGAGGTGGAGCAGTGGTCGGTGAACGGCACACCGGTCAGCGGTGAAACGGACAGCACCTACACCTATACCGCCGGAAGCGCGGGCGCGGTCATCACCGTAGCGTTCCGCCCGGTGGAGTACACCGTCAGCTGGACGGCGGAGCACGGCACCGTGACCGCAGATGAGTACTCCGGCAGCGCGGCGAACATCCGCGGCGGCACGCAGGTCACCTTCACTGCCGCGCCGCATAACGGCTATGTGTTCGACCACTGGACGATCGATGGCGAGACCCTTACAAACGAGACTGCAACGCTGCGCTGGACGGTTCCCACCGGGCAGGAGGCAACAATGGAATACGCCATTGAAGCCGTATTTACAGAGAATACCACTACCTATTCGGTGACCTACGATGCTTCCGGCGGCGGCACGATCACCGCCGAGGGTCATGAGGCAAGCCCCGCCACCGTGACCTACGGGCAGAGCATCACCTTTACCGCCGTTCCCGCGGAGTACGGCTATGTGAAGGAGTGGCGGGTGGATGGTGTTCCCGTGCCTAACTCTTCCAACAAGACCAGCTACACATTGGAAAATGTGACGCAGGCGCACACGGTCACCGTGGTGTTCGCCACAGCCGTCCGCTATGATGTTTCCTACGCCGTGAACGGCGATGGCGGCACGCTGAGCGCTGCTGCCGACGGCACGGAGCTGGCTCTGCCCGCAGGGCGGCAGGCCAGCGTTGCCGGCGGCTCCAGACTGGTATTCGCCGCAGTACCGAGCAGCGGAATGATGACCGGCCACTGGACGGTGAACGGCACCGCGGTCACTCGGGAGAACATGTCTTCCCTTGGCGTGACTATGGATCACTGCCTGTCCAACACACTGACCATTGAAAGCCTGAGTAGGAATGTGGAGGTCAAGGCGGCCTTTGCCGAGTACAGCGGCTTCTCCATTCCGACGGGCGGGCCCGGCTATGAGATCTCCGATGTGAAAAGGCTGCCTGCGGACACTCTGCCGGCTACCAAGATCCGCGCAGGCGGTGATGTGACCTTCACGGTCAGGCCAGCCGCTGAGTACAGCGACTTCTCCAAGCTGACCGTCAACGGCTACGATTGCCTGACTGGCAGCGGCAAAGCAGCAGGCTGCGAGACGGTTTCCGCGCGGAAGAACGCGGACGGGAGCTATACCGTCACACTCACCGGCGTGACTGGCAATATCAGCGCGGACATCGCCGCGCACAAGCTGGTCATAGGCGAGCTGACCGTGCCGCAGGTGCTGGAGAGGCATCCTGACCTTGATACGGCGGATAAGATCAAGCTCCGGCTTGAGACCATGATGATCGGAACGGCGGAAAACCGTGCGTTCTATGACATTGCGCTGCGATACAAGAACGCCGAGGGCAACTGGGTCGAGGTCGATGAAGCGAATTTCCCCACAGGCGGTGTGGAGGTGGTGCTTCCTTATCCCAACGGCACAGACAGCAAGGATACCTTTACGATAGTCCACATGCTTACGACTGCTGCCCGTGCCGGTGAACTGGAGCTCGTTTCGCACACGAAGCAGGCGGATGGCCTGCACTTCCGTGTGACCAGTCTGTCGCCCTTCGGCGTGAGCTGGGTGAAGTATGCTGCACCTTCGGGCGGAGGCTCGGGTGGCAGCGGCGGCTCGGGCGGAGGCATCTTTAACCCGGCCTACAACATCATGGTCGAAAGGACTATGAACGGCAGCATTACCGTTTCGCCTTCGTCTGCTGCCAAGGGCTCCACAGTAACCATCATGGTCTATCCCGACAGGGGCTATGAGCTGGAAATGCTTATGGTTATGGACAAGAAGGGCAGCGAACTCGATCTCAGAAAGTGGGGCGGCGAGTACAGCTTCATCATGCCTGCAGGCGATGTGACTGTCAGAGCCCGCTTCGTTGAGGAAGCTCCAACACAGAGCTTTGCGGATGTTTCCACGGACGCCTACTACTATGAGGCCGTCAAATGGGCTGCGAAAAACGGCATCACCGGCGGCGTCGGCAACGGTCTGTTCGCACCCGACGCTCCCTGCACCCGCGCGCAGATCGTCACCTTCCTGTGGCGTGCAGCGGGCAGTCCGGAGCCGAAGAATGCCAGCAGTTTCTCTGATGTACCCGCAAGTGCCTACTATGCGAGGTCGGTGGCTTGGGCAGTCGAGAACGGGATCACGACTGGCACGGGCAATGGAAGATTCTCACCCGATGCTACCTGTACGAGGGCGCAAAGCGTGGCCTTCCTCTACCGTGCGCTAAGTGCCAGGGCAGAGGGTACAGCGGAGTTCCGCGATGTTCCCAAAAACGCGTACTATGCGGATGCGGTGGCATGGGCTGCAGCAAACGGCATCACCACCGGCATCGGCGGCGGGCTGTTCGGTCCCGATAATGACTGCACCCGTGCTCAAATCGTGACCTTCCTGTTCCGCACCTACAACAAATAATCGTCTCGGTACAATACAGATGTGGGG
>OIXR01001412.1_pt1 | contig 16393 bp, 10 predicted proteins | sample 1587831 | NCBI WGS metagenome assembly OIXR01 (sample SAMN03283263) | human gut metagenome | biome: human-associated habitat; material: feces | host: Homo sapiens | place: USA | collected 2013
CAGCAACTGTCATACCAACCATAGGGTTGTTACCAGCACCGATCAGACCCATCATCTCAACGTGAGCAGGAACGGATGAAGAACCGGCAAACTGAGCATCGCTATGCATACGTCCTAATGTATCTGTCATACCATATGAAGCTGGACCTGCAGCCATGTTATCTGGATGAAGTGTACGTCCTGTACCACCACCTGATGCTACTGAGAAGTACTTCTTACCCTGTTCGATACATTCTTTCTTGTATGTACCTGCAACAGGATGCTGGAATCTAGTTGGGTTTGTTGAGTTACCTGTAATAGATACACCAACATTTTCGTGATGCATGATTGCAACACCTTCCTGAACATCATCAGCACCGTAACATTTTACAGTTGCGCGAAGTCCGTTAGAGTATGCTTTCTCATATACGATGTTAAGCTTTGCAGCCTTGTAATCATACTTTGTCTCTACGAATGTAAATCCGTTGATACGGGAAATGATCTGTGCTGCGTCTTTTCCAAGACCGTTTAAGATAACACGAAGAGGTTTCTGACGAACCTTGTTTGCCTTCTCAGCGATACCGATTGCACCCTCAGCAGCTGCAAATGACTCATGTCCAGCTAAGAAACAGAAGCACTCTGTCTCCTCCTCAAGGAGCATCTTACCAAGGTTACCATGTCCTAAACCTACTTTACGATGATCTGCAACAGATCCAGGAATACAGAATGCCTGAAGTCCTTCACCGATTGCTGCGGCAGCATCAGCAGCTCTCTTGCATCCCTTCTTGATTGCGATTGCAGCACCTACAGTGTAAGCCCAGCAAGCGTTCTCGAAACAGATTGGCTGGATTTTCTTTACCTGATCGTAAACATCAAGTCCAGCATCTTTTGTAATTTTTTCAGCTTCTTCGATAGAGCTGATACCATAGCTGTTTAACACAGCGTTGATCTGGTCAATTCTTCTTTCATATCCTTCAAATAATGCCATTTTCGTCCGTCTCCTTTCCTACTCTTCTCTCGGGTCGATGATTTTAACAGCATCTGCCACACGGCCGTACTGTCCTTTTGCTTTTTCCCATGCAGTGTTAGGATCATCGCCTTTTTTGATGAAGTCAGTCATTTTTCCAAGAGAAACGAACTGATATCCGATAACTTCGTTATTCTCGTCAAGAGCAATACCGGTTACATAACCTTCTGCCATCTCTAAGTAACGAACACCTTTCTCTTTGGTAGCGTACATTGTACCAACCTGGGAACGAAGTCCTTTACCTAAATCCTCAAGACCAGCACCGATTGCAAGACCGTCATCAGAGAATGCACTCTGTGTACGACCGTAAACGATCTGTAAGAATAACTCTCTCATTGCTGTATTGATTGCATCACAAACAAGGTCTGTGTTTAATGCTTCAAGAATAGTTTTGCCCTGTAATACCTCTGCTGCCATAGCTGCGGAATGTGTCATACCAGAGCATCCGATTGTCTCAACTAAAGCTTCTTCGATTACACCATTTTTTACATTTAATGAAAGCTTGCAGGCACCCTGCTGAGGAGCACACCAGCCAACACCGTGTGTAAAACCTGAAATATCTTCAATTTTTTTAGAATGAACCCATTTGCCTTCTTCCGGAATTGGAGCTGGTTCATGTTTTGCGCCCTTTGCTACAGGACACATGTTTTCGACTTCCTTAGTGTAAATCATTTTAAGACTCCTTTCACTTAATAGAACTGTATGTATCAGACTTTGTTATACATTTAACATACCTTACCTATTTTCGCACATTTTGTTGAAATCTACAAGTCCTAATCGAAAAAAATTATCTTTATTCCGTGTATTTGTTTTTATACACTAATCAAAATAATTCAATTCTGAAAAAACTTCCGACCCCAGTCTGCCGGCGTTGCTGATATTTTCCCCATCCACATGAATATATCCTTTTGTTCCGTCTTTTGCACGCACATAGATCCATTCCTTTGCATCAGAGCTGATAAAGAACACATCCTGCCCGGACGAAACCGTTACCTGTTCCGAATTCTGATCCATAGCTTTCCACAACGGAAGATCCACATATAATCTGTGCGGTGTGAAATACTTGTATTGATGCATACCGCCATCAATATATTCCAGTTTCCGTGCATTGCTGTCATACCACCAGTATCCATTAAGATATGCGGTTTCAAGAATATCTGTACGGATTGTTCCATTGATTCCGTTTTGCCCGGTAAAACCATTGATTCCGCCATTCTGCTCCTTAAAAGGGAAACCATCCACTTCCCCGATAAACGCCAGCGCACTTCCGTCATACCGGTAAAAATAAGTCGCATAATCGGCACTTGGTCCATCATCTAATACCGCGATTTCCAGAGAATTATCATATTCATCCATGTCTGTAACATAAAAGCTTTCCGTTTCTGGTGTCACCATAGCTGCATATTCACACAGTTCATATGCTGTTCCATTAACCGTAAGGACACAGGAATAACCTGAATAATCACTACTCTCTTTCACATCATAACGGATCTCTTCTTCGCTGCCATCTCCATTAAGATCCACCATAATATTCTGTCCTGTTTTATATTCTTTCGGATACGGATGCTCCTGTTCATATGCTGTTTCAGCTTCCTGTATTACCTTTAAGTTGTCTTTTTCTGTCTGGCTCAGCACAGATTCATCAAATGCATCTGCTTCTTCACTTTTTTCGTACCAGGAGCACGCATTAAAGTAACTCTGCAGATACTCATTGGAAAACCCACGCCCGTGTCTTGCATAGATTTCATTGCGTGCTAACCATAAATCATTGTCCGACATATTGATAAGACTGTCTGCCGAAATTGTCTGTGTCATACTGACCGGAATGATATACTGGTCAGCATCTTTGTGCAGGTTCTGTGTATCAATGACCGCATTCTGTACTACCGTATCTGACTGCTGCATCATCCCTTGATATTCATATAAAGTATCCTCATTTTCCACATCGCAGCTCACATCCGTAGGTCTCACAACCTCATATAACACTCCATCATCGGTATATCCTAAAATACTTACACCGGCAGCATCCGGATACCATTCCGTGTCTTTGGTAATTCCAAAAAGAAACCCCGTCCCACTTTCTTTCTCATAGGATTTTTTCTGAAAAACAGAAAAACCGGTATCATCTTCTAAAATTACATACTTATCTTCCCAGCTCTCCGGGAACTGCAGCGTGATCTCTTTCCAGATATATTTTTCTTCGGCTGCTTCCATTTTTTCAGACGCACTGCTGTCTATTTCGGATTCTGTTTCATCTGTATCTGAAATTCCTGCTGTTTTCTGCTCATTGCTGTTTATTTTATTTTGTGCCATATCTGGCTCACCACACCCTGCTGTAAAAAGCAAAAGTGCGGCTGTAAACAACCACACTTTATTTTTCATATAATTATGCACTCCTTTCTGTCAGTGCAAAAACTTTTTTATATCATCTGCCGTACTGTGAATTTTCTCTACCGCATTCTGAACCTGTTTTGCAACATCAAGGTTTTCTTCACTGAGTGTATGTACCTGTTCTGCACTCGCCGTAACTTCCTCAGTCGCTGCCGAAAGCTGCGAGCAGTTTACCACAATCTTATTGTTGGAATCTGAAAGTCCGCTTACCTTTTTATTGACCTCTTCAATATGGGCAACCAGCTCACCTATATTTTTATTAAGCAGATTAAATGTTTCTGACGCAGCAAGAATCTTTTCTTTCTGATCTTCCGTTGCCTGTACAGAACCTTCTACTGATACAACCACATCATTTGCATTTGCATTCAGTTCGTTTGTAATTCTCGTGATCTCTTCCGTCGAATTTTTTGTCTGTTCCGCAAGCTGTCTGATCTGCTCTGCTACAACCGCAAAACCTCTTCCGGCTTCTCCGGCACGTGCACTCTCAATAGATGCATTTAACGCCAGCAGGTTTGTCTGGCTTGAAATATTTAAGATCATACCTGCAATCTCTTCTACTTCTTTTGTCTTATCCTGAAGTTTGGTCATTGCCTCAGTAACATCATGATTTGTATTTGTGATCTGCTCTGCCTGATCTTTCAACTCATCCATCACACGCATATTTTCCTGAATGCTGTCATTTGAATTCATTGCGATATCCACCATCTGTTTTGATCGCTCACTTGTTTCCTCGATCGCATCCTGGATCGTTGCAGTCATGGTATTCTGTTCTTCGATGCTGTTTGCATTCATTCCGGAAGCCGTTGTAATCTCCTGCATACTGCCAGTTACAGAATTGGTCGTCTCGACCAGTTTTCCGATCAGGCTGCTGCTCTTAACTGATTCTTCCTGAACAGTTTTGGAAATCTCAAGCACTCCCTGTAAAATTTCATTCTGCTTTTTGTGTTCCTCATCTATGGATCCAAGTGCATCTGCGTTAAACAATAATGTGATCTTTCCAATTCTTGAAACCATAAATAAAACGCCAAGCACGCCGACCACAGAACATATTGTATCCACGTTCAATACAGTAATACCCTTTATTCCCTGAACAATCGTAACGATCACGTAGAGAATACTCACTCCCACACAGGTTCTTTTTAATCCACCTTCATCATAGTACGGAATCTGTAACGCAACTAAAACGATCAATACATACGTAATAAAATGTGCATCTGTCTGTACTCCGACTAACAGATACTCTAATCCCATCTCAAGCGTAGCAATCACTTTTAATTTTGCTGTTGCATGATCTTTATGATAAATAATCGTGTCCAAAACTGATGCGCCTATTATTAATACAGTATTCCCATATACTGTTGCATTTACCAGATTCTGATTTGCCATGCGGAGCCACAGATACAGTAAAAACAATATTCCAAGAAATATGGTTGCACCTATATAGAACCGGTTCATCTTTTTGATCCGTTCCGCTTTATCATTATAAATATATTTCTTTTCTTCTTCCATATATTTTATCTCCCTGTACTTAAAATATAATCAATATTTTCTGCCATAACTTATCCGACCTGTCCGGATCTTAAGTTTAAGAATATCATGCTTCTTTTTTCTGTACAACCTCGCCCGGTTTCTTAAAAATTGAGTTTGCCGGGATCACTCCCCTGACACTTGAAAGCGGATATACATTTGTATGTCTGCCGATCACCGTTCCAGGATTTAATACAGAGTTACATCCAACTTCCACATAATCCCCAAGCATGGCACCGAATTTTTTCAATCCAGTCTCGATCTTCTCATCACCGTCTTTTACCACAACCAGTGTCTTGTCGGATTTCACATTTGACGTGATCGAACCTGCACCCATATGCGATTTATAGCCAAGAATGGAATCGCCAACATAATTATAATGCGGCACCTGAACGGAATTGAAAATAATATCATTTTTCAGTTCTGTGGAATTGCCGACAACAGAACCCTTTCCTACGATCGCACTGCCGCGGACAAATGCGCAGTGACGGATTTCTGCATCCTCATCAATGATCAGCGGACCGTTTAAACATGCTGTCGGTGCCACTTTTGCACTCTTTGCAACCCAGATATCCTCGCCTCTTTTTTCAAACTTTTCCGGATCTAATGTTGGTCCAAGTTTTTTTATGAACTCACTGATCCCTTTTAAAGCCTCCCATGGATATGTAAACTGTTCTAAATATTCTTTTGCGATTGTTTCATCTAAATCATATAAATTGCTGATTTTTGCGTTTTCCATCTTTTCCTCCATCCCAGAATGTCTCTCTCACATGGATATGAATCCAGTGTGATCCTGGCATTTCTGTTTGCATACTGGTTCTATTGTAAAACGTTTTCACAGATCTGTCAAAATAATATTCGAACACTGCAAAAAAATTTCCGGACAGACAAGAATTTCTGTCTGCCGGAGATTTCTTATGGCATAAATTCATCTAAAAAATTACTTCCAGCGATCCATTCTGCTTCTTCCTGTTCCTGAAATGCTGCAGCCTCATCCGCCATAGTGGCATAGAAATCATCCGCACCATCCGGTGTCTGTTCTGCCTGCTGTGGCTGCTGTTTTTCAGTCTCATTTTCCTGCACAGCCATCTGCACTTCTGATTGTTTCTCTGACTCCTGTTTTTGTAGAGACAGGCTTCCCGGATTGTCAAAATCAAAACTGATCCGCTCATCCTCATATTTTAAACAGGAATCAAACACATTCCCTGCTTTCGAGTTAAATCCAGTCACTTTTTCCTTTGTCTTTCCGGTTTCCAACAGTTCTTTTATGATTGCTTCCGAAAGCGGCACTTTCGCAACCGTATGCCCTACCTTAAAACCGCAGTCACACTCATAGTACCATTGGCTTTTCTTTAAGAGTTCCCCACACCTCGGACATTTTACTGTTGTCTCGACAGGTTTTGGTTTCTCCGGGAAATCAAAGGTGATCTGCCCCTCTTTGGTCAGTTTTAACGGAGCGTCAAATTTCATTCCGGTCTTTGCGATAAATCCTTCGATCACACCGGTTTTTCCATTGGTTAAAAGTTCTTTGACCTGTGCTTCTTTTAATTTTACTCCTGCGATCTGTCCAACCGAAAAACGACAGCTTTCCGGATCGTCTTTTTTATAATTCGCACAGCCATAGCCGAACGGCGTTTTTACCATATCTCCGCCGCAGACCGGACATTTCACATCTTTTAATTTTGGCGCTTCCACATCCGAAAAATCGTATTTCAGTCCGGTGACCCTGCCGGATTCATCTTTATTTAAAGCAATTCTTGCATCGAACTTTTTCCCGGTTTTCGACTTAAATCCGCGGATCGTCGCCGTCCGCCCCTCTGTCAGAAGCTGTTTTACCTGTGCCTCATTTAACGTTTTTTCTCCCATCTTTCCAATGGAAAAACGGCAGCTTTCCGGATCATCTTTTTTATAATTTGCACAGCCATACCCGAACGGTGTCTGCACAATGTCACCGCCGCAGAGCGGACAGGAAACATCTTTTATCTTTTTTGCCTCCGCATGATCAAAGTCAAACTTTAAATATTTCCGACCGGTTTCATCGGTTTCTAATGCCACGCAGGCATCAAATTTTTTGCCCGTCTTTGACTTAAAACCGCGGATCGTCTCCGTTCTGCCGTCGGTTAAAAGTGATTTCACCTGTGACTCTGTCAGATCACGTCCGGCAAGTGTACCGATGGCAAAGCGGCAGCTCTGCGGATTTTGCTGGTCGTAATTCATACAGCCATAACCAAATGATGTTTTCTGGATCTGTCCGCCGCACATCGGGCAGACTACATCTTCTAATATCTCTGCCTCATTCTTTGAAAAATCAAATTCGACTGTTTTTCTGCCATCCTCTCCTGTTTTCAAAAGCAATGCCGCCGAAAACTTCTTTTTATTTTTTGCGGTAAACCCTTTTAAGACCTCCGTCTCTCCTTTTTGCAGCAGATCAGTCAGGTCATCCACACTAAGGGATTTTCCCGCGATTTTTCCAATGTAGAAATAACAGCTTTCCGGATCTTCACGGTGTTTCACACAACTGTAACCAAAAGAAGTGATTTCCATATCAGAACCGCAGACCGGACATTTCACCCCTTCTAATATTTCAGGTTCATTTTTGGAAAAGTCAAAATTGACTGATGCTTTTCCATTCTCATCTTTTTCAAGTACCAGTGCAGCAGAAAAGCGTTTTCTGGACTTTGAGATAAAACCGGAGAGCACTTCCGTATGTCCTTTCGTCAGAAGTTCGACCACTTCCTCTTCCGCTAAATCTCTGCCCGCAATGGTTCCGATGGAAAATTTACAGCCGCTTCCGTCCTTTTTATAATTGCTGCATCCATAGCCGAACGGTGTCGTCTCCATCTCCCCGCCACAGACCGGGCAGACTGCCTCTATTTTTTTCTTTGCGGCAAGCCCTCTTCCGCCTTTTCCGACAAACGGATGAATCCTCGCCGCAAGATTGCCGGTCAGGTCATGTTCGATCATGGAAACCGTTTCTTTGCGGATAAAATCTTCCAGTTTACTGCGATAATCTTCCATGATGACTGTTCCACGCGTGATACCGTCGAGTCCCTTTTCCCAGGAAGCCGTCATCTTCGGATTTAAGAGTGCCGGCACGGTCATGCTCACCACCTCAAACACCATCTCTCCGATCGCTTCCGGGCTTAGCACCTGCGTCTTTTGGTTCAGATTCAGATACCCGATACGCACCAGTTTGCGGATGATCTCAGCTCTCGTCGCAGAAGTTCCGATTCCGGAGCCTTTGATCTGTTCCCTTAATTCTTCCTCCTCAATAAGCTGTCCGGCATTTTCCATCGCAAGCACCATCGAACCGGAGGTATAGCGTTTCGGCGGTGCGGTCTTTCCCTCTTTGATCTCATAACCGTCCACCTTCAGGGGATCACCGGTCTTTAACTGCCCTGCCAGTTTTAAGAGTCCCGCACTTTCTTCTTCCTTATTTTCATCATTTCCCGGTCTTCCCATGATTTCAAGAAATCCCGGATTTTTTAACACCTTTGCAGATGCAAAAAGCTGTTCTGCCCCCACCTGTACCACCAGTTTGATCGTTTCATACTCAGCCGCCGGATAAAAGATACTTAAGAAGCGGCGCACGACCAGGTCATACACTCTTCTCTGTAAATCGCTTAACGAACCAAGTTCTGTGAGCTGTCCGGTCGGAATAATCGCATAGTGATCGGTGATCTTTGAATCGTCAGTATACTGTGTACGTGCAATATTCCGGTAAGTACCCTCTTTTAAAATACGCTCCGTATAAGTTTTCGTCGGCTCATAGGTTTTTAAACGATTTAAGTTCTTCCCGATCTCCTTTGCAACTGCCGTCGAGAGCACTCTCGCATCCGTTCTCGGATAAGTCGTCAGTTTTTTCTCATATAAGTCCTGTGCCACCTGTAACGTCTCATCCGGGCTGATCTTATATCGTTTCGAACACTCTGCCTGTAACTCTGCAAGGTTAAATAATAACGGTGCTTTCTTTCTGGATGTGCCGCGCTCTAAGGATTTTACGACCGCCTGTTTTCCGTCAAGTTCACCGATCAGATTTTCCGCGCTTTCGCGCTTTTTAAAACCATTTTCCTTATACAAAAGGGGCGATTCAAAATATTTAGAACCATTTACCGCCTTCCACTCTGCGGTTACTGTCTCCTCCGTTTCCGCGCCTTCCGGCAGGAATCCTCCCACCACACGGTAAAACGGCGTCTCCGCAAAGTTGCGGATCTCCCGCTCACGGATCACGACCATTCCAAGTACACAGGTCATGACTCGTCCCACCGCGATCGCCGTATAACTTTTAGTCGCCGCAGCATCATTCAATAGTTTCCCGTACTTTACCGACATCGCCCTGGAGAAATTGATTCCCATTGCATAATCTTCAATTGTGCGCATAATACCGGATTTTGCCAGATTATCATACTCTGCCATTGGCTTTGCCTCACGGATTCCGCGCAGAATCTCCTCTTCCGTCTGCGAGTCAATCCAGACACGGAGTTCTTTCATCCCCGGTCTGACCCCGCCAAAGCGTCTGATATTTTCCTCAATCGTCTGTCCTTCTTTTCCGGCATCGCCTGCCCAGTAGACAGTTTCTATGTCCTCTCTGAAAAGCATCCGATGCACCGTATCATACTGTTTGCTGACATCTGGTATTACATTGTATTTATATTCTTCCGGCAGAAACGGTAAATCTTCCAACCTCCATCTTTTGTATTTTTCATCGTATTCTTCCGGATAGACCATCTCCACCAAATGGCCGACACACCATGTAATGACATATTTGTCATTTTCAATATATCCGTCATTTCGTCCGCTCACGCCGAGAATCCTTGCAAATTCCTGCGCTACACTTGGTTTCTCCGTTATTATCAAAGACTTTGCCACTAAAGTATTTCTCCGTTTCTGTTTTATAATTCACTCATATCGATCAGAACAAAACGCTTATCCTGTTCTGCCATTTCAACAACTGCCTGTTCAAATGTGCTCGCAGAAAACAGGAAATAATAATTCGCACTGATCTTTGCTTTTTTCATATTTGCAAACAATTCTTCACACATCTCCATTGTGACCTGCGGTTTTTCCCAGTTGCACAAACCGACCAGATTTTCCCGCACTTCATTCTGGGCAATGATATCAATATTTCCTGTCTTGCCGATCCATGTTCCCATTTTTTTAATATGAAGCGGCAATTTTCCTGTAAGATTTAAAAGCCACAGATATTCCATGCAGACACCCACAAAGTAACGGTTTAAGTAGGTATTTAATCCCGGTTCGATGTAAGTATCATAAAACTCTTCCGCAGACATCATGTAGAGAGCTGACAAATGCGGATAAATAAAGCGGAACCAGAAATTGACATAGTTATCCCGGATCCGGTAAACTCCCTTTTTGGCATTCTCCCATCCGCCGGTCTCAAACGATACTGCCTTTTCGATAATGTCGGAAGCGGCAAGATTTTTCATATAGACGCTGATCTTTGCACGCGAAAATCCTGTCTTTAAGTACAGGTCGTTTAATTTGTCACACCCGCCCGCAATACAAGCTAAGATTGTATCATACACGGACAATTCCCGCAGGCTTGCACCGATAATATTTTCTGCCTTATTATACATATAGCCGTTTCTTGATAAAATCTGCCTGCAGATGTTGGTCTTTAAATCTACCTTCGGGTTCCAGTGATTGATATAACCGGTAACCCCGCCGATCACGCCGTAAACCCGGATACATTCGCTGACCGGATAATCCGGAAGTACACGCACAACTTCCAGAAAATTCAGATTGGAAAGCTTGATCGTCTGATCGATCTTTTTCACTGCATCTGTGCCGATACAATTTTCCATTTCCTTCTCAACCCACGATACAACAGAGCTGCACAGCAGGATCATGACCGGCCCCGGATACAATTTTTTTGCCTTTAATTTTAAAACAGCATTGATAAAATCCGTATCTTTTTTGGCAATATAAGAGAACTCATCGATCACTAAGATAAGCTTTTCCGGTCCGCCGCTTTTGATCCGGTTAAAATATTCCTCATAATCATATTTTTGCAGCCTGACCTGTAGTTTTTCCTCTAACGCTTCCGCCATCATCTGTTTTTGAGACTCCGGTGACGCATACCGTGCACGATAATAAAAGGCTTTTTTGTTCTGCAGGAAAGTCTTCAATAACAATTCTTTTTCCAGATCCGGTCTGCCATATAAAACGCATAACTGATTGCCGGACTTTGCATACAGTGTTTCTAATTCCTTTAAAACAGCCGTTTTTACAACCATGTTTCCGCCCTCCCGTTTGTATTTCACATAGGAGAAATTATATCATTTTTTAACTTTTTAGGCAATATAAAACGCCACCGGACGTCCTGATCCGATGGCGCTTTTTGTTATTTCCTATTTTTATTATTTCTTTGTGATATATCCCTGTGCTTTCAACAATTCTGCGCAAAGTACTGCACCGCCTGCTGCACCGCGGACTGTATTGTGGGAAAGTCCGACAAACTTCCAGTCGTATACGGTATCCTCTCTTAATCTACCGACAGAGATACCCATTCCGTTTTCATAGTTAACATCTAAGGAAACCTGTGGTCTGTTGTCTTCCTCTAAGTACTGGATGAACTGCTTTGGTGCACTTGGAAGTCCTAACTCCTGCGGAACACCGCTGAAATTTTTCAATGCCTCGATCAGCTGCTCTTTGGTCGGGTTTTTCTTAAATTTTACAAATACTGCTGCTGTATGTCCGTTTAATACCGGAACACGGATACACTGGCAGGTGATCACCGGTGATTCTGCAGGAACGATCGCTTTTTTCTCTGCATCCACATGACCCCAGATACGAAGCGGCTCTTTCTCAGATTTTTCTTCCTCTCCACCGATATAAGGAATGATGTTTCCTACCATCTCAGGCCAGTCTTTAAATGTCTTACCAGCTCCGGAAATTGCCTGATAGGTTGTGGCAACTACTTCATACGGTTCAAACTCTTTCCATGCAGTAAGTACCGGTGCATAGCTCTGGATGGAGCAGTTTGGTTTTACGGCAACGAAACCGCGTTTGGTGCCAAGACGCTCTTTCTGGTATTTGATAACTTCCATATGTTCCGGGTTTACTTCCGGCACTACCATAGGAACATCCGGTGTCCAGCGGTGTGCGCTGTTATTGGAAACAACAGGTGTCTCTGTCTTAGCATAATCTTCCTCGATCTTTTTGATCTCTTCTTTGGTCATATCTACTGCGGAGAATACGAAATCGACTTCTGCTGCTACTTTCTCTACCTCATTGACATTCATGACAACGATGTTTTTCACTGCCTCCGGCATTGGAGTATCCATTTTCCAACGGTCACCAACCGCCTGCTCATAGGTCTTTCCGGCACTTCTAGGACTTGCTGCAATGGTTGTCACCTCAAACCATGGGTGATTCTCTAAAAGAGAGATAAATCTCTGTCCTACCATACCTGTTCCGCCAAGAATACCAACTTTTAACTTTTCGCTCATTTTGCTCTAATCTCCTCGTCCCTTATTCTCTGTTTGTCCGTCTGTCGCAAACATGTGTCTTTCATAGTAAATATATTATGCTATTTCCCGAAAAAAAGCAATGCTTATTTTGTCAAAGTTTCCTGTATTTTTGGCGAAAACTTGTGCATTTGTCACAATATCACGTCAGTGTGTAAAAGTATTACATCCATTCCTTACTCAGATATTCACGCTCTTTTTCAATGACTTTCTCCATTGCCTCTTTGCCCGGAGCACCGACTGTCAGACGTTTATTGACGCATGTTTCCATAGAGATCGCATCATAAATATCCTCCTCGAATACCGGACTGATCGCTTTTAATTCCTCTAAACTCATATCATCGATCGGGATCTTTTTATCGAGGCAGTAAAGCACGATACGTCCGACAATGCCATGTGCATCACGGAATGGAACACCGTGGTTTACCAGGTAATCAGCCGCATCTGTGGCATTCGTAAATCCATGATTTGCGGACTGGCGCATTCTGTCTTTGTTAAAGCGCATGGTGGCAAGCATGCCGTTGAACAAAGCGACACAGCCTTTTACCGTATCCATTGCATCAAAAGAAAGCTCTTTGTCCTCCTGCATATCTTTATTGTATGCAAGCGGGATTCCCTTCATGGTTGTGAGAATAGATGTCAGCGCTCCGTAAACACGGCCTGTTTTTCCACGGACAAGCTCTGCGATATCCGGATTCTTCTTCTGCGGCATGATACTGCTGCCTGTGCTGTATGCGTCATCGATCTCAACGAAACGGTACTCATTGGAATTCCACAGAATGATCTCCTCGGAAAAACGGCTCAGATGCATCATGATCGTAGAAAATGCACTGAGAAGCTCGATGACATAATCTCTGTCAGATACGGAATCCATACTGTTTCTGGTTGGTGCATCAAAGCCGAGAAGCTCTGCAGTATAGGCACGATCCAGCGGATAAGTGGTTCCTGCCAGTGCTCCCGCTCCAAGCGGACAGGTATTCATTCTCTTACGGATATCAAAAAGTCTGTCACGGTCTCTGCGGAACATCTCAAAATATGCGCCTACATGGTGTGCCAGAGTTACCGGCTGTGCCTTCTGAAGGTGGGTAAATCCCGGCATGTAGGTGTGAACATTCTCTTCCATGATCTTCTGCAGGGCAAGAAGAAGGTCCTTCAGCTCCTTATCTGTCTCATCGATCTCGTCGCGGACATAAAGCTTCATATCCAGAGCTACCTGGTCATTACGGCTTCTTCCTGTGTGAAGCTTCTTTCCGGCATCTCCGATACGGTCGATCAGGTTTGCCTCCACGAAGCTGTGGATATCCTCATACTCCGCTGTGATCTCCAGCTTGCCTGCTTCCACGTCTGCAAGGATACCGTCCAGTCCTTCTGTGATCTGCTCCTTTTCTTCCTCTGTCAGGATCCCCTGTTTTGCAAGCATGGCAACATGAGCCTTGCTTCCACGGATATCCTGTCTGTAAAATTTCTGATCAAAGGAAATGGATGCGTTAAAATTGTAAACCAGCTTGTCCGTTTCTTTTGTAACGGCCTCCCCATAACTGTGCCATATTGATTCTTCCTCACTTTTCTTTTTTGCGGCAGAACTGTCTTCTCCGGACATACACGAGCTCCGTCTCCCGGACGTCTGCACTTTTCTGTGTTAGTGTAACATATTTTTATAAAAATGCAAAGTTTTTCATAATTATACGTTTGCTGTCTTCAGCCGTTGTTACTGTTCACTCGATTCTCAGTAACCAGCCGTTCTCTGTCCATGGCTTCTTTCTTTGAAAATACACAGCCGCAATAATTCTGCCGGTACAGAGCATGCTCATGAGACAGTTCAATAGAACGCTTGTAGCCATTCTTTTTCTTAAAATCCGAAGTCAGATGTGGCACTTTATAGATTTCTGCCAGCTCCTCGCCAATCTCATTGATCTTCTGTGCATTTTTCAGCGGACTGATACTTAAGGTTGTGGTGAAATAATCATATCCGCCCTCCTTCGCCAGTTTTGCCGCCTCTTCCATCCGCAGACGGTAACACCGAAAGCACCTCTCTCCTCCTTCCGGAACATCTTCCAGGCCTTTTGCCATTTCATAAAATTCCTTCGGGTCATACCGGCCCTCCATAAGAGTTACCGGATGGACAAATTCCATCTCCCCGATCAGGCGGCGGATCTCAGCCACGCGGTGTGAATATTCCTCCACCGGTGCGATATTGGGATTATAAAAAAATATCGTGATTTCAAAATACTGCGATAGATATTCCATCACATAGCTGCTGCATGGCGCACAGCAGGCATGCAGAAAAAGTCTGGGGGTTTTCCCTTCTTTCTGGTTTCTTTCAATCAGTTTATCCAGTTCTTTCTGGTAGTTTCTCTTGTTCAATGTTTGTAATTCCTTTCTCTATGACTGTTTTCAGGCAGACATCAAAGTATGCTCTCTGCCATTGGCCTTCTCATGTTTCAGACATATGATAATATTATACCATTATCTACGAAAAGGAGGCAACATCCATGAATCCTGTCCTGAAAGTGCGGGACGTGTGTCTCTCCTATCACACATTGTCCGGTGAGACACCCGCCCTTTCTCATATATCCTTTGACCTGATGCCCGGTGAATTCCTGTCCATTGTAGGGCCTTCCGGATGCGGAAAATCCACTCTTCTGAATCTCATTGCCGGCCTGCTCACTCCGGAGCACGGTTCCATTACTCTGGGAGGCCGGCCGGTATCCTCCGGCAGTGCCACTGTAGGATATATGCTCCAAAAGGATCATCTTCTGGAATGGCGGAGCATCTACAAAAACATCCTTCTCGGCCTGGAAATCCGGAAAGAGCTCACACCTGAAAAGCTGGCACATGCAGAAGCCCTTCTTCAGACCTACGGTCTGGACCGTTTCCGTGATGCCCGCCCTTCCCAGCTTTCCGGCGGAATGCGCCAACGTGCCGCTCTGATCCGGACCCTGGTGTTGGAACCGGAGCTCCTTCTTCTGGACGAACCATTTTCCGCTCTGGATTACCAGACACGCTTAAATGTCAGTGATGATATCGGAAAAATCCTCAAAAGCTCCGGCAAGCCTGCGATCCTGGTCACTCATGACATCTCCGAAGCCATCAGTATGGCCGACCGGGTACTGATCCTTTCTGCACGTCCTGCCACTGTACGAAAGATCATTGATATCGATCTGGATATCAGCGACCGCACTCCCCTCTCCTCCAGAAATGCTCCGGATTTTAAGAAATATTTTAACATCATATGGAAGGAGCTCAATGAAAATGCCTGAAATTTCCAGACAGCAGAAACAATATCTTGCACGGCAGAAAAAAGAAAAACACATTATCCTGGCTGCACGGACACTTCTTTTTGTTCTGTTTATGGGACTTTGGGAAATATCCTCTGATCTTGGATGGATCGATTCCTTTATCTTCAGCAGTCCTTCCCTGATCGCAGAGACCTTTCTTTCCATGTGCAGGGATCAGTCCCTGTTTGCACATATTGCCGTGACACTGGCAGAAACTCTTGTCAGTTTCTTTTTTGTTGTGATCCTGGGTGTAGGAACCGCAGTACTTCTCTGGTGCTCCCGACGGATTGCACGGATCCTGGAGCCATGTCTGGTGGTACTGAACAGTCTCCCGAAATCTGCTCTGGCCCCTCTTCTGATCGTATGGCTTGGTGCCAACGAACGTACCATTGTAGTCGCCGGCATGTCTGTAGCCATCTTCGGTTCCGTTATCAATCTGTACTCCGGCTTCTGCCAGGCAGATCCGGAAAAGCTGAAGCTGATCGAAACTCTGGGGGGACACAAAAAGGAAAAGCTTCTGAAGATCGTCCTGCCCGCCTCCGTTCCTCTTATCCTAAGTGTGATGAAGGTCAACATCGGGCTTTGCTTGGTAGGCGTGATCATCGGAGAATTTATCGGTGCCCGAAAAGGCCTGGGATACCTGATCATTTACGGAAGCCAGACATTCAGACTTACATGGGTCCTGATGTCCATTGTGATCC
>OIXR01001453.1_pt1 | contig 16045 bp, 19 predicted proteins | sample 1587831 | NCBI WGS metagenome assembly OIXR01 (sample SAMN03283263) | human gut metagenome | biome: human-associated habitat; material: feces | host: Homo sapiens | place: USA | collected 2013
TCTGTGCAGCGGTTTCTCCCTGTTTACCTCTCGGGATCACAAAATCAAGCACGGCTGCGTTCTCCGTTCCGCTGTTAATAACACTCGCCGGCGTGTCCGGCTCTCCCGTAGTGACCGTTCCGACGGTTACCGTTGCGGCGGTACCGTCTTTACCCGGCGCACCCGTTTCTCCGGGATCGCCCTTATCCCCTTTCGGTCCCTGCGGTCCTGTATCCCCTTGCGGTCCTTGTTCACCCTGCGAACCGGGAGGTCCCTGCTCGCCGTCAAACGCTCCGCTTTCCGCCTGCTCCTTGATCTCCTCAGCCGTTGCCTGCGCCGCTTCGGCGGCTGCGTTTGCCGCAGCTGCCGCCTGCTCCGCCTGTGAAACCTTTTCAGCGTTTTCTTTAACGTAATCAGCATATCCCTTAATCTCTTCTATTGAACCGATAGGCGGCGTATCAGAGGGGATCTCGCGCGGGATAATATGAATACGGATTGTTTTTATAGTTGTACCGCTTTTTTCCGTTTCAACAAAAATCCATGCTTTAAAGGATTCGACCTGCTGCTGTAAACATTCATCCGGGATGTTTACAATGCCGATTTTTTCTTCATTACTTTCTTCAACAGTACCGGTTAAAACAAGAGCCTGACCGCTGCCGTTCTCGAAGTGTGTTTGGAAATTATCCGGCAGATCCGAAATACCGTGAATTTCAAGCTGCTGACCGTAATCATACTGATATGCGCAGACATCAGCGGCGCATTTTTTTGAAAAATCCACTATAATCATAAAGTCACATCCTCTATCGACCATGATTTAATATCTTTTGAAATCGTTCTCAAGCTGTTTAAGGCAAAGTAATTTTTTAAGCTCTGTCCTACAGTGGCGGAAGTCACACGCTCCCGTATGCAGTCATATGTTAAGTTCGTGATTTGCGCTTTGTAATTGATATCAAAAAATTCATCTTTAACCGTGACAATATCGCCTAAAGACAAAGACTCAGCTATTCCTGCTGCCTTATATTCGGCGGAATTCAAGAGATAAGCTATATCAAGATCGTAGCTTATGTCTTCCTGACTCAAAGGATTTCCTGTGAGCGCTTCGCCTAAAAAGACAGCTTGAGCGCCACCTGTAAGTCTTGAGTTTCTGTTACTTTCGCTTTCGTTTGCCAGCTCCAAATTCTCAAGCACTACGCTTCTGGCATAAGCGATCCCCGTATAATCCTGATCTTCATCCACCCAGGGTGTAGCAGTGGTCATTGAATAACCGTCTTTTGATATCGGGAATAACCTTGTGGTTAATTTTTCTCGTGAAACCGTCCGCGTTATTCCGTTCAGGTTTTTTCCGAATCTGAAAACAAAGCCTTTATCAGATCCCGCCGTTTTATTTACATTACAAACGAAGTTATCATAAATGATCTGACCGTGATATGTGTTTACCAGAGAACTGCTGTCTTCATCATCTCCGTTTATCGCAGTCATAAGATTAACGTTTTTAAGATTCAGAGATTTCTTATCCGTAATATCGCTGCTCACACTTGCCAGAACGCCACTCGGAACGAATTTATTAAGGGCTTTCGCTGCATCCAAACCGCTCATATTTTCAATATTTAATTCCGTAATGAACGCCCAGTTCATTACATCCATAAATATCGGGTAAGCGTAAGCCGTGATTTCGCTGTAATTCAACTCTGTTTTTAAAATTCTGAAATACTGTATGCCGTTGAATGACGGCGCTTTAATGATTCCTCCAGGCTCTATAAATTTAAAACGCCCGTCATCAAGTACGGGCTGTTTTATTGTGAGCTGCCAGCTCCCGTTCAGCTCTGCGGAAAGCTCACAGACTGTAGGAAATAGCGTCACATCGGCGTTGCTTAAAAGATTTTTCGGATATTGTGTAGCAGATGTTCTCCACGCTTCGATCATTATATCGTCCTCCATCTCGGTATCATACTTATACTTCCACCACTCGGAACGGATGTCTTAATGCTATTGCTTCCGGGATTCAGCCATAATGCATTGAAATCGCCGCGCGTAAGGTTATTGATGATGCTCTCACCGTCAGAATCATATGCGAGCATAAGTTCTGTATCGACCGTGGCGCTTTCGGAAACTGTGATTGAAAAATCATAAATTAAAACATGTATTCCTACAGTGATCTGAAACTGCCCGCTGCCTGAAAATTTATATATCGGTTTTGCTATAAAAGCGGTCGGATTCGTTACGCCGGATGAAAGCTGAATCTCTTCTTTTCCGCTTGATAAATAAGTATAAGGATTGCAGGTGACCGAAATCGTGAAAACGCCGATTCGGTTTGAAGTCCTTTCAATATCAGACGGCAGGATGATTTGTGTTTTATAAAAAAACTCCTTGTCATCTGAAAAGATAAGTTCGCTTCTCTGCTGCGAATACAGCCACTGCCGTACTGCTCTTGCTTCAGCCGCGAACGTATCGGGCGTTTTCGACATAAAATTACATTCAATATCGAACTGAATCGGATCATACGTTTCTTCATCGTCTGTAAACGCTCCGTCGGCGCCCGGAACGGTTATCAAACTGATCCGGCGCTGCGGCGTGGGAATATTCGGGCGGCGAATGGCGTATACACCTACCGATGAGGCGTTTGTGCCGTTTATATTAAAATCGTACATTTAATTTCCCCTTGCTCATTGCGTAAGCGGCTTGCTGATTCGTTATATACGTCTGTGTATTATTTGAAATGAGCTTTCCGTCCAGATAAACAGGTGAGTTAAAGGTTAATTCAGACGGACCTGCTCCGATGTTTTTTACATCTGCGTCTATAGTCATACCGGCAGAAAGCGCACCGGCAAGACTGCCTGCTGCTGTTTTCAGCTTGTCTTCATTTGCGTAGATTCCCTTTGTCATTTCATTGATCATATCCGGCATCCATTTCGGGACGGAAACAAGTGGTCCTACATCGGGAACGGAGAAGTGGAGATAGGAAGCGATCTTATCAGCAACACTTTTTACGGCATTCCCAATATTTGAGATCATGCTTTTTATACCATCGATTAAACCTTGGATAAAATCTTTTCCCCACTGTAATGCCTTGCCTGGGAGAGAAGTAATAAAGTCAACAGCTGTTTGAAATCCGTTTTGAATGGCTTCTCCGATTTCTTTAACTTTGTTGTTGAATTTTTCACCTGCTTCATCGAATTTACTTTTAATGGTTTCAATCGCTTCATTAAATTTTTCCTTTATTTTTTCCCAGACATCACCAAGCCATTCTGTAATTTCCCCCCAGTTTTTAATTATTGCAATAATTCCGGCAATCGCAGCCACAACTACTGCAATTATTCCAATAATAGGTAAAAGCGGAGCTTCTAATGCCGTTATAGAAGCTGCAAGCGATAAAATTACTGGAATTAAAACCAATAAAACTGCAGTTATGCCACCTGCAATAAGTATAAAATCCTGTGTCGGCTGAGGAAGAGCGCTAAAGCCGTCAACGATCTGATTAACGAAATCAACAAGAGGCGGAAGAATCTCTTTTAATAATTCTGTCAGCGTCTCTCCTACAGGTTCAAGCTCATCTTTGAGTTGCCGAAAATATCCTTCAATTTCTTGGGCTGAGGTAGTCGACTGATTATACATCGATTGAGCTTTGCCCTCAACGTTTGAATACTCGTCCCCTACCGCAGTAAGAGATTCTATCATTTTTAAATTACTGTCTTCTCCGATTGATCCAAAAGCTACCGATGCCATATTTAAAGCTTTTTGCTCATTTGTGGTTTTTCCGATATCGTTAACAATCGAATCTATAACAGCCTTTTGCTCTGTTCCACCTTTTTTCCACAACTGAAATAATTCTTGCGTTTTTTTACTAAAGATGCCTATTGAGTCCTTGAAATCTTCTTCTGCTAATTTTGTTGTGATTTCATTAATCGCGTCATTAACCTTGTCAAGGGTATATGCACCCTCGTTCATTCCGTTTTGCAGCAACTGAAAGTATTCTTCGGCAGAATATCCGGCTTGAGCAAATTTACCTGCATATTCAGAAAGGTTATCACCAAGTTCAGAAGTGATATCTATTCCGTTTTGCGTACCAGCAACGATGTAATCCATTGCCTCTTGAGCTGATGTTCCAAACTGCGTCATTAGAGATTTTGCTCCGCGCAATGTCTCGTTCATATCGATTCCGAATACATCTTCAAGCGTCATTGCCTGCTTTGTAATCGCTGTCAAGTCTTCATCACTCAAATCGGAAAAGGCTCTCTTAACTTTAATTACAGCATCTGCAACGCTATCCATGCTATCGCCAACGCCTTCCTCATAAATGTTTTTTATGATTTCTGCGTTTTTTTCAGCAGCTTCTCCAGTCTCTCCAAAATAAGTATTTACTTTTGTGGAGCTGCTCTCCATTTCCTGAAACGTTTCAGTCGCATTTTGACCGATTTCAATAATTTTATCGGAAATAACCTGCAGCTGTTCTCCGGCTTCCATGAGTGTCTGATTTTTAATATTATCAGAAATATTACTTAAACTTTTACCCTTTTGTCCTGCTTCTTCTGCGGAATTACCCATCTTTTTTAAAGATTCTTCTGATTTATCAGAGGCATTATCAAGTTCATTAATTGCTGTTTCGTTCTTTTTCACCTGAGAGCGCAGCTTATTAAGGTCAGTTTCCGTATTATTAAGAACGCGCTGCCACTTCTGTGTTTGCGTTGCGGAATCACCATATTCTTTTTTTGAATATTCGAGCGCCTTTTTGACCTCGGTCAGCTTCTTTTCCTGCTGCTCAATCTCCTTGTTGAGAATTTCGTTTTGCCTGGTAAGCGCTTCCTGGCTGTCGGCGTTGTCCTCAAACTCCGAAGCAGTCTTTTTCAGCTCAGAATCAAGTGTTCTTAGGTTTTCGTTAATGCCATTCAGCTGCGCTCTAAACTCTTTTTCACCGTCAAGCCCGATTTTCGGACCGATCGTGTAATTCGCCAATCATTTCACCCCCGTTGGAAAAGAGTTATCGACCTCGATAGCCAAGTCGTTGGAGATTTGATATATGGATATAAGGTCATAAAGCTGAGAAAGGGGCATAACCGAGAAATCCGCATAAGGAATTCCAAGGAAATACCCCCAATACTCAAGCCATACAAGCGGAACGCGCCCCTTTAGGGACGCGCCGGCTTTTTTTTTAAATTTTTCGGATTGGGCTGCGTTTCGATCTGCCCTTTGCCTGAAGTTAAGCACTTAATGATCACATCATTAAGCGGTTTAATCTCATCATCCTCTAAGATCAAAAGGATTTCTGCGGCAGAAAGCTTTTGCCAAACACCCTCATCATTAACAGCTGAGTTCGGACGAACCCGGAAAGAGCTTTCAAAGCGGTTTTTATAAGCAACGCCCTGCCCGATCAAGATTTCTGCGGTTACAGAAATGTAATCTGCCATTTTTGAAAGCGCTTCAAACTGTTCGTCCTCCGTCAATTTGTTTAAATCGGTTTTCTGAAAGACCGTGAAAGGTTCAATAACCTTTTTAATTGATTTGAGCTGTTTTTTTGCGCCGAGTGAAAAAACCATCGGATAGTATTTGCCGCCGATCTTTCCATAAAAAACACGGTTTCCCATTATGCCTGCTCCTCAACTGTGGAATCATTGCTCATTGTCTGCAATGTCGATTCCGTAATGTTCATTTTAGCCTTCAGATATGCAACCGCGTCTGATTCTGTGTCAAACCAGGCATCGATCATCCACGGGTGCTTATAATTGCTGTCTTCCTGATCCGAGCGATAGATCGTTCCTGTTATAGACGGAGTCTGCCATTCCACGGTCTCACCTTTTGTGGTTGCCGTATTTTCCGGCAAAGCGAATTGAACTTTCGGAAGAAATACCGCTCGGTATTCATCCACATCGTCATTTTGATGAAGCTCAATAACACCGACTCCGAGATACGGACTTTTCATATCATCATCATATACAAGTTCCTTAGCCTCTTTGGATTCGCCGTAAGAGAATGTCGCTTCTTTCAATCCCAGAATAAGCTTGCTGATCTCCTGTGTGAGATCTGTGGTGCCGAGCGTGAGCTCACCGCTCTGGAACGTTCCTGCATCATTTTCCTTGATTTTGTTATCCCCATACAAGGGATTGTTTTCGGATGTGGTCCAGCTTGCCGTATATTCAACGGCTGCACCTGCTACCATTCCGTTTGAATATGTAACATTACTGCCTGTTGCTGCGTAATTTGCAACGATAGGAATTGATAATCCTTTAGTAGCCATATTTAAAGCTCCTTTGAAATTAATTCATTGAAATTCTTTTCAAGTTGTTTCTCAACCGTTTTCTTTTCACGGTTGTAAATTTTTGTGATAAAATTGTTTTTCTTCAAAAAGCTTGTGCCTTTTGAAAGTGAACGAATCAACAGCGGGTTCGGAATTCCCTGCGGATAATTTCGGGTCGGGTACGATCCGTATCCGTCAAAGCCGATTTTTACATTGATATAGCCGTTTTTATTCTCGAACTTTGATATTCCGAAACCGTTGATTAAATCCTGTTTTTGAATCGACGATATCGAATCCAGTTTATAGCCCGGTGCCATATACGGCGGCTTACCGTCCTTTCCCTCAACAGTGGGTAGTTCTTTAAGTCCGGCAGCAATTTTATTGGCAAGATAGCCTGCTGCCGGATAAACTGCCTGTTTAATGGTTGCGGTAATATTTTTCGCGGCTTTCTGATAACTCTTAATTGTGAGGTCAATGTCTTTTCCGATTTCCATTCTTGCCATTAAATCTCCACCTCGTATGTATAATCAATGATCTGCTTTTCACTGTCATACTCAATTGAATTGAGCGCAAATGAGATTCTTGCTTCATTAAAAGCGGATTCAAGCTTTTTTAAAAGATTAGGTGCAGGACGCTTTGAAAACACATCAACCGAATAACGCATGGAATACTGTTTTTTTTGATTATCCCCTGCTACCTCGCTGCCCTCTCCTTCGGGCTGCCATACGATATACGGGTCTTTACAGCCGTCAGCGGAATAATACTCTCCTACAGCGTCAGTAACGCTGAGAAGAGCATCCACAAGTGTCTGAGACCTCATAGCAAGAATCAATCCTTTCAAGCGTTAATTTATAAAACAGAACACCGTCATCCTTATATGACTGAATCATACCGACACGCGTTTGCTGCCCATCTTCAAAAACGGCTATATCGTTGACCCGTATCTGCCTATCTGCATAAACATCAACCACGCAGCTGATTTCAACGCCTGCCTGCTTTGCGGCATAATACCGTGTTACACCTAATGTGGAAACGCTGTATTTTACAGCCGTCTTAAAATCAAGGACCTCGGATGGCATAGTGCCGTCCGAAGTCCCGTTTTTTAAAGCAAATATCTTAAGGACACCATCATCAAGAGTTATCATTCGATACACCGCCTTTTTGCGACAACAGAAGATTGTTTAACGAATAACGGAGAAAACGCGGCATTGCTGTTTCCGCGCTTCCTCTTTTTCTGAATAAATAAGCGGCGTACTGAACGATCAACATGTTACACTCTATATCATCGTTAAGCACGATACCTTCCCTTTCAATTTGCTTTTTAGCATATCCGATCAGCTGTGAAAGATAAGTGTCATTTGAATCCGTCATCATTTGCAGATCATTTTTCAAGACCTGAAGTAATTCAGCGGACGTCATTCACTCACCGCCTTACGCGCCTGCTTTCGTAATCGAAACCGTATAAGTAAGCGTTGAAAGCCCCTTGGTGACGGTTACAATCAGATCGTGTGTGCCTTCGGCAAATTTGATGCTTTGATTGCTTGTGATCTGTTTTCCGTTATAGGTCATTTCAAGCTTTGCGCCGGACTGTGTCGGCACTGCTGTTACAGCTCCGTTAGTGCCCGCTGCCGTTACCGTGTAGGCGTATTTTGTTGGCTCAAAGGTAGGAGACAGTGTTTCGGTACCGATAATGAGATCGGAAAGAGAAGCGTCATTCGCTGTATCGCCTGCAAAGGTTGTGGAAGTGGCCGGCGCTGAACCGATACCGATGGCAACAAACGCTTCAGGAATGATGGGCTGTCCGTCATATCTCGCTGTACCTTTGAAAACGACCTGATCTTCAATGAAGAAACGCTCATCTGATCTCTGGATAGTTGAGCCTTCGCGTTCTGTCATCAGATAAAGTTCTCCGTAACCTCCGGCAATGTTGCCGTCAGGTATAATCTTATCGGAAAGAATTTCCACTGCGCCGCCGATTACGGGCATTTCACCATCAACAAAAGATACGATGTGACCATCAGCTGAAAAATTCAAAGCCTGAATTTTGATCTGTGTGTAGGTTGTTTCGTTCATTGCCCAGAATTTCTGACCTCTTGCATAGTTGCCTTTGGCAAGACCGGCGGCAGCCATAAATTCCTTGAAGAATTCAAGTCCCGTTTTTGAACCGTCAATTGTAACGAGATGATCCTGAAGATCTTTCCACGGACGCGCAGTATTCGGATAATCATTCGGCTGTGCAGTCTGCGCAAGCCTTGTAACGATTCCGAGCGGCATTTTAGTACCGCGGCCATAAAGAATTGCTTTATCTACGCCGATTCCGATTGCTGTAAGGAGACCCTCAATAATTTCTGTTGCAAGATCAACATCCGCATCATCAAGGGTAGCTCTGCAGATCGGTATGTAACCCGCAATTTTATATCCATCTACCTCAATGCTGTTAAAGTTGAAATCCAACTCGTTGATAGCAGCACACATTTCTGTCCATACCGCTTCAGGGACTTCTCCCATAATCGTCTGACGCGCTTTGCCCTTGAGCGGACGAAGTCTGACATGACGAAGGAGCTTTGAATAATCAAGAATGTTTTCTCTGATTATATCCAGCACTTCGGTAGGAATAAGCAGATCAGCTCCGCTTACCGATCTGCTTTCGCTTGCGGCAGCTTTACCCATTTCTCTGAATCTCTGAAGAAAGTCTTTTACATTCTCGTTTTTGAAAAATCTGTCACGCTCTTCCGCGTTCAGATTGAAAAATTTTCTTGTCATCATTTTTTTATTACCATTCCTTTCGTTTACTGACGGTGCAGGCGCCTGCACCGGATCAGGTTTGCTTTCAAGATCGCCGATCTGCTGATTAAGATCATTAATGTCATTCTGAGCGGAAGTTATATTCTGCTCATTTTCTCCCTGCTGCGTATCGATCTCATCGATACGGCCTTCAACCGCCTTTCTCTCATCATCAGTTGAATTCTCATTGAGTTCATTAAACGCAGCCTCAACCTCTCTCGCCTGCTGCTCAAGATCAGCTCTTATCTGCAAGAACTTTTTGAGTTCAGCCTGTCTTGTTTTCAGCTTGCTGCGCAAAACCAATACCTTAAGTGCCATGTTTACTCTCCTTTAATTTTTTTGAATTTTTCTGAAACTGAATTTTTCCAGGTTTCAAAATTTCTTTTTTTCAACTTTTTCAAGGCTTCATCGCGCTGCTCAATATTTCTCTTATATATTTCTGTTCCCTCGTACGCCGGAAATGTGCAGGGCGATACCTCGAAAAGCGGATATACGGATTTAATATCGTCTACCATTGTGCCATCGTCTTCATAGGTGGTCTCAACCGATTCAACATTAAATCCGAACGAACAGCCCGTAACATCACGCCGTTCAATTCTTGCGACAGCGTTCATACTTTCACTGTCCTTCGGATTGATTTCAACCGATGCCCAAAGCCCGATTTCGTCCTCTCGAAACAGAGCGGTGCCGTTTGAACGAGACCCCATTACGATGTCTGAATTGTGATTCCAAAGCACTTTAATTTCTCCGCCGCTCTGAAGATAGTTTTGAAATGCGCCAGGGCTGATTTTTTCTTTCCACCCGGGACAAATCTCATATATCTCGTTGAATTTGGCGAAGTATCCTTCCACAACGGGATTGCCGTTTTCGTTTTCGCGTACTTTGAAATCACGCATATTAAGAATTCGGTGCTGCAGAATTCTCACCTCCATTTAATTTTTTCTGATCTCCTATCATTCCCTGCGGAATGTAGTTTTCAAGAATCACAAGTTCGTCAAGTCCATCCTTCGGGTCTTGATTCGTCCAGTCGCGCACTTCATTACCCGTCATAATGCCTCTTGTATACAAGTTCGCCCCCACCGTCGAGAGCTCAGAAATGTCATACGCATACAGAGAACGCGAATTGAACTTCACATACCACTCAGGCTTCAGAATTAACTTTTTTGTGAATTCCTGCTCCAATATATTGCAGATCTGCCGAATCTTTGTGTTGATGAAGTTATTCCATTCATCTTTGTTGAAAGTTCCGACGCCCACAACAAACGGCGGCACCCCGATCACGGATGCCACCGTTTTTTTATCAATTTCTACCGAATCGTTCAGCGCAAGATCATTAAGAGAAAGCGGCTTCACTTCCTGCACTTCAAAGGTGTCAGACGGAATGAGCCACGGTTCTCCCGCTCGGTTTGCTTTTATATAATCATTCAGTATTTTTTCTCGACCGATCTCATTACCGAATTCATCCACCATTGCATCTGCTTTTATGATCAGCGACGGTTTCCACTTGCTTTCCATAAAGCCTTTCTTCGTTTCCGATGCTTGTGAAAGCGTCTTTATAACAGTGCTTAGGTTTGATTCATAAGAATTTCCAAGCCACGGATACGGCTGTTTCGGGTTATTTAAAAAATGCAGCACTTCATCCGGCCCATACCGTACTCCGTTTATCAGAAGATAATAACCTGCTCCGTCCTGTATGAACGATACCGCGCTGCTTGAAACCGGCTGGAGATTATCGATATAGCCTTCCTCGGTATAAGTAGGAGTCACAACTGCGTTTCCTGTCAACAGCATTTCTTTAACGACGTTAAATATAAAGGTTTTTCGAGTCATAAAATGATTCGGTTCAATGTCTAAAAGCCGGGAAAGATTATTTTTAATCCTCGTATCTCCGTTTTTCGAGTTACTCATCAGATAAATCGTCATCGTCGATATTAATCCGGCAATGGAATCAATCCCTGCCAATACTTCCGGATTTTTTGACAGCGGTGTATACCCGGAACAAATCATTTCCGTAAACTGTTCCGATAAAAGGAAAGAGTAGCTCGGCTTTGCCTGCTGCTCCCTTGTTTTAATTTTTATCTTTTTCATTAACTGTCAAACCACTCCTTCACCTTTCCGGCTTTTCGCGTATCTATTAATAACTGCTTATTCGCTATTACTGCCGCATCAAACAGGTCTATTCTCATTTCCGGCATAACCTTTTCAAAGCGAACAAAGTCATCGCTGTCTTCAATCGCCTTGACATTCATTATGCAGTATTCAAATGCTTTGTTATGCATATAATAGAACAGTTTTGCTTTGATTGCGGTTTCAATCGATCTGAAAGCTTCCGTTTTCTCAACATAGCGCTGCAGCTGGTTTCTCATCCTGAATCCGGCTTTTTTCATCTTCAGAACAAACTCATAACTGTAGCGTTGGTCGTATCCCACGAGACGGATTCCAAAGCCCATTTTGCGCATGGCAAGAAACCATTTAACAACATCTTCAAATTCTACAACTTCGCTGTTACAAAGTGTGAGCCATCCCTGCTCCTGCCACCAGAAAAACGGTATATTGTCTTTTTCCGCTTTTTCCTGTGCTGTGGTAATAGGAATAAAAGCGTGGCTTATAACAATATCCACACCGTTATACTTTCCGTAAAGACAAGCTCCGGTTAAATCGTGGCGCTTTGAAAGGTCGGCACCGCCGTACCAAACAATTTTCAGTTTGGCAAGTTCCTCAAGCGTGTAATTATATCGTTCATCACTCGCGGTTACCTCGGTTAAACTGAAATATGTATTCAGTGCATTGGTGTATATATTTAACGATTTATTGAGGAACTCATTCCGGCTCGACGGATCGTTTTGCGCCTGCATTGCCTCATTCAAAATATCGGACGGGCGAATTGTTACGCCATAGTTTGGATTTGCTTTTTCGTGCTCAACGGGATTCGTATAATCATCCGGGTTATCCGCTTCGCATATGAAGATAAAATACTCATCATCGCATACTTTTTCGTCAAGCACATCTTTACAATACTTAACTCTGCGATAACAGAATGAATTTGGGTTGTTGCCTGCCGAAGTGATACCGATAAGCAATTTATTTATATAAGCTTTCATCGCCTGCTTGTAAACGAAATAATCGTTCTCGGATTTATAAGCGTGAATCTCATCAAGAATGAATATGTTACCGTTGATACCGTCCGCCCGTTTGCTGTCAGCTGCCAAGGCCTGAATGCGCATCTCACCATCGCTGAATTTTCGTGAGATAGAGTGCTCGGCGTTGTTGTCAAGTATCTTGAAACTGTCCTCTTCTCCGAGATTTACAATGTTATCCCTGATATTATTGAAAGCCTCAAGCGCTCTGTCGAGCTTTGTTGCAACGATGTTGATATTTGCGAATGCCCGGCGGTCAAGGAAAGCCAGTGCCCAGGCGAGGGCGCTTGCGAAGAATGTTTTTGAATTCTTTCTGGGCAAGAAAATAAGCGCTTCTTTGAAGCGCCTTTCATCTGTTCCCCTGAGATAAAACCCGGCAACATTATAACAAATAAAAACTTCCCACATCTCAAGCAGAAACGGTTTACCGCGTGCCGGTCCTTTGATGTGCACAAATGTCTTTTCGATAAAAGACACAACAAAAGCGGCTTTGCTCTCTTTGAATTCCCACTTTTTGTTTTTGAGGTCTTTCAAAAATCGCTTAGCAGCTAACACTCTATATTTATTTGCTATAATTTTACCGTCTATTATTGCCTGACACCATTTTTTCAAGCCTTTTAAATCTTTTGAATAGACAGTTACCCTGTTCACTTATCTTTCAATCCCTGCTCCATAGAAAGCAATGCCTCATCAAGTTTTGACTTTTGCTTTTTAGCCTTTTTATCTTTTATCTTTTTCAGCCCTGCCGGTGTCAATCCAAGCTCATTCAGATAACGAAGCGCTCGATCGGAGAGGTCAGCAATGACCTGGTACTGCGGATTTTTTACCAAATTCGTACTGCCGTTTTTATTTACATATTCAACCACATATTGCCGATCATCAGCTTTAAAATCTTTGCGGGCAAAATCAAGATCATTCAAAATATCGTTTAAAATTTCAATCGATTTATCAAAATGTTCATCATAAATGTCCAGGGATTTCATCGATTCCGTGATTTTAGAAATATAATCTGTCCTATAATATTTTTTTGTTCTTATCACGGTTTCCCCCTTTTGCCGAAAATGCTCCGCATTTGGAAAAAGTTAATCCCCATCCATTAGATTTTTTGAGCATTTTCATCCGCAACCAGGGGGGGGATCATCTTCAGTTGCGGAATTTTTGTTTTCGTTTTTTATAATTAAATCCACAATTTTTTCCGAAATTTTTTCACCAAAATAAAAATTTCCGCCGTATATGTTGATATGCTCTGCCGCATCTGCTTCCAAAGGGAAAAAATCTTCCCTCGTCAGCGCAACATCGCAAGGCAACGCCTTTATATATTCAATTGTCTCATTGACGGTATCAACAAATGAATCAAGATTGTTCTTAACAAGAACCGTCTTCATCTGATTCAGCTTGTCTATAAGTTCCATAGCTCTGTTTCCTCCAGTTCTGATAAGGCTTAATCAAATCCTGAAGCTTTCTGCCGAGGTCAGTCAGCTCGCCCGTCTTCCTGTTTTCCAGTTTGTTATGCGTTTCTTCTCGGTTTATGGAAATCAAGTTCCAGCTCTCAAATGCCCACTGTGGATATTCAACCGCAGGGTAAATATGGTGTACCATATTAGCCTCGAGCGTTTTACCGTACATAGCTGCCACTCGATCTTTATATCCATCCAGTTTCAGGATTCGCAGCCTTTTCTTTTTCCATTTTGCTGTTCCATAATTCATAATAAATTTCTATCTTAATAATAACACATCAGTTTGTTGAATTGTGTGAAACATATCTGCGCAGTTTATAAAAAGCGGTTGTTCGGTGCATAAACATAGCTTCGCCGATCTGCTCATAGGTCTCTCCTTTCAGGCAGCGGCGCATAGCGATCTCTTTGCATTCAGGATCATCCATGTTGAATATGTAATCCTGTATAGCTTTTACATCAGCAGCGATTTGCAGATATTCTTTCTCCAGAGATTTGGCGAGCTCGATTTCACGCAGCGCAAATTCAGCCGTGGGATTTCCCGTTCTCCCCGACTGTACGCTCACCCTTGTGGTGCCTATTCCGTTTATGTATGAAAGATGCAGCTGTTCTCTCATGATCTCCAGCTGCTGCAGCCTGCTCCTGTAACTTTCAAGAAACTGAACTGTCATTCTCGCCACCTCCTTGAAGCACGCACAGGCTTGTCCGGCAATTTGATTATGATATAGCTCTGATGTTTATAGCCGTTCACTTCATCCTCCCAGTTCTGTGTGCTGTCTTTCACCACATACCAGCCTTTGGGCGCTTTTGGCTCTTCCGCCCAGTGGTCATTTGATATTACCGTCACTTCCGACTCCGGAAGCACACAGTTCCTGCTATGTGAATAACACACCATCGTCTCACCATCAAGGTGCTTTTTCTCGTCCTCTTTTGGTGCGCCCTGCTTTGCGCAATATGATCCGAATGTGTGATACTCTCGGTTGTCAACCGGATTGATATGTATCTTTCCGTATTCCCACTCTGGCAAGAGTTTAATGTCAATGCTCGTAAAGGCGGCGTGTATATGTGGGTTACTCTCAGTAGGATCGATACCCTTCTGATATTTGAAAGTTATGCCCGCTTTTCTGTATGCGGCGCGTACCTGACGGATATACTTGCTCCATATGCTTTTTAACTCATTTGTGCTCTTCGGCCGCTTATCCGGCGTAAATGTAAATGTGATCGTTAAATCGCCCTGACGAAAATTCGCATTGAATATATCGTCAGCCTTTAACTGAGCATAGCGCTCGTTTCTCTTTGCCATGTTTTCCGGCGTTTTTCCGTAATTCGTACTGCGCGTGCATTTACCCTTGCTTCCGTATCTGGATGAAAAGTATTTTTCAACCCGTATCCGATTGCCCGCGCGTGTCACTTTTTTTAAGTAAGCCAAAATGCCGCCCCCCTCTTTCTATGGAGTGTATAAACTGTGTCATTAAATTAATGCTATAATCAAGGTTGATTCGAGGCTTTCGCCTCGATGTTTTCAACCCCTATATATTAATGTAATTAATAATAAGAATGCCTGTTATGTTAATGTCTCATCCTTGATCTTAGAGGTATCGGTTCGCTCAACCTCTATCTTTCCGCCGGCGCCGTACTTAACCGCCGCCCTGATACCGTCTGAAAGCTGAACGGTTACTTTCTTCACATCACCGTCAGCGATCAGCGGACAACTGTTCATCAGCAGATCCACCGTTCCGGCAGGAATAAGGCTTTCGCCGTCATCCTTGAACATATCTTTTATGATGTCCTGCGCTTCAGCAATCCTGCTCCGTTTTTTTCTTTCTGCGACCGCACCGTCACAGGTGCAGTCTCTGTCATCAAGTAACACCTGACCGCAGTATTCACAAGTTTTCATTTGGTTTCCTCCTTAAATTTGCCATCTTCAAGCATATACCAGGTATCCGGCTTGATTGTCTTTCCGTCTACCTTATGGCATTTAACGGTTTTGAGTTGTCTGTTACCCTCATCATCTTCGCCCCACTCAGCAAGGACAATGTAACAGCCTAAAGTGCCTTTTGCTTTACTCTCAACGCCGAACGCAAGAGCGATACTATCCTTGCCCTCTACGCTTGCAGCTGACCGGTTGCCTGTGTTGGTTGCAGCGGACTGGTCGCCTGTGTTGGTTGCAGCTGACCGGTTGCCTGTGTTGGTTGCAGCTGACCAGTCGCCTGTGTTGGTTGCAGCTGACCGGTTGCCTGTGTTGGTTGCAGCGGACTGGTTGCCTGTGTTGGTTGCAGCTGACCGGTTGCCTGTGTTGGTTGCAGCTGACCAGTTGCCTGTGTTGGTTGCAGCGGAGTAGTCGCCTGTGTTGGTTGCAGCGGAGTAGTCGCCTGTGTTGGTTGCAGCGGACTGGTCGCCTGTGTTGGTTGCAGCTGACTGGTTGCCTGTGTTGGTTGCAGCTGACCAGTTGCCTGTGTTGG
>OIXR01001461.1_pt1 | contig 16004 bp, 10 predicted proteins | sample 1587831 | NCBI WGS metagenome assembly OIXR01 (sample SAMN03283263) | human gut metagenome | biome: human-associated habitat; material: feces | host: Homo sapiens | place: USA | collected 2013
TAGGTGGAGTTGTTGTCAATAATATATATATTATTGTATCCCCGAATTTCTAGTCCATGAATCAATGTTATTAGTGTATTTACGCGATTAAAGTTGTTAATTACGATTGGAACACTTTTATAGGGCACTTCTTCTGTTTTGCTAAAGCGTCTTTTTAATTCAGGAATTACCCATTTCTTAAATCTTTTATATTTTCGTACAAGCTTTCTTCTCATTTAATTTATTTTCTTAATAAGTTTATCCATTGTTCGCCAATTCTATTCAATGTGTATCTATTAGATTTGAGCCTAGCCTTTTCACTAAGTGAATGTAGATATTTATTGTTAATCAATTCTTGTAGCTTGAGAAACATTTCGTTTGAATTTCTGTTTTTTATGATAATACCACCGGAATTTGATACTATTGAACGAACTCCTGCACTTATATCAAAAGTTAACGGTATGACTCCAAATCTTAAAGCTTCAATTAAACACATTGGAAACCCTTCGAAACTTGAAGTTAAGAGGATAATCTTTGCAGATTTATAGTATTCTTCAGGATGGTTGACTTGCCCAGTAAAACTAACTCTTTGTATTTGTTTATCTCTGACAGTTTGCTCTAATTTTTGGCGAATACAACCATCACCAATGATAACTAGATCCCAGTTTGTTATTTTCCCTATTCTCTCCCATATATCAAGAATGATGTGTATTTGTTTTTCTTCGGACAAACGACCGACAAAAATTACTTGATTTTTCTTTTGTGTCCATTCAATATTTTTTTGCTCGGAAAAGAGTGGTGATAATGGATTTTCTATTGCAATAACTTTCTCTTGGTACTTTTTCAGATGGTATTCATTTATGAATGGCTTAATGTATTCATTACATAATACAATGATTTGATCACCTTTGATGCATGCTTTGCGATATGAGTCATAGAATGACCTGATATATCGTTTATATTTGTAATTCAATCCAATGTGGAATAGAAATCTTCTTTTTATTTGCTTCAGTTTATTTGCTTTAAGAATATGTGGTAATTGCCAATATTGTGAATTTTCATATTTGGGCATACCATGTAGAACGGAGATTATTTTTACATCCTTCTTTCTATCGGGGTTGAATATTATATTGGTTATATGAGGGTAGATACCTTGATTGATGATATGGGTAATGTTTCTTTCTTCAATAATTTGGTTGAATGTTTGGATGTTTTCTTCTTCATTGTCTGTTTTAAATTGAAATATTTCCGTGATAGCTGGTGAAGTAGGGGCATTGTTTACTGCGTTAAAAGATAGTGTATAAATGGTAAAGTCTTTACCTATATAATCAATGATGTTGTTTGATACGGTTTCTAAGCCTCCAACACCAGGGAAAATATTGAATATAAAAAGTATATTGTTACTCATCTTTTTTCTTATTATATGCAATATTCGATAAAATTCTTATTATATGCAAATGTTTTGTTTGAAACATTGAAAATGCTTTTAGAATTTCTCATTTGAAGAATTTAGAAAATAGTAGAATAAGTTTCTTTACTCGTTTCTGCGAATGTCTTTTTTTTTGCATAAGTGTAGGAATAATACTTCCAATTTCAGAACTTCTGATTTTGTCTAGTTCCATAAGAGCATCGTAAATTAAAGTGGGGATATTGTCTTTTATCCATTTACTTCGTTCTGATAATCCTAATGCTCTGTTGTTGGAGCTGATTCCTGTGGTATCAAAATCCGAAATTAGCAAGTTGATGTGCTTATAGCTGCATCCTTTTAATACAATGTTCTCCACCATATGTATCCAGTCAGATATAATTTTGTAATCAATGTTGTATTTTTGTTTGTTAAATAGTGAATGATGAATAAAGGATGCAGGATGAGGCAGGTAGCTTTTGAATAAGAATAGTCCATCTATTTCATTTGGAGGCACGACTTCTTCATATTGAGTCTCTGAATGGATAATTCTCATATTACCACATATATATTTTGTGCCGTCAAATGAAATGGAAGATAGTACAGTCGGATTAGAAAGTATATCACCTGAGTTTAAAAGATATATATATTCTCCTTGTGCATGCTCTATTCCTTTATTCATGCCGTCATAAATCCCTTTATCTGGTTCTGATACCCAATATGTTAAATGGGCGGTGTTTTGGGAATATTCAAGTATGATTTCTTTACTTCCGTCAGTAGAGTTTGCATCTATAATTATATGCTCATAATCTGTATATGTTTGAGACTTAATACTTTGTATTGTTCTTTCTAAGCCATTTCTGTTGTTGAAATTGACTGTAATAATACTGAGGGTTGGTTTTTTCATTTTACACTGATTATAGTTTATTTTAGAAAATCATTTAGAACTTTTTGATAGACCATTTCTGTTTTTTTGGCAGCTTCTTCCCAAGAATATAGTTTAAGGCGTTCTTTACCTGCAATAATCAGTCTTGACCGTTCTTCTTTATTGTTTATGACGGCCGTGATGGTGTCTGTTATTGCTTCTACTGAATACGGATCAAAATAGGCACCTGCATTACCTGCAATCTCTGGAAAACAGCTGGTATTACTTAATGCTACAGGGCAATTACAAGCGTATGCCTCTAAAATAGGAATACCAAATCCTTCATATAGTGAGGGATATACAAATAATAATGCTCGGCTATATAGCTCACTTAAATCTTCATCATTGACAGAAAATTGTAATGTTTGATTTTCTACGTGTAGCTTGTGGATTTGTTGTAGCTCCTCTGGGGAGAAAGGTTTTCCTGTGCAAATTAAATATAAGTCTTTTATGTTTTTATAAATGTTTGCAAATGCTTCCAATAATCGTTGAAAATTTTTATAACTGGTTCTATCACCAACAAAAAGAAGATATTTATTGGGTAATAAAAGCTTTTGTCTTCCCAATGGAGGCTGTATGCTGGTTCCATGATGAATAACATCAATTTTGGTAGGAGCTATGTTGAGTATTTCTACAATATCTTTTTTGGTGTTTTCACTAATTGCAATGATCCTATTTGCCTTAGTAATAATTTCTTTTTTTAGTTGTATGGTTCCTTCTGCGCCACTGAAATATTCAGGGAGTCGTTCATATGTCATATCATGTACAGTAATGACAAAAGGATTATCACCTATGTACTTAAGGAAAGTAAGATCATAATAAGTTGGGTGAAAGAGATATGGGGATGAACTCAATAGTAACTTCTTTGTTAATTTTTGATTCTTACGATAGAACTTATATCTAAAATGTTTAAATAGAAATCCTGGAATATGTAGGTGGTGCTTACATATCTTACTTTGTGCTAAGTAGTAATTTTCTGTATAATATAATGAAATATCATACTTGACATTTAGTCTAGAGATTATTTCGCAGAAGTATCGTGAAATACCTCCGAACTTTTGTAAATCAAATATGAGAGAATCGTACAAAATATATGGTTGATTCATATTTTGGGATTACTTTTTTTTATAAATGTTAGTAATAGAGAGCGAAATTCATTCTCAAATCGTTTTAAATTCCAAGTATTTTTTGAATATGATATGTTTTCCTCTATAATTTTATGGAACTCTTCCCGGGGAAGTGTAACTCCCCATTCAATGGCTTTGCTTATAGCTTCAACGGATAACTCGGGTAGCAGATATCCGTAATGTTCTATTTGGTCTATTGCTCCCCATTGAGAGGTGATAGGGATGACACCCATTTGCATTAAAGTTATGACGGAGCCAGGGCAACCTTCACTACCAGATGGAAAGATATTGAAAGCACAAAGATAGGCTAAGTTCATGAATTCTTTGGAGCTGGTATCGAGAAAATTGTAAAATGTTATATTGAGGCATTTTTCTATTTGCTTTTGATAGAACCTTATGAATTCCTCATCAAGTGGTCCGACTACATGCAAATTGTATTGAGGGTTCTCTATGAAATACTCTAAAACTAAATCTAAACCTTTCAAAATACTTCCACTGGAGCCAAACCACATGAAATCCTTCATTGAGACACTTTGCAATTTATGTTTTAGGTCACACTCTTGAACAAAATTGCTAGACTGATTAATTATATTAATTTTACTCTGCAATTTGGAAGGATATGTTTGGATAGTAAATGAGCTGCCTATTTGAAAAATAACGTCAGCTATCTCGCAACTGTTATGCGCATCCACTAAACGCGAATATGGTAAATGTGTTCCATGTTTTGTATTAAATAGGTCTGTCCTGTTTTTTACCATTGTGAGTTGATGTTTCCAATAAGCTCCTGTCGCATAGTATATTTTAAGAGCTTGTGGATTTCTTTGGCTCATAGTTACGAAGTTTGGTTCTAAACCAAATATGATATCATACTTTCGAGTATCGCATTCTTCAGGGGCATTAAAAAGCGCAATTTTAACGTTATATCCTAAAGAGTAAAAAATATCTCCAATAACCAAAGCTTCTCTCTTGTTTTGGTGGGATAGCATGTATTTCGTATTCTTTTTATTGTAGTATACATCGGGAATATATGAAATATATACCCATTTTCTGTTAAATAAGGAGTAGAGAATGTGGCGTTTCTTATTTCTTCTGAATATTCTGGGTCTCATGGATAAATTTGTTTTTAGAATATTTTTATTTAGATAAAGCTGAAGCCTATGTCTTATAAAGATATTTACATACTATAAATAAAACAGATCTTATTATATCTGAAGAACAAAGGTATAAAAAATATCAAATGATAATAGTGTATTTGTGACCTAAATCTATGTTGATAAAAAGAGTTTTTAAAAAAGATAAGAGATATTCATTTTTTGAGAAGCGTAAATATTATATTTGCAATATATTAATGTAGAAATATGAATATTGTTTGTGCCGCTGATAGTGGTTATGTTCAACATTGCAGTGTGATGTTGATTTCCTTTTTTGAGAATAATCCGGGAGAAGAGCATGCAGTTTATTTACTCACTGAAGGATTGGATTTGGATGATTTAGATTTTATTCAAAAGATTGTTCATTCATATAATGGACATTTCTTTTATTGTCAGGTTGATTTTAAATTTTTGGAAAAGTGCCCTATAAAGTCAACTGATCATTTATCTATTGCTACTTATAATAGGTTATTTATGGCGGATCTTCTTCCTGCTGACGTGAATAAAGTTTTATATTTGGATTGTGATATCATTGTTAATCAGTCTATAAAAGAACTTTGGGAAACGCCTTTGAGAGACAATTTTGTTGTAGCGGCCTTTGAAGAAAGAGGATGTTGCGCAGAAGATGTGTATGAAAGACTTGATTACGACTCTAAATATGGATATTTTAATGCAGGTGTATTATTGGTGAACTTGGATTATTGGCGTACACATAATATGACTCAAGCTTTTATAGAGTACATTGAACATAATTTTGAAAAACTTAGAGCGCATGATCAAGATGTATTAAATGCTTTTTTTTATGATAAGTCTGTGCATATTTCTTTAGCATGGAATGTCGAATTTATCTTTTATTATTATGGAATAATCAAGAAGTTTGGTTTTGACCGCGATTTGAGATTTATTTTAAGGCATCCGAAAATTCTGCATTTTACTTGGAAGCCAAAACCTTGGGAAACTTCTTGCCAACATCCTTTTCGAATAAATTATTATCGCTATTTGAAAAAGATAAAAAAGAATCCGCTTTCTTTTAGAGATACGCTACGCGCTCTTTGGGATAAGTATTATTTTTGCTTTTTAATTAAATGGAAAATAAAGGGGCATAAGTATTATAAACTTGTGTAAGTTTAAAATCTGTTTTTAGAAAGTTTTTAGTTGAGATTCTGAAAATCTATGATGTGAAAAATAATGTTGTTTCTATGCATTATTTAGCTTGTTGTCTATGTTGTTATTTAAAAATGTGTTGTATCTGTGCTTAGCTCTAAGGTCATATAAGGTAGGTGGCTTCAAATACTATGTGCGATTGCCATGTTTATAAACATGCTTTTAAAATTGGATAAAATGATGACATTTCTTACATTTGGTAAATGTTAATCTTTTAATGTGTACTATTATGAAGAAATCTTATTATTTATTAGGCTTTTTGCCTCTTTTCTATTCTTGTTCAGAAATAGAGGATTTACCAAATGTTGAATCTTCGGTATCAAATGTAACAACAAGGGCAGCTGGAGATGGAGTGTATGATGTATTAGGTTATGGTTATGATATAACCGATGACTACATGGGTGAAAATTCAACAAGGTTGAAAATCTTAGATGTGGAAGCATTTGTGAAAGCAAACCCTAACAGATTTGATAAGCAATTTTCAGGGGTAATTGATCAGAGATGTTTTGCAGGAGCAGATGCGCAATCTTTTTTATCTCAGATAATAACCGATACGAATTTTAGTGGTTCTGTAGGATCTTTACCTGAGAAAAAGGATAAAGAGGGCTTTTTCTCAGGGACTATAACGACGGGATTCAAAACAAGCTCAAAATATTTCTATTCTTCAAAATACTCATTTGCAAGAGCGGAGGTTTTTAAAAAGCAAAGGAGATATCTGCTGAATACAGATATTGAAACCTTATCTAAATACTTGTTGTCTTCTTTTGTTGAAGATTTAAATAAATATTCTGCGGATAAAATTGTGGAAATGTATGGAACGCATGTTTTAACTAATATAACAGTTGGAGGGAAATATACCGCATATTATAAATCTGTTATAATAGAAGAGAATAGTAGTACGGAAAAAACAGAGATTGTCAGTGCAGGGGCAAAATATAATCTGAGCAATATTGGGCTTGATGCTCACGGTTCATGGAGCAAAACGGAAGTAGAGGAGCGCAATAAGAAAAATTCTAATTGGGAATGCTATATTAAGGCTCTTGGTGGTTCTACCTCGGGTACTACTATTACGCTCGCGCCTGAGCAAGGACCAAGTTTTAGTATTAATTTGGGAGCATGGACAGAGTCAGTTGATGACCAGCATTCTAGATTATTTGATGTCAACTGGAATGCTACGTATCCTATTTATGATCTAATTTCTGATCCTATAAAGAAGCAGGAAATGAAGGAGGCTGTATTTAGGTATATTGATAGTAAAAAGATTGATGTGATTGAACTACTCCCATTATATCAATATTATAGTGATAAATATATCAATCATTCTTATACTACCCATTGGAGGGGGGAGGTTGACCTTACAGATCGTTATGAAGGAGTTATTGGATATATTTGTGCGAAACAGCTTCCTGGCACTACCCCGTTATATGAATATTATAGTGAAAAGTATGTAAATCATTCTTATTGTACTAATTGGCGGGGTACTATTTCTGGTACAGACCGTTATCAAGGAACATTAGGTTATATCTATACATCGCAGGTTCCTGGGACAACACCTTTGTATGGATATTATAGTAAAAAGTATACTAATCATAGTTTATCAACACATTGGCGAGGTACTCAAGAGGGGAGTGATGCTTATCAATGTACATGGGGGTATGTGTATTAATTAGGGGACTCTCCATAAAATTGTATAAATAGAAAACTACGAGAAGAATCCCGTAGTTTTCTATTTATACAATTTTATGGAGAGTCTCTCTTTCTTATATTATATTGTCATTGATATTGTTGATATTTTATAATGTGACTGTGGGGCTATTGGGCGGGATAGATATAACCTGTCTGTCCATCATCTTCTCTGTTTTCATGATCGGAAGCCTGATATAACCAGTAATATTTATCAGTAATTCCAGCTACGCTAAAAGTATTATTTGATTTTTTATTGTGTATTCTAAACAGTGGAATTGTATTAGGCATTTCTTTAGTGTATGCGTAACCTATTTGGGACTCACACTCTCGATATTCGTGGTCAGCTGCTTGATGCAACCAAATGTTCTTTTCGGTGTCGCCTATTGCAGTAAAAGTATTTCCACTTTTTTTGTTGTTGATGTTATATAATGGCTCGGTTTGTAATTGTTTGTTTTTTAGCACATAGCCTAAAAAAGACTCACATTCCCTATATGTTCCATCCTTTTCAACATATAGCCAATAGTTTTTTAGGTCATATCCTGCAACATTAAAATTGTTCCCTGTTTTTCTATTATAAATATTGTATAAAGGCTCTAATTCTAGTATTTCTATTTTTTGACTTTCAATATATCGGTTCACTGCTAATCGAATTTCTTCTCTCTTCGTTGCATCTGCAATCAATTCATATATTGGATATGTTTTTTCCCAATTGATTCCAACGATCCCTGCATTTTCTTTGTTGACAGATTTTTCCCAAGCATCAATGTCGAAGGATGTTACAAGATAACCTGACTCTGAATCGTAGCTAGTTCTAGTTCCACTACTTTCGCCTCCACTATACTTTACCCATGTTTTCCAAGAAGTGTTCTTTTTACTCCAAGTTATAATTTCATTGGTCATAAATTCTTGTTTTATATCGGCTCCATATTTTCCCATGGCAAATTTGAGACCTGATTCTACAGTCTTTTTCATGTCTGATTTACTTGTTCTTTCATCAATAACAGAACGATAATTAAATTGTAATCTTCCACCAAGTGTTACATCTAATAAAACATGTGTACCATACCATGCTACAAATTGATCAGGAGTTTTAGTCTTTAAGTCACGAATAAATTCGGGATATAAGTAATTTCGCAGCATTGTGGCTGTAGCATTCAATGATACTCTTTTTACTCTTTTTATAGCATCTCCTCTTGCAAAAGAGTATTTTGTTGAATAACTATATTGCTGATCTAATTCGCTAGTGAACTTTACGCTACCAGAAAGAGAAAAAGTATCACCACCACCACTGCCGCCATAGCTTATAGAATTTTTGGTTTTTATTTCTTTAGAAAAGTCTTCGGCGGTTGCTCCTGAATAGGTTATGGAATACCCTTCAGTTGTATTATTTTCTATATAAGAATTTTTGTTGTCTGCAAGAAAAGCCTTTATGTCTATTACAGGGTATTTAGCTGCATCATTATCAAGGTAGTCCATAGTTATATCATAGGTTACTCCTAATGAATAATAGTCACCATTGGTAACGGCTCTAGTCTGTGGTAGCTTTTCTTCATAGTTATAAAGGAGGTCTTTGGTGCATGAACTTAATAAAAGTACTACCACCCAATAAAAAGATAGTAAGCATAAATTTTTCATAATTGTATTAGTTTATAGTTAGACATTGTTTTGTCAAAAATACATTATTTAAAAATTAAAAGCAACTAAAAGAGAGGCGATTATTAATTTATCTAATTATTATTGATAAGTGGGAATATTGATTAGAGAAATGGAGCTTCTATGTAAGCCTATTTTGTGTGGTTTGGTAGCTTGCTTATGGCAAATTTATCCTTAACAAAGTAATCAGGAATTATTAGATATCCTTAAAAGGGTAGTGGGTAGATATACTGCTTCAGAATAATCTTATGGTAGTGGTGTTTGTGTGTTGAGATAGGAGAGAAACGTTCGTTCAACATTGTTATTGATGAGTTTTATAAATTTTACAATATTAATCCTTCCATATTTAGTGATCTGCAAAATCTGTGGGATATGTATCGGCAGGATACGTTTATCAATCTGGTTGTCAGTGGTTCAGCTACTATATGATGAAGAAGATATTTACTGACCATAGCGAATCTTTGTTTGGAAGATATGTAGTGTCGTTTTAGGATCGGGCTATACTTCTTCGCATACGGGCATATCCATCCCTTTGTACACCACTACAATCTTGTGTAGCTTTGTGTTGCCAATGGCATTTCTCACCGTTTCCGTATCAGCATAGCGGTTAGCTTGGGTGATTGCTTCCTGACGCAACTCTTCCACACGGCTTTCGGAATCCTTATATTTGGCATATTTCAGTTCTACAATGTAACTGTGCTTCATATCGGAATAGATTTCCAGCAGTGGACAGAGGAATATATCAACATAGCCGGCTTGCGTATCTTGTTCAGAAATGGGGCGGTAAAAGCGGTTTTGGGCTGTCATGGCAAGGGTGAAGCCGTGGACAAAGAACTCCCCTTTCTGTTTGTCGCGTTGAGAAGCGTAACGTTTCAGGCAGTCGGCGATGTAGCCGAAGTAAGTTTGCCAGTCACCACGATAGGCGAGTGAACTGGACAGCTCGTTCTTTTCGTAACTGCTGAAATTAAGGTCAGCTTCATCGTAGGTGCTCAGTAGATAGGCATAAAGCTGCTCACGAACCACTTGGTTGGGAATGGTGAGTTTGGTTTTACCTTCATATGTGCCGCTGATGGTAAGCATACCGAAATAATAGAGTAGGCTCACGAAGTTGTCAGGAGTGGTGATATTGACGACAGGGAAACTTTCTTTCAAATCTCCGGTAATATAGCCTTGACTCACCAAGGTCTGGATGATGGAAGCATCGTGGGCAAATTCTTTGTCCTTACGGATAAGCATGCGCAACTTCTCGTAGTCGACGCGGATGTTGCTTTCTATCATATTCTGCGGTGCTTTACCATCGTTGTCAAGGTAGTTTTTGATAAAATAGAGCACCATATTAGAATTGTACATGGTGGTTTCACCATAACGCCCTTGTGCAAAGCAATAGTTGTCGTACCACGGTTGCATTATGTCCAACAACTCGTCCACAGTGTGGTTGAAGTGGCTGGTGGTGGAGTAATAGGTCAACATTTGCCGTACTTCCTCTTCCGTGAATCCTATCATTTCGTTGAATTTTGGGGAGAGCGAGTAATTGGTACCGATGTTGAAGTCGCTAGTGAGGTCGTCCATCGTAACAGGGCTGACACCGGTGATGAAACAGCGCTCGATACTGGAATAGGTTCCTGCTTTCACCTTGTTGAAGAAGGCGCGCAAATAGCCTTCACCATGTGTCTCGTTGGTGTAACGATGTAAACTCTCAGGATCGGCGAGGATGGCATTGGTAAAGTGGTCGTACTCGTCGATGAAGAGGTAAATTCTTTGGCCGGTTTTGTTACATTCCGTAAACAGGTACTCAAATTGTTCTACGGCTCCTTCTTTTGCATCCAGTTTTTCCTTAATACCCTGAGGAAGATAGTCGGCATAGATATCGCAAAAGTAGTCGAACATGGTTTGGCAATGCGCATCCAGCCCTTTGCGGTAGTTGTGCAGTTCACCGACAATTCCGGAAAAATTGAGATAGAGCACCAGGTAGCTGTTGCGGTCACGCGTGGGATATTTCCCGATATAAAGATCACCGAACAAAGCATCAAACTTATCTTTGGCGGCTATGTCGTAATAATGTTGCAGCATACTTACCGTCAGACTTTTGCCGAAACGACGGGGACGGATGAAGAAGAAAAACTTATCCGCGTCTTCTATTATGGGAATAAAGCGGGTCTTGTCTACATAATAACAATCATCACGGCGAATCACGGCGAAGTTCATCATGCCGTAGGGGATGCGTTTTCTGTTCGGTGCTATATATTCTTCCATAACTGATGCCTTTTTAGAAGTTTGGTTTGAATGCAAACAAAGGTACGCCCTTTCTGCTGTTTCTCCAAACAAAGATTCTTAAAAACATGGAACGCTTTCTTTATTATCTTACTTTTTTCCAAAGTAATTAAACCGTATCATCTCATCCGAAATATCATATGCCTCCTTTGCAAAATCCTCATCTTCCGGACTATATCCTTCTCCTTCCACATTCATCTGTGAACCTACAGCAAATTCTTTCTTTTCAGGATTGAGGATACTTTCTCCGAGGCCGGTCCAATAGTAGTCGTCAAGTTGAAGTAGGTTCAGCAGGGTGGGATACATATCTATTTGTCCCATCACTTCATCGTAACGCATACCTATGGGAGAGTTGACAACGATGAAAGGAGTAAACTGCTTGTCGGACACGATACCTTTGCCACCGGGACTTTCGCATAGTTCTGCACGATAAGACGCTAAACCTTCGTGATCTCCTGTTATTACAATCAGCGTTTCCTTATATTGAGGGAGTGTTTTCAGATACTCCACGAATTTACCGATAGCTTTATCTGTGTAGCGGGCAGTGATCATATAGTTACCCATCTTCTCCGGAATGTCAGAGGAGAATGAAATCTCTCTGAGATATTCCGGTAATATGAATGGAGCATGACCAGAATAGGTAATAAGCTGCATATATGCGTTTTCCCCTTCTTTCCATATCTCCCCTTTTTCTATCTTTTCCTGACATTGAGCAAAGAATGAGCCGTCTCCGGTACGTTTGTGGGTACCGAAAGCTTCCGTCAGTTCGAAATCATGATAGGCGATAATCGTATCCATGCCGAAGCTTTGGGCTATGGGGCCCTGGTTCCAGGTGGATATCTTATCTATGGTTAACAGATAGTTGCGCGAATGATTTTTTTCGTGCATGGCTTTCTGCAACGAAGGGTAAACATGGTTGGGATATTGGCTGCTGTACGTACCACTGTTGATAGGTAGTAGTCCGGTGCAGAGTATAAGTTGGGCATCTATGGAACGGCCGCCTTTTACCTGTGTCAGTACATGTGGGGCATAGATGGTGGTAGAATCCTTCAGTAATTTGTTCAAGTAGGGGGTGATCTCCTGTCCTTCCACTTCTTTCTCTAATACCCAGCTTTCCAATGATTCTGCCAGAATGATGATGCAATTGGTGCGGCGATTAGTACTATTGTCCGGCAGGGCAACTTCGTGTTTGGGCTTTTTACTTAACCATTCTTCTATCTTTGCTTCCAGTTCAGGAGTTAACTTTTGTTGCTGACCTGCCAAATCATAGCAAAGGCTACCGAAAACGGTATAGAGGGAGGGGCCGCTTGAACAGAAATATGCTTTGTCGCGATATTCCTTGTATGCATTTGAAAATCCGCCTTTAATCAGGGTCACTGTGCCAAAGATGCAGATGATGACTGCAAGTACCACAGAATAAGCAAGCACCGGTGCGGGACGCTTCTGATGTGCAGTTTTTGTACGCCGATGAACGACGGCTGCTGCAAGGGTGGATAATGGGAAAAGTATATCATACCAGCGAAGAGAGTCGAAAACGCTTCCGGTGAAATCGGCTAAGTTTCCTGATAATCCGTAGCTGTTCAGAGGAATGGCGGTATAATAGGTTCTGAAGTACATAAGATTGGCTATCAGCAGGAAATCCAGCAGGAACATGATGAGCGTCTCTGTTTTCCACATACGGAAGAAGGCGTAAGGGATAAGCAATATAAGTGTGGCTATCAGTTTTGTTGTATAACATTCAACTGTAGAAAGAGAAGCAAAAGTAGTCGGGATACACCATAGTATGTCGAATAACATGAATTTCAGGAAAATAGTGATTCCGAATGTCAGTACGGACTTATCGATCTTTGTCATAATAAAGCGTTTGTTTTATATCCGGATGCAAAGATACAATATATTTTTCCGATATCATTCTGTGATCTATATAAATGAGCTACAGGGCTTGTTTATTGAGGGTTGTATAGATAAATCTCGTTAATATTAAATTTATCTTCTTTATCTTAAAGATATTTCTTGTATCTTTGCGCCCCTAATTCATTAATACCAAGCAATGAAGGAATTCCTGCAATTGATGCGACGTTTTGTGTCGCCATATAAGAAGTATATAGGGTGGGCGATTGTGCTCAATGTCTTATCGGCTGTTTTCAATGTATTCTCATTCACTCTGCTGATTCCAATTCTGAATATTCTGTTCAAGACGGGTAACAGTGATAAAATCTACCATTATATGGAGTGGGGGAGCGGTGACTTGAAAGATGTAGCAATAAATAATTTCTATTACTATGTTACTCAGTTGATAGAGGTTCATGGCCCGATAATGACACTTCTGTTTATGGGACTGTTCCTAGCCCTTATGACGATGCTGAAAACTTCCTGCTACTTTGGATCTTCTGCGGTAATGATTCCTTTGCGTACAGGAGTTGTTCGTGATATCCGTATCATGGTCTATTCGAAAGTGATGCACTTACCACTTGGTTTTTTCTCTCAGGAACGGAAAGGAGATATCATTGCCCGTATGAGTGGTGATGTGGGAGAAATAGAAAACTCCATTACCAGTTCGTTGGATATGTTGCTGAAAAATCCGATTTTGATCCTGTTTTATTTTACAACGCTGATTATAACAAGTTGGCAGTTGACCCTGTTTACCATCGTAGTACTTCCCGGAATGGGGTGGCTGATGGGAAAGGTCGGCAAGAAGCTGAAACGCCAATCTTTGGAAGCGCAGGGTAAATGGAGTGATACCATGTCACAATTGGAAGAAACTTTGGGGGGCTTGCGCATCATTAAAGCGTTTATTGCAGAAGATAAAATGGTGGATCGCTTTACCAGATGCAGTAATGAACTGCGTGATGCAACCAATAAAGTGGCCGTTCGTCAGGCGTTGGCTCATCCGATGAGTGAGTTCCTGGGAACGCTTTTGATTGTATTGGTGCTTTGGTTTGGCGGTATGCTGATTTTGGGCGATGAGCATTCTTCGCTGGAAGCTCCTACATTCATTTTCTATATGGTTATTCTGTATAGCATCATTAATCCGTTGAAGGATTTTGCAAAAGCAGGATATAACATTCCGAAAGGTTTGGCTTCCATGGAACGTGTGGATAAGATTCTGAAGGCTGAGAATCCTATTAAGGAACCCGTAAACCCGCTTCCTCTGCATGGCATGAACCGGCAAATCGAGTTTAAAGATGTTTCTTTCAGTTATGATGGGAAGAGGGAAGTGCTGAAACATATCAATCTTGTTGTTCCGAAGGGGCAGACGATTGCATTGGTTGGGCAGTCCGGGTCGGGAAAATCTACGCTGGTAGATTTGCTTCCGCGTTACCATGACATACATTTCGGTGAAATCATGATTGATGGCGTTAGTACCAAGAATTTCCGTATTCATGATTTGCGTGGCCTGATAGGAAATGTAAATCAGGAAGCGATCCTGTTTAATGATACATTCTTTAATAACATAGCATTTGGTGTGGAAAACGCCACACTGGAGCAGGTGATGGAGGCGGCGAAGATTGCCAATGCGCACGATTTCATTATGGAGACAGAGCATGGATACAACACAAATATTGGTGACCGTGGTGGCAAGCTTTCCGGAGGACAACGCCAACGCATCAGTATTGCCCGTGCTATTTTGAAGAATCCGCCTATTCTTATTCTTGATGAGGCTACTTCTGCTCTTGATACGGAGTCCGAACGTCTGGTGCAGGAAGCTTTGGAGCGTTTGATGAAAACCCGTACTACAATTGCTATTGCCCACCGTCTTTCTACCATTAAAAATGCAGATGAAATCTGCGTACTCTATGAAGGAGAAATTGTGGAACGTGGCAGGCACGAAGCTTTGTTGGAGAAGAATGGATACTATAAACGTTTGAATGATATGCAATCTCTGTCTTGATCAAAAAACGATTCTGAATAGAAAGATTTATTAATTCTGCCTACATCCTACACCCGGAGACTTAATCGTCTCATTAATAGAACGGTGTGTGGTGTAGGCAAAATTATATGCGGGTGTAGGAAAGGTATTTGCCTACACCACCGGAATTTGTGCCTGTCTTCATGTTGCTTTGAATCAGTGCTTACCTCCTGTTTCCTAAAAGAATAATCTTCTTTTCCTTGGTTTTTAATGTACATTTCCTTTGGTCAAAACTCATGTTCTGAATATATTAGCTATATATCGGACGTGCAGCATCTATATATCGGACGTGTCACATCTATATATCGGACATGCAGTATCTATATATCCAATACCACCGATATATAGCTGCTAGACGAGGCAAGATGAAAGAAAAGCGTTCAGTCTTTCTAATACAGATGATTGAATACATAGGGCATTCGTACTATCAACTACGCTGTGTAAGGAAACCGAAAAAACAGCTATTTCTCCTTTTACAAGAAGTTAGGAGTTTGACGACAGGAAGTTAACTTCTTGCCAACAAACTCCCAACTTCTTGTCGGCAAGAAATTGATCCTTTGCAACACCTTGATAATCAACAGCAAATTCCCCTTGTACAAAAGGAGTGTTTGTACGCATATATTACTCGCTTTTCACATGTCGCTTACAGATTTCGCTTAACGAAATCAGACTTGTCTGAAATTAGATTGCTTGTTGTGGATGAGAACAAGCAATCTAATCATCCGTAACATTG
>OIXR01001472.1_pt1 | contig 15901 bp, 9 predicted proteins | sample 1587831 | NCBI WGS metagenome assembly OIXR01 (sample SAMN03283263) | human gut metagenome | biome: human-associated habitat; material: feces | host: Homo sapiens | place: USA | collected 2013
GGTACATATCCCAATTCATTGTATTCCTTGTAGCCCATGCGGCCGGAAGAAGGAACCGTGGGATGCTGGTTGTTTGCTCCATGCAACAAACCTTCATACATTTTCTCGGCATTCTGTTTGATGTTGCCTTTCACATAGGCATCTGCCACTACTGATGCGGAATTATTGCCTACCATGCAGTCGCGATGTCCCGGACTGGCCCATTCCGGGAAGAAACCACTCTCCAGATAGGCATTCAGGAAACCTTCTTCCATTTGTCGGCTCATGGAAGGGTATATCAGGTTAATCATTGGGAGTTCTCCGCGGAAGGAATCCCAAAAGCCGGTATCTGTAAAGAAGCGTCCGGGCATCACCTTGCCGGTGTGCGGGCTATAATGCAGGATGTTTCCCGCCGCATCAATCTCATGGAACGTCCGGGGAAATAAAACGCTGCGGTATAAACAGGAGTAGAAGGTGCGAAGTCGATCTTCGCTGTCCGATTCAACCTCTATTCGGCCGAGTACTTCGTTCCAGCGTTCTTTACCTTTCAGCTTTAGTTCTTCCAGATTCATTGAACCGAGTTCTTTCAGATTCTGTTCAGCCTGTTCGGGACTGATGAAAGAAGATGCGATCCGGGCACATACTTTTTCTCCCTTGCGGGTGGCGAATCCGATAATGGCGCCGGCATGATTTTCTTTAACGTCTGGTTGGCCTACTTTGATTTCACCATTGCTTACGGTTGCTGAGTAAGTGAAGGGCTTGTCGAAAGTAATGGTGAAGTAGTTCTTAAAGTTGGCCGGTACGCCACCGCTGTTTTTGGTCGTGTAGCCGATGATCTTATTCTCGGCCGGAACAACTTTCACATACGAACCATTGTCGAATGCATCAATTACTACATAAGAATCCTTGCTCTCGGGAAAGGTAAAGCGGAATATGGCTGCCCGCTCCGTAGGTACAATTTCTGTTGTAATATTGTGATCGGAGAGGAATGCGCGGTAGTAATAGGGTGTAGATACCTCAGATTTATGATTGAACCAGCTTGCACGCTTGTCCTGGTCGAATACGGGCTCACCTGTAATGGGCATGATGGCGAACTGTCCGTAGTCGTTTATCCAAGGGCTGGGTTGATGTGTTTGTTTGAAACCTCTGATACGGTTAGATGCATAGGTATAAGTCCATCCTTCTCCGATCTTTCCGGTTTGTGGGGTCCAGAAGTTCATCCCCCAGGGCATTGCGATGGCAGGATAGGTATTACCATTGGATAATTCGAAACTGGAGTCTGTCCCTACTAGTGGGTTTACATAGTCTACAACGCTCTTTTTGGTTTGGGAGGATAATGCTCCATTTATTCCCAGTAAGAATGATAGGAGTAATAGTTTCTTTTTCATTTTAGTGTAATGATTATAAGATATTTTGCTTACAAAAATAGCGTGTTCTGGAAATCGTTTATTATGAATTTCTGACATAAAAGTACGTAATATCTCCATATTACGCTTATAGGCATGTATTCGTGCTTTCATGTCACAAAATGCTTCCCGCTTTAAGATAATAATGCTGAAATTTGCACATGAAAGATACATCTGGAGTATGTCTTGTGTTTTCTTGCGTCTTATTAGTTTTCTTACAAAAAACGTTTTATCAAATATTGTCTAAAATGAAATCAGCCGGTATGCCCAAATTATCACGTAACCTTTTCACAATGTTAAGGTTCAATGAACGACGACCATTCAGAATATCACTAACTCTGGATTCTGATATTCCAAGTCGTTTGGCTGCTTCTTTCTGCTTTAAGTTATTTGCCTCCATTCTTGCCTTAATTGCATCAGTAATCAAAGTTGAAACTTTTCCGGGTAGCGGATGATAGGCAGATTCCCATTCGTTGATGGCTTGAGAGAGGGCTATATATTTTGCTTTGTCTTCCTCACTCAACAATTCCATATCACCCAAAGATGTACCTTTAGCGATGATGCTTTCCATGTCTGCCTGATAAGCACGGAATTCCTTTTCTGTCTTAATCTTCATATACGCACCTCCTATATAGTTTTAATTTTATTTACATCAATAGCATCATAATCTGAATGGGTTCCGTTACCCACTTCTCCAAAGCAGGTTGTGCATCATTGTACTTCTTGCAGAATTTCTCAAATTTTTCAGAACCCGTAATGTTCATGTTTTCTTTATTTGAGTACAAATATAACCGATAATTCCCAAATAGAGAAGTCTTACATCCTTTCTCTTCTCTTTTGGAGAATTATTTAACGTTTCATTTGCGGATGCATATACAAGAATATAGTCGTGAATGAAATGTATGGCAATAGTAAAATTGCTTTCATCTTTCATAGTTGTCTCATTCATTGGCTTTTCCGCTGAAACTGCCGTCTGAAGGATGGGGAAGTGCTTTCAGGAAGATTACATCACTTCCTCGCACACCCGCATTTCCATCCCTTTATATACCACTACAATCTTGTGCAGTTGGGTATGGCCGATGGCACGTTTCACGGTGTCCGTGTCGGCGCAGCAGATAGGTGTAGAGTTGTTCCTGCACCACCATGTTGGGGATGGTCAGTTTGGTTTTTCCTTCGTGCATGCCGCTGATAGTGAGCATCCCGAAATAGTAGAGTAAGCTCACAAAATTATCAGGATTGGTGATACTGGCGGCAGGGAAGCCGTCTTTCAGATCACCGGTGATAAATCCTTGGCTCACTAGAGTCTGAATGATGGAAGCGTCATGGGCAAATTCCTTGTCCTTGCGGATGAGCATGCGCAACTTCTCGTAGTCGATGCGTATATTGCTCTCTATCATGTTTTCGTAGGGAAGTCTCTTTCTGTTCGGTACTATATATTCCAATGGATCCATTTTCTGTCCTCCTAATTTGTAGCCTTGTCACATAACGACACAAAGATAACAAAAGTTCTTATAGCGACGATGCGTTTTCTTTCACTTATTTTGAAGGGAAGTGTTTCTAACTTTATCTCTTGAGTTCCGCATCCCTCGACATACCGTAATATCCCGGCATGGGGCGATAGATCGGCTGTGCGCGTCTTCCTACATTTGTCAGTTTGCCCTCTTTTTGCAATCGTTGCAGATGGTTGTTGGCGGTGGTGCGTGCCATGCCGCATAATTCCTGGAAATCGATGCGAAGCAGCAGTTCATGTTCCGTGAAATACTCTTTCAAGCGCATATCTATCTCTACTTCGGAGAGTCGCAGGGAGTGGCGCGTGTATTTACTTTGGGTGGCTGTAACACCTGCCAGTGCGGCTTTCAGACGAATGTCCGGGCGAAAACTAACACCTTTTAAGCGTAGTTTCAAATGCTTGTTCTTGGTCTTGCGGGTCACTTTCTGTGTGGCTTCCAAAGTGGGGGAAAAATAGCCCAATCCCTCGATGTGCACCTCCCGACCTTCGCGTAGCTCTTCTCCGCAAAGCTGGGTCAAAGTGTCTATTGCGCTTTTTGCATCACCCACGCTGAGCGAACTGCGTTCGTGTACCCGATAATATAATTGCTCCATGCTCACTTTGCCGTTGAGCAACGGGCGGGGATGCAGCCCTCTTTCTTCCGATTCCCCTTCCGCGTTGGGGTTCTCGTACCAATCGTAAACTATTGCCATAATACTTGTTTCTTAATGCTTTAAATGTATATACTTGTTGACTCGAAGGTGCTGTCTTGAAAGTGAACCACTGGAGTCGGTCGAGTGAATGACTGGAGTTGGTAGAATGAGTGACTGGAGTTGGTCGAGTGAACAACTGGAGTGGGCCGTTTATAAGTCAGCATACAAAGATAGTGATATTAGTAAGATTTACCTATGAAAGTCCTTACTTTCTTTCTAACTGTGTTCTCTGGAAAATAGTTGATGGAATGCTTGCAAAGCGCTTTCTCGTTGTAGTAAATTCGTAGCGTTGGTACTGACAAAACGAAACCTGTTTACTATTAAAATGAAAAGAAGTTATGAAAAAGAAATTAATGACATTGGAACAACGTCGCTTGTTGCGCGAGGCACAACAGTTGTTGGCTTTATCGGAAAGGCAGAAAGCGAGAAAGAAAGCACCGGAGGCGTCGGAATCCGGAGACAGCACGAATACAACGGTTCGCCTGACGAGACAGGTTATGGATTTTCTGACGAAACGTTATGATTTCCGTTATAATCTGTTGACGGAAGAGACCGAATTCCGTCCTGCCGGGCAGCGTGATTTCGCTTTCCTGTCTGTCGGTAAGCGAAACCTGAACGCTTTCTGTATTGAGGCTCATGCTGAGGGTATCCCTTGCTGGGACAAGGATTTGAGTCGCTACATCTATTCTACTTACATTCCCGATTATCACCCCTTTCAGCTCTATATGGAGGAATTGCCGCAATGGGACGGCGTTGACCGGCTGACACAGCTCGCCTTGCGGGTTTCCGACTGTCCGCATTGGGTGCAGGGATTTCATATCTGGATGCTGGGGCTTGCCGCGCAGTGGTCGGGGCTGGCAGGCATACATGCCAACAGTGTGGCGCCTATTCTTGTAAGTCAAGAGCAGGGACGGCAGAAATCCACATTTTGCAAGTCATTGATGCCGATGGTTCTGCGGCGATATTATGTGGATAATTTGAAGCTTACTTCGCAAGGGCAGGCGGAACGCCTTTTGGCGGAAATGGGCTTGCTGAATATGGACGAGTTTGATAAGTATGCCGAAAGCAAAATGCCGTTGCTGAAGAACCTGATGCAAATGTCTGACTTGAATATTCGTAAGGCCTATCAGCAGAGCTTCAGCCAACTGCCTCGTGTCGCCTCTTTTATTGGTACCAGTAACCGTTTCGACTTACTTACAGACCCTACGGGAAGCCGCCGTTTTCTTTGCGTGGAAGTGGAGCGGGTGATCGATTGTACCCATATAGAACATGACCAGATTTATGCACAACTGAAGGCGGAACTGCTTGCGGGGAGGCGTGATTGGTTCACCAAAGAAGAGGAGCAGGTGTTGCAGGTGCAGAATGAGGCGTTCTACCGTGTTTGTCCCGCAGAGGATGTTTTTCATAGTTATTTTCGTGTGGCGAATTTCGGTGAGAAGTGTATCGGTCTTACGGCTGCCCAGATTTTCAGGGAACTTCAGCAAAAGAATTCCGCTGCCATGCGCAGCGTCAATCCTATGCGCTTCGGCCAAGTGCTGCTGAAAGCGGGGGTGGTGCGTCGGCACACAGAGTATGGAAATGTGTATCAAGTGGTAAGGAGGTAATGAGACTGAAGAATGTTTCTGCAGTTGTGGTGACGGCTGAAAGCTGAAAGTATCCCCTAAAGGGATACTTTCAGCGTAAAGGTCGATGGAATAGGAGAGATGGCAGGTACTGAAAGAACTGAACGCATTTGAGATGTACCAAAGTTGTGTATAGATCGTACCTGCTCTCTATTAAGATATAGTTAAATCTATTACCATCCTTGATTCTGCGGATAACGTTCACCGGTCGTCACACGATCAATCATTTGTTGCGGAATAGGACGTAACCAATGTCTGTCTTCCGTAATGTTCGTATTGGCTTTACCATCGTCATACTTACGTACACGATCAATTAGTGTCCCGGTACGGGCTAAGTCTGCCCATCGGCAATGTTCTGCAAGTAACTCACGGGTACGTTCTTCAAGAATAAAGTCGAGCGTAACATCGCTTGGAGCGATATCCAGTGCCCCAACTTCACCGATTTGCTTATCACGGGCACGCTCCCTGATCACATTTATATATTTAGCTGCATTCGTGTTGTCACCCAATTTGAAAGCAGCCTCAGCGGCCAGCAAATAAGTTTCACCTAAACGATAAATGATGTAAGAACGATCTGTATTGTCATTAGGAATAGCACGCGTTCTGTCCAGAAACTTCATGATAGTTGGGAAAATGGCGCGACCATTGTAAGCGTCAGGGGTAAAAATCAGATAGTGATTACCTTCACGGTTTTGAGTTTTAGCTCTGATTTCCTCAGCAGGCATATAATATCCCGGATAGTACATGGCAGTATCACCAACAATGGTATAGTCCCAGTTGAAGCTTTCGTCCTTGCCGTCAATGACATAATTGACAACACCGCCTTTTTGCGTTTTAGTGGCATACCATACTGTCTGGAAAGTTGCTTTATAACGTGTATCTTTATCACGATTGTTGAAAGCATTATAGGTATAGCTGGTAGGATTAATCCAAGAGTAACAACGTCCGTCATTAATATTACGCTCACCCAAATATTGGTCATAGCCATTCACGAAGTAATGGTTCAGCGTGCTGCGGCCGCCAAAAGTGTTGTCATCATCCCAGTCCATACGCGCTACAAATAGTTCTTCCTTGTTCTTGCCGGAAGGTGCATCATTTGCTTCATCGAAAATATCTGCAAAATTGTCCATCAACTTCAGTCCCAAAGAAGAAGCATCTGCGATTAGTCCGGTTGCCATATCAAAAGCCTTTTGATAATATTCCTTAGCTTTGGTAGTGTTATAGTACTTCGTTTGCGTATTTCCTTTATAAGATGGATTAGCAGGGTCTTTGTCGAATACCCAGGCTAATGTCAAATAAACACGTGACAACAAGTGGCGGGCAGTTGCGGCAGAAGCACGACCTGACTCCAGATTGTTCAGCTGTGGGCTGGGTGAACAGAGTCTGATGGCATTCAACAAATCAGGGATAATGACTTCTTCATAAACACGTACCATATCATGGCGCTCGGACGAAGTGCTGGGGGATGCATTATAGGTAGTAGTCAGTGTGACGTCACCGAATTGTTCCACCAAATGAAAGTAATTATAAGCTCGCATAAAATAAGCTTCACCTAAGTACTGATCACGCTGTGCAGCGGTTAAGGCGGTGGTGGTAACATCTACTTTAGCAGCATTTTCAATCATATAATTCAAGGTGTTGATGTGAATATAAGCATCGTTCCATAACTTTCGTGGATATTCATTGTTTGCATTATATTTTTCTAGATCGTAATTTGCCAGATCTGCACATCGGTTACTTCCTCCTATATTATTCTTTAATTCATCCGTTCCCGGATTCATCAGACCATGGATACCTTCTTCGGCACTATACGTGGAGCGTACATTGGCGTAAACAGAGTTCAAGGCCATGCTAAAACCTGAAGGTGTCGCCATGAAATCCTGCATCACATTCGAGTGATTTTCTTCTTCTAGGAAATCGGAACAACCAGTTGTCAGCAAAACAAGTGATGACAAGGCAAGTGTTGACAATATTTTTTTCATATCTATTCTGCTATTATTCGTTATTAATTTAGAAAGTTAAGTTCAAACCAAATACAAATGTACGTGTAGGAGGAGTCTTTAGATTGATGGTACTTGTGGTCTCCGGATCAATGCCGCCATCCTTACGGTATTCTTTACTAAACCAAGTGTAGAGATTTGAGCCTGTAGCATATACACGAGCTGACTGTACATTTAACTTGGAAAGAAATGTTTTGGGGATATTATATCCTAATGTGATATTTCTCAGTTTCAGATAGGAGCCATCGTAACGGGCCAGTAACCCTTTATTGGAAACTGTAGCGGTAGTTGGTTTGGGCCAACGGGCAGTTGTGTTGTCCGGTGTCCAATAATCTATATTCAGGTTGTTATAACCACCCTGCAAAGTATTCATCCAGCCGTTATGCATATCCGAAGTAATAGTCCCGCCACAACGGAATGTCCACAAGAACGAAAGATCGAAGCCTTTCCAGGCAAAACGGTTGTTGATACCTCCTTCAAATTTGGGAGCACGCTGTCCGATAAATGTTTTATCATCTTCATTGATTATTTGCTTGGCTTTCGGAGTTACACCATCTTCTTCATAATCTATATGATGGTTTTTGATTTTAACAGTACCGATTACTGAATTGGCACCGGAAGTTGCGTAGCCGAATGATTCTGCCAGTGCACGGTCTTCAGGAGTATCCTGCCACAATCCATCGTGTTCGTAAGAGTAAATGATATATCTGTCTTGTCCCAAGAAGAATCCGGCATCCTTGTCAAATTCTACTCCTTCGCCAAGATTCATGATCTTGTTGCGGTTGCCGAAGATATTCAAGTCAGTTGACCAAGAGAGTTTATCCAGACCGTCACCTGCAATATTGACTGTAGTTACATTGAATTCCAAGCCACGATTTCGGGTAGCACCACGATTGGTAAGATAGGATTGGGAATAACCCGAAGTAGAGGGCAGGTTCACACCTAACAGCAAGTCCGTGGTATTTTGCTGGTACCATTCAATAGTACCTGTAATGCGATTGTTCAAGAAGCCGAAGTCCACACCTATATTCCAGGTTTCGGTATTTTCCCATCCTAAGGATTTATCCGGCACAGAACCCGGACGAACACCCATCACACCGTTTGTCCCTAACAAGTACTTGCTACCGGTATCCAATCTTGACATAGTCTGATAAGCACTGATAGCTGTACTACCCACATTACCCCAACTGAGTCTAAGTTTCATGCCGGAAAGAACATCTGCATTGACATTCTGCATAAAATTCTCACGCATCAAATTCCATCCCAAAGCAACAGAAGGAAATGCATGCCATTTGTTACCATCGGCCAAGCGGGACGAACCATCGTATCTCACTGTTGCCGTCAGCAGATACTTTTCTTTATAATTATAGTTCAGACGCCCCATATAGGAAAGTAAGCCCCATTTCTCATAGCTGCCACCACCGGTCACATTGCCTTGTGCAAGTCCCGGATTATAATACTGGATATTGTCATCATAATAATCATTACCCGATACGTTGTTCTTTGTGAACTCTTGCTCTTGTGCGGAAAATAATCCGGTAACATTAAAATTATGAATGTTGTTGAATGAGTAGTCCCAAGTCAAGATATTCTCCAATGTATAGTCTACGGTGTGCTGGTATTCTCCAAAAGACCAGTCAAGAGCTCCCATGCGTTTAGTCGTATTAGTGGCTTGGAATTGACCGATTGAATAATATTTCAGATTTACACCACCGTTAAAACGATACTTAATGCCGAAAGGTAATTTCACGTCAATGTAACCGGTCGTGAAGGTTGACAGACTTTTGCGGTCGTCTACCACACTGTTCTTTTGTGTATCCAGCAGGGGATTCCATACATTTTGTCCGCTACCGGGTAGGTAAGTACGCAGAGAACCGTCTTCTTTGTACGGAGTAGTGAAAGGAGAAGCACGTAAGGCCATTTCCATCGGATTGGTATCCTGCCCTTTATTGATGATGTAAGTGTTTAAGGTAGAGAGACCTACTTTCAGGAAGCTGGTTATCTCCGTGTCAAGAGAAAGTTTGGCTGTCATACGTTCAAAGCTATGTGCTTCATAGTTGTTCTGTCCTTTATAATAGCCTACGGAAGCGCTATAAGTAGTACGGTCATTACCGCCATTGACAGCTACTTGATGATTTGTTGTCATGCCGTTTCGGAATATCATGCTCTGCCAATCCGTATCGTTTCCAGCCAGATAGCCTTCCATTTCCTCTTGATCACGGAAGACATCACCCACGCGCATCAGGTTCGGATCATCAATTCCAGTGTAGGCATCCGGGTTGGCATTGTAGGTGGCCCATTTTTTCAGTTGTATATATTCGGAGCTGTTCATTACGTCATATTCTTTAATAGCAGTCGTAAAACCATAATAACCGCTATAACTAACGTTGACTTTTCCCTTGTTTCCACGTTTCGTCGTGATCAGGAGTACGCCGTTGGCACCGCGGGAACCATAAATGGCTGTTGCCGAAGCGTCTTTCAATACACTGATGCTTTCTACATCATCGTTATTGATTTCGTTCAATCCACCGGAAAAAGGAATTCCGTCTACTACAATCAAAACATCATTACCTCCATTGAGAGAACGCTCCCCACGTACGCGAATCTGTGGAGAAGCTCCCGGATGCGTATTTCCGCCTGCCATTTGTACGTCCACACCGGCAGCAAGACCTTGCAATGCCGTCCCGATGTTTCCTACAGGTGCTTGTTGTAGCGCTTCGCTCTTTACGTTCACCATGGCTCCGGTTATGTCTGATTTCTTTTGAGAACCGTAGCCTACAACTACCACTTCGTTCAGCATCTCGGCATCATCAGTCAACACTATTTTGACTGAAGGACCTGTCACTTTCACTTCCTGTGACTTGTATCCTATAAAAGAGATAAGCAGAACCGAATTTTTAGGAGCGTCAATAGCAAAATTGCCATCTATATCCGAAATCACCCCAGTATTAGTGCCTTTTACTACGATATTGGCTCCAATCACAGGTTCACCTGTGGAGTCTACGACCTGCCCTTTCACATGAATGACTTGCTCTATAGCCGCCATGACATTTACACTGTTTACGAGAAATAGGCATACCACTAAAGGTATCCATAATAAATGTGTTTTTCGTAACTTCATAATATACAATTTAAATTAAACGATTTGTTATTTAATTATAGTTCATATTCTATATGTTGTGACTGAATGTCACCTTTTCGTCTTATTGTAATTTAGGATTATCTTCTCGCCATCCTTTTCTATCTCTATACAAGTTGAATTGAATGGGGCTTTGCAGTAAGGATTATCATATCTATACTGCCAGCGCAATGGCATTTCTTTGCCTTTCACATAGAGAGGACTGTCCCAACCGTATGAAACCGTACCTTCAGACGGAGATTCATAACTGATGTCTAATCCGTCACTATGAACTGATGCAGTAGATATGGCTTCGATAAACTTCGAAAAACTACCCCATTGCGATTTTGAGCCTGTCTCACAAATCCAGATATTCTGTCGGCCCTTCGCCAGTAGGTCACAGACTTCTCCTCTGTCATCGGCTCTTAAATCTGCTGTGTTTCTTGAATATAAAGCTACATAGCCATCCTTTTTACGTCCAAATATCCAGGAACCGGAAATATGCACTTCATCAAAAGCTTTTACCGGGAAATAAGCATGGGAAAAATCATTCTTTTGATTGGCTGGTGTGTTATAGATGCAGATTACCACATTCTTACTTTGAGCAGCACGAGGCAGAATCTCATTGCCAGCCCAATAGTTAGGCGACCAACGCAGATTCTTTCCGCCTGGGTGATTGGTATATACCAAAGCTTTATTTCCCAAGGTTGCCTGCCATATATGTTGCTGATAGCCCGGAGCGCCTTTTCTGTAGTCTAACGCACAGCTCAACATATAATCAGGAGTACGGTAAGTCTCTATATTGGCCTCAGAAAGCGCAAAGCGATCCAGATGCATATCCACAAGTTTACCATGTTCAGCAATCTGCACATCATATTTTTTGATGTATTCATCATAGTTCCGATAGGGCCATACATCGTATTTTTCTGAAATCTGTTTGGACATACGGATAGCCATCGGATGTATGAACTCCTGCATACCCCAGAAGAGGTGGCAGTCCAACTCCTTATCATAGGAAATGCCATAGGCAGGAGCATCTTCCACGTTCATACTTACCCGTTGACGGTTTAATAGAGGAGTCTTATAGTCCACTGCTATTTTTCGGATGATTTCCGGACAACGGTACGAACTGGTAGAGAGAGCTACGGGTGCTATCACTTCATCCCGGTCATAGGTTCCCACGCCGAATACCAACTTGGCCAATGGAGCCGTATTGTGGGCTCCCATAATGATAGAATGGGCATAATTGCGTCCGCTTGCCGAGCCAAGGAAGCCCTCATAGTTATTCAACGCTACGTCAAACATAAGTAAATCCAGCACCATACCGGCCTTGGAACGGATATCCTTGTCTTCGGCAAAATCATACAAATTGGCTAGCAACAATACTTCCACTTCGTAGTAGGTGGACATCCATTCGCTGAATCCGAAACGGAAACGATATTCCAACCATTTCATCAGCCTTTCTTTAGCGTGTGCCATGTGTTGTTTGCCGTTCATTCCATTGGTAAACTTTGTTTTTTTATAAAGCTGACCTGCCAGCAATTCTGCGGTATGATAAAGTGCCTGATGGTTTTCCGTATGATAGCAACGGTAGGTTGTATCGCGGCGGCCGTCATCCCACCAATATTTAAAGTCCAGAATACACTCTTCAATGCTTCCTTTTATTTCTGTCGGAAAGAAAGATTGCTTCTTGTCCAGATATACCATGCGAAGCAGACAATTGAGTGTAAAGTCATTGCAATCACGGTTCGATTTGATGACGGAAATTACTTCTCTCATCTTGTCCATCTCTAAAGGGCGACCGGAGGCGGCACGTGCTGCTTGGCGGAAAACACCGTAAAGCGGGTGTCCGCTTCCATTCTCTGAATAGTAATCTAAAAATAGAGCACGGCGTTCTTCATAGGTACTACGGGGGGAATTCCAATAATCATCGGGCTGACGTGCCTGGGTTGGTGCGGCTAATAGCCACATCAACAATACTGTAAACATCATGTATCTCATTTGTCTTTATTTACTTGTAGAGTCCTTTCCAATCATGTGGAAAAGGAATGTTTTTATAATATTTCAATGAATGTTTGGGCTGTTCAAGATTTGCAGGGATAGGCAGTCTTGAGTATTCCTGAAAGAAAAGTAAGCAACCGTCTCGCCACCAGATAGCTTCCTGTTCCTGGTACTTCAATAAAGATGCGACATGCTCAAAACGTTCACGGTCTATCTTACCATCCAGTTCGTTCCATATTGTCTGTATCTGCCGGACTTCATCCACACCTTTGTAGTAGTGATAAACTAATTCATCCCATAAATTCCTTCCTGAAGCCATCTTGTAGTTCCAAGGAACCCGATGGAACCATAGCAGATATTCCTGAGGACACTGCTTGATATCATCAAACATTTCGCCGACCGGGTTATGATATTGCCTGGTAGCTCCCGTTCCCTTGGCAGTTCTGTTTACGCCGATACTGTCCTTGGTTATTTTATGATAGTCGAAAGCAGTCCATACCGGATCGTCGTGCCAAGGCTCAGGTCCGTTATGTGTATCATAGTTCATAATATGATTCAATCCGAGAGGCATCGTATAGTTGACATAGGTTTCACGGGACATCATCATAATTTTCAGTACTAGGGAGAGTACGCTTTTGTCATTGGAGAAGGTCATTCTTGCCCAGTCTTCTGCTATTTTGCCTGAGCTCGTATCTGGATTCCATGCCAAACGACCGAAAGCATACCAGTTGGCTTGTCCGAATAAATGTCCTGTCCAATTAAGGTCTGTTCCTATATTAGGCACACCGGCAATGGCTGAAATGCCATGGGTCTTCTGATAATTTTGTAAAACCTTTGAAACGGTAGAACCTTTGCCATTCTCATAAGTATCTGACTGAAGGACCTCTTCGAACAGAGTACCCAGGTATACCAGATGTCCTGCATGTCCAAGGTTCTCCTGCGTTATCTGAAACTCTAAAGACAGCGGTGTATAGGGCATACCACCGAATAATGGGTGAAAAGGTTCACGTGGCTGAAAGTCTATGGGACCGTTTTTGGGCTGTACAAAAACATTTTCTGCAAACTCACCATCAAGTGGTTTAAATTCATTGTACCCGTTTATCACACGATCTACATGACGTTCGTTCTGATAGACAAACGCTCTCCAGAATACAATTCCTCCATAAGGTTTTAAAGCCTCAGCAAGCATATTTGCACCATCAGCATGAGAACAGCCGTAATCTTGTGGTCCGGGTTGCCCTTCTGAGTTTGCTTTTACTAGAAAACCACCAAAATCGGGAATTAAAGAATATATTTCTTCCACTTTATCTTTCCACCATTTTCGTACCTGAGGATCTTTTGGATCAGCTGTATTCAGTCCACCTATTTCTTTAGGTGCGCTAAATTTTGCTGTCAGATATACTTTTATGCCATAAGGGCGGAATACATCTGCCAGTCCGGAAGCTTTTACCAGCCAATCAGTCCGCAAACTTTTAGCTTGTGCATTCACATTGTTGAGTACCGTTCCGTTAATACCGATGGAGGCGTTGGCACGTGCATAATCTGTATAGCGTTGTTCTTTATAAGACGGAAGCCTTTCCCAATTCCAAATACTATAACCTGCATAACCACGTTCTACTGTTCCGTTTAGGTTATCCCAATGATTTAATACACGATACTTCAGTTTGGGATTTTCCTTAATATGTAGTTTATCCAAAGACTGATTGGTCTGTATCAATCTGAGATAATGGAAAACGCCATATAATACTCCGATATCTGTTCGAGCTACTATGGCTGTAGTCTTTTTCCCTTTTATGGTACAATTTAAAATTAAATAGCCTTCATCGGACAAACCGTTAATTTCGGCATGGAAAGCTTGTTCCTTAAACAAAGGGACAGATTGAGGTGTACCGACTATAAGCATATTATCCTCTAAAGTCTCCTCTTCCGTATAGGGTATATTTAACAATCCGGACAGACCAGCTTGTAACTCTTTCTTTGCAGCAATCAGACTTTCTGTTTCTCCAGGAAACATGACTTTACGGTTTTTCAGACAGTATGAGGTGTAAAATTCTCCCTTGCTTACCAGCTTGTAACGTAGCCACAGCTCATAACCGTTTTCTGCATACAACCATTGTGTATAGCATAGCAAAAGAAGCAGACATATATTTTTCAAATTCATGATATTGACTCCTTTTTATTCGATTACGCCAGTCCAACCACCATTGCGGACCAGTTTCATCGTTAATTTGGTAGAACTTGTGACTTCTGTTTCTTTCTTTTTATAGTCCATTGCCTGACGATCTGCATTGATGCCATCTTCAAAATAAGTAAGATGTAGTTTTTTGTTTTCCGGTAGGAAACTTAAATCTACCTCAAGTTCACGTCCCGTATTATTGGTGATGGCGCCAAGAAACCATTTTTCTCCGCTACGGCGGGCTATAACGACATATTCTCCCACCTTGGCATCTAATACTTTGGTTTCATCCCACACCACGGGAACACTGGATATGAACTCTGTACAAGGACGCTCACGGTAATAATACACAGGATTGTCGGCAAGCATCTGTAAGCCACTCTCAAATACCACAAACAGTGCCATCTGGTAAGCACGGGTTCCTGACCCCATTGCATTGGCGCGAGTAGAACGATTGTCTTCCGGTTGGGCAGAAAGCATAGAACCGGGGGTAAAATCCATGGGACCTACTGCATTACGCATAAAAGGTAGATAGATGGAATTTGCCGGTTTACAGTTACCACCTTGCTCCATACCCAGTACTCCTTCATACGAGAGAACATTCGGATATCTGCGTTCCAAACCTGCCGGTTTGAATGAGCCATGGAAATCTACAAATAATTTGTGTTTAGCAGCTTCTTTGGCAACGCGTTCATAGTAGTTCACCATCCATTGATCGCTACGATCCATGAAGTCTATTTTTACTCCTGCTATTCCCCAGTCGGCAAATGTCTTGAACAGGTCAAAATGATTTTCTACCGTCAGCCAAGTTAGCCACAATACAATCTTCACATTGCGTTCCTTGCCATATTTAATCAACTCCTGCAAGTTGATTGTAGGATTCGGCGTGAATGGGTCACGGGTGCTTTTGGCCCATCCTTCATCCATAATGATGTAAGGAATACCGAAAGTCGAAGCAAAATCAATATAGTATTTATAAGAATCCATATTGTAACCGGAACGAAAATCAACTCCATACAAACGGGCATCATGCCACCACTCCCAACTTACCTGGCCCGGCTTAATCCAACTGTAATCTTCCAGTTCACAAGGAGAAGAAAGATTATAAACCATCTCATTGGAAACAATATCCCTGTCATCATCCGAAATCACAAATAAACGCCACGGAAAGTTCCTTTTACCGGAAGTTTTGGCTATATAATTGGCTTCTTTCAATATTTTTAAGCTACGGTCGCCGTCTTCGCCAAATTCCAACGGACACTTTGGAAAAAGCGATTGCATTCCATTATCACCCGTACTTTTCAAGAACATACATGGATAATCCTGTAAATCTGCTTCCGATATCAGTATCTTGTATTGTTTATCCGTTTCTAAGAGTATCGGTAGATAGCTCATAC
>OIXR01001474.1_pt1 | contig 15896 bp, 12 predicted proteins | sample 1587831 | NCBI WGS metagenome assembly OIXR01 (sample SAMN03283263) | human gut metagenome | biome: human-associated habitat; material: feces | host: Homo sapiens | place: USA | collected 2013
TTCTCCGGAAAATCTTCCGAATTTTTTTCCTGCCGGTGCGGAATGAAGGGGTACAATATGGCTGCATGCATGGATCTTCACGCCAGACTCTCGGATGCTCTTCAGCGCTTTTACATAGATTCTGGTCGGTGCGATCAGTGCCTCTCCCAGAGTTGTTCCAAGCTCTTCATAATAAGTATCCAGAGACTCTTTTGTCATGTCAAATACTTTACGTACAAGAGAAAATCCATTGCTGTGAACTCCTGTGGAAGCCATACCGATCAGGACATCTCCTGGTTTCAGGGCCTCTCCTGTAAGAAGATCTTTTTTGTCAACGACTCCTACTGCAAATCCGGCAAGGTCGTACTCATCTTCCGGCATAAGTCCAGGATGCTCTGCTGTCTCACCACCGATCAGAGCTGCCTCAGACTGTACACAGCCCTCTGCAACACCTTTTACGATCTCTGCGATCTTTTCCGGATAATTTTTGCCGCAGGCAATGTAGTCCAGGAAAAACAATGGCTCGCCGCCTGCACATGCAATATCATTTACACACATGGCTACAGCATCGATTCCGATGGTATCATGCTTGTCCATAACCATGGCTACCTTAACCTTGGTTCCACATCCGTCTGTTCCGGAAACCAGAGTAGGCTCTTCCATATCTTTGAATTTCTCCATGGAAAATGCACCTGAGAATCCACCGATTCCTCCAAGTACCTCCGGTCTCATTGTCTTGGCAATGTGCTTTTTCATCAGCTCTACTGATTTGTATCCTGCCTCAATATCTACGCCTGAAGTCTTGTAATCCATAATGTCCTCCTTATGACAACACCTTTTTATTTTTATGGTAAAAGATTTATTTAGTAATTTTTATATCCAACTTCCTGAAGCCTTGCGTCTTTCTTCTCAACCTGCTCCTTCAGATCCTGACTGTAGGCTTTCAGTCTGGAAAGAAGCTCTGCGTCGGAAGTTGCAAGGATCTTGGCAGCAAGAAGTCCCGCATTGGCGCCACCATTGATTGCTACTGTGGCAACCGGGACTGGCTGGTACAGTTTGAGGATAATTTTTATATCATTGACCAGCATGCTGCCCATGAAAAAGTATATTATGAGCGATTCGTAAAGCAGTTTCAGTCCCAGAACATCCAGTCCCAGTATGTAAGTCCCCCACTGATCGTTTCACTCAGCCTTGAGGAGGAGAATCTGCTGAAGGCAAACAAAAAGTATTTCCGGGATTTCGGCTTTGAGATCGAACCCTTTGGCGGAAGGGAGTACAGTATCAGTGCGGTTCCCTCCAGCCTTCTGGGAATGACAGAAGAAGAGCTGTTTCTGGAAATGCTGGACCATCTCACTGCAGACGGTTCCAAGGATGCCTTTGAAATTTTTGCCTCAAGGCTTGCGACCATGGCCTGTAAGGCTGCTGTAAAAGGCAATCATTCCATGTCACCTCAGGAAGCTGACAAGCTGATCGATGAATTATTGACACTGGAAAATCCTTATAACTGTCCTCATGGAAGACCAACGATCATTTCCATGAGTAAGACAGAAATCGAAAAAAAATTCAAACGTATCGTGTAAGATACTTAACATAAACGGAGGAAATATATGAAAAAACCTCTTATCGTGCTTACCGGGCCTACTGCCGTGGGAAAAACAAAGCTTTCCATTGCACTTGCAAAAGCAGTAAACGGAGAGATCATTTCCGCGGATTCCATGCAGGTTTACCGCCATATGGATATCGGTTCCGCCAAGATCACGCCGGAAGAAATGGATGGCGTCCCTCATCATCTGGTGGATGTGTTGGAGCCCACAGAAGATTTTAATATTGTCCTTTTCCAGCAGATGGCAAAAGAAGCCATGGAAAAAATTTATGATAAAGGCCGGATCCCGATCCTGGTAGGCGGCACGGGATTTTATATTCAGGCCGTAACCAGAGATATTGATTTTACCAGTTCCAACCAGGATGACCATTACCGCAGGGAGCTGGAAGAGCTGGCAGAACAAAAAGGCCCTTCATTTCTTCATGATATGCTTGCACAGGTTGATCCCAAGTCAGCCCAGGACATCCATGAGAACAATGTCAAGCGAGTGATACGCGCCCTGGAATTTTATAAACAGAACGGTACCAGGATCTCCGAACATAATGAAGAGCAGAAAGAACATACCAGCCCCTATGCCCTGGCATACTTTGTCCTGAACGCACCCCGTCCCCTTCTCTACGAACGCATAGACACAAGAGTGGATGAGATGTTGAAAAACGGGCTTGTAGAAGAAGTAAAAAAGCTCCGGGAAATGGGCTGCCACAGAGGAATGGTTTCGATGCAGGGACTGGGCTATAAAGAAATCCTGGACTGGATGGACGGAGAATACCCTTACGAGGAAGCCGTTCGCATCCTGAAACGTGACACCAGACATTTCGCCAAACGCCAGCTTACCTGGCTCCGAAGAGAAGGCGAGGTAACCTGGGTAGATAAAGATAACTTTGATTACGATGACAGCCGGATCCTTTCCTACATGCTTTCTGTATGCAGAGAAAAAGGGATCCTGCCTGCCAAATAAAATAAAAAAGGAAAAATGATCATGAAAGAATTATATGCACAGCTTGGAATCTCTTCCGCAGTTTACGATTTCGGTAAAACTGTAGAAGATTCCCTGAAAGAACGTTTTGAAAAATTTGATAAAACTGCAGAGTATAACCAGATGAAGGTTATCCATGCCATGCAGAAAAACCGTGTCAGTGAGGCATGTTTCGGAGCTTCCTCCGGTTATGGCTACAATGACCTTGGCCGTGAAACCCTGGAGCAGGTCTATGCGGATACGTTCCACACAGAAGCCTGCCTGGTCCGCCCGCAGATCACCTGTGGAACTCATGCACTTGCCATTGCTCTCTTCGGAAACCTGCGCCCCGGTGACGAGCTTCTTTCCCCTGTAGGAAAGCCTTACGATACCCTGGAAGAAGTGATCGGTATCCGCCCGTCCAATGGTTCCCTTGCGGAATATGGCGTAAAATATCGTCAGGTGGATCTTCTCGAGGATGGTACCTTTGATTATGAAAACATCAGAAAAGCAGTCAATGAAAAAACAAAGCTGGTAACCATCCAGCGTTCCAAAGGCTATCAGACCCGTCCTTCTTTCTCCGTAAAACAGATTGGTGAGCTGATCTCTTTTGTAAAAAAGATCAAGCCGGATGTGATCTGCATGGTAGATAACTGCTACGGTGAGTTCGTAGATACCATAGAGCCAAGTGATGTAGGTGCAGATATCATGGTGGGTTCCCTGATCAAAAATCCAGGCGGCGGTCTTGCCCCTATCGGCGGATATATCGCCGGAAGAAAAGACTGTGTGGAAAACGCTTCCTACCGTATGACCTGCCCGGGACTGGGCATGGAAGTGGGGGCAACCCTTGGTGTAAACCGTTCTCTGTACCAGGGATTTTTCCTTGCACCGATGGTTACCAAAGGAGCTTTAAAAGGCGCCGTTTTTGCAGCAAACATTTACGAAAAACTTGGTTTCCCGGTGGTACCGAACAGCACAGAACCACGTCAGGATATCATCCAGGCAGTCACCCTCGGAACACCGGAGGGTCTTGTAGCATTCTGCCAGGGTATCCAGGCTGCTGCACCGGTAGACAGCTTTGTAACACCGGAGCCGTGGGATATGCCGGGATATGACAGCCAGGTGATCATGGCAGCAGGTGCTTTCATCCAGGGTTCTTCCATCGAGCTTTCTGCCGATGGTCCTATGAAACCGCCTTATGCAGTTTATTTCCAGGGTGGTCTCACCTGGGAGCATGCAAAGCTGGGAATCCTGAAATCTCTTCAGTATATGGTTGATAAGGAACTTGTGAGCTTATGAAAAAATCCGAAGGACCGGACTTAAAAAAACAGATCTTTGTCATAGGAGCCGGTGCTTCCGGTCTTATGGCAGCTATTCAGGCTGCTGTATACGGAGCTGCAGTTACGGTTCTGGAACAAAATGACCGTCCCGGCAGAAAAATCTGTGCTACGGGAAACGGCCGTTGTAATATGACGAACCTAAATCAGGATGAAAACGCTTACCGGGGATCTCATCCTGAATTTGCCAAAGATGCCCTGGCACAGTTTCCTGTGGAAAAAACTCTGAAATTCTTTCAGGAACTGGGAATCTGTACCACAGACCGCAGCGGATGGATCTATCCCCGAAGCAACCAAGCACAGAGTGTGGTAGATGTTCTTGTCATGAAGGCACGCAGCCTGAAGGTAAAGCTGAAAACCAATCAGACCGTTACCGGCGTGTCTTTTGCAGACGGACAGTGGAAGATCCATACGGACGGATGGACCTACAGTGGTGATGCCGTGATCCTTGCAAATGGTTCCCGTGCGTCTTCCGTTGCAGGTTCCTGCGAAAGCGGATATGAAATTGCAAAAAGTCTCGGACATCATCTGATCGAACCCCTTCCCGCACTGACAGCTCTGAAATGTAGGGGAAATTCTTTTTCCGGCTGGAGTGGTGTACGGACAGAAGGGAAGATAATACTTTATATAGACGGCACACCGACAGTCTCCCAGCAGGGAGAGCTGCAGCTTACCGATTACGGTGTATCCGGGATCCCGGTATTCCAGATTTCCCGCTATGCTATCCGTGCCGTCCATGAGAACAAAAATGTGGAGCTTTCCATAAATTTTTTTCCGGAACTGAACCGGAAAGAGCTGGAAGAATACCTGGAGCACAGAAAAGCAGCCTGTCCTTACAAAACAGAAAAAGAACTTCTCATCGGACTTTTTCCTGAAAAACTGATCCGTGTTTTATGTGCACAGAAGGATCTTATCCGCGGGATCACCGATTTTCGTCTCCCGATAAAAAACGGCCTTTCCTTTGAACAGGCACAGGTTTGTTCCGGTGGAGTGGATACGTCTGAAGTTCACAGCAAAACCATGGAGTCCAGACTTCATAAAGGTCTTTATTTTGCCGGAGAGCTCCTTGACATTGACGGTACCTGCGGAGGTTATAACCTGCAGTGGGCATGGTCAAGCGGAGCTGCTGCCGGTATCTGGGCAGCAAAGGAGGAAGAAAAATGATCCGGATCACACAGCTGAAGCTTCCCATCACTCATACAGAAGAGCAGCTTCACCGAAAAATAGCAAAAATGCTTCGTCTTGGAAATCAGCCGTTCACCTATGAGATCCGAAAACAATCTCTGGATGCCCGGCACAAAGAGGACAAAAGATTTGTCTACACTGTAGATATTAAACTGGATAACGAATCCCGTGTTCTCAAAAAGGTTCACGATAAAAATATTATGTTAACCTCTGAGAAGAAATATCATTTCCCCTCCTCTGGCTCTGAAACTCTGTCCCATCGTCCTGTAGTGATCGGAAGCGGACCTGCAGGATTATTCTGTGCCTGGTACCTGGCCAAAGCCGGGTACTGTCCACTGGTACTGGAACGGGGAGAAGAAGCAGACAAACGCCAGGAAACCGTGGAAAATTTCTGGAAAAACGGCATCCTGGATCCGGATTCCAATGTACAGTTCGGAGAAGGCGGTGCAGGGACTTTTTCCGATGGAAAGCTGAATACTCTGGTAAAAGATACTTTTGGAAGAGGAAAGGAAGTTCTTTCCCGATTTGTGGAGGCAGGAGCTCCCTCTGAGATCCTTTACCAGCAAAAGCCTCATCTTGGCACAGATCAGCTTGTAGGTATCGTTCAGTTTATGCGTCATCAGATTGAAGAAATGGGCGGGGAATTCCGTTTTCGTTCCACAGTAACTGATCTGATGATCCGTGACCGGAAGCTTAATGCAGTCATTGTCAATGCAAAAGAGGAAATACCGGCAGAAATCTGCATTCTTGCTCCCGGCCACAGCGCCAGAGATACGTTTGCCATGCTGGAAAAACACAATATTAACATGGAGCCGAAATCTTTTGCAGTGGGGGTACGTGTGGAACATCCGCAGACTATGATCAACCAGGATCTTTACGGGGAACCGGAAAACGACCGTCTGGGTGCATCCAGCTACAAGGTTACCCATACACTGGAAAACGGACGTGGCGTTTATTCTTTCTGTATGTGTCCCGGCGGATATGTTGTAAATGCATCTTCTGAAGAAGGTATGCTTGCAGTGAATGGTATGAGCTATCAGGCACGTGACAGCCATAATGCCAACAGTGCTATCATCGTTACGGTAAACCCTTCTGATTTTCCTGAAGAGGGAGTTCTCGGCGGAATCGCTCTGCAGCGAAAACTGGAGCGCGCTGCCTGGGAAGCCGGAAAAGGAAAAATTCCGGTACAGCTTTTCAAAGATTACTGTACCCATCAGAAAAGTACCAGGCTTGGAGATGTGATCCCCTGTATCAAAGGAGCTTATACACTTACCGATGTCCGCAGTATTTTCCCAAAAGAGATCGGCGATTCCATTGAAGCAGGAATCCATGCTTTTGGAAAAAAGCTTTCCGGTTTTGACCGACCGGATGCATTGCTGGAAGGAGTAGAAAGCCGTACCTCTTCTCCTGTACGGATCGTTCGGGAACCGAAAAAGCTCACTTCCAATATAGAAGGAATCTACCCCTGCGGAGAGGGCGCCGGTTACGCCGGAGGCATTACATCCGCAGCGATGGACGGGATCAAGGTGGCAGAAGCAGTCGCTTCTGTTTATGCCCTGCCTGTAAACAAAATGTGAAAAAAGTGGAAATTTCCGGGATAGAGTGTACATCCCTGCTTTTTTATGCTAAAATAACTTCTGCAATTTTGCATCCCCTTCTTCGAGAGCGAAAAGGGAAATCATATGAAAGATACTATAATGGAAATGCCAGATTATCAGCGTCCGTATGAAAAATGTCTGCGGGAAGGAGAACAGTCCTTAAGCGATCGAGAGCTTCTTGCCGTGATCCTGCGCTGTGGCGTACAGGGATCCAGTTCCCTGACTCTGGCAGATAAAATCCTGAATTTATCGAAACAGACCGGATACAGTGGCCTGCTTGGACTGTTTCATATTTCCATGCAAGAACTGATGAAGATCCATGGGATCGGTAAGGTAAAAGCCATACAGCTGAAATGTATCGGGGAACTTTCCAAGCGTATGGCAACCGCAGCTGCAAAACCGGAATTATCTTTTCACCATCCGGTAACCATTGCGAAATATTATATGGAGCGGCTCCGGCATGAAGAGCAGGAATTGCTTTACTGCATGATGCTGGACGGACATAACCATTTGTCGGGGGAACAGCTTTTAAGCCGCGGTACAGTCAATGCCACACTGATCACACCAAGAGAAGTCTTTGTAGAAGCTGTAAAGTATCGGGCGGTGAACCTGATCCTGGTCCACAATCATCCAGGAGGCGATCCCTCCCCCAGCCAGGCTGATCTGGATGTTACGGAACGGATCTATCATTGTGGTGAACTCCTCGGCATCCATCTTCTGGATCATATCATCATCGGTGATCACAGGTATGTCAGTTTCCGCGAAAAAGGGATTTTTGATGAATATACTTAAGTGAAGGGACAGATTTATGCTTTTTAGAAATAATTACGGAGTAGACCTTGGAAGCAGCTCTGTAAAAGTCTATTCATTTTTCAGAAACAAAAGTTACATAGAAAAGAACATGGTAGCCTACAGAGGACGCCGGATCCTTGCCATAGGGAACGAAGCTTATGAAATGTTTGAAAAATCACCTGCAGATATTTCCGTAAATTCTCCTATGGCTTTCGGTATGCTGGCAAATCTGGAATTGCAAGAGATCGTCCTTTACAGCATGATAAAAAAAATCGATCATACATCCGGTCTCGGAGCAGACATGTATTTCTCCGTACCACTTGATATGACTGCTATCGAAAAGAGGGCATACTATCATCTGGTCAATGGTCACTGGCTGCGGAAAAACCGTGTTTTTATGGTGGAGTCCCCTATTGCAGATGCCATTGCCATGGGAATCGACCCTGAAAAGAATCAGGGCAGCATGATCGTAAACATCGGTGCACAGAGTACAGAGTTTTCCATCATAACCGACGGCAAGATCATCATCAGCCGTAAGATCCCCATCGGAGGCAGACAGATGAACGAATCTATCTGCAGCGAAATCCGAAAACATTATAATCTTCAGATTGGAACACGAACTGCAAAACGTCTGAAAGTAGTTATGGGAAGACTGAATGATCAGAAAAAAGAAGCCCGAAAAGTAGTCGGGATCGACAGTATTTCCGGACTTCCACGAGAAGAAGTTATTTCTGCCTACGTTGTCAATGAAGGGATCGCCAACTGTGTGAACCAGATCGCAGCAGAAATGAAATCTTTTCTGGAACGTACCCCGCCACAGATCGCTTATCATATCGCAAAAGAGGGCATTTATCTGACCGGCGGCAACCAGACAGGCGGACCGATCGACAAACTGAAGATCCGTACCATCCTTTCCTGTAAGTGCAAGGTTGGTGTCTGCGCAAAATGTTATGGTGCGAACATGGCTACCGGTGAGCCGGTACAGGTTGGTGAGTCTGTTGGTATCATCGCAGCACAGTCTATCGGTGAGCCAGGTACACAGCTGACCATGCGTACTTTCCATACCGGTGGTGTTGCCGGTGGAGATATCACACAGGGTCTTCCTCGTGTCGAGGAGCTTTTTGAGGCAAGAAAGCCGAAAGGTCTTGCCATCATCACAGAGATTCCTGGTGTTGCTGTTATCAATGACACTAAGAAGAAACGTGAAGTTATCGTTACAGATCAGGAAACAGGTGAATCCAAGACTTACCTTATTCCATACGGATCCCGTATCAAGATCACAGACGGACAGATCCTTGAAGCAGGTGATGAACTTACAGAAGGTAGCGTAAATCCGCATGATATCCTGAGAATTAAGGGTGTACGTGCAGTTCAGGATTATATGATCCGTGAAGTACAGCGTGTATATCGTCTCCAGGGTGTTGAGATCAGCGATAAGCATATCGAAGTTATCGTTCGTCAGATGTTGAAGAAAATCCGTATCGAAGATAACGGAGATACAGAATTCCTTCCTGGAACACTGGTTGACTTCCTTGAATACGAGGACGTTAACGAGCAGATGGAAAAAGAAGGCAAACAGCCTGCAGATGGAAAACAGGTTATGCTTGGTATTACCAAGGCATCTCTTGCTACAAACTCCTTCCTGTCAGCCGCTTCCTTCCAGGAAACAACTAAAGTTCTGACTGAAGCCGCTATCAAGGGTAAAGTTGACCCGCTGATCGGTCTGAAAGAGAATGTAATCATCGGTAAACTGATTCCTGCAGGTACCGGTATGAAACGCTACAGAGATGTAAGGCTCAACAGCACAATGCCTGAACCGGAAGTAAAGGTTGAAGATATAGCCGAAGAACTTACGGAAGATGAAGAAATCAAAGATGATGAGATGGTCACAATGGATGAAGAACTTCCGGAAGACGAAGAATTCGATGTTGAAGAATCTGATGAAGAAGAGGCTGCTGAAGACGAAGCTGATGATCAGGCTTCAGACGATGCAGAAGACAACGAATGATCCAACGGAGTAGATAACTTATCCGGACTGATTTGATATGAATTCACAAGAGAACTATCTGTGCCGACAGATTTTGCCGGCGAGGTAGTTCTCTTTTATTTTCCGGAACATTCCATTGCCGAAAAAAGAGAAAAATACAAAGAAACTGCTTTTTGTGTTATAATACCAGTACATTATGAGCAGGTAATGAACTGTGAAGTATTTTTACAGTTATGATAAATATACATTTTTGTTTCCGGTAACATCTTGTAAAAAGCATTGACCGGGACAGGGAAGGAAATAGAAATTGAACAGAAATGGAGGTGCAATATGGATAAAGAACTTCCGGTTTCAGCATGGCCGGAATGGAAAATCATAGAGAAAATCGGCGAAGGCTCTTTTGGAAAGGTGTATAAGGCACAGAGAACAGAACGTGGAAAATCTTTCTATTCTGCTATCAAGATCATCAATATACCCGGAAGCCAGAGCGAGTTGAACAGCGTACGTTCTGAAACAGGGGATGAGCAGTCCACAAGACAGTATTTTCAGAATCTGGTTGAGGAATGTATTCAGGAAATCAGTACCATGGAATACTTTCGAGGAAACTCTTACATTGTCTCTGTAGAAGATTTTAAGGTTATGGAATATCTGGATGTCATTGGATGGGAGATTTCCATAAGGATGGAATATCTGACAAGTTTTATGGATTACTGTGCGGAAAAGCAGCTTACTGAGAAAGAGGTAATAAAGCTGGGAATGGATTTGAGTAAGGCACTGGAATATTGCCGGAAACTTAAGATCATTCACAGGGATATCAAGCCGGAGAATATTTTTGTATCCAGATTTGGCGATTTTAAGCTTGGAGATTTCGGAATTGCACGTGAACTTGAGCGAACCATGAGCGGATTTTCCAAGAAAGGTACTTACTCTTATATGGCGCCTGAGATGTATAAAGGTGAGAAATATGACAGCAGGGTAGATATTTATTCTCTTGGGATTGTGCTGTACAGGCTGATGAATCATAACAGACTGCCATTTATGAGTCTGGAAAAACAGTTTATCACTTACAGGGATAAGGAAAATGCATTAAATAAGCGTGTTGCAGGAGAGCAGATGAGTGCACCTGTGGATGCAGGAACACAGTTTGCCCGTATTATCATGAAGGCCTGTGCTTATGATCCTGCACAGAGATATCAGACACCGGAGGAGCTTTATAGTGCGCTGGATGATCTGAAAAATGGAAGATCTGGCAGAATCCGGCAGTTACAAAACGGTGTTCAGAAAGCAGGAACGGATAAAACAGAATCATATAGTGCAATTGCACAGAACGGCAGAGCAGCACAGAATGTTACATCAGATGCCGAAAATGTACGAAAAAGTACAGTGCAGAATACGTCAGTACAGAATACCCGGGGAAATAAAAAAACATCAGATTTTCAGAATGCTGCAAAAAGAAAACGTGCTGTAAACAATGTTCCGGCGAGCAGCTTTACAGATAAAGAAACAATGTCAGTTGTAGCAGAACAGAAAATACAGCCACAGGAAACGCCATCAGAAACAGTTGCGATAAGATCTGCGCGTGCTGTGGAAGCCAGAAAGCGAAGACGCAGGAAGAAACAGCTGCTGCGCAGGGCATTGCTTGCAATTGTGGCAGGTACAGCGATACTTATGATGGCCGCCGTCTATTACAGAGTAAGTAAAGATCATGCTCAGGAAGGACAGGAGGATAATCCGATCGCAATTCTGGATGATGAGAAATACAGCTCCACAAAATCCGGATCCAAAGATTTCTCCAAAGCTCTGGATACGATCAAGGAGCAGGCAACAACTATCACAGATAATCTGAACAGTTACGACTGGGTTGGAACAGAAGGAACTGTTCTGCGATATCTGAGAAGGGTAAAGACCACTCAGCAGGCAGATGGAAATCTGGATATTGAGAGTGAATGCATGAAAGCTCTGGTCTATCCGGCAGAATCCGGAGATGGAGTTTATGAAGAATATTTCTACTGGGGAGAGAAGTTATTCTTTGCATATATCTGGTATGATGAAACTTCAGAATATTATTATTATAACGACGGCGAACTGATAAGATGGATCGATTCCAATGGAAAGTGTCACGATAACGAAAAAGATAATGAGGAATTCGTGAAACGTGGCGAGAAATACTGGAACAATTCATTGAAAGCATTGAAGGGAGAAGGAACAAAGACAGATAATGGCAATGTATCAGATTGAATGTGCATATACCTGCCATACAGGAAATATCCGGGCAAATAATGAAGATAATTTCTGGTGTTTTGGGGAATCCCTTCCGGTGAACAATGAAGGAACAAAGGGTATCTGCTCAAAGATTATTTCGGGTAACAGAGTACCGGCAATGGCGGTATTTGACGGTATGGGAGGAGAAAGCTGCGGCGAGATTGCAGCCTTTCTTGCATCAGAAGAATTTGGAAAATTTTATAATGCGAATAAAAGAATGCTGAGGGATATGCCGGAAGATTTTATAGACGATGTATGTGAGAAGATGAATCAGGCAGTATGCAGATATGGAACAGAGCATCATATTTGGAGCATGGGAAGCACAATGGCGATGCTCCTCTTTACACCAGAGTCTATGTTTGCCTGCAATCTTGGGGACAGCAGGATTTATTTTATGGATGGTGGTAAGCTTCAGCAGATTTCCACAGACCATGTTTTTGGTGGTACGGCAGTTGGGAAAGCCCCGTTAACCCAGTATCTTGGACTTCCTGAAGAGCTGCAGAGACTGGAACCTTCTGTGACAGAAATCGAGCATAAGGAGGGATACAGATATCTTCTGTGTTCAGATGGAGTAACAGATATGCTTTCGGACAGTGAGATAGAGGCGATTCTGTCACAGGATATGGAAATCCCGGAGATTGTAAATGATCTTCTTAAAAATGCTCTCCAAAAAGGTGGGAGAGATAATGTGACGATCGTGCTCTGTGAAGTACAGAAGCTGGATACAGTCCGCAGAATGAAAGAATGGATGAAAAATCTGAAAGATAAAAAATGAGAGGTGGGGCAGCATGAAGAACCGTATGCAGGATCTGGATTTTGAACAGAATGTTGCGTTTGATAAAGTACAGGAGTATGAATTTACCAGAAGGGCGGCACAGAGATTTCGGCAGGTGGTAAGCCTGGACAGTTTTGAAGACGAAGATGCGGATGTTATTTTCCACTATTTATATAAAGAGATGGAACTGGTGTCCTTTGGCGACCATCTGAAGAGATATATTTATGAAAGGGCAGAGCTGGAAGAACCTTTCTCGGAGATTCCACAGGAAGTGTATAAGGAGATCGTAGTAGATTCCTTTAAGGAAACCTATACGCCCAAATCCATGAATCCTACCTCTACCAAGTTGTCGGCACTGGTGAATAACTGGCTGAATCAGGCATCTGTAAAAAGAGAAACTGTTTTTCTTCTGGGGTTTGGGTTGAAAATGACCACAGAGGATGTGTCGGATTTCCTGACAAGAGTACTGAAAGAACAGGATTTTGATTTTTACAATCCGGACGAGGTGATCTACTGGTATTGTTACAGTACGCAGCAGGGTTATCATAAAGCAGAGGAATTGAAAAAAAAATATGAGATACTCGCTCCTGTGGAAGTGGAAAATACTCAGGTTTTATACGGAAGCAACCTGTGCCTTGATACGGAGGAGAAACTGATCGATTATCTTGCCCGACTGAAATCAAAAAGAGTAGATCCCATATCTGAGAAAAGTCAGGCATTTCAGGAGTTTACAAAGCTTTTATATCATGCGAAGCAGATTATTGCCGGACTGTATCAGCATGATGAAGAGGAAAAAGGTGGGGATAAGGTGTGGACAGCAGAAAGAATTACACCTTCTGATGTGGAAAAAGTAATCTGCAGCGGAATCCCCATCAACAAAATGGGCAATCTGAAGAAAATGTCTGCCTCCATTCTGGCAAAGCATTTCAGCCAGAAGCGTTTCAGCAGGCAGAGGATTACAAATATTTTAAGCCACAAACTCCCGGTGGAGCGCTTTGACCTGATCACACTGGAATTCTTTATCGTATCCCAGGAAATGGAGGATGATGATCCTTTTAACAGATACAAGCATTTTCTGGATGAGATTCAGGATATTCTGCTTCGATGTGGAATGGGAGAGATATACATAGTAAATCCATACGAATGTTTCCTTCTCATGTGCCTTCTCACAGACTGTCCGCTGGCAGTATTTTCGGAGATATGGGAGAAGTCCTATGAAGAGGGGGAAGCTGAAGAGGCATAATGGTATAAACAATTGTACAGCCGGTGCCGGATATGGCACGAAAGGCTGTGGAACTTTTATTAAAGAAAATAAAAGGGGAAGTGATTGAGACATTGACGATTCTTCCTGTTGAATTTGCAGAAGGAGGCACAACCCGTTAAGGGATGTGCCTCCTTCTTTTAACCGAATCAAGTAAGTCCCCTGCGGAGGTTGCGAATATCTGTCTGATTTATGACAATTATCTGGATAGACTGTAGATTCAGAAGAGTGTGTTTATTCATTATAATATCCGTAGATAGCACGTGCATCTGCAGCAATGGTGCTTTGGGCTGCACCGGTATCAGTAAGATTCTGTGACATAAAGCATACTACAAGATCAATTCCTTTGGCTGTATCATAGATGATCGCTGCATCATTTTCTACAGTGTCAAGTTCGCCGGTCTTATTGGCAGTACCGACGCCTTCTGGAAGTTGTGCAGGGATCTTGTTTTTACGCTGCTGCATTTTTAAGTGATAATACATTGCATCTGCGTTTGGAAGAGTAGAAGCGGGAAGGGTTCCGTTGACAGTCTGGTATATCTGCTTTAAAAAGGTTCCACAGTCTTTGACGGATGTATAGTTGTCGCCGTTTTCTTTACCTGCGAGAAGCAGGCGGTTCATCTGGGTGCTGGTGAAACCATGTTCCTGGCAGAAGCCATTTACTTTTGCCATACCTGCAGAGTTATCGCCGTTTCCAAGCCAGTTTACCAGAGTGTTAGCAGCATCATTATCACTGACAGTGATCATGGCTGAAATATTACTGTCAATTTCGTCTCCATTGTGAGACTGGGAGAGTGTATCGTAGTTTTCGTATACAGCTCCCATAATATACAGTTTGATCAGGCTTGCTGCCTGCATGGGAGTATCGTTGATCATGCCTTCAGAATCTTTCGGCAGGTTGCAGACATAGACGGACCAGGTTCCGTTATCAGCCGGCAGCAGGGACTGTACCTGTTTCAGGAGATTGTCCATGCTGGAATCAGTGTTGTCGGTAAATGTGTTGTTGGAGGAAGGGGAAAGTGTTCCGTTCTGCTGTTCGGATTCTGAAGAGGGTTCAGCGGATTCTGACTGCGCAGGAGATGTTTCTCCGGTGGCTGCCTTGACAGAACTTTCCTGTTCTCTTAATTCATCTAACTGATCTGCCTGACTGATAAGGGTATTTGCATCAGTGGAAATCTCCTCTACGGTTTTGGAGAGTGTCTGTACTTTTTGCTGTAGTGTGACGAGATGGTTCAGTGATAAAAATGAAACAGCTGCCAGTGCAATCACTGCAACAGTCAGTATGCCGATCACTATATAGAGAAAAATAGGTTTTTCATTTGGCTTTTTATTCATTGCGGTTTTCCTTTCGTAATTATTATTGTAATCAGGATTGCGGGAACTGCGAAGCTGCGTAGCAATCCGCAGATATCAAGTCAAGGGCAAAATGCTTTTTGACACTTACATCATCATGATGCAAAGTAGCTGTCAATGCCATTTGCGATTCCCTGTACCATTGTTTTCTGGAATTCTGCATCATTCATTTTCAGATCGTCATTCTGGCTTGTCATAAATCCCATTTCGAGGATCGTAACAGGAACAGTGCTCCAGTTAATTCCTGTCATCGTGTCAGTGTACTGGATTCCAAGGTTCTGAAAACCTGTTGCAGCACAGTAGGAATCGATGATGCATCGGGATAATCGATCAGACTGTTCAAACAGTTGTGGGATATAAGGGTTATTCTGGGAGGGTGACATGGTCAGTGCCCCTGATGCAGTATGGGAATCATCGCCGTTTGCATGGATGCGGACATAGATTTCTGCGCCCTGTGAAGCAGCATATTGTGCGCGTTCCATGTTGCTGATGGCTGTTTCATTGTCTGTTCGTGTCATGACTACCTGATAGCCTCTCTGTTCCAGTTCATCCTTTAGTTGAAGAGAGACCTCCAGATTGAGCTGGTATTCGGGAACACCGCTGTAGGTTCCCTGAGTTCCGCTGGTACATTTTGCTTTCATTTCAGAAGAACCTGGGCCGACCGGTTCTTTCTCGCTATTCCCCTTTGCCTGATGTCCTGCATCAATCGCAATCAAATGTCCATTTTTCTGCGGCTGTTGTTCATTCACCTCTTCTGCCTGTGATTGTCCGTCTGGCTGTGAAGCCTGTTCCTGCATATCTGTCTGTTC
>OIXR01001477.1_pt1 | contig 15883 bp, 12 predicted proteins | sample 1587831 | NCBI WGS metagenome assembly OIXR01 (sample SAMN03283263) | human gut metagenome | biome: human-associated habitat; material: feces | host: Homo sapiens | place: USA | collected 2013
TAGAAGGAATAGAAGGAGTGATTCTTATGGCTAAAACTACCAAGTCACAGGCACGGACAAAGAGAGAGCGCAGTGAGTTCCTCTGGGGCTGGCTGTTTATTCTCCCAACAACAATCGGACTGATCGTATTGAACATCATTCCGATCTTCCAGACTATTTACCAGAGCTTTTTCAAGACAGGAGATTTTGGTAAAGGAAATATCTTTATCGGTTTACAGAACTACCAGAAGGTTTTTGCAGATAAAGAGATCTGGCAGGCACTGATCAACACATTCAAATATGCGATCGTGGAGGTCCCTTTTTCCATTGTCATCGCACTTGTTCTTGCAGTACTTCTTAACAGAAAGATGAAGGGCCGTTCTATTTACAGAACCATCATCTTCCTTCCGATGGTAGCAGCTCCGGCAGCGGTAGCCATGGTATGGAGATGGCTGTTCAACTCTGATTATGGTCTTATCAATAACGTTTTCCATGTTCATGTAAACTGGGTTTCTAATCCGAAAATTGCAGTATTTGCAGTTGCGATCATCGGTGTATGGTCTATCATCGGTTACAATATGGTTCTTTTCCTGTCAGGACTTCAGGAAATCCCGAGAGATTATTATGAAGCAGCATCCATTGACGGTGCAACAGGCGTGAATGCATTCTTTAACATCACGGTCCCGCTTCTTTCACCAACCATTTTCTTCGTACTTGTTACCCGTGTGATCGGATCCCTTCAGGTATTCGACCTGATCTATATGGTTATTGACAAGTCAAACCCGGCACTTACCAAGACTCAGTCACTGGTTTACCTGTTCTATAAATATGCATTTATCAATAAGAACATGGGATACGGCGCTACGATCGTAGTAGTACTTCTTATTATCACCATGATCCTGACAGTATTCCAGATGATCGGTCAGAAGAAATGGGTATTCTACAACTAAAAAGGGGGATTAACCATGGATAGTATGGAAACAAAAAAGAAATTAACCACTATTTTAATACATGTCATACTGATCATTGTGTCCATAACGATGCTTGTGCCATTTATCTGGATGATCCTGACAGCTTTTAAAACTGTAACGGAAGCAACATCTGTAGATCCTTTCACCATTTTCCCGAAAATATGGAGAAAAGACGCATTTATTTCTGTTATCAATAACATGAACTTCCTGCTTCTGTACAAGAATACACTGCTTCTGATCTTCTTCCGAGTAGTGTGTGCGGTTCTTACAGCAACTATGGCAGGCTATGCATTTGGACGACTGAACTTCAAGGGCCGTGATCTCTGCTTCAGTCTTGTACTGTTCCAGATGATGGTTCCGGTACAGATCTTCATCATCCCGCAGTACCTGATGGTCAGCAAGATGGGTATGCTGAATACGATCTTTGCCCTTGTATTCCCAGGTATTGTTACTGCATTCGGTACTTTCCTTCTGAGACAGGGATATATGGGACTGCCGAAGGATCTGGAGGAGGCTGCCAGACTTGACGGATGTAACATCGGTCAGACCTTCCTTTACATCATGGCACCACTTACAAGATCCAGTATGGTCGCACTTGGAATTTTCACAGCTGTATTCGCATTCAAAGATCTGATGTGGCCGATGATCGTTAATACAGATAAGGATATGCTGGTACTTTCTTCCGCACTTGCAAAGATGCAGGGCCAGTACGTATCCAAATTCCCGGAACTGATGGCTGCATCTCTGATCGCCTGCATTCCGATGATCGTGATCTACATGATCTTCCAGAAACAGTTTATCGAAGGTATTGCTACCAGCGGTGGAAAACTGTAATCAGAAATATTACATAAGGTAATACAAGACCGCTGACAATGTATATAACTGAGGATTTGGTTATTGAGGTTGTCAGCGGTATTTTTATCGAAGCAAATGCCAAAATGCACAGTTATTTGATGATTCTTAAGGAAAGAGGCGGATATTTTTATCCGCAGTAAACAAAAAAAGGAGAAAATTATGCCGATCAAATTTCACGAGGGATCAAAGACATTCCACATTTATAACAAACATTTAAGCTACATCACCTGTATCATGGAAAATGGCCAGATGGAGAATCTGTACTATGGAAAAGCTATCCGCGATAAAGAGGATTTCAGTTATCTTCACGAGGAGATCATGCGTTCCCTGATGGCTGTATGCGTTCCGGAACCGGGACTTCTTTCCATGCAGTATACCAAACAGGAGTATCCTGTTTACGGAACCGGTGATTTCAGAAATCCTGCCCTTACTGTTCGTCAGGAGAACGGAAGCGAGATCGTAGATTTCAAATATGTTTCTCATGAGATTTACGGCGGCAAGAAGAAGCTTGCCGGTCTTCCGGCAACCTACACAGAGAACGAGGAAGAGGCAACATCTCTGGACATTACACTTCATGATTCTGTGATGGACACAGACCTTGTTCTTACATATTCCGTATATGAGGATTACCCGGTGGTCACCAGAAGTGCACGCCTTGTTCAGAAAGGGAATCAGAAAATCCGTCTTGAGAACGTGATGAGTGCAGCAGTGGAGTTCCCGGATATGGATTATGAGATGATCCATCTTTCCGGTGCATGGGCACGTGAGCGCTATGTAAAAACACGCAAACTTGAGATGGGTATACAGGCTGTACAGAGTCTTGCAGGAACCGGCTCCAGCTCTGAGCAGAATCCGTTTATCGCGCTGAAGCGTCCTCATACAACAGAAGATACAGGCGAGGTTTTCGGCTTCAGCTTTGTGTACAGCGGCAACTTCCTTGCACAGGTCGAGGTTTCCACCTACGAGATGACACGAGTTATGATGGGAATCAATCCACAGGGATTTTCCTGGGAGCTTTCCAGAGATGAGGAATTCCAGACTCCGGAGGTTGTTATGGTATACAGCGATAAGGGCTTAAACGGAATGAGCCAGGCTTACCACAGACTGTACCGTGACCGCCTGATGCGCGGAAAATGGAGAAATCATGCACGCCCGATCCTTCTTAATAACTGGGAGGCAACCTATTTTGATTTTGATGAGGAAAAAATCCTTAATATTGCAAAAAAAGCCAAAGAGGTTGGGGTAGAGCTTTTCGTTCTGGATGACGGATGGTTCGGAACCAGAAACGATGATTACCAGGGCCTTGGCGACTGGTTCGTAAATAAGAATAAGCTTCCAAACGGAATTTCCGGACTTTCCCGCAAGATCGAGGAGATGGGCCTGAAATTTGGCCTCTGGGTAGAGCTTGAGATGGTAAACAAGAACAGCGACTGCTACAGAGCACATCCGGACTGGCTCATCGGAGCACCGGACCGTTTTGAGTCCCACTCAAGACATCAGCACGTTCTTGATTTTTCCAGATCTGAGGTTGTGGATTTTATTTATGATTCCATCTCCAAGGTTATCGAGGAATCTTCCATTTCCTACATTAAATGGGATATGAACCGCTACATGTCCGAGCCTTTCAGCCGCGGCGCATCTGCAGCAGATCAGGGCAAGACTATGCATAAATATATCCTTGGTGTATATGAGCTGTATACAAGACTGACAGAGAGATTCCCTGACATCCTCTTTGAATCCTGCGCAAGCGGCGGAGCAAGATTTGATCCGGGAATGCTGTATTTTGCACCACAGACATGGACCAGTGATGATACCGATGCTGCTGAGAGAGAAAAGATCCAGTATGGTACTTCCTTCGTTTACCCCATCGTCAGCATGGGATCTCATGTATCAGCAGTACCGAATCATCAGCTGCACCGTACCACACCGCTTTCCACAAGAGCAAATGTGGCATATTTCGGAACCTTTGGCTATGAGCTGGATCTGAACCTTTTAAGTGCCAAAGAGATCGAAGAGGTAAAGGCACAGGTGGAATTCATGAAGGAACATCGTGACCTGATCCAGGTGGAGGGTGATTTTTACCGTATCTTAAGCCCGTTCGAAGGAAATGATACTGCATGGATGGTTGTTTCCAGAGACAAAAAACAGGCAGTTGCCGGATACTATGAAAGACTGAACAAGGTCAATGCTTCCTGGATGCGTCTGCGCTTCAAGGGTCTTGACGAGGATCAGCTTTACAAAGTAAAATGGGAAGATAAGTGCCTGAAAGCTTACGGAAATGAGCTGATGTATGCAGGAATCCCGGTTGATCGTGACTACTGCAATAAGACAAACGGTGATTTCCATTCTGTGTTGTATACAATTGAAGCAGAGGACTGATTTCTGTAAATGATGGAATAAAAATTATCTGCAGAAAAACATCCGCCTGACCAGAAAAATAACAGGCCGCCGGATAGGGCGGCCTGTTATTGGGTGGCGGAGCAGCTCACAGGCGGAAACATAATATATGACATCAGGGAGGTGACAAGTTGCTTCACACAGTTGGTTTTACAAACTCGGACAGCTATAAATGTCTTGAGAATTTAAAGAAAGGTGCGGTGGATCTCTGTCTTACTTATTGTGGGTGGGAAAAATGCGATCCGGGACATCGATTTGGACCAAATAAAAGGATCTCTCATGTACTTCATATCGTGGAATCCGGAAGCGGAGTTTTTGAGATGGATGGCCATCAGTATCATCTGACAGGTGGAGAAGCATTTCTGATCCCATCCAGTGTGGAGGCCTGGTATGAGGCAGACATGGATAATCCCTGGACGTACCGCTGGGTGGGATTTGAGGGAATGACTGCAGAGGAAGTGATCCATGTAAGCGGCTTCAGCAGGGAAAATCCGGTCCGAAGGATCCACTGCATAGAAAATGCGGCGAAGTATATTGATGCAATGGTACGGACCAACAAGCTCGTTTTTGAAAATGAACTGAAACGGAACGGACTTCTGATGCTTCTTTTTTCTGACCTGATCACAGATAACCGGGATGCATGTCTGAGAGAAGGCAAGCTTCTCCCATCCCACAGATATCCAAATTCCGTTTATGTGGAGCATGCAGTGGATTACATTGCAGCCAACTTTGACAAGCGGCTGAAGATCAATGAGCTGGCAGACCGCATTGGCGTCAACCGGAGCTATCTTACCAGTTCGTTTAAAAAAAGCCTCGGATGCTCGCCGCAGGAATATCTTATGAACCTCCGTATCGAGAAAGCGAAATCTCTTCTGAAAAACGGAGATATTCAGGTTAGTGAAGTAGCCGCAAGAGTAGGGTATGGAGATCCGCTGGCTTTTTCCAAGGTATTCAAGGCAAGAACAGGAAGAAGTCCGAGAGAATACAAGGAAGAAAAGAGAAGACTTGTAGTGAATGGAAAGAAGGGCGATTATATGGAATCTGAGTCCTGATCCTGTGATATATTTCACGAAGAAAAAAGAACTCTCTGTCTGGTCCGGAATATATAAAATTCTGGTATCGGGCAGAGAGCTTTTTATGTCATAAGAAATGTTATAGAAAATTACTTCCAGGTATCTCATGCAACAAAATAACAATTATTAACATCAAAGTACATATTTTAAACAAGTTTCCGGTAGTATGATAAGATCACAAAGAAAACGAAGCGGGACTGCACCGCAAAAATAGCAGAAAATCAGGAATTTCAAAGAAAAATACAAGAATTCCGGATAAGAGACCCAACAAAGGAAACAGGAGGAAACGAACATGATCAAAATTACATTCATGGGAGCAGGAAGCACGGTTTTCGCAAGAAATGTACTTGGCGACTGTATGTGCACACCGGCACTTCGCGAGAGCGAGATCGCACTTTATGATATCGACGAGAAGAGACTGGAGGATTCCAGAATTATCTTAAGTGCCATCAACCACAACGTAAACGAGGACCGCGCAGTGATCAAAACTTATCTCGGTGCCGAGAACCGTAAAGATGCACTTCGAGATGCAGATTTCGTAGTCAACGCCATTCAGGTAGGCGGATATGAGCCATGCACAGTTACAGACTTTGAGATCCCGAAGAAATACGGCATTAAACAGACTATCGCAGATACCCTGGGAATCGGCGGAATCATGCGTGCACTTCGTACCATTCCGGTCCTGGAAGAGTTTGCCCGGGATATGGAAGAAGTCTGCCCGAACACTCTGTTCCTGAACTACTCCAACCCTATGGCAATGCTTACCGGCTATATGCAGCGTTTTACAAAGATCCGTACCGTAGGCCTCTGTCACAGCGTTCAGGTCTGCTCCCAGAAGCTTCTTGAGGGAATGGGAATGGAAGACAAGATTGAGGGACGTACAGAGCTGATCGCAGGTATCAACCACATGGCATGGCTCCTTGAGATCCACGACAAAGACGGAAATGATCTGTATCCGGAGATCCGCAGAATTGCCGAGGAGAAGAATACCTCCGGTGAGAAGCATGAGGACATGGTGCGTTATGAGTATATCCGTCATCTTGGATACTATTGTACAGAGTCCAGTGAGCACAATGCAGAGTATAATCCGTTCTTCATTAAATCCAAATATCCGGAGATGATCGAGGAGTTCAATATTCCGCTTGACGAATATCCGAGAAGATGTATCAAACAGATCGAGGGCTGGGAAAAAGAGCGCGAGGATATCCTCAAGGATGGCAAGATCGGCCATGAGAGAAGTAAAGAGTATGCTTCTTATATCATGGAGGCTGTTGTTACAAACACACCGTACAAGATCGGTGGAAATGTTCTTAACAACGGTTACATCGATAACCTTCCGTCAGATGCCTGCGTAGAGGTTCCATGCTATATCGACGGAACCGGTGTACATCCGGTAAAAGTGGGCAAGCTTCCTACACAGCTGGCAGCTATGAACTCATCCAATGTCAGCCCGCAGCTCCTTGCTATTGAGGCAGCAGTGACCAAAGACCGCCAGAAAATCTATCAGGCAGCCATGATGGACCCGCACACAGGTGCAGAGCTGAACATCAAAGACATCCAGGCAATGTGTGATGAGCTGATCGAGGCACATGGGGATTATATGAAGATGTACCGCTAAGGCAGGAAATGATCGGAAGGCAACAAAAACTTTGAAATAAATAGGCAAGGCGGCATAGAAAGGCCGGAACACCAGAATGGGGAGGGTGTTTCGGCCTTTCTTTATATGGAACTTTTGATAAATAATAAAAACAACAGATCGCTGTCCAGGTCATGGAAGAACTGGAACGTCAGGGCAAAAAGATCCCGGAAGATGTTGCGGTAACCGGCTATGATAATTCACTATATGCAAGACAGGGACAGGGCATTACCACTATCACCCATCCCCAGGAAAAACTGGGAGATCGATGCTTATCCGGTTAATGAGATCGCAGAATATGTTCAGGATGTAAGCCAGGGAGATATTGATGTTCTGGTAGAAGAATATTATAATAAATACGATATGATTCTGGATGGATGTGACCCTGAGAAATTTAAGAAGCATGTAGCAGTCCAGGCAGGGATCGAGATCGGTTTTGAGCGCTTCCTCGAGGAGAAAAATTATCAGGCTATCATAACACACTTTGGTGATCTGGGCTCCCTGAAACAGCTTCCGGGACTTGCGATCCAGCGACTGATGGAAAAAGGCTATGGCTTCGGTGGCGAGGGTGACTGGAAAACAGCAGCTATGGGTATTGAAGCGGTTTATATTGATGGCGATACAACGATCCGGAATCTGCAGAATGAGCTGAGATGGAACAGCATGTATTTCAGCAAATAATATGGGAGGTTTTTTACAATGGGAGTAAATGAGGCAAAAACAGCAATTCTTGAGAATCGCACGGCTCTTGGTATTGAGTTTGGTTCCACAAGGATCAAGGCAGTTCTGGTGGACAATAAGAACCAGCCCATCGCATCCGGAGCCTATGAATGGGAGAACCAGTATGTGGATGGTATCTGGACATACAGCCTGGAGGAAATCTGGAAAGGTCTCCAGGGCAGTTACCAGGATATGGAAGAAGATGTTCAGAAAAAATATGGAGTGGAGCTTACAAGCGTAGGTGCGTTTGGTGTCAGTGCCATGATGCATGGCTATATGCCGTTTAATAAAGAGGGAGAGCTGATGGTCCCGTTCCGTACCTGGAGAAACAACATCACAGGAGAAGCCTCTGAGAAGCTGGCAGAGCTTTTCCATTACAATATCCCTCAGAGATGGAGCATCGCACACCTGTATCAGGCGATCCTTAACGGTGAGGAGCATGTAAAAGATATCGATTATATCACCACTCTGGAAGCCTATGTGCATTGGAAACTCACCGGAAAAAGAGTTCTTGGTATCGGTGATGCGGCAGGTATGTTCCCAATCGACAGTGAAACGAAGGACTATAACGAGGAGATGGTTCAGAAGTTCGATGAACTGGTTGCGCCTTATGGTTTCCCATGGAAGCTTCGCGATATTATGCCGAAAGCTCTGGTGGCAGGTCAGGATGCAGGAGTTCTTACTGAGGAAGGCGCAAAGCTTCTGGATGTAAGTGGAAAGCTGAAAGCTGGAATCCCGATGTGTCCGCCTGAGGGAGACGCAGGAACCGGTATGGTTGCCACAAACAGTGTCCGTCGGCGTACCGGAAATGTTTCTGCGGGAACATCTGTATTTGCCATGATCGTCCTGGAGAAGGCACTTTCCAAACCGTATAAAGAAATCGACATGGTTACTACTCCGGCAGGAGATCCGGTTGCCATGGCACATTCCAACAACTGTACTTCGGATCTGAACGCATGGGTAAATGTGTTTAAGGAATTTGCAGAAGCTATGGGCATGGAAGTAGATATGAACAAACTGTTCGGAACTCTTTATAACAAAGCCATGGAAGGCGACCCGGACTGTGGCGGACTTCTTTCCTACTGCTATTTCTCCGGTGAGCATATGACTGGTTTTGAAGAGGGACGCCCACTGTTTGTACGTTCTCCTGAGAGTAAATTTACACTGGCAAACTTTATGCGAAATAATCTTTACACCTGCCTCGGCGCCATGCGTGTAGGTCTGGATATCCTTCTGAATCAGGAGCATGTAAAGATCGACAAGCTTCTGGGCCATGGCGGCCTCTTTAAGACAAAGGGTGTCGGCCAGCAGATCCTTGCAGATGCGGTAAATGCACCGGTATCTGTAATGTCCACAGCAGGAGAAGGCGGAGCCTGGGGAATCGCGCTTCTGGCTTCCTATCTGATCAACAAAAAAGATGGTGAAGACCTTGCAGACTTCCTGGATGAGAATGTCTTCAAAGGAAACGAAGGCAGTACACTTGCGCCGGAAGCTGAAGGTGTGAAAGGATTCAACGCATTTATGGATCGGTATATGAAAGGTCTTGGCATTGAGCGTGCGGCTGTAGAGTCTGAGATATGGTAAAACGAAGAACGGATTGAAATAAAAATCTTCGATTTACTGGCATAATAGAAAAATCTGTTAATTTATTGTATGTGCTTAAAGAGGAATATAAATGAAGCAGATGATTTATGAAAAGAAGAAACCGACTCCAGGCCAGCTTGTACATATCATGATCGACCGCCCAATGAACAGTTATCATCCGGAACACAAAGAGCTTTTTTACCCGGTAAATTACGGCTACATCGAAGGAATCATCGCTCCGGACGGCGAGGAACAGGATGTTTACGTTCTGGGGATCGATCATCCGGTAAAAGAATTTACAGGAAAAGTGATAGCCATCATCCACCGCCTTAATGATGTGGAAGACAAATGGGTGGCAGTTCCGGAAGATATGACCATGACAGCTCAGGAGATCAAAGAACAGGTCCGGTTTCAGGAACAGTATTTTGAGACAGAGATAGAGATGCTGGAATAACAAAAATATAAAACAGGAGCAGACATGGTACGCCATGTGACTGCTCCTGTTTTTGTACAGGATCCATATATTATATATTTCTGTTATCTGCGATGCAGATAAACTGGATGACAGAGGATGCAAGGGAGCACCGGACTGGATTCTGTGAAAACAGGAATCTATGAAGATTTGTGGATTGATTTTTCTGCTATGAAAATGAATGGATCTTATTGAAAATATTTCTTCATAATGTTATCATTGGACACGAAAAACACAGAAAAAATAAGAAAAAAAATTAAACGGTTGTATATGTGTCTGTAATATGACCAGAGACAGCCGGTCAGAGTGTCAGAGAGCAGAATGGTGGGTGGCTGAATGTTTGATGACCAGGGCTATACAGGAGGAGAACAGAATGAAATTAACCATGCTTGGAACAGGTAACGCACTGGTAACAGAGTGCTACAATACATGTTTCGTGCTCAGCGATGAGTACGGCCATTTTCTGGTTGACGGAGGCGGCGGAAATACCGTGCTTTCCCAGCTGAAAAAAGCAGGCATTGATCTGATGGATGTTCATGAGATCTTTGTTACACATAAGCATGTGGATCATATCATGGGAATCGTGTGGGTGATCCGTATCATCTGTCAGAACATGAAAAAAGGCACTTATCAGGGCGAGGCAAACATCTATGCTCATGATGAAGTGATCGGACTTCTGAAAGACATGGCATTTAAGCTTCTGAATAAGAAGGAGACACAGTACATCGGTGACAGACTTCATCTGATCGAGGTAAAAGACGGCGAGGAAAAAACAATTCTTAATAAGAAAGTGACCTTCTTTGATATCGGTTCCACCAAGGCGAAACAGTTCGGTTTCCAGATGATCTACGACGGCGGTAAGGTGCTTACCTGCTGCGGAGACGAGCCATACAATGAATGTGAAGAGAAATACGCAAAAGGAAGCGACTGGATGTTCCACGAAGCATTCTGCCTGTATGGACAGCGTGATATCTTCAATCCATATGAGAAGCATCACTCCACAGTTAAGGATGCCAGTGAGCTGGCTGAGAACCTTGGAGTTAAGAATCTTGTCCTGTATCACACAGAGGATAAGAACATTAAGAAACGTAAAGAGCTTTACGGAGCAGAAGGCAGAGAGTATTATCACGGAAATTTGTTTGTTCCGGATGATCTTGATGTGATCGAAATGTAATAACTGTAAAAAGAAAGACTGGAAGTATGGCATATGCTGTATTTCCGGTCTTATTTTGTTTGGAAACAGAGAGGATACTAATAAATTTCATAGTACATCTGTCAGGTAGAAAAATACTTGTATGGCAAAAAGGTATCGTTTACAATAAAGAATACACACATAGCATTGCAAGAGCATGTCAATAAGAACAGATCTGAAAATTACAGATTCAGATCCGGCAAAAATAAGATTTTACAAATTACGAGGTGACAGAACATATGCCAGCAACAGATAACATCACACTTGAAAAAAAATACAGAAAACTTCAGGAAATCCTCCGTTCCTTTGGAAGTGTAGCCGTAGCTTTTTCCGGTGGAGTGGATTCCACATTTTTGCTGAAAGCTGCACAGGAAACACTTGGTGACAAAGCTATGGCCATTACCGCATGTCCATGCTCTTTCACCGACAGAGAACTGAAAGAAACGCAAGATTTCTGCCAGGAAAATCACATTTGCCAGGAGATATGCAAGATCAACGAATTCGACATCCCGGGGTTCCGTCAGAATCCGCCGGACCGCTGCTATATCTGTAAAAAAGCCATCTTTACCAGACTTTGGGAAGCTGCAAAGGCGCGCCATATGAACATGATCGTGGAAGGTTCCAACATGGATGATCTGGGCGACTACCGTCCGGGAAAAAGGGCTATCCAGGAGCTTGGGGTCCGCAGTCCGCTCCAGGAAGCAGGCCTCTATAAAGAAGAGATCCGGGAGCTGTCAAAAGACATGAATCTTCCGACCTGGAACAAGCCATCCTTTGCCTGTCTTGCTTCCAGATTTGTATACGGTGAGACCATTACCAAGGAGAAGCTTCACATGGTAGATCAGGCCGAGCAGTTTCTGATGGATCTGGGATTCCATCAGTTCCGTGTTCGCATCCACGGTACCATGGCAAGGATCGAGGTTCCAGAAGAAGAGATCCTGAAAATTGCAGATAATGAAACAAGAACAAAGATCACAGAGAAATTCCGCACATTGGGATTTTCTTACGTGACTCTGGATCTTCAGGGCTTCCGTTCCGGAAGTATGAATGAAACACTGGGAAAATAAGTATCAGAAAATAAAATAATCCCCCGGAAATACCGCGCGAGAAGTATTTCTGGGGGATTGCTGCACGAATAGAACCGGAGGCTCCGTTACTGTGTTCAAATCTCAATTTTCGGATTGAGAATATCTGTCTGGCAGGCTGTATATCTTACATATAATCCTTCAGCACATCATGATCCCGCAGTACCTTCTCAACCACAGTACCCTTCACAACATTAAGAAGTGGTTTCTTCAGTGCATTTAGCGGCCCTGGCAGCTGGATCTCCAGCGGGGATTTTCCGTCCATCAGCTTCACACTGCTGTCCAGAAGCTCACGGATATCGTAAACGCTTCCCCATACTTCCGGAACCCCACGGTCTACACCGAAAAGTCCGTATACAGCCTCCATTGCAGTACGTACGGAATATTCTGTTGTGAATACGGTATCACGAGGAGTTTCTGCAAACTGGCCCAGGAATGCAAAGTTTACACAGCCATCCGGGATAACATCCGGGCGGTCACCTTTGGTACGCGGCATGAAGAAGGCGGTGATGTACGGCATCATGGTCGGAACGCAGACAGCGCTGTTTTCTGCCATATCGTCGATCTGATCTACCGGAACACCCAGGTGGTACAGCCACTCGGCGGTAATTTCCTTACCGGTACAATCCTTCATCGGCTTCTTGATATAATCACCGGGAACATCTGTGAACAATCCGTAAACCCATACACAGACCTTCTTCGGATCCTGTTCTTTGAACTGTCCCTGACGGTTGATGGTCCAGCTTAAGAGCCATTTGGAATCCTGGCAGCTTACGATACCACCGGTAACAACCTTGCCGGTACGTGGGTCACGCTGGCAGATGTTGGTGATATAAGGGATGATACGGTCATCCAGAGTGGTGACAGTAGCAGATTCCCAGTTTGTCTTGGCAATGTCTGAGCAGAATTTCTCCGGATGTCCGAATGACGGATCCTGAGCTGCGATATTTTTCCACAGGGACCAAACGCCACTGGTACGGACCTCCGCATCGCCGTTTGGCGCGTGGTTCTGGTCGCCGTAGATCGTACCCTCTGTACAGCTTCCGTTAGTGACGAAAACATAATCATTCTCTGTAAGAAGGATACCCTGCTCTACACCTTTTACCTTGCATTCGATAGCAGTGGCGATCTTTTTGCCATCTTTAAAATTAAAGATTACGTTTGTGACCTCAGTATTAAACTGGAAGTCAACACCTGCATCCTCCAGATATTTTTTCATGGGAAGGATCAGGGATTCGTACTGGTTGTACTTGGTGAATTTCAGGGCGCTGAAATCCGGAAGACCTGCAATGTGGTGGATAAAACGCTGGAAGTAAAGCTTCATCTCCAGAGCACTGTGCCAGTTTTCAAATGCGAACATGGTCCTCCAGTACAGCCAGAAGGTGGAATCAAACACTTCATCATCAAATACATCTTCGATGGTTTTATCGTAAAGATCCTCATCCTTTGTCATAAACAGCTTCATGATCTCCATGCAGCCCTTCTGGCTCAGGTTAAATTTTCCGTCGGTATGGGCATCCTGTCCACGGTTGACGGTTGCACGGCAGAGAGAATAGTTCGGGTCGTGCTTGTTCAGCCAGTAGAATTCGTCCAGAACAGAAGCACCCGGTTTTTCAAGAGAAGGAATACTGCGGAAAAGATCCCACAGGCACTCGAAATGGTTTTCCATCTCACGACCGCCACGCATGATATAGCCTCTGGACGGATCAAAGATTCCATCGCAGGCACCGCCGGCAATATCCATGGCTTCCAGGATGTGGATATGATCACCTGGCATCTGTGCGTCTCTTACCAGGAAGCATGCAGCAGCCAGGGAAGCAAGACCGCTTCCTATAATGTAGGCATGCTTGTCGTCCACACTTTCCGGTTTTTCCGGACGGGCAAAGGCTTCGTAGTTACCGTTGGAATAATAAATTCCTTTGCTGTTTTTGTCATGCTTTCCACGCTCGGTGTTGCGGTAGTTTGCAGTAGTTTCTTTCACATGGAGGTTTTCCTCTTCGTTGATCTCTCTTGTTTTTTTCATCAGCATGGCTGCGCCGGCTCCGGCTGCCGCAAGTGCTGCAAGTCCCATGAATCCTTTTTTATCTGACATATGACATCCACCTTTCGTAAATGAGATACCTGTTTGTATCGGATTAACTGTTCTTTGTTGCTGTTGAGGCTATGATAGCCCATCCGGAAAAAAGATTCTATTTACAAAATACCGAAAGTGTTCAGTTTTTTATCATTATGTCTGTTTTGATAAGTTTTTATTCTGTATGCATTTCTGCTGTTTTGTTTCTGGCGGCAAAATTGCGGATGGCGTTGTCGATGCTTCCGTACAGTGCGGTTGCGGTATCATCTGCGATTTCGCGATAATCTTCGCGCATGCCGTTTTTGATCCAGTCCAGCATGATCCCTACAAAGCTGTATTTATACAGATCTGCGATAAAAATTTTCTGTTCATCCGTGATGGGGATATCTTTTGATTTTTCTGTTACCACGCCCATAAGAAGATCGCAGGTAAGCTGGAACAGATAATTCTCAATCTGTTCCCGCCCCACGCAGCGGTATACATTTAAGATAAACGGCTTGTTTTCCATCACGGCATCAAAGATCTGCAGAAGCCCTTCGTGCCAGGTGGAAGAGGTTTTTTTGCCCTGAAGGGCAATTCTGGCATCTTCCAGACAGCACCACTCCACAAGATCATAGATATCTTTGAAATGATAGTAAAAAGTCATGCGGCTGATCCCGCAGTCCGTAGTCAGATCGTTGATGGTGATCTTATCTAAAGGCTTCTTAAGAAGCAGATGTTTCAGGGATTCTTCCAGGGCAAGCTTGGTTGCGTTTGTCATGTCTTGCGGTCTCCTTTGGCAATGTTATAGTTATTAATATAACATGAAAGTGCACAGAAAATCTATGTTAAACAGTGACTTTTCTGTGAAATTATGATAAACTGAACCTGGAATATTTTGTGGAACAGAACGGAGTGTACTATGAAGAAAAAATCAGTTTGTATCCTGCTGATCTTTGCTGCCGTGATAGTACTTACTTATGTGACAGGAGAATCCTATTACAGAGGAATCAGTGAAAAAGCAGGGTTGGATAAACAGGAAGAGAAAATATATAAATACCAGTACGACATGATCGTGGACAGCCCTGATTCCCAGTTCTGGCAGGCAGTATATGACAGTGCGAAGAAAAAAGCAGCTCCCAATAATGTACTGATTGAGATCATGGGGCCGGACAGAGAAACATCCTATGATAAACTTGATTATATGAATATGAGCATTGCGGCCAAGGCGGATGGTATTATCCTGCAGTATAATGGAGAAGCCGGTCTGGAAGAAGCAATCAATACTGCAGTAAGAAACGGAATACCGGTGGTTACAGTCATGAGTGATGCGGTGCACAGCCGCCGCCAGAGCTTTGTGGGAGTCAGCGATTATCAGCTTGGCATGGCTTACGGGGAAATTGTTGCCAAATACGTGGATGAGAACACGAAGAAGATCCTGATTCTGCAGAAACGGGACATTGATGATATGAACGAAAGTCAGATATACACTCAGATCAGCAATGCGGTGAAGATGGCAGCTGGTTCTGAGGATATTGAGATCAAGGGAAGGAATCTTCTGTCAACAGGAACCTTTGAAACAGAGGAGGCAGTTACTGATATTTTTCAGCAGAAGCGGAATGTTCCGGATATCCTTGTGTGTATGGATGAGGAGACAACGGAGTGTGCAAGACAGGCAATTCTGGATTTCAACCTTGCAGGAAAAGTGAAGATCATTGGTTATTATACATCTGAGGATATTCTGGCGGCAGTTGAAAAAGGTGTTATTTCAGTTACCTGTGATGTGGACACGACCCAGCTGGGACAGTACAGTGTGGAGGCAGTTACCAGCTGCCGGATCATAAGTTGTTTTTACAGGAAAATAGC
>OIXR01001485.1_pt1 | contig 15781 bp, 9 predicted proteins | sample 1587831 | NCBI WGS metagenome assembly OIXR01 (sample SAMN03283263) | human gut metagenome | biome: human-associated habitat; material: feces | host: Homo sapiens | place: USA | collected 2013
TGAAAAGACCTACCAGAATTACAACCCCCGGCAGGCTGCACTGGACGAGGCCCGTGCGCTGCTGACCGCTGCGGCAAAGGCCGCCATGGCTGACGGCACCCTGCCGGAAGCCGAGCTGCCCGCCTTCATCGTGGAGATCCCCGCCGACGTGAAGAACGGCGACATCGCCTCCAACCTGGCCATGGCCGGTGCCCGTACCTGGCGCAAGGCCCCCAGAATGATCGCAGAGGCCCTGCTGGCCCACCTGCCCGACCTGACCGACAGCGTGTTTGCCAAGGTCGAGATCGCCGGCCCCGGTTTCATCAACCTGTTCCTGTCCCCGGCTTACTGGGCCGGTGTGGTACTGGGTGCCTGCGCCAACAAGGAGTATGGCCGCACCGACCACGGCAAGGGTGCCAAGTATAATGTGGAGTTCGTTTCCGCCAACCCCACCGGCCCCATGCACATGGGCAATGCCCGCGGCGGCGCTCTGGGCGACTGCCTGGCCGCTGTGCTGGACTGGTCTGGCTACGATGTGACCCGCGAGTTTTACATCAACGATGCCGGCAACCAGATCCAGAAGTTCGGCAAGAGCCTGGCCGTGCGCTACCTGCAGAAGTATTGCGGCGAGGAAGCCTGTCCGCTGCCCGCCGAGTGCTATCAGGGCGGCGACATCAAGGTGCTGGCCGGGGAGTTCGCCGAGATCAACGGCGACCAGTACGTTGCCGCCTGCCAGGGTATGGACGAAGAGACTCTGTTTGCCAGCGATGCTTTCGCACAGCTGAAGGATGCTCTGGTGGCCTATGCCCTGCCCAAGAACATCGCCGCCCTCAAGCGCGACCTGGGCAAGTACCGCATCGACTATGATGTGTGGTTCCATGAGAGCATCCTGCACGAGTCCGGCGCGGTGATGGCCGTGGTGGACAAGCTGCTGGAACTGGGTGCCTGCTACAAGGCCGAGGACGGTGCCATCATGTACCGCAGCGCACAGTACGCTGCCAAGTACGGCACCGTGAACAAGAAAAAGACCGAGGACGGCACCGAGGAGGAAGCCAAGGACGAAGTCCTCGTCCGCGCAAACGGCATCCCCACCTACTTCGCCGCCGACATTGCCTACCACTACAACAAGCTGGCCACCCGCGGCTTTGCCAAGGCCATTGATGTCTGGGGTGCCGACCACCACGGCCACGTTGCCCGCATGAAGGGTGCCATGGATGCCATCGGCCTGAACGGCAACGATCTGGATGTTGTGCTGATGCAGATGGTCAACCTGATGCGTGACGGTCAGCCTGTCCGGATGTCCAAGCGCACCGGCAACGCCATCACCCTGACCGACCTGCTGGAGGAAGTGCCCATCGACAGCGCACGCTTCCTGTTCAATATGCACGACGCCGGCAGCGGCATCGACTTTGACCTGGACCAGGCCGTCAAGACCGACAACGACAACCCCGTGTACTATGTCCAGTACGCACACGCCCGCATCTGCTCCATCCTCAAGAAGATGGAGAGCGAGGGTGTGGCCTTTGCCGGTGCCGAGCAGGTGGATGCCACCCTGCTGACCGACCCCAGCGAGATGGACCTGATCCGGATGCTGGCCGCCTTCCCGCAGGAGATCGTTATGGCTGCCGAGAAGTACGACCCCAGCCGCATCAACCGCTTTGTCATTGATCTGGCAAGCGCCTTCCACCGCTTCTACGGCAACTGCCGCATCCAGGGTGCAGATCCCGCCGTGCAGCAGGCCCGCCTGGCTCTGTGCATCGGTGTGAAGAACGTTATCTTCAATGTGCTGACCATGTTCAAGATCAACGTCCCCGAAAAAATGTAAAAGAGAATGAGAAGGGGCTGTTGCAAAACAGTTCCAATGAAAAGATGAGATAGACTTCCCCGAAAGGGGTTGCCTATCTCATTTTTTTATTGTATGCTGAGCCTTCCGCCCATATATATCACAGGACTCGGTTCTTTTTGTATCTTCCGTATAAAAAAATTCTCTGTTTTTGTGTTCTCTCACAAAGCATGTCCCGTTATATTGACTTTATATTTTCATCTACTGTAAAATATTTTGTGTAAAGCGTCATATTCATTCGTATTATGACGCTCATCGGACAAGTCTTTTACGAAATGCAAAGGAGGATTTTCTTATGAAAAAGCGTCTACTCAGCTTATTTCTGACATTCAGTATGCTGCTGACCTTTTTCCCTGTGGGCACTGTCACTGTTTTTGCAAGCGATTCCCCTATGGCATATACAGATGGTTCTTATCAGTTTATCCTCAATGCTGACAATACTGCAACAATAACCAAATATACGGGCAATGAACATAGGATCACGATCCCTGCTCAGGTAACACATGGTGCTTACATATATCCTGTATCAAAAATCGAAGACCGGGTATTCTACAATTACAAGTACGTCCTGACAAGTGTCCAGATCCCCGACACTGTAACAGAAATTGGCAGCAATGCTTTTTATAATTGCACCTCACTGAAAAGCGTTACCATTCAGGACAATAAACCATCCTGCGTGAAAAAGATTGGCCGCCAGGCCTTTATGTTTTGCAGCGAATTGACAGATATTCCCATTCTTGATTCTGTAACAGAGATTGACTCTGAGGCTTTTCATCATTGCGAAGAATTAGATACTGTCACCATTCCAGAGGGTGTAACATCCGTTGCAGACGGCATGTTCAGTTATTGTTACAACTTGCACACCGTTACTCTTCCAGACAGCGTAACTGCCATTGAAGAGCGGGCTTTTACCGGAACTGCATTAACTCAAATTCATATTCCTGCCAATGTGGCACAGATCGGAACCGATGCATTTTCCGAATGTTTCGCTCTCTCAGCAATCACATCAGACAGCGAAAGCTATCCGGCAATAGACAATGTGTTGTACGAAAAATCAGCAAATGGCGATTACGCCTTAATTCGTTATCCTTCTCGAAGGGCGGATCCTGCTTTCAAAATACCCAATAATGTGGCACGAATTGAAACGCATGCTTTTGACTGTTGTTTGTATCTGGCCTCTATGAAGATGCCAGACTCCGTGGTCTCTATTGGAACCGGTGCCTTTATGAATTGTCCAGCTCTGCAAGACATTGAATTTTCATGCAGGATAACGGAACTTCCGGAATCAGTTTTTGCAGGTTGTATCAGTTTAAAGAGCATCGATATCCCGGAGGGTATCACACAGATCCTCGATGATGCTTTTGCTGGCTGCGAGCAGCTCGAACGGATTGCGATTCCCAGCAGTGTAACCAAAATTCCCGAGTCAGCATTTTCCTCTTGTGAAAGTTTGAAAACTGTGGAGTATTCAGGCTCTCGTTCTCAATGGAACGCTATTTTCACGGATTCCAGCCTACAAGATCTCCCTGTAGCACCTGGTTCTATTGATGTTACGGTAACCAGCGACATCCGTACCGTTACTGCCAAGATCGATGGCAGCAGCGTTCCCATCAACGATGGCAAATTCATTGTCACGATTGGTAAAACAGTGGAATTGACCGTCAGCGATCCTCAATACAGAGATCGTTATACCTGGGCAGGGGGCAGCGGCACTGTGAGTGCAGACAATACCACCTATACTTTTGTTGCAGGTCAGGATGATACAGCCGTAACTCTGACCACTGTCGAACACACAAATTATGACACCGGTGATTTCACCATCAGCGGTCTAGCGGACTATTCCTATGGGGACAATATCGATATCAGGATCGAGCCCAAGGATACACGCATCACAGATTACATTGTAAGATATGTCAGGAACGCAGGCACCTCAAACGAAGAAGAGTTCAATGAGCTTCCAAAAGATGCCGGAACATACACCCTGCGAATCATTCAGGGTGATACCGTCCGAATCGACATTCCGGAAAAGATCACGATCCACCCCGTTACCATCACCAATGATACTTTCCAGAACGAACTCACTGTCACCCTGCCAGAGGACGCTGTGGAAGAAGGCAATGATCATACGGCCACAGTGACTGTCCGGGCGGACAGCAGGCTGAATGCTCTTTTACAATCTGACGAGATCAAACTTGAGATTGTCTATCTCAACGATATGGGAGAAGAAGTCGCTGCCCCCACAAAAGCAGGCAGGTATACCGTAAAGGTAAAGATCCATTCCAATAGTCCCAATCTGCTCTCTGCCATCGTGGACGGAGGCACGTTTGAAATTCGCCAAAAAGCTGCTCCCATTGTTCCCACTGCAGAGCTTTATCCCCTGACCATTAAGAATGCTGACGTTTTTATTGAGCATGATGGCGAAGAGATTCATGCTGAGAGAAACGAGATTGGTGAACTGGTTGCAAAGGTGCCTGAAAACGCCAGTGTAACTGTCACCTACATCAGCCAGAGCGATGCCATTGCGTTCGATCAATGGTTGGTCAGCGGTTTGGACGATTCGACCGATGTCAAACAAAATCCATTGCGCTTTCAAATGCCCGCAGGTGAAAAGGGTGTAACAATGGAAGCCATGACAAAAGATGCTTCCATCGAAGATGGTGGTTCTGGCATTCTGGGCACCGTTATGGTCATTGGTGCTGCCGCCGTATTGACATGGCAGGGCTGCCGAATCGGCACGGAGCTTTATCTGAAGCGTATTCTCCCCGATGGCGCAGCGATCCCCGCCAATGCCACCGAACTTGCCGAACTGGTGTGGGATGATGCCGGCAAACCTGCTCCCGCTGCTGCGTTGGACAACGATGCCACTGACGCACAGAAGGCTCTCACCTGGGCTACTGAGAACCAGCTGCTTCCTTCCAATAAAACTGCAGATGCTTCTGTAAGTTACTGGGAAGTGATCCAGATCTGGCGCAAGGCGCAGACACTCAAGAACTAACCCCTGGCAGGCAGAAAGCCCCCTGACGATTACACTGTCAAGGGGGCTTCCTGCTGTTTATTGGTGAACCAATAGAGTGTTCACGATCTTCTTCGTCTTTTTATGATGTACACCACCGGCCTGAAAGTCATGGGCACCTTCTCTTTTTACCGCTTCGCGTGGCGTTCGCCCATGGGGATGACATCACAAAAGACGCACCGGCTCTTGGTGGAAAGGGCCACATCCTTGTGGTAGCAGCCAAAGAACCACTTTTCGTAGGTCAGCTTCAGCAGGACCTTATCAAGAAACAGGTGCAGGCGGTTGGATTCGCCCACCGCGAGGGAAGTAAAATCAAGGAATCTGCTTGGGGCATCGTGGGTCAGCACATAATCTACCTGCCAGCCGTTTGCTTCGAGATTGGTCTCACAGGCGGCGTATTCCTCATCGCTGGGCATCTCCTGCGGCCACCAGTTGTATCCGGCCTCCCGCTCTTCCTTGTCGGGGCTCTCGGTGCCGCCGAAGCAGAGGTATTTCTTTCCCTCCAGCTCCAGCACGCTGCCACGGCAGACATGGTACACATTGCCGCCCAAAGCCTGGACCCTGCCGCCAAACCGCTCCTCGACGGGGTACTGGGCCAGCAGGTCGTAATTCTCGTGGGCACCATCAAGGAAAAGCAGGGTATAGGGGCGCTTGCGCAGCCAGTCGAGCTTTTTCTGTTCCTCCTTGCTGCCATCCCACACAAAGCCGAAATCGCCCAGCACCACCACAATGTCCCGTTTGCCCAGCCAGCGGAGCCTGCCGTGCTTGAAGCGGTCAAGCTCGCCGTGGGTGTCGCCTGTCAGATATACCATAGTCCCCTCCTGCCGCTTTGTGAAACCGTGGCAAAACCCTTGTCTCTGCGCGGCAAACCTGTTATTATTAAAGGAGCGAATCTTTGTTCGCCATTCTTTGTCATTTCCGGGCGCAGCGCCCGTATTTTATATATTATCGCTTTTTGAAGGAATTGTCCACATGAAACGTATTTTTGCACTGCTTTTGTCCCTTGCCGTCCTGTTCAGCTGCCTTGCCGTGACGGCCGGAGCCATGTTCGACCCCAGCACGGTCTACGATGTCAAGGCCCAGAGCGCCTATATCGTGAACACCGACACCAACATCATCGTCTATGAAAAAGACAGCGAGAAGCAGGTGTCCGCCGGGGGCCTGACGAAATATATGACCATTGCGCTGGTGCTGACCAACTATGCCGACCAGCTGGACAGCACGTTCACGATGCCCTTTGCCATCTCGGACTATGTCCACAACTCCGACAATGCCGACATGCGCTCGGGCGAGACCTTTACCTACCGGGAAGCCCTTTACGCCATGGTGACGCGCAACGCCAATGAGGCCGCCATGGGTCTGGCCTACGAGCTCTCGGGCGGCGACCTGGCGGGCTGGGTGAGCCAGATGAACACCCTCTCCCAGCGCATCGGCACCACCAACAGCACCTGGACAGATGCCTGCGGGCTGGACAGCGGCAACACCACCACCGCCGTGGACATGTACCTGATCCTGCGCTACCTGATGAGCTTTGATGCCTTCAAGGAGATCTCTGCTGCCCCCACCTTCACGATGCCGGCCAAGGAAAAGCACGCCAAGAGCTTTGTGCTGCTGAGCCAGAACGTGGCCCTGAACAAGACCAGCGGCGGCAGGTTCTACCGCAGCGCCATGCAGGGCGGCATGTGCGACGTGATGGCCTACAAGAACGACAGCGGCGATCAGAGCTATGTCTCGTGGGCCAACAAGGACGGGGCCACCTACATCTTCTGCATCATGCAAAGCCCCGACACCTGCGATGATTACGGCTATTCCAACCGCCGCCCTGCTCTGTACGAGACCACCAAGCTCATCGACTGGGTGTTCGAGAGCTTTTCCATCCAGGCCGCGCTGGACACCGATCAGGCGCTGGCGGAGATCCCGGTCAAATACTCCTCCGATACCGACACCCTGCAGCTCTACCCCGCCGACAGCATGATGACCCTGCTGCCCTCCACGGGGGATGGCTCGGTGACGCAGAAATATTTCCACCTGCCCGATTACGCCACGGCCCCCATCCAGCAGGGCGACGTGGTGGGCACTGTGGAGCTCAAGCTGGCAGGCGAGACCATCGGCGTGGTGAACCTCATTGCCGGGCAGGATGTCCACCAGAACGCATTGCTTTTCACGGTCTCCAAAGTGCAGGCCTTCTTCCACAGCCTGTATCTCAAGGTGGTCGTCGTCCTCTCCCTGCTCACTCTGGCGGTCTACGGCCTGTGGGTGTTCATCAACCTGTGGAACGGGCGCAGACCGAACCGAAAGATCCATAGAAGATAAACCCCACCGTCATCCCTACGGGATGCCACCGCCCCTGGTAGGGGCGGCCTTGGCAAAACTGGACAGCTTTACGCCATGCCAAGGGCCCCACTATTAGGGGGGCTGTCACGCGAAGCGTGACTGAGGGGTTTCGCCACCGATTGCAAAGAAGCTCCACCTTCACGGCGGAGCTTCTTTCTATTTCTTAGTCGATCGTCGTTTTTGTTCTGCCAATGCCGATCACAGCTGTTGTGATCTTTTTCCAGCTGCTGCAGCCGCACACGCCGTCCACCGTCAGGCTGGTGCGGCGCTGGTAGCCCCTCAGGGCTTCCTCGGTGCGGGTGCCGAACAGGCCGTCGATGCGGCTGCCGGTCTGGTAGCCCAGAGTGGAAAGTGCGTCCTGCAGGATCATCACATAGCAGCCCCGGCTCCCCCGCCGCAGGGTGGGGTAGCCCGCTGTGGTGCCGCTGCAGGCCGGGGTGCCGTAGCGGCGGTCAAAGTGCACCCAGGTGGGGGTCTTGCTCAGGGGCTCCACATAGCCCCAGGCTCCGGTGGACCGGGCGGCCCTATAGATGGCTGTGCGCTGGCTCTGGGTCAGGCTCTGGCCCACATCAAAGGCCACGCCGGCGTAATGCTGGCTGCGGGTGCCGTGACCGCCCTCCCAGATGCGGCGGAAGGCATACCCCACCGGGATACCCTTGCCGTACTTGCGGCGGGTCAGGTTCCAGGCCTCCATGGCGGCGATGGTCGTCCAGAGCACCGGGCTCCCCGATTTGCCCCGGAACTCCCGCAATGTCAGGGTGCGCTCGGTGCTGTAAGGCATCGGGTCGTTTTCGTTCAGGCTGTTGTAGGTGTACACCTTGTTCTCATAGGCATCGTAGATCAGCAGCCGTGCCATCCGTCATCCCTCCTCGCATTCGCAGCTCTGGGCACGGAGTGCGGCCCAGGTCTCCTCGTTCACCGTACCTGTTACCAGCAGGTCCGCCCGCTCCTGTGCCGCCCGGACCCCTTCTTTTTCCTTCGGGCCGAAGCGGAAGTTCTCGGTCACATAGTCCTCGCCGCAGTTCCGCATACAGCGTCCATTGAGCCACTGTTCGATCTGCCCCACATCCGGGCCAACGCTCCCCTCTTTCATGGCGCGGCCCGGGTAAGCATCGGCCTGCCCGGCATCCCGGTCAGGGTTGGGGGAAACGGCGGCCAGCTGCAGGCTCAGGGCCTCCACCGCCGTCCAGGTCTCCGCATCCGCGACTCCGGTTTCGGGCAGATCCAGCAGGGCCTGCGCACTGCGGGTAGAGGCCGCCGTCTCGTCGGTATACCGGTCAGACAGGGGCGGGCTTTCCACGCTGTCGAAATAGTAGGCAATGCGCTGCAAAAGGAGGTTGTAGTAGAGCACCGCGTCCCCCGTGGCCCCCACTGCCAGCGGCGTGCCCGGGTAAGGCAGGCGCTTCAGTGTGACCACCGGGCCGGACACCCGCAGGATGCTGGCTTTGCTGTAGAGCGAATTCCAGGTCGCCCGCCCTACTACACCGTCCACCGTCAGCTTCGCAAAGCGCTGGTAGGCCCGCACGGCGTTCTCGGTCGCCGCACCAAAGCTGCCGTCGATGGAAACAGCGGGGATGCTGCTCTCGTAAGCGCTCATCAGGTAGAGGTAGAACTGCAGCTCCCGCACTGCCGTTCCGGTGCTGCCCCGGCGCAGAATGCCCGGATACTCGCCGGGGCGCAGGCTGGCTGTGAGCAGCCGGTTGGCGATATCGTTGTAGACCTCATACAGCTTGTTCCAGGTCGTGCGGCCCACCACGCCGTCACTGGTCAGGCCGAAGTAGCTCTGGAATCTCCGCACTGCCGCCGCCGTGCCTGCGCCGAATTTTCCGTCCACGGTCAGAGTGTTTAGGCTGGGATACACCGTGCGGGCGATCTTGAGCCAGAACTGCACCAGCCGGACGTTCTGCCCACTGCTGCCTTGCCGCAGGGCCGTGCCCGGGTAAGCGTTTGGCCTGCCGTTGTCGGACTGGATGCTGCGGAACTGATTGTAGAGTTCTGTCCAGGTGGCGCGGCCCACCACACCGTCCACAGACAGGCCGTATCTTCGCTGGAAGGCCCGGACCGCACCGGCGGTGCCGCTGCCATACACGCCATCCACTGTCACGGAGGGGATGCTGCTCTCGTACTGGGCCAGAGTGTTCAGCCAGAACTGCAGCTGCTCCACAGCGCTGCCGGAAGAGCCGACGCGCAGGACGGTGCCGCCCCAGGTGCCGTCCGAGAGGGTGCCGACGGCCGTTTCTCCCTCGCTGGTCAGCTCTGCAAGGTCTTTCACCGAAACATAGATATAGCTGATCTTATACCAGGTCTGCCGCCCCACCACGCCGTCAGCGGTCAGGTTGAACTGCTTCTGGAATCTCTTCACGGTCTCGGTCATCCTGCTGCCAAAGATTCCGTCCACGGTCAGCAGGCCAAGGAAGGGGTAATCCTTGGTGATGCGGTTCAGCTGCCGCTGCAGGGTGAACACCGCCGTGCCCCGGTCTCCCTGCCGGAGGGGGGAACCCGGATAGCTTCTGGGGATGGACTGGATGTTGCTGGTGCGGACGATCTCGATATCGCTGCCGTAATAGTACTTGAGGATGCTCAGGGCATTGCGGCCCTGATTTGCCAGCGTGACCGTACCCCACTGCTTGAGCCCCGGGCAGGTAACGGACTTTCCGTCACAGTATTCGGAGTAGTAGGGATTCACGGTGCCGGTCTTGCGGATGTAGGTGTTGAAGATGTCATCCGTCAGCTTTACCATCACATCGAACACGGTGCGGCCATGGACGTAATACTGATCGTAGCTGGTGGAGTTGGTGATATTGAAGGTGTAGCCCTTGCTGGGATACCACTCGGTGTAAATGCGGTTGAGCGCCAGCGAGATCTGGCAGTGGATGTTCGCTTTCAACGCTTCAATGGGCCAAGTGGGGTAGACCTCGCTGGAAGCCACATTGGCGATATAATCCCGGAAGGACACCGTCACGTTCCGGGCCGAGGCGGCGGGCCTGCCCAGATGGACCGTAATATTTTTGGGCACGATGACACGGTCCAGCACCCGGCTGCCGGTGCATGGATTGGTGGGAGCCGGGCCGCTGCCGCCGTTCCCCGCAAACAGAGCGTGGGTGGGGATGATCACAGGCGGGTCGACAATGTCTTTTCCCTCCTCGGTGTCCGGGATCATCTCAGGCCGGGCCAGCGTGACCTGCCCGGCAAAGATCTGGATGCCCTGGATGCGGACGGTGCGGTAGCCCGGCTTTCTGGCCGTCAGGCTGCACACGGCATAGGGCAGGGTCGTGGTGTTGTTCTCGTCCAGCGAGATGGCGCAGGCCGGGGCACAGATGGCCACATCCTCGGCATTGCCCTCGGCATCGGTGATGCGGTGAGCCGTGAAGCCGCTGCCGGTGATCACAACAGTCACTCCCTCCACCGGAGCCGACTGCTGGGGCCGATAGGTCTGGATACGCAGGATGCCATTCATCATATAAAAAAACTCCTTTGCCGATAAGCTGATTCTCTTACAGCTTATTCCGCAAAGGAGCAGAGGGTGCATTTTTCAGTTGATGTAGCAGCGGTCCTGACCCACCAGCCAGTCCTCGCACAGGCGCTCGGCTTCTTCCACGCTGCGGCTCACGCAGCGGAACAGCGCCCCGTTCAGCGAACAATAGGAGTAGCGGACTTTGGGCACACCGTTCGCATCCTTAAACTGTTCACAGCGTTCCTGCCCGGGCATCAGATAAAATGGTTCCATTTTCCACGCGCTCTCCTTATTTTTGTCATGTTATGGCATTCTGCGGCACCGCCGCGCAACACCTTGCCTATTGTATCACCATCCGGCGGCAAAGGCTATTCGCCGATTGGACAAAAAGAACCGTGATTCTTCGGCCATGATTGCCATTGACAAGGTGTTTTTCGCATTCACCCTTACACGACCATGCACCACAGCGGTGTGGTGATGAGGGAAAGCACCGTAGAAACCGCCACGCACTTGCTGGCAAAGGCAGAATCCCCGCCGTACTTTTCCGCCAGAACGGCGGTCACACCGCCCATGGGCATGGCGGCCAGCACCACGGAAACACCGGTCACAAGGCTGTCCGCGCCGCAGAGCCTGCAGCCCAGCAGCACCGCCGCCGGGATGAGCCCCAGCCGGATGAGGCAGTAGAGGAAGCAGTCCTTATCCCAGAGTTTGCCCATCCGGCTGCTGCCGATGATGGCACCGATCAGGATCATGGAAACACCCATGTTGCAATTGCTCAGGCTCTTGACGGTGCGGCCCAAAAAGCCGGGCAGTGGCAGCTGAGAGGCCATCAGCACCATGCCCACCACGACCGCCAGGATGCAGGGGTGGGTGAATGTTTTCCGCAGCACAGCCCTGCGGTCTGCCCGCATCTCCTCTTTGGAAGCGGGCTTTTCGTCCTGCAGAAAGTAGCTCACGCCCACCGACCACATTGCCACACGCTGGGGGATAAGGTAGATGGAGCTGAGCAGCAGGCCGCTGCTGCCCCAGATGCCATCCACCAGTGCGCTGCCCAGAAACGCACCGTTGGAGCAGACCGTGCCATACTGATAAACGCTCCGCCTTGCAAAGGGCAGCCAGTTGTAGCCCAGGGCACACAGCACCACACAGCCGATCTGCAGCGCCAGCGAGATCACAAGGATCGACGCGCTGCTCTTCAGCACATCCCAGCTGAACTCCACCAGAAACGACTGGATGATGTTCGCGGGCAGGATGACATTGATGAGCAGGTCAGTCAGGCACTTGCGTCCCTGTGCGTTGATGATGCCCTTGCGGGCCAGAAAAAAGCCAATGAGGGTCAGCAGCGCAAGCTGGCCCTGCAATGTCAGCAGACTTGAAATCTCAGCCATGATTCCTCCTGTGTTTTGCACCAAAAAAGACTTCTTTGTCCAAAGTATAAGAAATCCGGCCGGGAAAAGCAAGGATTCCGATCAATTTTCAGCCCAGCGGCAGGTACACCACCGCTTTGGCACCGTGGGGGATGTTCTGTCCGAACACTGCCCTGCCGCCATGGGCGGCGGCGATCTGCTGCACTACATACAGGCCAAGGATATGAGGCGCATTTTCGGCAGGCTCCGCAGCGTTCAGTGCCGCCAGAACGGCAGCCGGATAGCCAATACCGTCATCTGCCACGGTCAGGCAGAAGCGTTCCCCTACCTGCCGGGTGTGCACCGTAATGTTCACCGGCTTTGGGTTATGCCGGACGCTGTTGTTCATCAGGTTTTCCAGCAGCCGTGCCAGCAGCGCCTCATCCACCGAAAGCACTGTCTGCTCTGCTGGTTCTTCCTGTTCCAGTGTGATCTCGCAGCGCTCTGCCAGCGGGCTTTCGCAAAACTGCGCCACCAGCTGCCGGAACAGCGGCCCTGCACGCAGATCTTTCCGGCGCAGGGGTTGGGCACCGTATTCCAGCTTACTGGTCAGGTTCAGGTCATCAATGAGGGTGCGCAGCTTTTCGCACTGGATGCGGATACCGGCCGCTTTCTGCCGGGAGCTGTCCGGCAAAAGTGCATCCTGTTCCAGCTGCTCCGCCCAGCCTAAGATCAGCGCCAGCGGGGTGCGCACGTCATGGCTGACCCCTGCGATCCACTGGGTGCGGGCGTTGTCCCGCCGGGAAAGCATCTCATTTTTGGCTTGCAGCTGCGCCCCGGTCTGGTTCAGCTTTTCTGCCAGTTCCCCGGCAAAACCATCCGTAGGCAGTTGAACGGTCTGCCCCTGCGCCAGTGCTTCCAGACCGTTTGCCACGGTCTCCAGCCGCTTTGCCCCCCGCCAGCTCAACCAGAAGCAGAGAACCAGACCCAGCAGCAGCATTCCCAGCGCTGCTGCCGGGAGCACCCGCACCATGCTCAGGGCAAAGTCCGGTGAGCTGTAAATGCTGTACTTCCACAGGCTCCCCTTTGGCAGCCCGATGACGAACAGTCCGTAGGGTTCTGTCCAGCAGAACACCGGGTAATCCGCCAGATACCAGCGGGCAAATTTGGCGATATCGCCGGGAGTGTAGGCATGGTTCAGCTCCTGCGGCAGGCCGTAGCTCCAGCGGATGTTTCCCACATTGTCCAGTACCATCGCCCACTCGTAGCCATTCATCCACTCCTGCGGGGTGCGTTCTGCCCCAAAGGCAAGCCCTTCGGCGGTCTCCACCATGGAATCCGCGATCTCGCTGGAGGAGTACTCCCGCTGCGGCAAGCGGCAACTCTCCAGCCAACCCAGCCAGCCCAGCACTGCAACACCGGAAAACAACAGCAGCAGAACGATGCCCACCGCCGCCAGCACATACCGCCGGATCAGGCGCACAAAGGTTTTCATGCTTCTTCCCCCTTTGTCAGCTTATAGCCGATGCCCCGCACCGTCCGCAAAAACTGCGGCGCACCGGGTTCAGCTTCCAGCTTCTCCCGCAGATGCCGGATATGTACCCCCAGACTGTTCTCGTAGCCATAGTAATCTGCGCCCCAGACCGCCGCACAAAGGGCATCATAGGTAACGATGTGTCCCCGGTTCTCTGCCAATTTCCGCAGCAGCGCCAGCTCGGTAGCGGTCAGCGCCAGTGTTTTGCCCTCTGGCAGGGTAACAATAGCATCATTCAGGTCTACGCACCGCTCCCCCAGCTGCAAAGGTGCCGGTTTTGTACGGGACAGCTCTGCCCGGTACGCCCGCTGCAAAATATGCTGCACCCGCAGCAGCAGTTCCTGCATCAGAAAAGGCTTGGTCAGGTAGTCATCTGCGCCAAGCCCCAGCCCGAACAGACGGTCGGCATCCGCGTCCCGTGCAGAGAGGAACAATGCCGGGACATCCGCTTTTGCCCGCAGCGCCCGGAACAGCGAAAATCCATCCCCATCCGGCAAGTTGATATCCAGGATCATCAGCTCCGGCTGTTCCGCCGCAAAGCAGGCGCGGGCAGCGGCGCAGCTTTGGGCAGTTCTGATATGGCCATATCCTGCGCCCCGCAGCTGCTCACATAGCAGTGCCAGCAGCTCGGCGTTGTCATCCACGATGAGAAGCTTTGCATCATAAATGGTATCCATAAGGGCAGTTCTCCTTTCCCGCCTTTACTATACCACACTTTTTGCGCCGCAGCGGAAAACACCTGCAAATTTAAGGGGAAATTAAGCTGCGCTTCCGGTCAGTTTAAGGCAGCGGGTGTATTCTGGCATCGTTCCGAAAACCATGAATGCGAAAGGAGACCATTTATGAAACCTGTGATCGAGACCCATGCCCTTTGCAAAAGCTACCATAGCCGTCCGGTGGTGGATCATTTGAACCTGACTGTCCCGGAGGGCTGTGTTTACGGCTTTTTAGGCCCCAACGGTGCGGGCAAATCCACCACTATGAAGATGCTGCTGGGGCTTGTACACCCCACTGGTGGCAGTGTGGAACTGCTGGGGCACACCCTGAACGAAGCAAACCGCATTGCCCTGCTGCGGCAGACCGGCAGCCTGATCGAATCTCCCTCCGGTTACCTGCACCTGACCGCCCGGGAAAACCTTTCCATCGTGGCCGACTTGAAAGACGTGGACCGGAAGGACATCAGCCGGGTGCTGGAGATCGTGCACCTGACCAAAGACGCTGACCGGAAGGTGGGGCAATATTCCCTTGGCATGAAGCAGCGGCTGGGCATTGCCATGGCGCTGCTGGGCAGCCCCAAACTGCTGATCTTGGACGAACCTACGAATGGTCTGGACCCGGCAGGTATTCAGGAGATGCGCAGTCTGATTGCTTCCATGCCCCAGACCACCGGAGCCACCGTGCTGATCTCCAGCCACCTGCTGGGCGAGATCGAGCAGATGGTGGATCAGGTGGGCATCCTGAACCACGGCAAACTGCTGTTCGAGGGCTCCTTGCAGCAACTGCAAAAACACAGCCGGGGCGGCATTCTGCTGCGGGTGCTGGACGCACCCAAAGCCGCAGCCGTCCTGCAGCAGCAGGGAGTAAAGACCGCTGCACCGGCAGACCAGCCGGACACCCTGCAGCTGCCCCCGCTGCCGGACGAAGCGCTGGCGGCACTGGTCTGCACCCTTGCCGAAAGCGGCGTGGGTGTGGTGGGTCTGACTGCGCAGACAAAGAGCCTTGAGGACATCTTCCTCAGCCTGACCCAGACCAGCGGGGAGGTGGCGTAAGATGGCAGCTTTCCGTGCAGAACTGCAAAAAGCCCACCGTCGGCACGACCTTGCTCTCTGCCTGTTCATCCCCGGCATTGTTGTGCTATGGGTGGGCGGCCTTGCCCCAGCTGACCCGGAGGAGCTCGCCAACGGTTACAGCGCCCTGCTTTACAGCCTGCCCGTCATTGAAGCCATTCTGATGCCGGTGATGATGGCAGTGCTGGCCTCCCGGCTGTGGGATATGGAGATCAAAGGCAACACCGCCAAGCTGCTCTACACCCTGCAGAGCCGCCGCAGCCTGTTTGCAGGCAAAGCGGTCTTTGGGGTGCTGGAAGTTCTTCTGGTCACGGTGCTGGAGCTGGCCTGCGTTCCGGTGCTGGGGCGCGTTCATGGTTATACCGAAGCCTTTCCCACTGGGCAGCTGGTCTACCTATTCATCTGCACGCTGGCGGTGGACACAATGCTCTTCTTTGGAGAATTTCTGCTGATGCTGTGGGTGGGCAATCCCCTGCCGGCGCTCTGCGTGGGCA
>OIXR01001486.1_pt1 | contig 15765 bp, 10 predicted proteins | sample 1587831 | NCBI WGS metagenome assembly OIXR01 (sample SAMN03283263) | human gut metagenome | biome: human-associated habitat; material: feces | host: Homo sapiens | place: USA | collected 2013
TGACCGGCCCCGCGACGACGAACATCTTTGACGCCATGCCGGTGATGAAGCCCTCGCTTTTAAAGTCGATGGCGGGGGAGACAACGGAGTTGGCAAAGCCCGTGATCGGCACGAGCGTGCCGGCCCCGGCAAAGCGCGCGATGGAATTGTAAAGGTTTAAGCCTGTTAAAAGTGCGGAGAGGAAGATGAGGCAGATCGAGGTCGCCGTGCCTGCGTCCGCCTTTGCAAGGCCGAGCGAGAGAAAGCCGTTCTGGATGAGCTGGCCGAGCGCGCAGATCGCGCCGCCGATGAAAAAGGCAAAGGCGGTATCCTTGAAAATGGGCGATTTGGGCGCAAGGCGCTTGACATACTCCTGATATTCCTGAGGCGTCATATCCATGAAGAATCACTCCTTTTGTCGTAGTGTTTGCGGAAAATGGATGAAATATCCGAGCTCAGCCATCTTGCACGCGGCGCGGTTTGTGCTACAATGGGCGAGGAGATTTTTAGTAAAGGAGTTGACGCGATGCGACCGCTGGGACTGTATCTCCACATTCCGTTCTGCAAGGCGAAGTGCATTTACTGCGACTTCTACTCGCTTCCTCATTCGGAGGAGAAGATGGACGCCTACACCGCGGCTTTACAGCGCGATCTGATCCGCTGGGCGGATCAGGCGAAAGGCCATACCGTTGACACGATCTACTTTGGCGGCGGCACGCCGAGCTATCTCGGCGCAGACCGGCTCTGCCGCATTTTAGAGACGGTCTTTGCCCATTACCGCGTGGACAAAAACGCTGAGATCACGACCGAGGCGAATCCCGATAGCGCGCGGGAGGTATCAGCACTGCGGCAGCTCAGAGAAGCGGGCTTCAACCGCATTTCGCTCGGGATGCAGTCGGCGAGCGACGACGAGCTGCGCCTGATCGGGCGCGTCCACACGCATAAAGAGACGGTTGAGGCCGTACATGCCGCCCGCGCGGCGGGCTTCGACAATGTGAGCCTCGATCTCATCTACGGCCTACCCGAGCAGACAATGGCGCACTGGCGGGAAAACCTGCAAGCGGCCATCGCTCTTGAGCCTGAGCACCTTTCCTGCTACGGGCTCAAGATCGAGGAGGGCACGCCGCTCGACCGCAAAAAAGACGCCCTGCGCATCCCCGACGACGATGAACAGGCGGAGGAGTACCTTGCAACGGTCGAGCTGCTCGAAAAGGCGGGCTACGCGCAGTATGAAATTTCGAACTTCGCGCGTCCCGGGCGCAAGTCGCGCCACAACCTCAAATACTGGACGATGCAGGAGTATCTGGGCTTCGGTCCTGGCGCGCATTCGGACTTCGGCGGGCGGCGCTTCGCCTACGCGCGCGACTTGAATGCTTACATCAAGGGTGAGGAGCACCTTTCCGAAAGCGCATGCCCCGCGGAACGCGAGCGCGAAGAAGAACGCGTCATGCTTGCCCTGCGCACCGCGCGGGGGCTCGACCTCTCGGCGCTCAGGGAGGACACGCGGGACGCCGAGGCAGTGCTCGAAGAGTGCGCGCGCCACGGACTTTCTAAAAAGGAAAACGGCCGCTGGCGGCTGACGCCGCAGGGCTTTTTGGTGTCGAACGCCGTCATCGTGCGGGTGCTCGAGGCGCTTTCGCTCTAAATTTTGCAAAAAAAGTGGAAACTTTTTCCGCGTTTTCGCGTCTTTACTTATGGCAGGGTATCTGCTATACTATGTTATGTTTACCAATTCAAGGCATTTTCAGCAAGGAGGCAAATCGTGAAATCCATTATCCGTAAGTTTTTGTCGCTGTCGCTGGCAGTCGTGCTGGCGGCGGCTCCGCTCAACGCCTTCGCGTCTGACGCGCTCGGCGACGATCTGGCGAGCTCAAGCGTCGAGGTCAACGAGCGCACCGAACTCAACGCCGGCACGTTCTGGAGCAATACGTATTCTGATCTCCGTCAGGAGAATTATGTGGTCTACTCGCCCAACGCACGCGTCAAGCCCATCGTGAGCGGCGGCGACTACACGACCCAGCTTACAACGGTCTCGACCGCCGCGAAAAAGCTCGAAGCGCGCGGCTACCGCGTGGTCGCGGGCATCAACGGCGACTATTACGACACGGCGACGGGCATCCCGCTTGGCAGCATGATGACCGAGGGCGTGCTGCGCAACGCCTCGAGCGAGTATTACGCCATCGGCTTCCGCGACGACGGCAGCACGGTGATGGGCAAGCCCTCGCTCCGCATCACGGCGCAGTCGGATTATGGCCGCAGCCTGACGGTCACGGCTTTCAACTACGTGCGCCAGAGCTCGTTCGGCATCTATCTCTATGACTCTACCTTCAATGCCCGCGCCACGACCGGCACGAGCGAGGAGGGCGTGGATGTTGTCTGCTCGGCGGTCGGCGGCTCGCTCGGCCTGAACGGCAGCCTGACGCTCGTGGTCGAGCAGGTCATCGAGGGCGGCAAGGACACGCCTGTCGGCGCGGGACAGTATGTGCTTTCGTCGAATTTGAAGGCGGCGAGCTATGTGGAGCAGCTGCGCGCGCTCCAGCCCGGCGAGCGCCTGACGCTTTCCGTCAGCGCGAGCGGCAGCGAGTGGAGCGGCGTGACGAACATGATCGGCGCGCTCTATCAGCTGGTCGATAACGGTCAGGTCTGTTCGGGCCTTGTCAATGGCGCGGCCCCGCGCACGGCGGTGGGCCTCAAGCGCGACGGCTCGCTCGTGCTCTACACGATCGATGGCCGCCAGAGCGGCTATTCCATCGGCGCGACGCTGACGCAGGTCGCCCAGCGCATGGTCGAGCTCGGCTGCGTGACGGCGCTGAGCCTGGACGGCGGCGGCTCGACCGCGATGGTCGCGACGAGCCCCGACAGCACGGTATCGACGCTTGTCGACAAGCCCTCGGGCGGCAGCGAGCGCGCGGTGACGAACCACATCTTCCTTGTGGCGGACAGCCGTCCGACGAACTCCGTGGGCCATGTGTATCTTGAGAGCGAGAGCACCCGCGTGCTCCCGAACGCGCAGGTGAAGCTCACCGCGACGGCGCTCGACACGAACTATATCCCCATGGCAAATTCCAATGTCTCCCTGCGCGCGGATAAGGGCACCATTGACGGCAATGTCCTGACCGCGCCCGCCTCCGGCACCGTGACGGTGACGGCGAACGCGGGCGGCGCGAGCGCGCAGACGAAGATCGATGTCATCACGCAGCCCGACAGCATCAGCGTCAAGCAGAACGGCAAGGCCGTGAGTGCTATCACGCTCAGCGCGGGCGAGACGGCGACGCTGACCGCCTCGGCGATGTACCGCCATTTGCCGGTGCTCGGCGACAACAAGGGCTTTACCTGGACCGTGCAGGGCAATGTCGGCACGATCGAAAACGGCGTGTTCACGGCGTCCGGCAGCATCGGCAGCGGCAGCGTGACGGCGAGCCTCGGCCGCATTTCCGTGACGGTCCCTGTGACGGTGACGGCGCGCGCCCTGCGCACGCTCGACGGCTTTGAGACCTCGTTCGCGACCGCGACCGGCACGCGTGCGATGCTCTCCTACAACAGTGAGATGACCCGCGTGCACAACGGCTACGCCTCCGCACGGCTTGACTATGCGATCGGCAGCGAGGGCAACGCCTACATCGGCCTCAACTATGCCATTCCTTCAAATTACGACCAGCTCAACTTCTGGGTCTACGGCGACAATAGCGGAGCGCAGCTCGCGCTGGTGACGGATACTGGCAGCGTGAACCTGGGAGCTCTCAACTTCTCCGGCTGGAAGCTCCTGACGGCGAACCTCGGCGCGGCGACCGCGATCACGGGCATGATCGTCTCTTCGGACACGGAGCTTATCAGCGCCGTGTATCTTGACCAGCTCGTGCTCTCCTACGGCGGCCTGACCGATACGACCGCGCCGAAGCTCTCGCTCCAGTACAATGCGGCGAGCAACACTGTGACCGGCACGGTGAAAGATGACATCGACGGCGCGGCCATCCCGACCATTCGCGTGACCTACGACGGTAAGAGCTACACGTCCTACACCTATAACCAGTCCAGCGGCGCGCTGAGCATTACGCTTCCCGCGGCGGACGGCGCACAGCATCGCGTGAGCGTGGTCGCGGGCGACGCGAGCGGCAACCTGAGCCGCGCGGGCGTGAACGCCGGTACGTCGAGCACGACGCCGGCCTTTGCCGATATGCGGGACCACTGGGCGAACGATGCGGTGGCGTACCTCAAGCGCAGCGGCATTTCGAACGGTTCGAACGGTAACTTCCTGCCGGATACGAAGATCAGCCGTCAGGAATTTGCCGTGCTGCTCGCGCGTTACTTAGGTTCTTCGCAGGATTATTCCTCCGTGCAGCTCCCGTTTGCCGATACGAATGAGATCGCATCCTGGGCGCTGAACGGCGCGAAGGCGATGTACTCGCTCGGCATCATCAAGGGCAGTTCCGACGGCTCGGGCAAGCTCTACTTCAACCCCACGGCCAACGTGAGCCGCCAGGAGGCGGTGACGATGCTCGGTCGCCTGACCGAAAAGGGCTACGCCCAGGGCGCGCTCAAGTTCACCGACAGCAGCGCAATCCAGTCGTGGGCGGCGGAGTACGTGAGCACGCTCAGCGAGATGGGCATCCTCACGGGCTTTAACGACGGCAGCTTCCGCCCCAACGGCGCGATGACGAGGGCACAGGTGGCGACAGTCTTATATAAATTCTAAAACGAAAGGGAACGGCTTTGCCGTTCCCTTTCATTTTAGAGGGGGATTGCAGGCCGCTGCGCGCATAATTCGCCCGCCGTCGGCGGGCGAATTCCACACTTGCGGCCTGAGAAGAGTCATTTCCAACGCGCATGTCGTTGGAAATGACGATCAAAATTATTTCGCGTCTGCGGACGCGAAAGCCTGCGATGCTTGGGTGCGGTGGGCTGTTTCGCGCTCGAAGAGCGCAAAATGCGCGCCTGGGGTGGTGCGGAGACACTGTTTTGTGCTCAGGGAGCACAAAATGCGTGCTTTTTAGAATGCTGTTTTGCGCCCGGTGGGCGCAAAAGACGCATCTTTCGCTTTGATGAGGCTTAGATAGGACATTGAACGCTGCTTTTTTGCGGAAAATGCGCAAAAAGGGGCTACCTTTTTGCGCGGCGGCGTGCTATGATAACTCTGTATTAGTATCTGTATGAAAAAGGAGGCGGAGAGAATGAAGCGCGCGGGGAAAATGCTGGTGATCGGATTATTTTCACTGCTGCTTTCGGGCTGCATGTTCACGACGCCGGAGACGTCGCTTTACCGCCTGCCGAAGCTCGCGGGCGAGTATGAGTCGCTCGAATCGCAGATCGACGCGCTGCTCACAAACGGCGCGGAGTATGCCGCGCCCACGTCGGGCAGCAATTTGCAGAGCGTGCAGATGATCGACCTCGATGGTGACGGCAGCGAAGAGGCGGTGGCCTTCTTCCGCCGCGCGAGCGACAAAAAGCCGATGAAGATCTACATCTTCAAAGCCGACGGCGACAGCTACGAGCGCTACGCCGTGATCGAGGGCGCATCGAGCCAGATCTACAGCGTGAACTACGCGGATCTGGACGGCGACGGGCTCAAGGAGATCCTGGTCGGCTACAAGAGCAGCTCGGATGTGCAGGGGCTTGCCATCTATCCGCTCTCTCCCGGCACGTCGGAGTCGCTTTTGACGACGGGCTATTCCCGTTACGCGAACCTCGACATGAACGGCGACGGGAAGCAGGAACTTTTAATTATTTGCAGCGACGAAGAGAGTACGGCGCGCGTCGATTACTACGACTGGGATGACGGCGCGCTGCACGCGAAGTCCTCGCTGCGCCTGTCCGCCTCGGTGGCGGAGCTGAGCCGCCTGACGGCCGGCACGCTGACGGGCGGGGAGAACGCGCTGTTCGTGACGGGCGTGACGGGCGACAACCTGACCGTGACGGACGTGCTGGCGCTCAAGGGCGGGCGGCTGCAGAACATCGCCCTCGGCGCGGATGCAAATCAGGTACCCGCGGAGGAAATTTTCCTCGGCCTTTTCCCGCGCGATGAAAACAGCGACGGCGTGACCGAAGCACCGAAGACGCGTCCCTTGCAGCGCTTTGACCGCGAGAGCGAGCTGCAGTATTACGTTGTCTGGGAGCAGTACAGCATCGACGGCACGGTGACGGACGTGCAGAGCTGCTTCCACAATGTGGCGGACGGCTGGAGCCTTGTGCTGCCGGACGAGTGGGACAAGGACCATCTGACCGTCGAGCGCAGCGCGGGCAGCGGCGAGACCGCCGTGTCCTTCTACCGCGCGGGCGAGGGCGGACTGAGAGAGAAACTGCTCACCGTCTACACCCTGACGGGCGAGGCGCGCGAGGGACTTGCCAACATCGGCAGCCGCTTTGTGCTCACGCAGCAGGTGGAGGCGGTATACGCCGCACGGATCGGCGATGTATGGAATATCACGCTTGATGAGCAATCGCTGCGCGAGCGCTTCTCGCTCATCACGGCGGAATGGACGATGGGAGACAACTGAGAGGAGAAACGATATGAAAAAAGTGCTGGTGCTGGAGGATGAAGCCAGTATCCGTAGTTTTATTGTCATCAATTTGCAGCGTGCGGGCTACGAGGTCGTGGAGGCTGAGTGCGGCGAGGAGGCGCTTCAAAAATTGCAGGAAAATCCCGACACGAAGCTGTGCCTGCTCGACATCATGCTGCCGGACATCGACGGGTTCGAAGTCTGCCGCCGCATCCGCATGTCGAACGCGCAGGTCGGCATCATCATGCTGACGGCGCGCACGCAGGAGATGGACAAGGTGACGGGTCTGATGACCGGCGCGGACGACTATGTGACAAAGCCGTTTTCGCCCGCCGAGCTCACCGCGCGCGTGGACGCGCTGCTGCGCCGCATGGGCGAAAACACGCCGGCCACGCATACCGGAGAGTTGTATCAGCCGCCGTTTCTGCTGAACCTGACGAACCGGACGCTTGAAAAAAACGGCGAGCGCGTCAAGCTGACGCAGATCGAGTACGCGATCGTCAAGCTCTTTATGGAAAACAGCGGCAAGGCGCTCGCGCGCGAGGAAATTCTCGACGCCGTGTGGGGCAAGGGCTACTTTGGCGAGCTCAAGATCGTGGACGTGAATGTCCGCCGCCTGCGCCTCAAGATCGAAGATGACGCGCAGGAGCCGAAGTACATCTCCACCGTGTGGGGCTTTGGTTATAAATGGACGGTGTGAGCGCACCGAACGAAGGAGGGGCAGCGATGCCGGACAATCGAAAAGGCTTTGCTTCGGCGCTGCACATCCGTGGCCTTCGTCAGCGGTGGATGTTTTCGGCGGTGCTGCCGATCTTGCTGCTGCTGGTGCTGGCGGTGGCGCTTTTCAGCGTGGGCGTGCAGGAATACTATTACAATGCGATGCGCTCGGGCCTTGAGAGCCGCGCGCGTATCGCGGCGGAGACCTTCACGGGCTACGGCGTGAAGAGCTACAGCGAATATTACCGCCTCGCGTCGTACTCCGCCGAAACGTTTGAAGAAAAGGACACGATCGAGCTCCAGTTCATCAACACGAACGGACGCGTGCAGGTCTCGTCCTACGGGCTGACGGCGGGCACGCTGCCCGGCACGAGCGACGTTGACAGCGCGATCGGCGGTAAAATGGCGTCGTTTCAGGGCCGCGATCCGCAGACGGGAGAGAATATCCTCGCGGTGTCGTATCCGCTGTTTTTTAACTCCCGCGTCGTCGGCGTGCTGCGGTACGTGACATCGCTGCGCGAGGCGCAGCATCGCGTATTGGTCGAGTCGCTGCTCGCTTCGGCGGCGGCACTCGTGTGCATGGCGCTGATTGCGGCGTCGAATGCTATTTTTATCAACAACGTCGTCCAGCCCGTCGCAGTCGTGAGCGACGCGGCACGCCGCATTTCGGGCGGCAGCTACGGCATCATGATCGAGAACCACTACCGCGACGAGCTCGGCGAGCTCGTCGACAACATCAACGACATGTCACTCAAGATCAGCCAGGCCGAGAAGATCCAGCAGGAATTCATCTCGTCGGTCTCGCACGAGCTGCGGACGCCGCTGACCGCCATCAGCGGCTGGGCGGAGACGCTCTCTGCCGACCCCGGCGCGAACATCGACCAGACGAAGCGCGGCCTCGGCATCATTTTGAAAGAGTCCCGCCGCCTGACGACGATGGTCGAGGAGCTGCTCGAATTCACGAAGATGCAGGACGGGCGCTTCACGCTGCGCGTGGAGAGCGTCGATCTTGCCAGCGAGCTCGAGGACGCAATCTACACCTATTTCGAGCTCTTCCGGCAGGAGGGCATCGAGGTCAGCTACAAGGGCCCTGACGAGGATGTGCCGCCGATCGTGGCAGACAGCGAGCGCATGAAGCAGGTCTTCTGCAATGTGCTCGACAACGCGGCCAAGCACGGCGGCGCGGGAAAGCGCATCGACGTGAGCGCCGCGTGCGAGGATGGAAAATTTGTCATCCGCGTGCGCGACTACGGTCCCGGCATCCCGGAGGAGGAGCTGCCGTTCGTCAAGCAGAAATTCTACAAGGGCTCGTCGAAGGCACGCGGCAGCGGCATCGGCCTTGCTGTGTGTGACGAGATCGTGCGCCTGCACGGCGGCACGTTCGACATCGCCAACGCCGAGGGCGGCGGCGCGGTCGTGACGATCTCGCTGCCCATGTCGTGAAAAATAGAACGGGTGTTGCATTCTTGCAAAACCCGTGGTATGATATCGCATAGAAAAAGGAGAACCATTCATGGCAGAAGAAGCAAAAAACAAGGCTTCCGCGTCCAAGTTCCGCACGAGCATCGGCGGACAGGCGTTGATCGAGGGAGTTTTGATGCGCGGTCCGGGCAAGCAGGCTATTGTCGTCCGCTCGCCGGACGGGCTGGTCGAAAAGGTCGAGGAGCTGACGCTCGTGCGCGACAAGTACCCCGTTTTGGGATTACCCATCATCCGCGGCGCGGTGACGTTCGTCGATTCGATGGTCAAGGGCGTCAAGGCGCTGATGTTTTCGGCGGACTATTTCCCCGACGAGGACGTCGCCGAGCCGAGCAAATTCGACCAGTGGCTTGAAAAAAAGCTCGGCAACGAAAAAATGCAGAAATTCATCACGGCGCTGGCGGTCTTTCTGTCGCTGGGGCTGACGATCCTGCTCTTTTTCCTGCTGCCGACGTTTCTGGCCGGCTTTATCGACCCGTATATCAAGAGCGCGGCGGTGCACAATCTGGTCGAATCCGTCATCAAGCTCGTGATCTTCTTCGCTTACATGATCCTGTGCTCCAAGCAGAAGGACATCTACCGCGTGTTCCAGTACCACGGCGCGGAGCATAAGACGATCTTCTGCTACGAGGCGGGGCTGCCGCTGACGGTCGAAAACTGCCGCATCCAGCCGCGCCACCATCCGCGCTGCGGCACGAGCTTTCTCTTTGTGGTCGTGGTTGTGTCGATTTTAGTCTCGAGCCTTGTCTTCAGCTTTGTCAACTGGCGCAACATGTGGGTGCGCATGGCGCTGCACCTGCTGCTGCTCATTCCAATCGTGGGCGTGACGTATGAGTTCAACCGCTACGTCGGCGGGCACGACAACAAGGTGACGCGCTTTCTGGCGCGTCCGGGCCTGTGGCTGCAAAACTTTACGACCAACGAGCCGGACGACAGCATGCTCGAGGTCGCCATCCGCGCGCTCGAGCTGGTCATTCCCGAAGAAAAAGGCAAGGATGCGTGGTAAGCATGGCAACGACGTATAATAATCTCTATCTGGATCTGCGCACGGAGCTGAGGCGCGCGGGCGACGAGGAGGCGACGCAGTCGGCGCGCGAGCTCGTCTGCGCCGCGGCGGCAAAAACGCGCGAGGAGCTGGTGCGCGACGGCTCACTCTACGCCTCGCCCGAGGTGGAGAAGAGTGCGCGCGAGCTCGTCAAGCGCCACTTGGCGGGCGAGCCGGTGGCGTATCTCATCGGCGAGTGGGAGTTCTATGGTCTGCCGCTCGACATTTCGCCCGCGGTGCTCATCCCGCGCCCGGATACCGAGGTACTGGCGACAAAGCTCATCGACGCGGCGCGCGGCGCGGGGGCCTGCCGCATTCTGGATCTCTGCGCGGGCAGCGGATGCATCGGCCTTGCCGCGGCGGCAAACCTGCCGAACGCGCGCGTGCTGCTCGGCGAATATGACGAAGAGGCGCTCAAGATCTGCCGGCAGAACATCCGCCGCAACCGCTTGACGGCGCGGGTGGCAAGCCTGAAGATCGACGCGCGGGAAAAGCCCGCGCGCACGCTGGGCGAGTTCCAGTTTCTGGTCAGCAACCCGCCGTACATCCCGAGCGCGGACATCGACACGCTCGACGCTTCCGTGCGCGAGCACGAGCCGCGCCTTGCGCTTGACGGCGGCGCGGACGGGCTCGACTTCTACCGTGTGATCTGCGAAAAGTGGCGCGATGCCCTGTGCGAAAACGGCATGCTCTTTTTCGAGGTCGGCATCGGGCAGGCGGATCAGGTGCTGCGCATCATGCGCTCGCACGGCTTTGGCGACATTCAGATCGTCAAGGACCTCAACAACATCCCCCGCGTGGTGTACGGCACGCGCGTGGAGACCATTTGAAGCAAATTTAGTTTACATAAAGAATCGGGAGGAACGCGAACATGGCAGAAAAGTCTCAGACGAAGGCAGCTGCGGCGATGGCCGACGACAAGAAGCGGGCGATCGAGACCGCGATGCAGCAGATCGAGCGCACCTACGGCAAGGGCTCGATCATGCGCTTTGGCGACAACACCGTGAGCAATGTGGAGGCCATCTCCACGGGCTCGCTGGCGCTCGACCTGGCGCTCGGTATCGGGGGCCTGCCCAAGGGCCGTATCATCGAAATTTACGGGCCTGAATCCTCCGGTAAGACGACGCTGGCGCTGCATGTGCTCGCCCAGGCGCAGAAGGCGGGCGGCGAGGTCGCGTTCATCGACGCCGAGCACGCGCTCGACATCACCTATGCCCGCGCGCTTGGCGTCAAGGTCGAGGATATGCTCGTCTCCCAGCCGGACACCGGCGAGCAGGCGCTTGAGATCACCGAGGCGCTCGTGCGCTCCGGCGCGATCGACGTCATCGTGGTCGACTCTGTCGCGGCGCTCGTACCGCGCGCGGAGATTGAGGGCGAGATGGGCGACAGCTTTGTCGGTCTGCACGCGCGCCTCATGTCGCAAGCGCTGCGCAAGCTGACCGGCGCGGTCGGCAAAACGAACACCATCGTCATTTTCATCAACCAGCTGCGCGAAAAGGTCGGCGTCATGTACGGCAACCCCGAGGTCACCACCGGCGGCCGCGCCCTGAAGTTCTATGCCTCCGTCCGCATCGACGTGCGCCGTATCGAGACGCTGAAGTCCGGCGGCGAGGTCATCGGCAACCGCACCCGCGCCAAGGTCGTGAAGAACAAGATGGCGCCCCCGTTCCGCGAGGCGGAGTTCGACATCATGTACGGCGAGGGCATCTCGCTCATCGGCGAACTGATCGACCTCGGCGTCAAGCTCGGATTGGTGCAGAAGAGCGGCTCGTGGTACTCGATGGGCGAAACGCGCATCGGTCAGGGACGCGACGCGGCCAAGCAGTATCTGAAAAACAATCCCGAGATTGCCGATAACCTCGAAGCGGAGATCCGCCGCAACTTCGACAAGCTGATGACGGGCCAGTCCCGCGTGGCGGCGAAGGCTGCGGGCCGCGCCGTGGACGTCAGCGCCGACGATTTCAAGGATGAAGATTGAGAAGATCGAACGATCGAAGCATAAGCAGGAGCGCGTTCTCGTGTATCTGGAGGGGGGAGACCTCCTCCGGATCACCGAGAGCGAGCTTCTGCGTTTCGGTTTATGTATAGGACTGGACATTGACGATAGGACTGTGGTAGAATTGCAGCAGTCCGGCGCGCGGAGCGAAACGCGCGTGCGCGCGGCGAACATGATCTCGTCCCGCCCGCTGTCAAGGAAAGAGCTTTCGAAAAAACTCAGGGAAAAGGGCTCGGTCGAGGCCGACGCCGAATCGGCGTGCGACTGGCTCGAGGAGATCGGCGCACTCAACGACGCGGAGTATGCCGCGATGCTTGTGCGCCATTACGGCGGCATGGGCTATGGCGAGGCGAAAATTCGCGATGAGCTCTACCGCCGCGGCGTGCCGCGCGAACTGTGGGAGGACGCGCTGTCAAAGTCGCCCGACGCGCAGGAGGCCATCGCGCGCGTGATCGCGCAGAAGACAAAGGGCCGCGTGCTCGATGAAAAGGGGCGCAAGCGCCTGTCCGACATGCTGCTGCGGCGGGGCTTTGCGTGGCGCGATGTGCGCGCGGCAATCGCCCAAATCAGCGAAAATGCGACGGAATTCGATTACGAAGAGTAGTCGTTTGGCTGTTTTTTACAATTAGTTTACGATCAGGAGGGGTTCTATGCCCTATAACGTTTCTTTCATTTCCCTGGGCTGCGCCAAAAATCAGGTCAACTGCGAGCAGATGATGGCCACGGTGCAGCATGCGGGACACAACGTCGTCCTCTCGCCCGAGGGGGCGGACGTGGCCGTGGTCAACACCTGCGGCTTTCTGGCCTCTGCCTGCGAGGAGGCCATCGATAATATCTTAGAGATGGCGGAGCTCAAAAAAGAGGGCAAGCTCAAAAAGATCATCGTCACCGGCTGCATGGCGCAGCGCTACAAGGACGATGTGCTCCATGAGCTGCCTGAGGTCGACGCGGTGCTCGGCACCGGCAGCTACGGCGAGATCGCCCGCGCGGTCGATGAGGTCATGGCGCCCGGCGGGCTGCGCCCCTGCTACATGGGCGACATTCAGAACTGCGTGCAGGGCGGCGCGCGCATTTTGTCCACGCCGTCGTGGTATGCGTATCTGCGTATTGCCGAGGGCTGCGACAACTGCTGTGCCTACTGCGTCATTCCGCGCCTGCGCGGCCGTTACCGCAGCCGCCCGATGAACGAACTTCTGGACGAGGCGAGCGAGCTTGCGTCCGCGGGCGTGAAGGAACTCATCGTCATCGCGCAGGACATCACGCGCTACGGCACGGACTTGAACGGCGAGCACCAACTTGCCGCACTCCTGCGTGAGCTGTGCAAGCTCGATTTCCACTGGATCCGCTTACACTACCTCTATCCCGATGACATCACCGATGAGCTCATCGACACGATCGCGCAGGAAGAGAAGATCGTGCCGTATCTCGATATCCCCATCCAGCACTGCAACGACGACATCTTGAAGGCGATGAACCGCCGCGACACGAAAGAGAGCATCCGCAAGGTTTTCCACGACCTGCGCGCGCGCATCCCGGGCCTTGTGCTGCGGACGTCGATCATCGCCGGTCTTCCCGGCGAGGGGGAGAAGGAGTTCGAAGAGCTCTGCGACTTCCTGCGCGAGGAGAAGATCGAGCGCGCGGGCGTGTTCCCGTTCTCGCCCGAGGAGGGGACGAAGGCCGCGACGATGGAGCACGTTCCGATGGAGGAGGCCCAGCGCCGCACGGAGCTTTTAGTCGATGTGCAGAGCGATATCATCGACGAATACAATGAATCCGTCCTCGGCGATGTGCGCGAAGTGCTGTGCGAGGGCTGGAGTGAGGAAGCGCAGTCCTTTGTCGGCCGCAGCTACGCCGAATCCGTGGATATCGACGGAAAGATCTACTTTTCCGCAGAACGTGATATCATGGCAGGCGAGTTCGTCAACGTCCGCCTGACCGGCACGATGGACGGCGAGCTGACCGGCGAAGCGGTCGAATAAGTAAATGCCCTGCAGGGCAGGAGGAAAGAGAGATATGACAACTGCAAACAAGCTGACGATCATGCGCATTGCGCTGATCCCCGTATTCTTAGTGGTGCTGTACCTGGACTTCGCGGGTGCGAGATGGTGGGCGCTCGGTATTTTCATTGTCGCGTGCCTGACGGACTTTGCCGACGGCTACATCGCCCGCCACTATAATCAGATCACAAATTTCGGCAAGTTCATGGACCCGCTGGCGGACAAAATGCTCGTCATGGCGGCAATGTGCTACTTTGTCGAATGTGGGCAGATGCCCGGCTGGTGTCTCGCCATCGTGCTGCTGCGCGAATTTGCCGTTTCCGGTATGCGCCTTGTCGCCGTGGAGCAGGGGCGTGTCATCGCGGCCGCGTGGTCGGGCAAGGTGAAGACCGCCTCGACCATGGTGTGCCTGTGCCTGATGCTGGTGTTCCAGAGCAACCTTTTGAATGTCGTGTGCATCGCGGTCATCGTGGCGACGACCGTGTACTCCGGCATTGAGTATTTCGCAAAGAACCTCGACGTCTTCAAAGAGGCGGACTAAATCCGTTATTTCATCTTCTCAAAGGAGATCTATCATGTATTTATACAATTCCGCGACCCATAAAAAGGAAGAATTCAAGACCCATACGCCGAACCATGTGGAGATGTACACCTGCGGCCCGACCGTGTACCACTTTGCCCACATCGGCAACCTGCGCTCCTACATCATGGAGGACGTGCTGGAAAAGTACCTGCGCTTTTCGGGCTACAGCGTGAACCGCGTCATGAACATCACCGACGTCGGCCACCTGACGAGCGATGCCGATGAGGGCGAGGACAAGATGGTCAAGGGCGCCAAGCGCGAGCACAAGACCGTCATGGAGATCGCCAAGTTCTATACCGACGCGTTCTTCGCCGACTGCAAGAAGCTCAACATCAAGCGCCCCGACGTCGTCCAGCCCGCAACGGGCCTGATCGACGATTATATCAAGATCATCACGAAGCTGCTCGACACCGGCTATGCCTATATCGCCGGCGGCAATGTGTACTTCGACACGAGCAAGCTCTCTCGCTACTATATCTTCAACGACCACAACGAGGAAGACCTCGCCGTCGGCGTGCGCGAAGGCGTGGAGGAGGATGAGAACAAGAAGAACAAGAACGACTTCGTCCTCTGGTTCACGAAGTCCAAGTTCGAGGATCAGGCGCTCAAGTGGGATTCCCCCTGGGGCGTCGGATATCCGGGCTGGCACATCGAGTGCTCCGGCATTTCGATGAAGTACAATGGCGAATACCTCGACCTGCACTGCGGCGGCGTGGACAACGCCTTCCCGCACCACACGAACGAGATCGCGCAGAGCGAGAGCTACCTCGGTCATCCCTGGTGCCTCCAGTGGTGCCACGTGGCGCATCTCAACACCTCGCACGGCAAGATGTCTAAATCCAAGGGCGAATTTTTGACGGTCTCGCTGCTTGAGGAAAAGGGCTATGACCCGCTGGCGTACCGTTTCTTCTGCTTACAGAGCCACTACCGCAAGAGTCTTGTCTTCACGTGGGAAAACCTTGACAATGCGGTCGCCGCGTACAACAAGCTCATCGCGAAGATCGCGAACATCAAGGACGAGGGCGGCGTGGACGAGGCCGTTCGCGCCGAGTACCGCGCAAAGTTCATGAAGGAAATGGACAACGACCTCAACACCGCCATGGGCGTGACCGCGCTCTACGATGTGCTCAAGGCCAAGACCACGGGCGCGACGAAGCTCGCCATCATCGGCGACTACGACACGGTACTGAGCCTCGACCTTCTCAAAAAGGCCGAAGCCGAGCGCGAGAAGAAGGAGAAGGCCGCGTCCCAGCAGAGCGCGGGCGGCTTCACGGTCGTCTCTGAGGACGGCACGGCGGACGAGGGCATCGAGAACCTGATCCGCCAGCGCGCGGAGGCCAAGAAGGCGAAGAATTTTGCCGAGGCCGACCGCATCCGCGACGAGCTCAAGGCGCAGGGTGTCGAAGTGACCGACATGCCCGGCGGCGCAAAGTGGAAGCGCGTGTAAAAGAATTTTTTAGAAAACGCAGGCGCGG
>OIXR01001515.1_pt1 | contig 15458 bp, 10 predicted proteins | sample 1587831 | NCBI WGS metagenome assembly OIXR01 (sample SAMN03283263) | human gut metagenome | biome: human-associated habitat; material: feces | host: Homo sapiens | place: USA | collected 2013
TAGATTTTCACGACTCGGGAGAACTGAAAGAAGAAGTGTTTCAGAGTAAAGGTGGAAGTCTTTATCTCGGCAGTTCAGCCAGTAATTTGAGATTGGTATTTTATGAAAAGGGATATGAACAGAATAAAAAATATGGAACAGAATTAGATGAAAATTGGAACAGATATGAATTGAGATTTCGGCAGGAAATGGCAGTAAGTGTAGTACAGGAATTATTGAAATATAGAGATGTGGCAGGACTGGCAATGGAAATATTGAACAGCAAAATACGATTTTTAGAAAAGCCGACAGATAGCATGACAACACGAAAAAGACTTTATCCAACCTATCAAGCGTGGGCGGAACTGATGAAAGATATAGGCAAGGTGAAACTTACCATGCAACCACAGAAGAAAAGTTTACAAAAGGTGTGGGAGTGGTTGGAAAAATATGTTGCCCCGTCTTTGAAACTGTTTGCAGAGGTTGGGAAGATAGAGCAGAGAGATTATATCGGTAATCTTGTGAAAAATGGAGAAATGAATATCACACAGAAGCAGTTGTATGATGATTACATAAAAGCAAGAAAATTAGGCGAAAGGGGGTAATCGTATCGAGAAAGCATTACTAAATATAAATGAATTTTGTGAGTATATGGGGATTGGGAAAACAAAGGCAAGAGAACTGTTGAACAATCCGAAAAATAGATTTACAGTACGCATTGGTAATCGGTTGTATGCAAATAAGAAATTACTTGATGAATGGCTGGAATATCAATGCAAAAGGGCTTGAAAAGAAAATGGGGTGTGGATATAATGAAAATTGAAATATTTACTTTACCATATTTCTTTCAGTAGAAGAAAGGAAAGTTGGTATGGGTAAAGATTTAAAGGGCAAAGAACTCGGTAAGGGAATTTCACAGAGAGCAGACGGACGCTATATTGCAAGATTTACAAGCAAAACAGGGAAACGAAAAACGCTTTATGATTTTAAACTGAATGAATTAAAACGGAAGTTGCGAGAAGCGGTTTATGAAGATGAACATGGTTTGAATGGCAATGGCGAAAGTATCACTTTAAATGCGTGGTATGTAACGTGGACGGAGTTGTATAAGAAGAAAACAGTTAAAATGACTACGATATATAAAAACCACAGTTACTATAACGCAAGAGTGAAGAACTCTATCGGAAAGATGTATTTGCAGGACATTAAAACATATCATGTTCAAAAATTCATAAATGAATTGATAGATAGCGGTCTTGCACATGGAACGGTGTCGAACATCAGATTTATGCTGAGTGATATGTTTGATAAAGCAGTATTGAGTGAATATATTAGAAAAAATCCCTGTATTGCTGTGGAAATGCCCCCAAAAGTGAAAAAAGAAAGACGTGTATTAACAAGAGAGGAACAGAAGAAATTCTTTACATTTGCTTCTTCTTATATACATATCAATGTTCTAAAATTTGCTGTGACAACAGGTTGTCGGATTGGAGAAGTGCTTGGACTGAAATGGGAAGATTGTGATTTTGGAAAAAGAGAAATTACAATCAATAAGACAATTCATTACTCAAAGGCTTCCAGTCCCGTTGAGGGTTCAAAGTTTTTCTATACGACTGCAAAAACCATATCAAGTAATCGTGTCATTCCTATGACAGATGAAGTGTATGAGATTTTGCAAAATCAGAAGATAAAGCAGACAGAACAGAAGATGTGGAAACGCTCGATATGGAAACAGCATAAAGAATTTCAAAACTTGGTATTTACCTGTTCGGACGGTTCGCCAGTTTATTATTACAACGTCAATAGTGCAATCAAAGACTATGTGGCAAAAATCAACGTGATAGAGATTGAACTGGCAAAGGAAGAAAAGAGAGAGCCGAAGATATTTGAACTGTTTACCTGTCACACTCTGCGACATACATACGCTACAAGGTGTTATGAAAATGGAGTAGACCAACAGGTAGTGCAGAAACTCTTAGGTCATTCCACATTGGCAATGACAACCGATTTATACACGCACGTTTCAGAAGAAAAGAAAAAAGAAGAAGTAGCCGAACTGAAAATATTGGCTTAAAATTGGAGTAAAAATGGAGTAAATTAGAAGATAGATAGCGAAAAACAGCGTAAAATCAACATTTTCGAGTAGATATAAATATTGTTATGAAATAAACAATGTGAATAGAAAAGACAGAACTCCATGTGCTTGGTAAGCAGAGGAGGGCTGTCTTTTTTGTTGGCGAAAAACTGGATAGTATATAGTTGACATTTTTTGATGCATATGATATTTTGTTAAGTATATTAACAAAAAAGAGGTGGTAAAATGAACTACGAAAAAATTTTATGCGAATTTCAAAACTTCATAAAAGCATATCTTAGTTTAGAACACAAACAACATAGAATTCTTGACTTGAATTTATCAGAGGTACATTTATTGAAAGTAGCTGAACAGAATCCAAATTACACGCTTATTGAATATGCTGAAAAGCTGAAAGTAAGTCGAAGCGCCATTACGCAATTAGTTAATTTGTTAGAAAAAAAAGATTGTGTCAAAAAGAAAAAAGCTAACAAGAAAAGTTTTGTGCTTGAGTTAACATCTAAAGGAGAAATAGTATGTAATAAACATGATGAAGAGCATAAAAAAATAGAAAATGATTTAAGAAGAATTTTTAAAAAATATGATTGTATTTTTTTTGAACAACTGAGCGAATTAATGTCTGATATCATAAGCACTTGGGAGGAATACGATGGGATGTAAAATTATAATTGAAGATACTAATAAATTGATGGATTAGGCAGTCGTATATATAGTCAGTTAGAACAGCTTTTTCAAGCAGAAGGTGCTGACAGAATTAGAATAGATGTTGTATATGAAGATAATGTAGTTGCTTTTTGGGGAAAGCAAGGATTTATTCCGTGTGAAAAAATACAGTTAGAATGGAATGGGCATAAGTCAAATGCGATTAAAATGGTTAAAACGATTTCGTTCAGTTAAAGTTTCTGATAAAAAGATAGCTATTTAGTTTATTACTTTATATGCAGAAAGTCAAGAAATTTCGCTGATGTTATTTGCAGTTGACAGATTGACAAGAATGGTTGCTTGCTGTTTTGGTACATTTTAAATATACTGGGCGTATTAAACAAGCAGGAGGATCTATAAATGAAATTTAATGAAAAATTATTAGAAATCAGAAAGAAACAAGGTTTATCTCAAGAAGAATTAGGTATGGAATTACAAGTATCACGTCAAACGATTTCCAAATGGGAATCGGGAGTTTCCCGGGAGTTTGACAGTTGAATAATAGAAAAACACCTTGCAGGCCTTGTAATACCTGTATTTTTTTGTCAAATTTTAAGTTTTAGTATGTACTTGTTTGTAATAGTGTGTTATAATAAAAGAAAAGGAGTTTTTCTTATCATGTATATCGCAGTTACAGGTAGTAGAAATAATAAAGATGTATACATTTATCAATCATTTCGAAAAGAAAACGGGAAGTCCTCTTCTCGCATCTACAAAAAGCTCGGAAAGTACAATACTCTCTTAGAACAATTCGATGGTAATGTAGACAGGCTAATGGCATGGGCAAAAGAACAGGCTGCCAAAGAAACTGAACTTTATAAACAACACACCGGGAAAATCGCTGTGGAGTTTTCAAAAGCTGCAACCATACCAAGGAACAAACAACGTTCCTTCAATGTTGGGTATCTTTTTCTTCAGGATCTTTGTACACAGCTTCGTTTAGATAAAATCTGCAGAACAATTAAAGGACGCCATAAATTTAAGTATAATTTAAATGCAATCCTCACAGATTTAGTTTATGCACGAATACTCTCTCCATCCAGTAAACTGGCTAGCTACGAGTATTGTCAATCCTTATTAGAATCGCCAAAATACAGTCTGCAAGACGTTTATCGTTCCCTCTCTGTGATTGCCGAAGAATCCGACTTTATTCAAAGCGAACTCTATAAAAACTCCAACTTTCTTCATCCCAGAAATAACCGGATCCTTTATTACGATTGCACAAACTACTACTTTGAAATCGAAGAAGAAGGTGATTTCAGGCGTTATGGGAAAAGTAAAGAGAACAGACCGAATCCAATCGTAACAATGGGATTATTCATGGATGCAGATGGGATTCCTCTTGCCTTTGATATTTTTCCGGGAAATCAAAACGAACAGACAACCCTGAAACCCTTAGAAGCAAAGATTCTTCAGGATTTTAATTGCAGCGAATTCATCTATTGCTCCGATTCCGGGCTTGGCAGCGCAAGCAACCGAAGATTTAACAGTCTTGGAAATCGTGCTTATATTATTACTCACTCTCTTAAAAAGATGAAAAAGGAAGATCGTGAGATTGCTTTAAATCCAACCCAGTTTCGTAAAGTAGGATCCCAAAAGTTCATAGATCTCCGCACACTGGATGAAACAGATGAAGAAGTTTATCACACGATTTACTACAAAGAAGTACCTGTTGTTACGGGCAACATGGATGAAACTTTGATTATTACTTATTCTCCAAAATATAAAGCTTATCAGAGGAAAATCCGTGCCCGCCAGATTGAACGTGCACAAAAGATCCTTGCAACACCTGGTCGCAAACGGAAAGGAAAAAATCAAAATGATCCTATGCGGTTCGTCAAAAAAACTTCGATTACTTCTGAGGGCGAGATTGCAGAAAAACAAGTTTACGATCTTGATGAAGAACAAATAGAAAAAGAAGAAATGTATGATGGGTTTTATGCGGTCATCACAAACCTGGAAGGCGACATTTCAGAAATCATAAGAATTAATAAACAGCGATGGGAAATCGAAGAAAACTTCCGAATCCTGAAAACAGAATTCGAAGCAAGACCGGTATATGTCAGAAGAGAGGACCGGATAAAGGCTCATTTCATGACCTGCTATATAAGTCTTCTGCTTTATCGTTTACTGGAAAAGAAACTCAGAAATGCTTATACAGCTAGTCAGATCCTCAGGACATTACGTTCTATGCAGATGACACTGTTAAATACAGCCAGCGGATATATTCCATCTTACACAAGGACTGAATTAACAGACACATTACACAAAGCATTTGGTTTTAGGACTGATTATGAGTTTATCACAAAATCTTCTATGCGAACGATTATTAAAGATACCAAACAGATAAAAGCAAAAACATCATAATATAGCACATATCGTTACAAAAAGAGAAGCGGCTACGAACCTCATATTTACTGAGGTTGTAGCCATTTTTTCACTTTCCAACTGTCAAAGATGGGTTTATAACTATAATACATTTCTTAACATTTTTCAACATTTCTTTTGGTTTTTCCATTTTCACTTCTCAACTAACGCAAACAAAGCGCACAGATATTCTGCACGCTTTGCTTCATCACTATTTTTTACTGAGCTTTGCTTCCCAATGTCACATCAACTGTCTGTTCCTGATATTCTCCACCATCTCCGGGAACCTGAAGCGTCAGTGTTACCTTTTCGCCTTTCTTATAGTACTGGAGCTGCTCCTGCAATGACTCCATACTGTCAATTGTGATTCCGTTGAATCCTACAATGATACTTCCTTTTGTAATTCCTGCATCAGCTGCTCCGCCTCCGCGTGATACTTCGGAAATATAAACACCTGTCGGCATTCCATAACGCTGAGAATCAGAATCTTCTACATCCAGTCCTGTAATTCCGAGATATCCTCTCTCTGCCTCAGATACTTTTGTCTTTGTCTCCTGATTCATCAGGTTTGTAATAATGTCTGTGACATCTGAGATTGGAATTGCATAGCCGATTCCTTCTACATTCTCTCCGATCAGTTTTGCAGAGTTGATTCCAATGACTTCTCCATTTGCATTCACAAGAGCTCCTCCACTGTTTCCGGGATTGATCGCTGCATCTGTCTGAATCAGTTTTACATCAGAAGATCCTGTTGTCTCTCCTGTTGCACTGTCTGTTGTCTGGCTCTCTCTGTCTGTTGCACTGATCACTCCTGTTGTCACGGACTGTCCGTATCCCAGTGCGTTTCCGATTGCAATGGCAGGTTCTCCTACTTTCAATTTTGTAGAATCTCCAAGTGTCGCTACTGAAATTTTGTCCAGTGTATCATCCGAAATCTTATCCAGCTGAACTGCGATCACAGCCAGATCATGTGCGGAATCTGTTCCTTTGATATCTGCTTCCACACTGCTCTGATCGTCAAATGTCACTGTCAGCTGATTGCTGTCTGCAACGACATGATTATTTGTAACGATCAAAAGCTCTGAATCTGTCTTTTCAATGATAATTCCTGTTCCTGCACTGGTCACTTCCTGCTGGGAGGTTCCTCCAAAGAAGCTCTGCACCTGCTGAACACTCATATTTGTGATGGATACAATTGATGGCATCACAGATTCCACAACACTGGAAACATCCGATGTAACTACACTGGATGTCTTCGTCAGTGTCGCTTTATTCTGTGTTGTATTAGATACTTCTTTTGCAGCCTTCTGATCCAGTCCCAGCACTTTGTTTCCGACTACATTTGTTGTTAAAAATGTGGCACTTGAAACCACTCCGAACAGCAACGCGCATCCTGTCACCACAACGGCCTTTGGCATCTTCTTTTTTGGTTTTTCATGATGCTCCGGGTTCGGCTGACTGCTATAAGATGAATCATTCTGCGGTTCCTCAGAATGGTAATAATTGTATTGATTCTCCATATCAATTCCTTCTTTCTCTTGTATTTTATACTGCTATCATACCGTCCTTTTGTGATGAAACTGTGTTCAATCCTTTAACAATTCTTGAAACCAGCTTTATTTATTCTACTGTTACAGATTTTGCCAGGTTTCTCGGTTTATCCACATCGCATCCTCTTCCGACGGAAATGTAATATCCGAACAGCTGAAGCGGAATGATCGCCAGAGAATTTGCAAAATATCGATTGGTCTGCGGAATGTATACAACGTAATCTGCCGCTTTTTCAATCTCATGATTTCCTTCATTTGTAATGGCAAGAACAAATGCTCCTCTGGTCCTTACTTCCACGATATTGCTGATGCTCTTTTTGTACAGCTCTTTCTGTGTAAGAATCGCTGTTACCAGTGTTCCCTCTTCGATCAGAGAAATGGTTCCGTGTTTCAATTCTCCCGCAGCATATGCCTCTGAATGGATATAAGAAATCTCTTTTAATTTCAGAGATCCTTCCATGGAAATCGCATAATCGATTCCTCTTCCGATAAAGAATACTTCTCTCGCTGCCAGATAACGGTTGGCAAACTTCTGGATGCGATTCTTGTTATTTAATAACAGCTCCACCTGCTCCGGAAGTTTCTGAAGATCTTCAATATATCCCCGCATTTCCGAATCTGTGATTTTCCCTCTCACAAATGCAAATTTCATGGCCAGCAGATACAATGCGATCAACTGACTGGAGTATGCTTTTGTTGTCGCAACCGCAATCTCCGGTCCCGCCCATGTATACATGACATTATCTGCCTCTCTTGCGATAGAACTTCCGACAACATTGACAATTCCAAGTACCTTTGCCCCTCTCTGCTTTGCTTCACGCAGTGCCGCCAGAGAATCTGCAGTCTCTCCTGACTGGCTGATGATCACAACCAATGTTCCGTCCCCCATGATCGGATCACGGTATCTGAACTCAGAAGCCAGATCTGTTTCCACCGGAATCCGAGCCATTCCTTCCATCACATATTTTGCAGTAACTCCCGCATGATATGCAGATCCACAGGCCACGATCATGATTTTGCGGATTGCCTTGATTTCCTCATCAGACATCCCAAGCTCTTCGATCACGATATCATTTCCTTTGATGCGCGGTGAAAACGTATCCAGAATTGCTTTTGGCTGCTCATACATCTCTTTCAGCATAAAATGCTCATATCCGCCTTTTTCTGCTGCATTGGCATCCCACTCAATATGCTCAGGAGTTTTCTCGATTTCTTCTTCATCTACATTGAAAAACTGCATCGAATCTTTTTCCATACGTACAATCTCTTCATTTTCAATAAAATATACATCTCTTGTATATTTCAGCACTGCCGGAACATCGGATGCGATCACACATCCGTTTTCTGTCTCTCCCACGATCAACGGACTGTCTTTTCGCACTGCATAAAGTTCATCCGGATGATCCTGGAACATGATCCCAAGTGCGTAAGACCCTTCTACTCGATGCATTACCTTTGTAATCGCCTGCAGAGGGTTTCCCTGATAATAGTAATCCAGAAGATGTGCCAGTACTTCGGTATCTGTCTCCGACACAAACTCATACCCTTTTTTCTCCAGCTTCTGTTTGAGTTTCAAATAGTTTTCAATAATTCCATTGTGCACAACAACAATATTTTTATTTTTGTTATAATGTGGATGTGCATTTACATCTGACGGTTCACCATGTGTTGCCCATCTGGTATGACCGATCCCGATTGTTCCCGGCATTGTCTGTCCGTCATGTGTCAGTTCACTGAGCACCTTTAAACGACCTTTTGATTTTTCTGTCTGAATCTCTGCTCCGTCATAGACTGCAATTCCGGCTGAGTCATATCCTCTGTATTCCAGCTTTGATAATCCATCCAGCAAAATCGGCGCTGCCTGCTTTTCTCCTACATATCCTACAATTCCACACATATCTTTCTCCTCCTTATACTCTCCTTAAAGTGACTATTTATAAATAAAATTGGGGCATACCACAGACTTTCTCTGTTGTTTGCCCCAATTTCTTATAAATCTATAAAATCTACATCATAACTGTCTTTTTCTTCACGAGCAGACGATCTTCGTTTTGGCTGATACTCCGGAACATCATCCTCTTCTTCGTCATCATCATAGTCCTCATACTCATCGTATTCGTCGTCATAATCATCGTCTTCATACTCGTCATCGTCGTACTCTTCAAAATCATCCTCATATTCATCCGAATCGTCCTCATATGCGTCGTAATCATCTTCCCCATATTCGTCATCATCTTCGTACTCTTCGTATTCATCAGGATTTTCGTCATCTGTTTCCTCTTCGTCTTCGAAGTCATCTACAAAATCATCCTCTTCGTCCTGATATCCTTTGAACTGTTTACGAGATTTTTTCTCAACAACTGCACGACTTCCTTTTGAATTCCCGATGGATTCATGCTCATCGTAGAATTCATCAAGTTCTTCATTTCTTCTGCGTAATTTCACGCCGACTACAATAATAATGATGATCAAAATTAAAATAACCGCCCAGGCTGCTGCTACAACGATCAGCACCTGATCCTGAAGAAAGTTTTTTACTTTATCTATCAGTGTTGTCGAAGAACTTGTACTCTTTTCTTTTACATCTGTGACCGGATATCTCTGGTATGTTTCATCCTTTGTATCATACTGGTAGAACGATTCCTCTCCTGATTCGTTCATCGCATACATCAGATAAAAGTCCTCACTCTCTGAATTCTGCCATACCGGGAAAGTCAGTGTGCCGACTGTCAGTTTTGTTTTCTTAAACTGAGACGGCAGTCCTTTTCCATCATTTATTCCCAACAAAAAGATATAACTGGAATCTGTGATCGACACCATCTCTGTAATCGCAAATGAGTTATCTTTTTCATTGTAAAGTGCCATCACCGGGTCTTTGTCTCCCTCAACCAGATACACAAAACACTTTCCGGAAGTTTCCTGCAAAATCGCGTTTACAGTTTCTCCGTTATACTCCATCGTCGTTCTGCTGCATCCGTCTGGAACAAGCGCGTCGGAAAAATCATTGTAAATTGTGTATGTGACTCCGTCGATCTCTACACTTCCAGTTCCTGTCGCCACCGCAGTGGTCCCTGCTGAGCTCTCTGACGATGTTCCATCTCCTGCCTCCACAGTAACTGTGGAATCACCTGTTGTCAGATTTAAGGTTTCATCAGAATACAGATAAGAGGTATAATCTGACACCTCCAGCTTTGTTGCTCCTTCTTGCAGCGCCTTAAAGACCATGGTATACTCCAGCTCTGAAACAGTTCCATCCCCGGTAGCCTCCAGCTTCACCATTCCGTCCCCACCGGTTGCATTGGTTCCGCTGACAAACTCCAGTGCTGCCTTGTCATATGTTACTGTGACAAAACCATCCCCGATTGCTTCTCCACCAGTACTGATCTTAGCTTTGACTGTAACATCCTCTCCTACTTTTGCTGTAGGATCGGAAAACTGAAGCGTTCCTTCTGCCGCATGTACACACACTGAAGGATACAGCATCAGAAAGCACACTGCAAACAAAAGAACCCCTATCTTTTTCAACGACTTCATGTACATCTCCTCTTTTCTGTCTCTCGACTTTTCTTCGTATAAATAAAAACTGTTTTCCCCTTATTCCAAGCTCCCTCCACCGATATCACCACTATCGCCGGTACCGGTATCCGGTATCTGGGAATTACTGTCGCCGCTTCCACTGTCTGTACCGCCGCCATCTGACGGAGGTCCATAATCACCGCCGGTATCTTCTGTATATCCATTGCCAGAGCTGCCATCTCCGTAGCTGCTGTCCTGATATCCGCCAGTTCCGTAACTGTTATCCGTATAGCTGCTGTCATATCCGGAATAATCCTGCGAATATCCATACTCATTATATTCTGTATCGTAAGATACTCCTGTATCATACGTGGAGTTGGCAATATCCTCACTGATACTTTGTACCGTAGAAGACGGTGTATAGTCGTTCTCTCCAAATAAGAACTGGTGCAGCTTCGTCACATCGGATGCCAGATCTGTCGCTACAACAGAACTTCCAACATCAAGATCCGGCGTTGTACTTTCATACGGAAATCCCTGCGTCTCTCCAAATTTATAAGACTTCACGTCTTTTGCATAAGCAATCGTCTCCGTCAGTGTAAAATTCGTCTTCACGTTGTCAAACACTTTATCAATGATCTTGTTGATCGTGGAAAGTTTTGCTTTCTGCGCTTTTATCGCGATCTGCTCCAGTACTTCCCGCTGTCTCTCTGTCCGCTTATAATCGTCACCGCCGCCGTATCTGAGACGGGCATAAGCCGTTGCCTGTACTCCATTCAAATGCTGCTGTCCTAACTGTGTAAACGGAGCTGAATCCACCCCTGTATTTTCAATCACTTCTACAACATAGTTGTTCAGATACGGAATGATATCCATACCGTTCTCTGCTTCTTCTACATTAATATCAATCCCGCCAAGAGCATCGATCACATGAACTAAAACAGAAAAATCCACTGACACATAATGCTCAATATTCAAATCCAGATTCTTATTGAGCATAGCAACTGCTTCTTCTTCACCGCCGTAAGCATAGGCTGCATTCGCTTTATTGTAAGTTCCATCTGAAAGCTGCAGAAGCGTATCTCTGTAAACAGAAACCAGCTTGATTTCCTTTGTCTCACGGTTCAGAGACGCCACCATGATCGTATCACTTCGGGACCCCATCTCTTCATCTGTCGCACGCGTATCCAGGCCAAACAGAGCAACAGTCAGGTAACCGGTACCGCTGATCTCCGCTTCCTCCGAAATCGCAAGCTTATCCGGATTTAATGCAACACCGCCAATTTTTCCCCATTTTGCCGCAACCACTGCAACGGTTGCTGTAATTAGCAGGATCAGAACCCCCATCAGAATTGCCACTGCTTTTTTCCCTGTAGACCAAGATGCAAATCCTCTCTTTGCCCGCTTTCTCGAACGCCCTTTCTGTGAAGGTCTTCCGTTCGCAGACCGCCTTCCATTGGCAGAAGTGCTGCCGGATGGTCGTTTTCTCTGGGCGGACCGCTGCCTCTGCGTTTTGTCCCTGTCGTCTCCCATCTGGTTTCTTTGCTCCGGACGGCGGCGCGGCTGCCCCGACCTCTGAGAACTTCTTCTGTTCGCTCCGGACATTTCTGCTCTCGAACGCCTTCTTGTATCTCCCATAATTCTATCCTTTCTCATGGCATACATCATAGATTGCCTAAAATATGCACTTTAACATCATACAATATTTTCCTTCAAACATCAATGAAAAAACTGTGAATTTCAAGTTTCTCTCCAGTATCGTGGATTCATCGTACATTTCAAAATCAGCCACCGGGGCAGTTTCTTATAATTTTTCCCCAGTTTATATCCCATGTACTTCCACCCGCTCTTGCATACAAGAGATACCAGAAGCCATGGTCTGCCCGACTTCAGCAGATATTTTGCTGTATCCTTCACCAGGCGCATCCCTTCTCCTTCAGAAGGTACTCCTTCAAAAATCTCCGGATGATCTGCCTGTGAGACCGCCAGATCAAAATTCCGGTGAAACTGCTGTCTGCAGCTATAATTGTGAGAATGTATTACTTTTGCATCTGCCGCATAATAAATCTTCCACCCCTCCTGAATCATCCTGCCTGCCAGGATCATGTCTTCATTGAAAATCGTTTTTCGTACAAATCCTCCAAGCCTTTCGTATACATCCTTTTGGTATGCTGCACAGACATTGGAGCAGAAATAGGTTTTGATTCCAAGTTTGGAAAGATCTTCTTTGGATTTCAATCTGCTGGTTTTCGGATAATTAAATTCTCTTGTATAGCGCTCAATAAACTGACAATCCGCTGCCGGCAGCTGTCTTGCATAAACTGCTGCTACGTTTTCATACGAAAATCCGTAAAGCAGACGCTCGATCAGAAATTGATCCGCCGGCATAGCATCCTGGGTCATGTAGACAAGAATCTCCGCATCTGACATCTCAGCTCCCAGATTTCTCGTACCACCGTGATCAAACTCTTCCGGCAGAATCCGGTGGATCTTGACTCTGTCAGAAATCGTATACAACTCTTTTGGAAAGATCCCGCTCTCTGTATCGATCAAATAGATCCGATTGACCTGAACACTCTGGTTTAACAGACGTTTTACCAGCTGTACGCATCTCTGATCCGGCTTATACGTAGGGATCAGCACATCCACTGTTCTATTTTCTTCCATGTGATCCTATTCCTTTCCTGCGATATCCGACAAACCAGTACATCATCAAAGTCAGTGCCAGCCAGAACCAGGTCGTCGGATTACTGAACCAGGTCGTAAAAAAGGCAAGCCCCAGATAAATCGCAATCTGTCCATAAAACATATACGTCATCGGATTTTTCTTCTGACGCACCGGAATTGAAACTGCTGCTGCAGTCAGACCGATTATAAACGCAAACAAAGCGGTTCCGATGATTCCAAAATCATAGTAGGCATCATAAAACATCGTTAACGTCGTAAGCTCTGTTTTTGTGACAAAATCCGGAATTGTCACCAGCTGTGGAAATACAAATTTCAATCCCGTCAGTGCAAAAAACGGAAACAGCATCTGCAGTCCCCATGTGTGCGCTGTCAACTGCTCTACCATACAGTTAAAATTCTCAAAATTATTGGCTACATAAATATAAGGCTGTGTAATAAAAATCGGCATTTTGGAATTTTTCATCTCAAAAATTCCATTTAAATAAGTCACATTATGCCGTCTTGCAACTGTCAGAAGCACATACACGGGAATCATGATCAATACCCCTGTGACGATCATCTTCCATGTGATTTTTTTATACAACATCAAGTACATCACTGCCGCAAAGCCAACCGCAAACAACAGCTGAAATCTGGAGACACATAAAATTGGAATCGCCACTGCCGTCAGGTTTCCTGCAATTAAAAGGATCCATGTCCTGCCCGAAATTTTTTCTGTAACCTTGGTATACAATACAGTCAGTGCCGGAATCAAAATGCAGCTGATTGTAAAATAGTGCACTCCCGAAATATGAAAATAAGAATATGCATGAGGCGCTGAATTGAACAATGGAATATAACCTACCACCACTGCCTCCAACGTAAAACATGCAATGGAAGCTGCCATCAGTCCGAAGATGCAGATCAGAATCCGCTTTGCCGAGATCTCATCTCTTTTTACTTCCTGCCTCTGTTCTTTCGAAAAACGGCCAAGCCAGAGATCATATCCCAGATTGAAACACACATAGATCAGAAAAAAGGTCAGCCATGTCACATTGCTCCAGTCACTCTGCAGCCTGCTGAGCTTCAGGCATGCGATGCCTTCTCCGCCTACCCATGCCAGCGTAAAAAGCCCCCGCATATCCACAAGATTTTTTGTCTTTCTAAAATTCCATATAAACAAAAACATTGCCTCTGCCATCAGAAGTACTGCAGTCACATAATCCAGATGTGCCTTTGCAGCCAATACCGCTGCCGCATAAACTAAAGTATAAGAACTATATTCGATTTTTCTGTCTGCGATCATTTTTCGTAACATTTTTTTCCTCTTTCGCTACTGTGCATAATTTTCCGGATAAACCCCCGTCAGATAAGCCACATCCTGACTGATCTGCTGTACTTCGTCCGAAGGCTGGTATCCAGTCTCTCCAAAAAGCTGCTCATGGAGCTGTCTTACATTGTCCGCATGTCCGATCGCAACCGCATAAGAGCCTTCCAGTCCAATGACATTTTCACTGGTCGTAATATCAAACGGAAAGCCTTTTGTCTCTCCAATTTTGTATCGGAATATATTCAGTCCCAGTTTCATGATATCCGGTGTCGTCATATTCGTTGATATTTCCGGCAGTACCTGATCCAGAATCTTATTCCATTTTACCGGTCCTGCTGTCTTCAGCTTCTGAATCATCTTCTGCAATATGATTCTCTGGCGCTCTGCACGCTTAAAGTCATCTCCGGCTGTATAACGGATCCTGGTATAGGAAACTGCCTGTATTCCATCCAGATTGTGAACTCCCGGAGAATTCTCATCCAGGGTATGTGTCTGCCGTCCTACCACCTGTGAGGTTTCTGCCGTATATCCATTCAGCCAGAATATTTCCTCACTGGTCAGCTCTACTTCCACCCCACCCAGGATATCTATGATATCTGCAAGCGAATTGAAATTTACAGAAGCATATTTTGTAATATCCAGATCCAGGTTCCGGTTGAGCATTGCCACTGCCTCCTGCGGACCTCCAAAGGAATACGCCGCATTTGCTTTCTCATAAGAACCATCCTGCTGCTTTAGCAGCGTATCCCGATATACGGAAATGATCTTTACATCTCCGGTCTTATTGTTGATGCTGACAATCATAATACTGTCACTTCTCACGCCGCCACTTAGCTCTCCGTCTCTGGAATCCAACCCGAACAATGCCACATTCGTGTATCCCTTCGGTGTCTCATGTAGTTCCAGGCTGCTCTCATCCAGTGTATTATGGTTGAGATGATCCAGCTTGTACATCATAAATGCCGCCAAAACAAGAACCGCAAGTATCAGAAATTCCAGGACCAAAAACAGGATTCCCCGCCTTTGTCTTTTTTTATTCAATCGTTTTCTCTGCTGCAGCGATATTCGCTCTCTTCTGCGAAACATAGATCCGCCTCCGTCTTAGTATGCGTTTTTGTTGATAAATCCTTTCAGGAACGTCAGCAGGATAATCTTAAAATCCAGTCCCAACGTCCAGTTTTCAATATAATACAGGTCACACTCAATCCGCTTCCGGATCGAAGTATCTCCACGATAGCCATTTACCTGTGCC
>OIXR01001541.1_pt1 | contig 15246 bp, 12 predicted proteins | sample 1587831 | NCBI WGS metagenome assembly OIXR01 (sample SAMN03283263) | human gut metagenome | biome: human-associated habitat; material: feces | host: Homo sapiens | place: USA | collected 2013
AGACTTATATTTCCCCCGGTTGAACCGGGGGTTTATTCTTTGCTGAAGAGACAATAAAAGCCGTACCGAATTTCATGAATTCGGTACGGCTTTTTTACGCATATCTTCAAATTCCGAGCAAGGCGGAAGCAAACAGAATATATATCAGCAGCGAAACAGCGTCCGTAATCGTTGTTATAAACGGATTTGCCATCACCGCAGGGTCAAAGCCGCATTTCTTTGCTATGATCGGCAGGCAGCAGCCTATGATCTTTGAAAAGATGACTTCAACGATTATGGTAAGGCTGACTACAAGCGAGATCATAACAGTTATCTCACTGTTGCCGAGCACATACTTGTCAAAAAGAAGCAGTTTAACAAAACAAACCGCGGCAAGCGCAGCTCCGCAGGCTATTCCTACCCGCAGTTCCTTCCAAACTACTTTGAAGATATCCCGCATGGAGATCTCGTCAAGCGACAGAGCGCGTATAACCGTTACGCTTGATTGACCGCCGGAGTTTCCGCCTGTTCCCATAAGCATCGGGATGAATGCGATCAGCGTTGCTACAGAAGCAAGCTTGTTTTCAAAATTCGTCAGGATCTGGCTTGTGATCGTTGCCGATATCATCAGAAGCAATAGCCAGGGAATACGTTTTTTAAAGGTTTCCGTTACGCTGGTTTTCAGATATGGCTTGTCCGTAGGTACGATAGCCGCCATCTTCTGTATATCCTCGGTGTTTTCTTCCTGAAGTACGTCCATCGCGTCGTCAACCGTAATGATACCGACAAGCCGGTTTTCCATATCCACAACGGGCAGTGCAAGAAAGTCGTATCTTGAAAGAAGGGTAGAGGCTTTTTCCTGGTCGTCAAGTGTGTTAACGGATATCACATTTGTCTCCATAAGGTCTTTTATCTCGCTGTCCTGATCGTTCAGCAGAAGCTCTTTGACCGTGGTAACTCCCAGCAGATGACGCGATTCGTCCGTAACATAGCAGGTATAGATGGTTTCCTTGTCAACACCTGTGCGCCTTATCCGCTTGAATGCGTCCTCAACGGTCATATTCCTTTTGAGGTCAACAAATTCCGTTGTCATAATGGAACCTGCCGAGTCCTCAGGGTATTTCAGTATGGAGTTGATAGCGGCACGTGTTTCGGAATCCGTATTTTTCAGAATCCTTTTTACGACCGACGCAGGCATTTCCTCAACAATGTCTGCGGCGTCATCGATGTAAAGCTCGTCAATAACCTCTTTAAGCTCTGAATCGGAAAAAGCGCTTATCAGGTTTTCCTGCGTGTCTCCGTCAAATTCAACAAAGGTTTCGGCGGCATTCTCCTTTGTCAGCATCCTGAAAAGAAAAACACGCTTGCGTTCATCCTCTATCTGCTCAAGAAGCTGCGCGATATCCGCCGGATTTATGTCGTTCAGAAAGTTTTTAAGTTCACGGATATTCCTTTCAGAGTGAAGCTTATCCAGATATTCCGCCATTTCATCAAATTCCAAGTGCTCCCACTCCTTTCAGAATTTCAGACCGTAACAGATTCGTTAAGCAAGAGAAAGAAAACCGAAATCGTTTTTCTGGGCGAATTTATATCTCCTGCTTAAGCAAGAGATATAAATTCGAAACCGCCTAAAACGGTCTGCTTTAGGCAGCTTTCCGATTTTCGCTTCTTGTAAGGCGCCAGCCTGACTGCGTGCTCAAAACGAAAATCTGCACGAAATCAGCCTCGTTTTAGGTCTGCGATTTTTTATGGTGCGGATTTTTCGTCAGGCAAGGCACAAAACGCAGTTAATCCTTTCGGATTAACGAGTATTTTAACAAAGCATGAGGGGAAATCCGCCCGTAAAAAACGGTTTCGGATTTATGTCTCTTGCTTCATTATTCGGCAGCCGAATAAAATTCCTTTTCCTGCGAATCATACGGATTCACGGCAAAGCGCCTAACAATAGCCGCTATGATTAAGACCGCAATCGCGCCGCCTGCCACTGCGCCGGCTGTAATGATAAATTCAGGCTGCTGATAGAATTTTTCTCCTTCCACAAAGGAAACAAACGCAGGGTCAGCCATTTCGGTTTTTACCTCGTCAACAGTCTTATCTACACGGATGATCTTAAATGTGTATTTTTTTGTGCTGCCGTCGGAAGCCGTTATGGTTATCGGAATTTCCGTTTCCTGCCCTTCTCGGAGCGTAAGCGGTATGGGCGCCGCGTATGCGTTTATATCCTCCGTGACCGGCGTTATGGTAAGCTCAGTCAGGTCATACGGAATATAAAGCTTATAAGAGGTGTCAGATGCGTTTATCTGCGGCTGAACTTCGGAGTATTCGCAGTTCAGCCCGGCAAGATTCGCATTGCTGTTTATCGAATAGCTTTGGGGATTCGAATATTCAAATGTGTATATCACACTGCCGTTTGCAAAGGTAAGGGTGACAACAAGACCCGTTTGGTGATTGGCGTCATCATAATCATAAGTTGCAAAAACATTCGCGTCGCCGTTTACAGTGTAGCTTTCCAGCACGGCGCTTTCCGCCGGATTGTCTAAAGTGACGGTAAAATAGGTTTCATTCGGGTTGAAACCGCCGTCGATCTGCGCGTTTGAAAGCGTTATGCTCTCAAGATACGGGGCATTTTGCAGCGGCGTTTCGGCAGCAGAAGCGCCAAAGCATGCCGATGAGAAAGAAATGAGGCAGATCAAAAATATAAAAAGCTTTTTCATAATGATTCATTTGCAAGAATAAAGGATTCTATTCCGCTTTCCTCCAGTATTGTTTTTACTTCGCCGATATCAAGCGAGGTCGTTACATAGTAAACTCTGTCCGTTGAGAGCTCCTCACTAAAAAGTTCTGCTACTGCTGCGGTTATGTTTTCTGCGGCTTGCGCCGTTTCTTCTTCCTTTTCTTGAGCTTCTTCGCCGGCTGTGGTCTCCTCCTGAACGCTGCTTCTCAGAGCATCGTCAGCATTTATGTGCACGGCTTCCAGCAGCTTGATATCGGTCCCTATATCCTCATAAAGGCGTGCTGCAAGGGTCTCAAAGCCGTCTGCATATCCTTCTCCGGCGCTTTCGGGTATGTCTGTTCCCTCAAGTACGAAAACAGTAACTCCCATATCCGCCGCTTCGGCAATGATGTCCTTGATATATTTATATACGGTTTCCGAGTTCGGATTCAGGTAAGTGTTGCCCTGCGAATCGGTGTAGGGCAGACCGTTGCTGTCCAGCAGGGCGGCGGAGCGGTCCCTTGCGGGCACAAGATTGTCAAGATAGCAGTAAACCCTGCCCACGGCAAGAATATCCTGCTCATTCAGTTTTTGGGCGGATGTCTTCAGATCGGACGCCGCCAGAGAAACAGCGCTGTAAGTGTCAACGGTTGCAAGTGCGCTTTGGTAGCCTATTGTTCCATCCTCACGCTTGATGTCAAACATAACGCTGTTGTAAGCTCCCTGTGTGAGTTCTGTAATAACGGAATCGAGGATCACAGAGCCGTCCATTGAAATACTCTCTTCAAACGCGCACTGAAGATCAAGCTTCATCTCGTTGATCGAGCTTTGTGTATCAGGCTCGATATCGGAATATCTAACGGGCATACCGTTTCTCATCATAAAAACGTCCATAGCGGTGTAGCCAACGCCGATTATCAGCAGACACAGCAGAGTGATTCCTGCTCGCTTGAGGAAAGTTCTGGCGCGCGCTTTGTGTTTGCGCTTTTTCTTCACCTTTGGGCGCATATAATCGAATTTATCGGTGTATACACCCTCGTCTGAAAGATATTTATCCGCAAAGTCGATGGGGTAGCCCTTTTCTTCTTCTGTCCACTTAAGATTCCGCTTTACATTTTTGTAAAAGCGTTTTTTCTTCATTTCTTATTCCACACTTTTTGCATTATCCTTTAGCTGCATAATGGTTTTTTTCGGATCTTCGCTTTTGAATACCGCGCTTCCGGCAACAAAAACATTCGCGCCTGCCGCCGCCGCGGTCTTGATGGTTTCGGAATTGATACCTCCGTCAACCTCAATGTCTATATCCGGGCAAGCAGCTCTAATCTCTTCTATCTTCGGCATCATATCCGCCATAAAGCTCTGCCCGCCGAAACCCGGTTCAACAGTCATCACAAGCACCATTGAAAGCTTATCTATAAAAGGCAAAACGGCGCTTGCCGGCGTTTTCGGCTTGATTGCCAGCGCAGCCTTGCAGCCGCAGGAAATGATTTTGTCTATCGTTTGTGCCGTATCGCTGTCACTTTCAATATGAAAAGAGATCAGATCGGCTCCTGCATCAGCGAAATCCTCAATATATTTGAGGGGGTCGCTTATCATAAGGTGCACGTCAAAAGGAACAGACGAAACCTGCTTTAAGGATTTTATAACGGGAGCGCCTATTGAAATATTCGGCACAAAGTGACCGTCCATAACATCAAGGTGGATAAACTGAGCCTGTACGCATTTTTTCAGTTCGCTTTCCAGGTTTGCATAGTCCGCAGCAAGAACGGACGGCGCAATCTTGATTTCCATAAGTACCTCCCCCGGCATAAAGCCTCCATGAATTAACCTTTTTAAGTATTATACCTTTGCCGCTGTTTAAAATCAACCTTTATATAAATAAATAATACTTGTAATTATATAATAAGTGTAGTAAAATATAGCAGTCCGACAGCAAAAATATATGTTTCAGATGTAAAAATATAATTTTTCGGAGGATCAAAATTATGATACAGGCAAATAATGTTACTGTTCAGTTTGGAGGGCGCGCGCTTTTTGAGCGCGTCAATGTGGTGTTCTCGGCAGGAAACTGCTATGGAATAATAGGCGCCAACGGCGCGGGCAAATCTACATTTCTTAAGGTTCTGAGCGGTGAGCTTGAACCGCAGAAAGGCGAAGTCGTAATCACCCCAGGCGAGCGGCTGTCCGTGCTGGAACAGGATCATTTTAAATATGACGAATACGAGGTCGTACGCACGGTGCTTATGGGCAATCCGCGCCTGATAGAGATCATGGAGGAGAAGGACGCGCTTTACGCAAAGCCTGATTTCTCCGAGGAGGACGGCATACGCGCAGGTGAGCTTGAGGCTGAGTTTGCAGATTTGGACGGTTGGAATGCCGAGAGCGACGCGGAATTTATGTTGAATAAGCTCGGTGTAACCGATGAATATCACTATATGAAAATGAGCGAGCTGCCGTCCGATCTGAAAGTTAAGGTATTGCTTGCGAAAGCGCTTTTCGGGAACCCGGATATCCTGCTGCTCGACGAGCCTACCAACCATCTTGATCTGGCGGCTATACGCTGGCTTGAAAATTTCCTGCTCGATTTTGAAAACACCGTTATCGTCGTTTCGCACGACAGATATTTTCTCAATAAGGTCTGCACCCACATCTGTGACGTCGATTTCGGCAAGATTCAGATGTATGCCGGAAACTATGATTTCTGGTATGAATATACACAGATGCGTCAGCGTCAGATGAGAGACCAGAATAAGAAAAATGAGCAGAAGATAAAAGAGCTTCAGGAATTTATTCAGCGCTTTTCGGCAAATGCCTCAAAATCAAAGCAGGCAACAAGCCGCAAAAAACAGCTTGACGCGCTGGAAATGATAGAAATGCCTGTTTCCTCACGCCGTTTTCCCTATGTTGATTTTAAGCCGGACAGAGAATGCGGAAATGATCTGCTGCGTGTTGATAATCTCTCTAAGACTGTGGGAGACAGAAAAGTGCTCGACAATGTTTCGTTTATCATTCATCCCCGTGAGAAAGTTGCTTTTGTAGGCTCCGATACAGTTGCGAAAACCACTCTTTTTGAGATCCTTATGGGAGAGACACAGCCGGACGAGGGAGAGTTCAAATGGGGCGTAACAACAACGCAGAGCTATTTTCCGAGTGATAACTCGAAGTATTTTGACGGCGTCGATTTCACTCTGGTCGATTGGCTCAGGCAGTATACCACCCAGACGCTGGAGGCGGATATTAGAAGCTGGCTCGGCAGAATGCTGTTCAGCGGCGACGAGGCGCTCAAAAAAGCAAATGTGCTTTCCGGCGGCGAAAGAGTAAGGTGCATGCTCTGCAAAATGATGCTCAGCGGCGCAAACGTGCTTGTTCTTGACGAGCCTACCAACCACCTTGATCTGGAATCCATCACGGCGCTGAACAACGGGCTGATCCGCTATCCCGAAACCGTTCTTTTCACATCGCACGACCATCAGTTTATTCAGACGGTTGCAGACAGGATTATTGATATTTCAGACGGAAAGATCACCGATTACAAAGGCACTTATGATGAATTCCTTGAAACCTTTGACGATGACAGGCTCAAAAAATATTGATCTTTACAGGAAAATCCCGGAAACGGTCTTAACACCGTTTCCGGGATTTTTTTGTTGCCAGAATCATTATTCTTTTTCCAGCACGAATATCTCTGCTTCAAGCGGTTTGTAATAGGAAACATCGATGCCCCTGTTCATAAGATAAGCGCCGCTTTTTTTGAATTTTCTGTGCTCGGATTTAACACTGTAAACAGCGTTTTCGTCAAGTCCTCTGAATTTCAGAGTAACATATCTGTCTCCGAAGAAGGAATTGGGGCCTGTGCATGCAAAATACGCCGCCTGTGTTTTGTCTTTGTTGACGTAGCCTGTAAAATAGATCTTGTCTTCGTCATAGTTCATGATCCTGTAAAGCGACCCGAACTGAACGGTGTGGCGTATTTTTTTATACAGCGCAATATACTTTTTGCAGTCCTCAATCTCTTTTTTATTGAGCTTTGTCAGATCTGCGCCGATTGAAAGCGAGCCCTGCATCGAGACAGCAAAACGGAAAGCCATTGAAACCGGTCGTGCCTTTTTATTTGTGTCCGTAACCCAGGCGCGCATGCATTTTATGGGGTAAAGCAAGCTGTATCCCTGCTGAATATCAAGCCTGTCAACAGGGTCTGTATTATCGCTCGGCCAAACCATATCAAAGTGGGAGAGAGACCCCAGCTCTGTTCTTCCTCCGCCGCTCGCGCATGCCTCAAACTGCACGTCCGTATATTTTTTCTTCAAAGCGTCAACAATATCAAAAACAGCCTTGGAATGCCTGTACCACAGTTCTTTCCCGTCTTTCAGGTTGTCTGCGCCGATCTCGGAAAACGGGCGGTTCATGTCCCATTTTATGTATTTGATATTATTTTCGCCGAGCAGTTTATCCATAAAGTCAAGCACATATTTCTGCACTTCAGGCTTGGTCATGTTCAGCACAAGCTGGTTTCTCATCAGGTTCGGCTTTCTTGTTTCATAGTTATAAGTCCAGTCAGGATGTTTTTTGTAAAGGGCGGAGAGCGGATTCACCATTTCCGGCTCTACCCATATGCCGAAATTCATTCCGAGTGCGTTTACGCCGTCTATCAGCGGTTTTAATCCGCGCGGAAATTTGACACGGCTCACATCCCAGTCGCCGAGACCCGATTTGTCGGACATACGAGTGGAAAACCAGCCGTCATCCATAACGAAAAGTTCGCATCCGATATCCGCCGCAATCTTTGCAAGTTTAAGCTGCCCAATCTCGTTAACATTGAATCCCGTGGCTTCCCAGCTGTTGTAAAGCACGGGCAGATCCTCATACGCGAAACGCTTCGGAAGAATATTTTTAACCGCAAAATCATTCATGGCATTGCTCATTCCGCCGAGTCCCTGTGCGATTCCGCAGTAAACGGGCGGAGTAACAAAGGTCTCTCCGCTTTCAAGCGTTTTTGAAAAATCAAAATCATTCAGCCCGATCACAGCCGTGGTAGTGCCGGCAAAGTCCCTTGACGCGGATACCTTAAAGTTTCCGCTCCAGGCAAAAGCAGCAAAATAAACTCTTCCGAATTCTTCGTCCGGCTTTTCGGCAGCTATCAGCACCGGCATGTGTTCATGGGCAGCGGTCCCTTTTCTGCTTTCAAAAGAAAGACTTCCGCTTTCAAGCACCTGCTGCGTTTTTCTGAATTCTCCGCCCCACGAGCCGTTCGAGTTGATGATTGTATACGGGCGTTCCCCCGGCAGGTTTATTTCCGCGCTTGCAGCCTTTTCAAGAACGATTTTCCGATCGCTCTCATTCTTGATTTCCGCATAGCGCTCCATAATATCAGAACCGTTAAACAGCTTGTAAACAAGCGTTACACGCAGACCGTATTTTTTGTCTTTAAGATGGATCCTCAGTGTGTCTGCGGTCTGTTCACTGCCGTCCGTTTCAAGCACAGTGTCTCTGCATCCGTCTGCAAAGGTGCATTTGAGCGCGCATTCGCGGTACATCGTTCCTCCGAACGGTACATATTCGGTTTTTGTCAGATCCATAACGGAATGGTTGGAGTTCTGTTCGCTCAGTTCATTTGCTGCAAAATCATCGCACGGGCATTTGTCGCCCCAGTGCAGGTGGTAAAATCCGTTCTTACCGGCTCCTGCAACATATTGCAGATTCTCCGTCTCAAGCACAAAAATATTTCCTTTTTTAATTATTTGCATGAAGTATCCTCGCTTTCAGTTTGTGATTTAATCATACCAAATCTTTTTCCGATTGACAAGATTTTATTTACTTGTTATACTTAGATTGTGATATTATCTATATTTCTGATTACGGATGTGTGAATTATGGAAAAAAATAAAGTACAAATCAAAATCTGCGGCGCAACATATTCGATTATTACCGAGGACGAAACCGAATACGTGGAGGAGCTGGGCGATTTTATCGACAGTGAAATGAAAAATATCTCGTCTGCCAATCCGAGTCTGTCCTCAATACAGTGCGCAGTGCTTGTTGCGCTGGATCAGGCGGATGCAGCAAGAAAAGCAACTGCCTCTGCCGACAATCTGAGAGCACAGATCAAGGATTATCTTGAGGACAGCGCCAGAGCGCGTATGGAAGTTGATGTGGCGCGCCGCGAGATCGAAAGGCTCAACAGGGAAATATCCAATCTTCGCGAAAAGCTGAACGGCTGAACGGTTGGTTCATTGCAATCTGTCATATGAGATTTGAAGTTTTAGCTCCCGCAGGGTCGCGGGATGCGCTTATTGCCGGCGTCAGATGCGGTGCTGATGCGGTTTACCTTGGCGGTAAATCCCTGAGCGCGCGCAGAAATGCCGGCAATTTTAATGATGAGGAACTTGCGTGGGCAGCAGAATACTGTTCGGCAAGAGGGGTCGGGCTTTATCTTGCCGTCAACACCCTTTGCAGGGATGACGAATTCAAAGAGGCATATTCGCTTGTGAAGCACGCTCTTGCATGCGGAATAAACGCCTTTATAGTTCAGGATATGGGCGTGGCAAAAATGATCAGGGACTGTTTCCCGCAGGCAAGGCTCCACGCTTCCACACAGACCAGCGTGATGACCATACAGGGTGTGGAAGCCTTGAAAGAAAAGGGTTTTGTCCGTGCAGTGCTGCCGCGCGAAATGAGCGCAGGGGAGATCGCAAAGATATCCCGTTCAACCGATCTTGAGCTTGAAATGTTTGTGCACGGGGCGCTGTGCATGTGCGTTTCGGGGCAGTGTTATATGTCTGCCATGATAGGTTCACGCAGCGGAAACAGGGGGCTTTGCGCACAGACCTGCCGTCTGCCGTTTTCTGCCTGCGGCAAGGGAAGATATGTGCTGAGCCTTAAGGATCTGAGTTTGATCAAACACCTTGCGGAGATTGAAAGTCTCGGTGTTTTCAGCCTTAAAATAGAGGGCAGAATGAAACGCCCCGAGTATGTTGCTGCGGCTGTTACGGCAATCAAAAGCGCTGTCAGCGGAGAATATTCGGAGAAAATGCAGAACGATCTGCAGAGCGTTTTCAGCCGCAGCGGTTTTACGGACGGTTATTTCACGGGGAAAACAGGCGCCGAAATGTTTGGAGTGCGCAGCAGGGAGGACGTTGTTGCTGCCGCCGGCGTGCTCAAGGATCTTTCGCGTTTCTATGATAAAGAAAAGCCTTTGGTTCCCGTTGATATGCATTTTAGAATGCGCCGCGGCGACAGGGCGGTTCTAAATGCGTCTGCTCTCGGAAGGCAGGTAAGTATTACGGGCGAAATACCGCAAAACGCGCTGAATGCCCCTCTTACTGCCGAAATGCTAAAAAACAGGCTTTCCAAGCTCGGCGGCACACAGTTTTATGCAAAAAATATCAGTATTGATGCAGATGACGGACTTATACTGCCCGCAAGTGCAGTAAACGATATGCGCCGCAGAGCCGTAGCGGAGCTGAGCAAAGCGAAAAAAATGCAGGTAGAGGTTCTGCCGCTTGTTATTCCTCCGAAGAAAGAGACGGAAAACAAACGCCCGTATTTTACTGCAAGGTTTACCTCCGCATCGCAAGTACCTGAAAAACACCCTTTTAAAAGAATATTCCTGCCCGTCTGGGAAAATACATCGGAATTTATCAGGCTCGACGCAGGCGCAGAGCTGCCGCGCGGGCTTTTCTCAAGCGAGGAAAGGCTGAAAAAACGCCTTGCTCAGCTGAAGAACGCGGGTGTAACAAAGGCGCTTTGCGGAAATATAGGGTCCTACAGACTTGCACAGCAAATGGGCTTTGACGTCTGCGGTGATTTCGGACTGAATGTTTTTAACAGCCTTTCAGCCCGGCAGTTTTCACATCCTATCCTTTCTTTTGAACTTGCTCTTGCACAGGCAAATGCTGTGCATGCAAAGGATACGGGTATTATTGCTTACGGCAGAATACCGCTTATGCTCACAAGAAACTGCCCTGTTAAAAATACTGTGGGCTGTGAAAAATGCGGCAAAAAAGGTGTGCTTAAGGATAGGAAAGGCAAGGAATTTCCTGTTGTGTGTTCGCCTTATCCCTGTGTGGAGATACTGAATTCCGTTCCCATTTATATGGCGGACAGAATGAACGAGGTTAAAACCGATTTTGCGCACTTTTATTTCACCAATGAGAGCAAAACAGATGTGCAAAGCATTCTATCGCTTTATGAAAACGGGGAAAAGGCGCCGTTTGCGTTTACAAGAGGACTTTATTACAGAGGTGTTTTATAATGCTTGAAAATCGAATCCTGCTTGCTTCGAATTCACCGCGGCGCAGGGAACTGCTGAGGCTCATCACAGCCGATTTTGAGTGCGTTTCAGCCGATGCCGACGAATCTTTGCCGGACGGAATTACGCCGCAGGAGGCTGTTTTATATCTATCCAAAATAAAAGCTCAGGCGTTTTCACCCTGTGATAAGATCATAATAGGCGCTGATACCGTCGTTGCTCTGAACGGAAAAATAATAGGAAAGCCCGAAAATGATGAATACGCGTTTGAGATTCTCTCTTCCCTCAGCGGTAAAGTGCACAGCGTTTTTACAGGCGTTACCATAATTTCAGGGGATCATATCCGAAGCTTTTATGAAAAAACGGATGTTGAGTTTTATCAGCTTTCGCAGCAGGAGATACGCGATTATATTCAAACGGGGGAATGCTCCGATAAAGCAGGCGCTTACGGGATCCAGGGCCGAGGCGCGCTGCTCGTAAAAAGGATAAACGGCGACTACTACAATGTTGTCGGTCTGCCTGTTGCAAGGCTGTACAGAGAGTTGATTTGTTGTTAAAATAACGAAATTTTTAAAAATTTCTTGTGTATTTTGCCAAAAATCGTTTCTTTAAGTCTTGAAACACTCAAATAAGAATGATATAATAAAATTGTGTAAAAGAATTTTTCATGCTTTAAGTTTAGACGTATAAATGGAAGCAAATTTACCAAAGGAGTGAAGTTATGGCCGCTGATTTACATTGCCACACCAAGCTGAGCGACGGCTCGGTAGGTATCGAAGACCTTATTGTAATAGCGAAAAAAAGCGGCATTGATACCATTGCCATAACGGATCACGATTGCCTTGCAGGCACAGTAAGAGGGCAGGTCATCGGAAAACGTTATGGTGTCACCGTAATACCCGGCGTTGAGATTTCTGCTTTTGATTTTGACGCGGGTAAAAAGGTGCATATTCTGTCCTATCTTGCGGATGCTCCCAACAGGCTTGAGGGCATATGCAAGCGCACTTCGGTCGCGCGCAAACGCGCCGGCCAGATCATGATGCTGAAAGTTGCGGGAAGATTTCCCATAACGTCTGATTTTATCATCAGCCATGCGTCCGGCTCAACCAATCTGTTTAAACAGCATATTATGCATGCTCTTATGGATGCCGGTTATACCGATAAGATATTCGGCGATCTGTTTTATGCCCTTTTTGATGAAAAAAGCGAGACGAATATTCTTGCGCCTACGAAATATCCCGGTGTTGAGGAAGTAATAAATGAGATCCATTCCGCAGGCGGTATAGCGGTTCTTGCTCATCCGGCTAAGTTTAATAATTTTGATGAGATCGATAAATATATTGAGATGGGTCTTGACGGAATTGAAGTATGGCATCCTCTGGCGGATGCGCAGACCGTTGAACAGCTTTCGGAAATATGCAAAAAGAACAAGATCCTTTTAACGGGCGGTTCGGATTTCCACGGTATCTACGGCGATAAGACCGTTACTCTCGGCGTGTGCTCCACTCCACAGGAGCATCTTGACAAGCTGCTCGGTTATAAAGCAAAGAAAAAACGCGCACAGCGAAAGGCTGAAAAAGCCGCCAAAGAAGCGGAAGAGGCAAAAAAATCATAAAAGGATTATGCACGGTTAGCGCCGTGCATTTTTTATTGCGCAGGTTTGTTGAGAATATATTGACATTCCTCTTTATATAAGTATAATGATTTTATATCAGAGATGAAAAGCGGGTGTGTCTATGTACAAAAAAACGGCGAAAACGCCGCCGATGGGCTGGAACAGCTGGGATTGCTTCGGCGCGGCGGTAACCGAAAAACAGCTTAGGGAAAACGCCGATTATATGGCGGAATATTTAAAACCCTTCGGCTGGGAATACATTGTGTGCGATATACAGTGGTATGAGCCTTTTGCAAACAGCAATGATTACAATAATTTTGCGCCGCTGTGTATGGATGAGTACGGCAGACTGATGCCTGCGGAAAACCGTTTCCCGAGCGCTGCGGGCGGAAACGGTTTCAAGGGTATTGCCGATTATTGCCACAGCCTTGGTCTGAAATTCGGCATTCATATTATGCGCGGCGTTCCGCGCGCTGCTGTTCATGAAAATCTGCCGATCAAGGGAAGCAAGTATACCTGCCGTGATATTGCCCATCATTTTTCCGTTTGTGCATGGAACACGGATATGTACGGGTGTAAAAGCTGTGAAGGTGCTCAGGACTATTATAATTCCGTTTTTGAATTGTATGCCTCATGGGGCGTTGATTTTGTGAAGTGTGATGATATCTGCGTAACGGAGTTTCGTCAGTGGGATAAGCCGTATTCCGCCGATTATGAGATCGAAATGATAAGAAAGGCAATAGATAACTGCGGCAGGGAAATGGTGCTTTCGCTTTCTCCGGGTCCGGCACATATTGAAAACGCTGCCCATCTGCGCAAAAACGCGGATATGTGGCGGCTGACCGGCGATTTCTGGGATGAATGGCCTAAGCTTCATGATATGTTTGACAGATGTCTGCTCTGGCAGAAGGAGGTCGGAAACGGCTCCTGGCCGGATTGTGATATGCTGCCGCTGGGCAGGATATCTAAAAACGCGCCCTGCCACGGAGCGGCAAACAGATTTACAAATTTCACAAAGCCGGAACAGATTACGCTGATGACGCTGTGGGGCATTTTCAGAAGTCCGCTGATGTTCGGGGGAAATATGCCGGAAAACGATGAATGGACCCTTTCTTTGCTTACAAATCCCGAATATATCAAAATGTATAAAACCTCTTTCGGCGCGCATCAGCATATAAGAAATGAGAAAAACGGCAGGGGAGAGATCGCATGGGTATCAAACGGCAAAGGCTGCAAGTATCTTGCTTTATTCAATACAGCCGATAAGATAAAAAATATCGCTTTTGATCTTTCGGAGATCCTGATGCCCGATGCATGCTATGACCTGTTCGAGATATGGAGCGGTAAAACATTTGGAAAGGTCAAAAATCGTTTTAAATCCACTGTTGAGTCGCATGGCGCCGCACTTTACAAAATAAGCAGTACAAAGGAGCAATTATGATTATTAAGCCGTTTAGTATATACAGCCACGGAAACACGCTTCGCGGCGTGATCATAAAACCTAAGCATGCGCAGCTGCCTTGTAAGACAGCAATCATCAGTCATGGTTTTGCAAGCAATATGGCAATAACCAGTCCTTATGCAAAAACTCTTGTGAAAGCCGGTTATGTTGCGGTGCTTTATGATTTTTGTATGTCCGGAAGCGGCGTGAGCAGCGGCAACAGCACAGGTATGAGTGTGCTTACGGAAAAAGCGAATCTTAACGATCTTTTGTATTACGTTAGAAGGCTGCCCTTTGTTGACGAAAAGCACATTGTTCTTGCAGGCTGCAGTCAGGGCGGTCTTGTATCGGCGCTGTGTGCGGCAGAATGTAATAAATACGTCAAGGCACTTCTGCTTTATTATCCGGCCTTGTGTATTCCGGATGATGCGCGCCGTGGGCATATGATAACCGCAAGGTTTGACCCGGAGAGAATTCCCGAAACTTTTTATGCGATTTCGGTAAAACTGGGCAGAAAATATGCTGATGATGTCGCTTCGCTTGATCCATACAAAGAAATATGCGCTTATGATAAACCTGTGCTGATTGTGCATGGGATTGAGGATACGCTTGTGAGCATCGCTTATTCAAGAAAAGCCGCTGATCGGTATGAAAACTGCAAACTTGTTGAAGTGCACGGCGACCATGGCTTTATCAGAAAAGGCTTTAAAGCCTGTGAAAAAGCAACGCTTGAATTTTTAAATGAAAACGATTTAATATGATAAAAAACACGGTCTGAGCATTTTGCTCAGACCGTGCAGCGTGTAGAAAAAGTCAAAAATTTAGAAAAGTGTGTATCCCTACACGCTGAAAAGGTTTCGAGAAATCGAACTGAATTTCGCATTTGGCAATTCGTCGGCGTACAATGGTACGATAAAATTGACAAAGGCGGAAAGCGCAAACCCGCTCAAGTTCTTAACTTGAGCGGGTTTATTACTTTGTAAGAATTAAAGCGGAGCGACGCGGGCATCATTCCCTTCAATTCATCATTTTTCAAACAAATTTATCCTTTGCGCGGTTCAGCCGACTTTATCGACAGCCTGCACGGTCTGAGCATTTTGCTCAGACCGTGTTTACTTATATGGATTTTAACAGGTTCGGCAGTTTTATGAGCGCGCCGCCGAGGCGCCAGAAGATCTTGGAGAAGCCGACGAAGGAGGACTGATCGTCGTTGAGCATCATCAGAAGTCCGTCCGCCATTTCGGGGCTGA
>OIXR01001549.1_pt1 | contig 15204 bp, 13 predicted proteins | sample 1587831 | NCBI WGS metagenome assembly OIXR01 (sample SAMN03283263) | human gut metagenome | biome: human-associated habitat; material: feces | host: Homo sapiens | place: USA | collected 2013
CTGTTATCATTACCAAGTCCCCCTGCGCTCTTCTGAAGGAATTTGTCCCGAAGGGAAAGTGCATTCTGCATGAAGATGCCTGCAAGAAGTGCGGACAGTGCCTGGTTCCGGGATGCCCGGCTATGGTAAAGCAGGAAAACGGAATCCCGAAAATTGATGCGGCGATGTGCAATGGCTGCGAACTCTGCGCAAAACGATGCAAATTCCACGCAATTGAACTCATTCCTCGGGAAAAAGGAGGTAAGGCATAATGCAGACTATCAATATTATGATCGTTGGCGTCGGCGGACAAGGTACACTTCTGACTAGCCGTGTGCTGGGAAAAATTGCGTTGACCGGCGGCTATGATGTAAAACTGTCCGAAGTGCATGGTATGGCACAGCGGGGCGGAAGTGTTGTTACATATGTGCGTTACGGTGAAAAGGTAGCAGAGCCAATCGTAGAGGAAGGACAGGCAGATGTGATTATCGCATTTGAACGTCTGGAAGCACTGAGATATGCACATTTCCTGAAAAAAGACGGAGCATTGATCATCAATGACTGGAGAATTGATCCGATGCCGGTTGTGATCGGGGCAGCACAGTATCCGGAAAATATTATTGAGACACTCGGAGAAGAACACAGAGTCTATACAGTAAATGCAACAGAAGAAGCAAAGAAGATCGGTAATCCAAGAGTGTTCAACCTGATCGTACTTGGTGTAGCGGCTCAGCATATGGATTTTACAAAAGAACAGTGGTACGAAGTGATTGAAAAGACAGTTCCTCCGAAAACCATTGAGATTAATAAAAAAGCATTTGACGTTGGCTATCATTTATAAGGAGGTACGGAACAGGTTATGGCAAGAGTAGCACTGAAAGATTGGAAAGAACAGATCAGAGATCCGAAGATTGAGTGTATGAGCAGAGATGAGATGACTGCACTGCAGAGCGATCGTCTGGTAAAACAGGTGAAAAATGTATACGAAAATGTAGAATTTTATCGTAAGAAAATGGATGAAATAGGAGTAGAACCAGGGGATATCAAAGGGATTGAGGATATTGGTAAGCTTCCGTTTACGACGAAAGAGGACTTAAGAGCAAATTATCCGTTTGGCCTTCTGGCTGTTCCAAAAGATAAGATTGTCAGGGTTCAGGGAACATCGGGAACAACTGGAAAACTTACCCTTGCTTCTTATACACAGAAAGACATAGATGTATGGAGCGAGTGTGTGGCCAGAGGTCTTACGATGGCAGGACTTACAGCAGAAGACCGCATTCATATCTGTTATGGATATGGATTGTTCACAGGAGGCATGGGGCTGGATTTCGGAGCAAGAAAGCTTGGAGCAATGGCTATCCCGATGTCAGCAGGTAATACGAAGAGACAGCTGATGTGTATGGAAGACTTTGGCGCAACTGCATTTGCATGTACACCATCTTATGCGCTGTATCTTGCAGAGGCTGCCAATGAGGCCGGAATTGTAGACAAACTCCAGTTGAAGGTTGGAATCAACGGGGCAGAGCCATGGACAGAAGAGATGCGTCTGAAGATCGAAGAACTCCTGGATGTAAACTGCTTTGATATCTATGGCCTGTGCGAGGTTACAGGACCAGGTGTAGCTTTAGAGTGTATCCATCATAATGGTATGCATGTATATGAAGACTATTTCTATCCGGAAGTATTGAACCTGGCTGATAACAGCCATTGCGCAGACGGAGAGATCGGAGAACTGGTATTTACAACACTTGCCAAAGAAGGTATGCCGTTACTTCGTTACAGAACCAAAGACCTTACAAGTATTGATCATTCTACCTGTGAATGTGGACGAACACTCCCGAGAATCTCAAAATTCAAAGGACGTACCGATGATATGAAGGTTATCCGCGGAGTCAATGTATTCCCGACACAGGTTGAGACTGCACTGCTTTCTGTCGGTGGAGGAGTTGCACCGCATTATCTGATGATCGTTGACCGTGAGAATAATCTGGATGTGCTGACCGTTATGGTAGAAGTGGATGAAAAATATTTCTCAGATGAGATTCGTAAACTGGATGAGTTAAAGAATAAAGTTGCGGCAGTCTTAAAACAGGCACTCGGTGTTGCAGTAAGAGTGAAACTCGTAGAGCCAAAGACCATCGAAAGAAGTGAGGGTAAGGCAAAACGTGTCATTGATAACAGAGGTTTATAAACAGGAGGAAATAACATGGGCGTAAGTAATACCGTACAACAGTTATCGGTTTTTTTGGAAAACAGAGAAGGACGTCTGGAAGAAGTATTAGATGTACTCGCAAAAAGCAATGTGAATATCGTAGCACTGAGTCTTGCGGATACATCTGATTATGGAATGCTGCGTATGATCGTATCAGATCCGCATAAGGGACGCATGGCATTAAAGGAAGTTGGGATTACTTCGATGCTGACAGATGTAGTAGCACTTCGTGTACCACATGCAACCGGTTCATTGAGCAAAGCAATGCATCAGATCGTGGACGGTGAAGTAAACATTGAATATATGTACGCTTTTGCAAATGGAGATGATGCGGCAGCAGTATTAAAGAGTGATGATCCGGCAAGAGTAATCGATATTCTGAAAGGAAGCGGCTTTGATGTGTACAGTGCAGATGAAGCGTATCGTGCAAACCAATAGACATGAAAGAGGAACAGTATGGGTGTAGATAAGAGTGATGTTTTAAAGAAAATGAGGGAAGCAGAAGCCATCTATGTATTGATGTCTGATTGTACCAGAATGCCTTTCGTAGTGTGCGATCCGGAGACTTATGATGATCAGGTGCTGATTTTCTTCTCTGAAGAAGAAGCCATGAAGGGCGGACAGGAATTCCTGAAAGAGGGAAATCCTCTGAAGATATTTAATATTGAAAATAAATACATGCTTCCATTTTACAGCAGTTTATTCCCGGCCGGAGTGAATGGGATGTGGGTAGGAAAAGATACAGAAGAAGAGATCAAGCTTCAACTCACAGAACTGGTCAGAAGACCGGAGCAGAAACCGGGAGAGGAACCGATCGAGAATCCGAGTTTCCAGATTACAGCTATGTACTTCATGCAGAAAGCACGTAAGCAGAAAGAAATGAAGATTACAGAAGATATGAAGGATCTTCAGGAAGAATTGATGGCGCACTATCAGGATGCAACTTTCATTACTGCGGTCACGGAAGAGAAGAAAATGCCGGTGTTGAATAAGAATGACGGACAGGTATTATTGCCATTATTTACCGATGTTCAGGAGTTTCTGAAGTTCCAGAACAACCATTCGGATACAAGATATTCTATGGGAGTGTTGGAAGCGGTAAAAGTTCCGGAAGCAATGGGTGATGAAATGACAGGTGTAGTGGTGAATCCATTTGGTGTGGATCTGCAACTGAATATTGTAAGACCACAGAATCAGAATTAGTCTTACAGGTACGAAAAAGCCGGATAACATTTGTTATCCGGCTTTTTTTCGTAATCTCTCGCATTAAGTCATGTATTTCTTTTAAATATTCAAATCTGAAATAGCTATATTTTAATATATAAAAAGTACATCAAAAACTTAGATTCGTTATGATTAGAGCGGTGTTACATTAACAGCCTGTGGTCCTTTGGCGCCGTCTGTAACTTCGTATTCCACTTCCTGACCTTCTTCAAGTGTCTTGAATCCATCCATGTTCAGTCCTGAATAATGAACGAATACATCATGACCTTCAGCGTCAGAAATGAAACCGTAACCTTTTTGGTTGTTAAACCATTTTACAGTACCTTTCATGATCATACCTCCATAAAATATTATTAAATCGCATATTTATATAGGAAAACTATAAAATACACTATTGTCAGATTAGCATATATTGATAAATACGTCAATGGATATATGAAATGTTTTTGTGTTTTTGTACAAAAAATCAATCTACTTGACGAATGAACGTCAAACGTGTAAAGTAATATTGTTCAAACTAACAAAGGATTAAAAGGTTGGAAAAACTATGATTACATTGACAGGAAAAAAGATATCGGAAGGAATTGCGATCGGAAGACTTTCCTTTTATAAGCGTGATACAAAAGAAATCCGCAGGATCTATGTCAAAGATGTAGAAAAAGAAGTGATGCGTTTTCAAAAAGCCAGACAGAAGGCATTGCAGGAATTACGCGATCTGTATGATCTGGCAGCGAAGGATGTCGGAGAAGCGAATGCGGCAATCTTTGAGATGCAGCAGATGATCCTGGAAGACCAGGAGATCATCCGTCAGATTACAAGTATTATTGTTGAGCATAAGCTGAATGCAGAATATGCGGTAAAAAATGCGGTTGAAAATATTTTGGCAAGCGCTTCAAAGAGTAATAAGAATTATGTGCAGGGGCATGAGGCAGATGTAAGGGATGTATCGACAAGAGTACTCCGCATTCTTGCAAGGACATGGAAAGATAAGATGCTGACGGATGAGCCGTTTATTCTTGCTGCGGGAGAACTTTATCCAAGTGAGACTGTAAAGTTTGATAAGAGCAAAATTCTTGGATTTGTGACCAGATATGGAACTATCAATTCCCATACGGCTGTGCTTGCAAGAACCAAAGGAATACCATCGGTGATCGGACTGGGAGAATCCCTGAAAAAAGAATACGAAGGCAAGACGATCATCATCGACGGTTTTGAGGGAAAAGTATATATTGAGCCGGATTATACGACGATTTCCAAGATGAAGCAGAAGCAGGATGAGAATCATACCCAGGTACAGAATCTGGAACGTCTGAAGGGAAAAGAGAATATTACACAGAGTGGACAGAAGATTGACGTCTGTGCAAATATCGGAACCAGAGAAGATATAGAAAATGTACTGAGAAGTGATGCCGGAGGAATCGGATTATTCCGCAGCGAATTCCTGTATATCGAAAATGGGACAAAGCTGCCGACAGAAGAACAGCAGTTCCAGGTATACCGTCTGGCAGCAGAGGCAATGGGCACCAAAAAGGTCGTAATCCGTACCGCAGATCTAGGAGGCGAAAAGCAGGCAGAATGTCTAGAGCTCGGAGAAGATAGAAATCCGGAGATCGGCTATAGGGGAATCCGTGTATCGCTGGATAAAGATGAGATATTTAAGACACAGCTCCGTGCAATTTTACGTGCATCCGCATATGGAAATATGTCGGTCATGTTTCCGATGATCACGGATGTGGAAGAAGTAAAACAGGCGAAACTGATTCTGGAAAAGATAAAGAATGAACTGAAAGACGAGAAGATTCCGTTCAATGAAGAGATTAAGATCGGTGTTATGATCGAGACGCCTGCAGCGGTTATGATCAGTGGAGAGCTGGCAAGAGAAGCAGATTTCTTCAGTATCGGAACGAATGACCTGACACAGCTGACACTCGGAATGGACAGAACAAACAGCAGACTGGAGCGCTTTTATAATACACATCATCCGGCGCTTCTTAAGATGATCCGTATTATTGCCAATAATATCCACTTGGAAGGAAAGAAAATCGCATTATGCGGTGATCTGGCGGCTGATCTTAGTCTGACTGAGAAGTTTATCCAGATGGGGATCGATGAGTTGTCTGTAGCACCGAGCCAGGTACTTGCTTTGAGAAAAAAAATAAGGGAAATACAGTAAGTTATAGTTAATATCTTGTTGTTGAGAGTATAAGGAGGAAAAGAGTAACATGTTGGAAAAATTATTTAAGCTCCGTGAGAACGGGACGGATGTCAGGACCGAGGTTATGGCAGGTATCACTACGTTCATGACCATGGCGTACATCCTTGCGGTCAATCCGAGTATCCTGTCTGCGACAGGGATGGATTCCGGTGCGATCTTTACATCCACAGCACTGGCGGCAATGATCGGTACGTTTCTGATGGCATTCTTTGCCAATTATCCGTTTGCACTGGCGCCGGGAATGGGATTGAATGCGTACTTTGCATATACCGTTGTTCTCGGAATGGGGTATAAGTGGGAAGTTGCACTGACAGCCGTCTTTGTAGAAGGTATCGTATTTATTGTACTTTCGCTTACAGATATCCGTGAGGCAATCTTCAATGCAATCCCGAAAAATCTGAAGTCTGCAGTCAGTGTCGGCATCGGATTGTTCATCGCATTTATCGGACTTCAGAATGCAAATATCGTAGTGGGAGGTTCTACGCTTTTGGAGTTATTCTCAATTGATGGGTACAACAGTGCAAAAGGTGTGGAAGCATCCATGAATAACGTAGGAATCACGGTTCTTCTTGCATTGATCGGTGTGGGAATTACAGGAATTCTGGTAATTAAGAATGTAAAGGGAAATATTTTATGGGGAATCCTGCTCACATGGATTTTAGGAATTATCTGCCAGATGACAGGTATCTATGTGCCGGATCCGGAGATTGGATTCTACAGTCTGCTTCCGGACTTTAGCAGTGGATTTTCAATCCCTAGTATCATGCCGGTATTTGGTAAACTTGATTTTAGCGGAGTATTTTCCCTGAATTTCATCGTCGTTATCTTTGCATTTTTATTTGTTGATATGTTTGATACGATCGGAACATTGATTGGTGTATCTACCAAGGCAGGTATGTTAGATGAAGAAGGACATCTTCCGAATATCAAAGGGGCACTGATGGCTGATGCGGTTGCAACAACCGTCGGAGCAGTTCTTGGAACAACAACGACTACCACGTTCGTGGAAAGTGCATCAGGCGTATCTGAAGGAGGAAGAACCGGGCTGACTTCCGCAACAACAGCCATTTTATTCGGGTTGTCGTTGTTCCTGTCACCAATCTTCCTTGCAATTCCATCGTTTGCAACAGCACCGGCATTGATCGTAGTGGGATTCTATATGTTGACAAATGTGGCGCACGTTGATTTTGATGATTTTTCAGAAGCACTGCCATGCTACATCTGTATCCTGGCTATGCCATTTTTCTACAGCATCTCAGAAGGTATCTCTATGGGAGTGATTTCTTACGTGATCCTGAATCTGATGACTGGAAAGGCAAAAGAAAAGAAGATCAGCGCATTAATGTATGTACTTGCGGTATTATTCATATTGAAATATATCTTTCTGTAAAATATAATAGAAAGTGGAGAACGAAAAGAGATCGGTGTTTCCGGTCTCTTTTCTGACTTATAAAAGTATCCGAAAGATACATGAAGGAGAATAAACGTATGAATTTACTTACGATGGAACATATTACAAAGGCTTATACAGACCGTGTTCTTCTGAATGATGTTGCATTCAGTATCAATGAAAATGAGAAGATCGGTGTGATCGGAATCAATGGGATGGGAAAGTCTACGCTGTTAAAAGTGACTGCAGGAATCGAACCATATGATGAAGGGAAGATCAGTATGGGAAAGCAGGTGAAGATCTGCTATCTTCCGCAGACACCGGAATTCGAAGAGGGAACAACAGTTCTTCGCGCAGCAATTGCAGATAATGTAAATGAACTGAACCAGTGGACGATCGAGGCAGATGCAAGATCTATGCTGAATCAGCTGGGGTTCTATGATTATGATGAAAAAGTAGAGCATATGTCCGGCGGACAGAAGAAGAGGATTGCACTGGTCAATGCACTGCTGACACCGGCTGACATACTGATCTTAGATGAGCCGACGAACCACCTGGATAATGCAATGTCAGAGTGGCTGGAGGAATATCTGATCGGCTTTAGAGGGGCAATACTGATGGTTACGCATGACCGTTACTTCCTGGATCGTGTGGCAACAAGAATCGTGGAAGTGGATCAGGGGAAGCTATACAGTTATCCGGGAAATTATTCCGAATTTGTTAAATTGAAAGCAGAGCGTCAGGATATGGCACTGGCTACGGAACGGAAGAGGAAGAGCCTTCTCCGCACCGAACTTGAATGGCTGGGAAGAGGTGCAAGAGCCAGAAGCACGAAGCAGAAAGCACATATTGACCGGATCAAAGCGATGCAGGAGATCAAGGATATTCAGGAAGAAAAGAGAGTGGTACTGGATTCCGTAGCATCCCGTATGGGAAATAAGACGATCGAGCTGGAGAATATCAGCAAATCTTATGGTAACAGAAAGCTGATCAGTGATTACAGCTATATATTCCTGAAAAATGACCGCATTGGAATTATCGGTCCGAACGGCTGTGGCAAGACAACACTTCTTAAGATCATCAATGGGATCGTGAGGCCAGACAGTGGAACAATAGAAATCGGGCAGACTATCCGGATTGGATATTTCTCGCAGGAGAACGAATATATGGATGCGTCCATGAAAGTGATCGACTATGTGAAAGAAGTGGGGGAATATGTCACTACATCTGACGGAAAGATCACGGCATCACAGATGCTGGAGCGTTTTTTATTTGACGGAGCCATGCAGTGGTCGAAAATCGAGAAGCTTTCCGGAGGAGAAAAGCGGAGATTGTATCTGATGCGTGTGCTGATGAGTGCGCCGAATGTGCTGATCCTGGATGAGCCGACGAATGATCTGGATATCCAGACACTGACCATTCTGGAGGATTATCTGGATCACTTTGACGGAATTATCATAACAGTATCTCATGACCGGTATTTCCTTGATCGTATCGTGAACCGTATTTTTTCTTTTGAAGGAGACGGGAAGGTACGCCAGTTTGAGGGAGGATATTCTGATTATCTGATCCGGAAAGAACTGGAAGGTCTGGATACGGAGATGTCATTGAAAGGACATGCTGCAGCAACAGAAGAACAATCAACGAAAGGGGAAAGTTCTTCCAAAGATACATGGAAGCAGAGAAAACCGAAACTTAAGTTCACGTATAAAGAGCAGCGGGAGTTTGAGACCATCGACGATGATATTGCAAAGCTTGAAGAAAAGCTCGAGACGCTGGATGCACAGATTGCAGCTAATGCGACTAATTCAGTGAAATTACGGGAACTCATGGATAAAAAAGAAGAGGCAGGGAATGAACTGGATGAAAAGATGGAGCGCTGGGTATATCTGAATGATCTGAATGAAAAGATTCAGAATGCAGACATAACAAAAGAATAGACAAGGAGGATATGATATGAGTTGGACAAGAGAAAGACTGAAAACGAATGGCAGGATTGCATTTAAAAAGAATTACTGGTCATGTGTCGCTGTAGCCGTGATCATGGGAATTATCACAGGATTAAGTGGTGTGAATGGAGGAAGAGCCGGAGGCAGTGCTTCGCAGAACAGTTTGTATGGAACAGATGGATTTGGATATCTGTTTGCCGGATTGGCGATTACAATGGCAGCAATTATAGTGACTCTCATAATTCTGGCACTGGAGATATTTGTGGGAAGTCTTCTGGAAGTAGGCGGAAAAAGGTTCTTTGTTCTCAATAAGACAGAGAATCCAACAGTCGGAACCATATTTGATGCATTCCGTTCCGGACATTATGTGAATGTTGTGTTGGTGATGTTCCTGAAAAATCTGTTTACATCTTTGTGGACGCTGCTTTTCGTTATTCCGGGAATTGTAAAACATTATGAATATCTGATGATCCCTTACATTCTTGCAGAGAATCCGGGAATGGACAGAAAAGAAGCATTTCAGATCAGTAAGCGTATGATGGACGGGCAGAGGATGGAGACATTTATTCTGGATCTGTCATTTATCGGATGGATATTACTGTCTGCAATTACCTGTGGAATCGTTGGGATATTCTATGTAAATCCGTACAGGGAGGCGACATTTGCAGAATTATATGCATTTAATAAGGCAAAAGCGTATGAAGAAGGATATATCAGATAAGGAAAATCAGAAAGAAAAGTTACAGGTAAAGGAAGTAGTATGGCGATTAATAAATCCATGAGAAGAGTATTGAAAGCTCTGTCTTTTGACGGCATTGAAGTAGAAGCCTCGAGGCATCTGGCAAATTTAAAGGCAATCGATCCAATGAAAATCTTTTATAAGACGATTGATTATAAGATTTATAACGGTGATCATCAGATTCCGGTGAGGATATTCCTTCCGGGAGAGAAGATGGAAGATGATCTCCCGGCATTGTTGTTCTTTCACGGAGGCGGATGGGTAACGGAAAGTATTGACAATTATGAGAGAATCTGTGCCCGTCTGGCATCGGCAACAAATCATATTGTTGTATCGGTAGAGTACAGGCTGGCACCGGAATATCCATTTCCGACAGGTTTCTATGACTGTTATATGGCGGCAAAGGCTATGTTTACGAACCGGTTCATTTTGAATACAGATCCGGACAAGATCACTTTGATCGGGGACAGCGCAGGCGGGAATCTGGCAGCAGCTGTTTCACTGATGGCAAGAGATCAGGGAGAATTTCTGCCAAAGAGACAGATTCTGATCTATCCGGCAGTGAATAATGATTACAGTGAGAATTCCCCGTATCTGTCAGTCAGACGCTATGGAACAGAGTATCTTCTGACAGCTGGAAAGATGAGGGATTATATTAATTTTTATGCTTCGGCAGAAGAAGATAAGAGAAGTAAATATCTTGCACCTCTGATGGAAACGGATTACAGTAACCAGCCGGATACATTGATCTTAACAGCAGAATGTGATCCGCTCAGAGATGAAGGGGAAGAGTATGGAAGGCGTCTGAAAGAAGCCGGAAATCAGGTGGAGATTCACCGGATTCAGGATGCACTTCACGGATTTTTTGCACTGGGGGTAAAATATTACCATGTGCAGGAGAGTTTCGCGATTATTAACCGCTTTCTTGACAGCTATGGACAGAAAGAAAGCGAAAAGAATGTCAATCCGGCGGATGGTGAATAGCAGCGGGAGAGAGAAGGGGGAAAAGCAGTGTTTGAACAAAAACGTGCTTACTGGAGAAGTCTGGATAATGCAGCAAAGTTATTTTCTGCTGCCAGCAGTCCGAAAGATACCAGAGTATTCCGGTTCTATTGTGAACTGAAGGAAGAAGTGGAAGAAAATGCCCTGCAGGAGGCACTGGATCAGACAATTGAGAAATATCCGGTATTCCTGTCGGTCATGAGAAAAGGCTTGTTCTGGCACTATCTGGAGAAAAGCGAATTAAGACCGATAGTAAGAAAAGAATATAAAGAACCATGCAGCAGTCTGTATGTACGGGATAAAAAGACGCTTCTGTTCGAAGTGACCTATTATAAAAAACGGATTAATTTTGAAGTATTTCATGCACTGACTGATGGAACCGGCGCGACGGAATTCTTGCGGGAACTGGTGAAGAATTATCTGTATCTGGTTCATAAGGATGAACTTGAACCGGTTGAATTATCAGATCAGTATCTGACGGTAAAGGATCAGGAGGATGACAGTTTCAGCCGTTATTACGATCCGGATTTTCCAAGAAAGAAAAAGAAGAAGATCAAGGCATTTCAGATTAAAAAGAACGGAAAGGGATACGAAGAACTGCAAGTCAATGAGGCGACTGTGCCGGTAAAAGAACTTTTGGGCATCAGCAGGGAAAAGGGAGTATCCATGTCGGTGCTTTTAACGACGGCATTCATATGTGCAATTCATGAGGAAATGAGCCGGATACAGGAAAAAAAGCCGGTCATACTGATGGTTCCGGTGAATTTAAGAAAGATATTTCCATCCGATTCGATGCTGAATTTCTTTGGTTATATAGAACCGGGATATCAGTTTGGAGAAGAAAAAGATTCGTTTGAAGATGTACTGGAAGCAGTTAAGATATATTTTCGGGAGAATCTGTCTAAGGAACATATGGCAGGTCGGATGAATGAATTGATTGCAATAGAAAAGCATAAAATTTTAAAGTGGGCACCTCTGGAACTTAAGAACCGGTGTATCCGTGCAGGAGCTAAGATGGCAGAGCAGGAAGTGACGGCTGTGCTTTCTAATATGAGTGTAGTAAAGATGCCGGAAGATTATGCGGACTATATTGAAAAATTCGGAGTGTATACCAGTACGAACCGGACAGAATTATGTATCTGTTCTTTTAAGGATACACTTTCACTCAGTTTTACATCAAGATATGACAGTACGAATATCCAGCGGAATTTTTACCGGATACTGACAGAACTCGGCGTACAGGTTACGGTTACAGAAGCAGATTTTCCGGAGGATGCAAAAGCAAATTACGAAGGGAAGAAAGTGTTGCAGATATTTACATTCTGCTGTATTGCAGCAATTGTGCTCAGTATGATGACCGATATCATCATATCCCCTGGGGTACACTGGTCGGTATATGTAGCGTCCGGCTGTGCAACGATGTGGTTTACGATGGCAGTTGGGTATGTGAAGCGCTTTAACCTGTTGAAGAATGCGGCATGGCAGCTTCTGATCATGTCCGGCATCTGCGTGTTATGGGATCTGGGAACCGGATGGAGGGGATGGTCGGTAAATATCGGAATCCCGAATATCTGCCTATTGATCCAGATTGTAATGCTGATCATATCCCGAATACGGTCATTATCACCAAGAGAGTATATGATATATTATGTAATGGCGTCGGTATATTCGATGATACTGCCGTTCGTACTGCTCATGACAGGGGTGATCCGCTACAGAACTCCGTCTGTCATCTGTATCGGCTGTAGTTTTCTGCTGATGATTGGACTTATCATGTTCAAAAGAAAAGAATTTAAAGAAGAAATGCATAAAAAATTTCACGTTGGTTGACACTGATATCAAGAGTTATGTTATAATAGCTATATCAAGAGTTTATGTCAGCGCGTTTACAAATTTCATAATACGATACCAGAAAAGTTGGCGTGCAGTTCGATATAACTTCGGATTGTGCGCCCTTTTAGCGTTGTCATACGTCTGCAGAAGTTACCATGAGAGAAGTGTTAAGAACAGGAGGCAGAAATGTTCAGAATAGGAGATTATGTGGCGCATTATAAGGAGGGCGTCTGTGAAGTGGTAAATATTGGAAAGATTGATATGGGCAGTTCGGATAAAGAGTATTATACGTTAAAACCGGTATATGATGCAGCCGGAACGGTCTATACACCGGTTGACAACAAGAGGGAGCAGATCAGACAGTTAATTACAAAAGAAGAAGCAGAGAATCTGATCAAAGAGATGTCGGAGATTGATACAATCGGTGTGACGAATGAAAAGCAGCGGGAAGCAATGTACAAAAATGCGTTATTACACAATCAGTGCAGAGAATGGGTTTCATTGATCAAGACATCTTATGGGAGAAATAAAGAAAGAATCCAGGCAGGGAAAAAGACGATTAATATCGATGAGAGATATATGTCCAGTGCTGAAAAGTTCCTGTATGGGGAACTGGCGGTGGTGATGGAGATGCCGAGAGATAAAGTCAGTGGTTATGTGAAAGAGTATTTGGATACAGAGAGAGAATAGGAGAAGACAGAGTCAAAAATAATGTTGCAAACCAAAGAAATGGTTGCAACATTATTTTTGTGATTAATATGAAATCGTTGTATCTTTAACTGCTTTTGCGGATTTTTCGGCATAAATTGTCGTTACAAGATTCTTATACGGAGCACGTTTTTTTAGTTCTCCGGCATCTTCTAAAATATCCTGAAGAAGATCAAAACTTTCCTGACGGAAGATTAGATCCTTCTTCCATGTGTCCTGTTCATAGTAACGGGATACGATGGTTGTAATGGTATCCGGTGTCGTCTCTTTGAACTGAGGCGCAATTACCTGAGCAATTTCTTCCGGAGTGTGAGATGCCACATAATTCATACCTTTTTGCAAAGCATTGGTAAATCCCTGAATGATTTCCGGATGTTGCGAGATGTAACTTTTCTTTGCAGAGAATGCGGTGTATGGGACATATCCGCTGTCAGTTCCGAGAGAAGCTACAACATATCCTTTTTCTTGTTTTTCAAGGTTGGTTGCGCCTGGTTCAAATTCTACCGTGAAGTCATAGTCTGCTTTTTCTTCAGCAAAGGCTGCAGCTGTAGAACCGAAATCAATGTTCTGGTCAATTGTAAGATCAGAGGCTGGGTCAATGTGATTCTGCTTTAAGATATATTCGAATACCATTTCAGGCATGCCGCCTTTCCGCCCGCCAATAACTTTTCTGCCTTTCAGATCTTCCCATTTAAAATTTTTAATATCCTCTCTTGCAACTAGGAAGTTTCCGGCTCGCTGAGTGAGCTGTGCAAAATTCACGACATAATCACGAGCCCCTTCATTATAAGTATAAATGGAAGCTTCTGATCCCATAAATCCGATATCGGCTGTTCCGGAAAGGACAGCAGTCATGGTCTTGTCGGCACCAAAACCGGTCACGAGCGAAAGGTCGATTCCTTCCTTCTCAAAATAATTCTTTTCCATTGCAACATACATCGGTGCATAGAAGATAGAATGAGCGACTTCATTCAGTGTGACAGGAATCAGATCCGTCCTTTTATCATTGATAGATTTTGAAGTTTTTGAAGTTTTGCCTGTCGCAGATTCCGGTTTATCAGCGGATGTGCATGCCAAAAGTGAAGTGACGGATAGTGTAAAAAGTAGAAGAAGAGCGGTGATACACTTTTTCATAAGATCCTCCCAGGGAAATATATTCTATGCTTTATAGTATATTCAGATGTGAAAGATCAGTGACAGGGGGTGGATGGATTACAAAATTTCTTGTTTTATTTTAAATGAATTAATGGTAAAATATTGAAGTATTAACGAAAATGAGAGGAAAAAAGAGTATGAAACAAAAAAATAGCTTTAGCGGACAGATTGGATTTGTATTTGCAGCTGCCGGAAGCGCAGTCGGTGTGGGAAATCTCTGGCGCTTTCCATATCTGGCGGCAAAAGATGGAGGCGGATTGTTCCTGCTTATCTATCTGGTACTGGTGCTGACGGTCGGATTTGTGTTATTGACTACGGATATTGCAATTGGCCGCAAGACAGGCAAAAGTGCAATCTATGCTTATGAATCAATGCAGAAAAAATGGAAATTTCTTGGAGTGATCACATTCTTGGTTCCGGTATTGATCATGACCTATTACGCGGTTATCGGCGGATGGATTTTAAGATACATTGTTATTTATCTTACAAGCTCAGGGAAGCAGGCAGTAGCAGATGACTGCTTTACCGCATTCATTTCTTCACCATCGTCGGTGTGGTATGGATTGATCTTTATGCTGCTGACAGCATTGATCGTATATAACGGTGTAGAAGACGGAATCGAACGGGTTTCGAAATTTATCATGCCGGTTCTGCTGATTATGGTAATCGGAATTGCAATTTTCTCACTTACATTGAAGACTACGCTGGATGATGGAACGGTACGTACCGGATTGCAGGGGCTTAAGGTGTATATGAAACCGGATCTGACAGGAATTACGGTTGGCCGCTTCCTGCAGA
>OIXR01001562.1_pt1 | contig 15135 bp, 10 predicted proteins | sample 1587831 | NCBI WGS metagenome assembly OIXR01 (sample SAMN03283263) | human gut metagenome | biome: human-associated habitat; material: feces | host: Homo sapiens | place: USA | collected 2013
TGACGCCGCTTGAGTGCCAGGCAGCACTTCTGGAATATGCTGTTTTAGATGACGATGCTGAAAAAATCCTGGAAAAACAGGGGAAGACTTTTGAAAGAGGAAAGAGTCCTTCTGATGGTGCTGTTATAGGTGGAAATCTGAAAATTACAGGAGAGGATCGGGCATCCTGGAAAGATGGAATGTTAAAAGGGAAAAAACAAGGCAGAATGAAACTGAAGTTTCAGACAGAAGAAAAGTCAGAGACTTATCTGGTGCTGAAAGACCTCTCTTCCAGATTAAAAGTAAGAAAAAAACATATGCTTTCCGTGCAAAGCAAAAAAGCAAGGCAGGAGATTCCGATGTGTGCAGTGAGCAATGAAAAAAAGATGAAACGGGATGTGATCGCAGTCAATCTTGGCATCAGGCAGGCGGGAACCTGCAGCCTGCATTTTCATAAATCACATACTTATAAGCTGAAAGAGATGGAGATTTATGGTATTTCCGAAAGTTTTATCAAAGAACAGACAAAAAAGCGGCGAAAAGAATCTATGACAGATGTAAAACAGAGTACAAACTGTATCAAGGGCAGGATCAGCGTATCCGAAGATAAGATTTTGCAGCTGGCGCTTCCATACAGCAGGGGATGGCACATTTTTGTTGATGGAAAAAAGGCAAAATCTTTCGCCAGTAGTGTTGCTTATACCGGGATCTTTTTTGAAAAAGGGGAGCATACGGTCGAAATGCATTATATCAGCCCGTGGATCATTCCCGGTACGGTGCTGAGTGTGGCGGCATGGATCTGGATGGCACTGTCTTTTGCCGTAAAAAAGAGAAGAATTTCGGTAGATAAGAGAATAAAATAGTTCAGATTTTTGAAAAAGTGGCTATTTGTCGTAAGGAAAATGACGGATAGCCGCTTTTTTTGTTGTTATTAAGGTTGAAATCTGTACCAAAATGCATTATCATATAGAATTAAAGCGGTAAAGTTTCAAGAGAAAAACAAGAACAATACTTTACCAGGATGTATGCAGAGATATGCAGGCATATGCAAAACTGCAGATGAGAACGGAGGAAAAGGATATGAGTTACAACATCGCAGTCATTCCAGGCGACGGTATCGGACCGGAAATCGTGCGTGAAGCACAGAAAGTGCTGGATGCAGCAGGAAAAAAATATGGTTTTGAATTAAAATATACAGAAGTTTTAATGGGAGGAGCATCCATCGATGTTCATGGTGTGCCTCTGACAGATGAGGCGATCGCAACCGCAAAAGCAAGCGATGCCGTTCTGATGGGCTCCATCGGCGGAGATGCAAAGACCTCCCCGTGGTACAAACTGGCACCGAACCTTCGTCCGGAGGCAGGACTCTTAAAAATCCGCAAAGAGCTGAATCTGTTTGCAAACTTAAGACCGGCATACCTGTACGAAGAATTAAAAGAGGCCTGCCCGCTGCGTGATGATATCATCGGTGACGGTTTTGATATGATGATCATGCGTGAGCTGACCGGCGGTCTGTATTTCGGAGAGCGTCACACAACCGAGGAGAACGGAGTGCGCAAAGCCGTTGATACACTTTCTTATGATGAGAATGAGATCCGCCGTATCGCTGTCCGTGGATTTGACATTGCAAGAAAACGCCGCCATAAAGTAACCAGTGTGGATAAGGCAAACGTTCTGGATTCTTCCAGACTGTGGAGATCCGTTGTGGAAGACGTTGCAAAAGATTATCCGGATGTCACACTGGAGCATATGCTGGTAGACAACTGTGCCATGCAGCTGGTGCGTGACCCGAAACAGTTCGATGTCATCCTGACCGAGAATATGTTCGGAGATATCCTTTCCGATGAGGCAAGTATGGTGACCGGTTCCATCGGAATGCTGGCCAGCGCCAGCCTGAACGACACGAAGTTCGGTCTGTACGAGCCCAGCCACGGTTCTGCACCGGATATCGCAGGAAAAGATATTGCAAATCCTATTGCTACTGTACTCAGTGCCGCTATGATGCTCCGTTACAGCTTTGATTTGGATGAAGAAGCGGATGCCATTGAGGCAGCGGTGAAAAAAGTATTGCAGGACGGCTACCGCACCATCGACATTATGTCTGAGGGCTGTACACAGGTAGGCTGTACCGAGATGGGTACCCTTCTGGCAGAAAGAATCTGACAACAATTAAGCGGTTACATTTGCGAATAGAGAAGAGAAAGAGAGACAAAGATATGAGAAGTGATTCTGTAAAGACAGGAACTGCCCAGGCACCCCACAGAAGTCTGTTCAATGCCCTGGGATTTACCGAAGAAGAGAGAAGACGCCCTATGATCGGTATCGTCAGCTCCTTCAATGAGATCGTACCCGGACACATGAATCTGGATAAGATCACCGAAGCTGTAAAAATGGGCGTAGCCATGGCCGGAGGTATGCCGGTGGTATTCCCCGCCATTGCTGTATGTGACGGTATTGCCATGGGACATGTGGGAATGAAGTATTCCCTGGTGACCAGAGATCTGATCGCCGACAGTACTGAGTGTATGGCTATGGCACACGGCTTTGACGGTCTGGTATGTATCCCCAACTGTGATAAGAACGTTCCCGGTCTGTTGATGGCAGCAGCCAGAGTGAATATTCCTACGATCTTCGTATCCGGCGGTCCCATGTTAGCCGGACATGTACACGGACAGAAGAGAAGCCTGTCTTCCATGTTCGAGGCAGTGGGAAGTGTGGCAGCAGGTACCATGACCATGGATGAACTGGCAGAGTTTGAGGAAAAGGTGTGTCCTACCTGCGGTTCCTGCTCCGGTATGTACACCGCGAACTCCATGAACTGCCTGACCGAGGCTATCGGTATGGGACTGAGAGGCAACGGCACCATTCCTGCCGTATATTCCGAGCGTATCCGTCTGGCAAAACATGCCGGCATGAAGATCATGGAACTGGTAGAGAAAAATATCCGTCCCAGAGACATTATGACACCGGAAGCATTCCAGAATGCACTGACGGTAGATATGGCGCTGGGCTGCTCCACGAATACTATGCTGCATCTGCCCGCTATTGCAAGAGAAGCCGGCGTGGAACTGAATCTGGAGATCGCCAACGAGATCTCCGCCAAGACTCCGAACCTGTGCCACCTGGCACCGGCGGGCCCTACTTATATGGAAGATCTGAATGAAGCAGGCGGTGTCTATGCGGTAATGAACGAATTGTCCAAGAAGGGACTTTTAAATCTCGACTGTCTGACAGCAAACGGCACGACCGTAGGAGAGAATATTAAGAATTGTGTAAACAAGAATCCGGAAGTCATCCGTCCTGTGGAAAATCCTTACTCCCAGACCGGAGGTATCGCTGTACTGAAGGGGAATCTGGCACCGGACAGCGGCGTGGTCAAGAGATCCGCTGTAGCACCGGAGATGCTGGTACACGAAGGCCCGGCAAGAGTATTCGATTGTGAAGAAGATGCTATTGATGCTATCAAGTCCGGTAAAATTGTCGCAGGCGATGTAGTAGTGATCCGTTATGAAGGCCCCAAGGGAGGCCCCGGCATGCGTGAGATGCTGAATCCTACTTCTGCCATCGCAGGAATGGGGCTGGGTTCCAGCGTGGCATTGATCACGGATGGACGTTTCTCCGGAGCATCCAGAGGAGCATCCATCGGACATGTATCCCCTGAGGCAGCAGTTGGCGGCCCGATCGCACTGGTGGAAGAGGGAGATATCATCCGTATCAATATCCCGGAGAACAAGCTGGATGTACTGGTATCTGACGAAGAACTGGCAGCGAGAAGAGCAAAATGGCAGCCCAGAGAACCCAAGATCACCACAGGCTATCTGGCAAGATATCATGAACTGGTGACCAGCGGCAACCGTGGTGCGGTACTGGAAGCACCTTCTCAGAAGAACTAAGCAATCATTAAATAACCGGAGGGATTTTGAAATGCAGTTAACGGGATCGGAAATTCTGGTAGAATGTCTGAAGGAGCAGGGGGTAGATACCGTATTCGGTTACCCCGGCGGAGCAATCCTTAATATTTATGACGCACTTTATAAGCACAGTGGGGAGATCAAACATATTCTGACTTCCCATGAACAGGGGGCGGCACATGCGGCGGACGGCTATGCGAGAGCTACGGGAAAAGTAGGTGTCTGCATGGCTACCAGCGGTCCCGGCGCCACGAATCTAGTCACTGGTATCGCTACGGCTTACATGGATTCTGTACCGATGGTAGCGATCACCGCCAACGTTACCTTGCCTTTACTCGGTAAGGACAGCTTCCAGGAGGTGGATATCGCTGGCGTGACCATGCCTATTACGAAGCATGGCTATATTGTGAAAAATGTGGAGATCCTGGCAGATACCATCCGCAAGGCATTCCATATTGCCAGAAGCGGCAGACCGGGCCCTGTGCTGATCGATATTACAAAGGATGTGACTGCGGCAACCTGCGAGTATACACCTGTGACCATTCAGCCGGAGGAAAGAGTGACCCGCTACACCAGAGAAGAACTGATGCTGGTAGCGGAAATGATACATAAGGCAAAGAAGCCGTATATCTATCTGGGCGGCGGTGCTATTATCTCCGGAGCAAGTGCAGAGGTGGCAGAGTTCGCGGAACTTATCGATGCACCGGTATGCGATACCCTGATGGGAAAAGGCGCTTTTGACGGCAGAAGCGAGCGCTATACAGGAATGATCGGTATGCACGGCACCAAGACTTCCAATCTGGGCGTCAGTGAGTGTGACCTGTTAGTAGCACTGGGAGCCAGATTCTCAGACCGTGTGACGGGTAACCCGAAGAAGTTCGCAGAGAACGCAAGAATCATCCAACTGGATGTGGATGCTGCGGAGATCAACAAGAATATCCGTGTGGATGCATCTCTGGTAGGAGATCTGAAGAAGACTCTGACCGAATTGAATGCCTGCCTGTCGAAACAGGAACATCCGGAGTGGATGGCGCATATAATGGAACTGAAGGAAAAATATCCCCTGAAATACGATGAAGAAAATCTGTCCTGTCCTTATATCATGCAGGAGATTGACCGTGTAACGAACGGAGAAGCCATCATCACCACAGACGTTGGACAGCATCAGATGTGGGCGGCACAGTATTATCATTATACGAAGCCCCGTACCTTCCTGTCTTCCGGAGGATTAGGTACCATGGGTTACGGTCTGGGAGCCTGCATCGGGGCGCAGATCGGACAGCCGGATAAGGTCTGCATCAACATTGCAGGCGACGGATGTTTCCGCATGAACATGAACGAACTGGCTACTGCCAGCCGTTACAACATTCCCATCATCCAGGTGGTCATCAACAACCAGGTGCTGGGCATGGTAAGACAGTGGCAGACACTGTTCTATGGGAAACGCTATTCCCAGACAGTACTGAAGGATAAGGTGGATTTCTGCAAGGTGGCAGAAGGACTGGGCTGTACCGCCATCCGCGTGACCAAAAAGGAAGAAGTGGCACCGGCCATCGAGAAGGCCATTGCCCTGAAAGCACCGGTACTGATCGAGTGCATGATCCCAGAGGATGATAAGGTATTCCCCATGGTTCCGGCAGGAGCCCCCATCAGCGAAGTGTTTGACGGAGATGATTTGAAAAGGCAGTCCTGATGAAAAAGACGACGAAAAGATTAGTTTTGGCAGTACTTTTATTTTTGCTGTTATTACTGACCGGATATTTTATTCTGGCATTTTATTACAGAGAAGGCTTCTCTGTAAATACCTGGATCAACGGTGTCTACTGTACCGGAAAAACGGTGGAGGAAGTGAATTCGGAGCTTTTGTTGCGTACAGAGGCTCCGAATATTGTCATCGTGGACAGAGAGGGGACAGAGTATACAATCTCTCTTGCGGAAGCAGATTATCAGGCAGATTACAGTAACGTACTGGAACATTACCGGCAGGAACAGAATCCGTTCCTGTGGGTGGACAATGTTCTGTTTCACTCCCGGAGGGAACTTTCTCCCACAGTGACCGTGGATGTGGATGGGCTTCGGAGAGCTTATGATTCTCTGGAATTTGTACGGGCCGAACAACAGAAGAACAAGGATTACAGCCTTGCCCTGGATACGTCGGGCGAGTACGTCTTCACGGATGGACTTGCGGGACGCATTGACTTGGAGAAGGCTTTTTTGGCGTTGGAGAACACAGTAGAAAACGGGCAGGAGACGTTAAACCTGTCAGATAGTGGCTGTTATTATGACATCACTCCAAATGAGAACCAGAAAACTCTGCGGAATCTCTGGAAGGAGATTGAACGTTATCAGAGATGTGATATTGTCTATTGCTTTGGACAGGAGAGACATCCGGTGACGGCAGCGGACTGTGCCTCTTTTCTGGTGACGGAGAATGGTCTGCCGGTGACGGATCAGACCGGTAACTTTGTACTGGATGAAGAAGCCGTGACGGCGTATGTAGAGCAGCTGGCCGAAAAGTATGACGGTTATGGCCGTACCAGACAATTCCACAGTACCAGAGGAGATGTGATCACCATCGAGGGCGGCACCTATGGAAGCAAGCTGGATCAGAAAAAAGAGACTGCATACCTGATGGAGCATCTGCTGGATGCCGGTGTACATACGGGGACACAGCAGTCCCATGTTCCCACTTACGAGAGAGAAGCTTTCTGCTATGGCAGGGATGACATCGGAGATACCTATATCGAAGTGGATATGACACAACAGAAAATGTACTATTATGAAAGGGGGGAACTGCGGCTGGAGACGGATGTGGTGACCGGCAACATGCGCAGACGTATGGGAACACCGGAGGGGGTGAATTTCGTCTATAACAAGCAGAAGGACAGAGTACTGCGGGGACCGGGCTATGCCTCCCCTGTGAAATTCTGGGTACCTGTAAAGGGCAGCATCGGTATCCACGATGCCAGCTGGAGAAAAGAGTTCGGCGGGGACATCTACCAGACTGCCGGTTCCCATGGCTGTATCAATACACCGAAGGACAAAATGGAAGAATTGTACGACATGGTACAGATCGGTACCCCTGTCGTAATGTTTTATTAATAAAACAGACATTTTCTGACAAAATGTGTGCGGGATGCGAACATTTTGAAAATAATTTAACAATGTAGTTGACTAAAGCAAATGAAAAGCTTATTCTATACCTATGCTTTTTATATAAAATTTAGAAAATATCGAGGAGGTCTTTGAAAATGGCAAGAGTGTATAACTTTTCCGCAGGCCCTGCAGTACTCCCTGAGGAGGTATTGCAGGAAGCAGCCGATGAAATGCTGGATTATAGAGGAACCGGCATGTCCGTAATGGAGATGAGCCATCGATCTAAAGCCTATGATACGATCATTAAGGAAGCGGAAGCTGATCTCAGAGAACTGATGAATATCCCGGACAACTATAAGGTACTGTTTTTGCAGGGTGGTGCGAGTCAGCAGTTTGCCATGATCCCCATGAACCTGATGAAGAACCGTGTGGCAGACTACATCGTAACCGGTCAGTGGGCGAAGAAGGCATATCAGGAGGCTTCCCTGTACGGCAAGGCAAATAAGATCGCTTCTTCTGAGGATAAGACCTTCTCTTATATTCCCGATTGCTCCGATCTGCCCATCAGCGAGGATGCCGATTACGTGTACATATGCGAGAATAATACCATCTACGGTACGAAATTCAAGACCCTGCCCAATACCAAGGGTAAGCCCCTGGTTGCAGATGTATCCAGCTGCTTTTTATCCGAGCCGGTAGATGTGACAAAATACGGTGTGATCTATGGCGGCGTACAGAAAAATATCGGACCTGCAGGTGTGGTTATCGTGATCATCCGTGAGGATCTGATCACCGAGGATGTGCTTCCCGGTACACCGACCATGCTTCGTTATAAGATCCATGCAGATGCGGATTCTCTGTACAATACGCCTCCCGCATACGGCATCTACATCTGCGGCAAGGTATTTAAATGGCTGAAGAAGATGGGCGGTCTGGAGGCAATGAAGGAGCGCAATGAGAAAAAGGCGAAGATCCTGTATGACTACCTGGATGAAAGCAAGCTGTTCAAGGGAACCGTCCGCAAGGAAGACAGATCCCTGATGAATGTTCCGTTCATTACCGGTAATGAGGAGTTAGATGCCAAATTCGTCAAAGAGGCGAAGGAGGCAGGCTTCGAGAACCTGAAAGGTCACAGAACCGTAGGCGGCATGAGAGCAAGTATCTACAATGCGATGCCCATCGAAGGTGTGGAGAAGCTGGTAGAGTTCATGAAGAAGTTTGAAGCGGAGAACGCTTAAGGGGGAGAAAAATGTTTCAGATCAATTGCCTGAATCCCATTTCCAAAGTGGGACTGGATCGTCTGACAGCAGACTATAAAGTAATCGATAATATGAATGACGCAGAGGGCGTTCTGGTCCGCAGTGCTTCCATGCATGAGCTGGAGCTGCCGGAAAATCTGCTGGCAGTAGCGAGAGCCGGAGCCGGAGTCAACAACATTCCTCTGGATAAATGTGCCCAAAAGGGTATCGTAGTATTCAATACTCCCGGTGCCAACGCCAATGGCGTAAAGGAACTGGTGATCGCTGGTATGCTGTTAGCTGCCCGTGATGTGGTAGGCGGTATCGAATGGGTCAAGGCATCCAGGGATAATGCGGATATTGCCAAATCTGCAGAAAAAGAAAAGAAGAAATTCGCCGGTACGGAAGTAATGGGCAAAAAGTTAGGTGTCATCGGTCTGGGCGCTATCGGCGTTAAGGTGGCCAATACAGCAGTAAGCCTCGGTATGGAGGTCTATGGCTATGATCCTTATGTATCTGTCAATGCTGCATGGAACTTAAGCCGTTCTGTCAAGCATGTGACGAATGTGGAAGAAATTTATGCAGACTGTGATTACATTACGATACATGTACCGCTTCTGGATTCCACAAAGGGTATGATCAACAAGGAAGCTATCAGCAAAATGAAAGATGGCGTGGTCCTGTTAAACTTTGCAAGAGATCTGCTGGCAAATGAGGCAGATGTCCTGGAGGCATTAAAGAGTGGCAAGGTAGCCCGTTATGTATCTGATTTCCCGAATCCTACGACAGCAGGACAGCCCGGCTGTATCGTGATCCCTCATCTGGGCGCAAGCACCGAGGAATCCGAGGATAACTGTGCGAAGATGGCTGTGGAAGAACTGATGGATTATCTGGAGAACGGCAATATCCGCAACAGCGTAAATTATCCTGCCTGCGATATGGGCGTATGCAGCCAGGCCGGAAGAATTGCAATTTTCCATAAAAATATTGCCAATATGTTGAATCAGTTTACCGCAGTGATCGGTGAGAAGAACATCAATATCTCCGATATGACCAATAAATCCCGCGGTGAAGTGGCATATACCATGCTGGATATTGAAAATGTGGCAACACAGGATCTGGTAGAATCCTTACAGAAGATCGACGGTGTCTTCCGCGTACGTGTGGTAAAGTAAGACATTTGTCTGAATAGCAGAAAAATATGCAGGCATCGGCTATAAAAGGCCGGTGCCTGCTTTACGTTTCCGGTGTAATGCCAAAAACAGCGGAAATAGTGGTAAACTCAGTGTAAAATGTCAGAAACTTACAGACATTTTTTCGTAAAAGCGTTGTATGATATGAGGGAATCTGTTATACTTGGCATGGACCAAAGACGTAAGCCACAAGAGAAAGAAGGAACAAAGCAGATGAAATTTGATATGCATTGTCATACAAAAGAAGGATCTATGGATGGAAAGGTTCCTATTGACGATTTTATTGCGGAATTGATCCGCAAGGGTTTTAACGGTATGCTGGTCAGTGATCATAATTCTTATAATGGTTACCGCACGTGGAAACGAAATATAAAAGATCAAAAATTTAAAGATTTTGTGGTGTTGAAGGGGATTGAATACGATACCATTGATGCAGGACATATTCTGGTGATCATGCCGGAGACCATTAAGCTGAAAATTCTGGAGCTTCGTGGATTGCCGGTGCAGATCCTGATCGATATCGTGCATAAGAACGGTGGAATATTAGGGCCGGCACATCCCTGCGGAGAGAAATATTTAAGCTTCACCAATACCCTGAAGAAGCGGAATCAGATGGCGGTGATGAATCAGTTTGATTTTCTGGAAGGCTTCAATGCCTGTGAGAGTGTAGAGAGCAACCATTGCGCAAAGGTACTGGCGGAAATGTACGCACTGCCAGCCTTCGGTGGAAGCGATGCTCACAAAACGGACTGTATCGGTATGGCGTATACCGATATACCAGAGAAGATCAGTTGTGAATCCGATCTGATCCGGGCAGTGAAGCTGGGAGAAGGGATCAAATGCGGAGGCTCCTATTACCGCGGCACTACCAAGGAGAAAATCGGAAAAGCCAATAATATTCTGGTACAGTCCTTCTGGTTCTATAACAGACTGGGAAGCCTGTACCGGCATCACAGAAGAAAGGCAGAAATGCATAAGATGGTATAGGTCCTCTGGGCCTATACTTTTTTTATACACATCGTAATCTAAGTTCATAAATTCTTAAGATGCTTTTACGATAGAAATAGGGTATAATGTGCATAGATAAGTAAGAAATATGGATTGCTCCGTAGAACTTGCTGTCAGGGGGAACCCGTAGGATTACAGACCGTAATAAAGAGGAGAAAAATGTATGAGAAAAAATTTAAGGGGCAGAAAAGCAACTGCGATTGCTCTGGCATCCGTTATGGCAATGTCGCTTGCAGCCTGCGGCAGGCAGGATGGATCGAATCAGGTGGGACAGACAGAACAGAAGGAATATGTATATGTTCCCGAATACCTGGAGTTGGATGATAATACGAATTCCAGCTACAGTAACATGACAGTACAGGGAGATAAGCTGTATTATACAAATTACCAATGGGATGAAGCTTCCGGTGAGAGCAAGGTCTTGCTTGGAACTTATTCGCTGACAGACGGTTCCCGGGAGGATCTGCCGATCACCATTAATGCGGACGGCGGTGGAATCTATTCCATGCAGGCAGACGCGGAAGGTAATATTTATACTGCGGAATTTGAGTGGAATGCCACAGAAGGTGATGACGCTTATACACAGCAGACGACGGTGTTGCACAAGTACGATGCATCCGGTACGGAGCTGGTGACACAGGATATCACGGATATCATGCAGCAGGATGAGAACAATTCCTATGTGGGCAGCATGTGCCTGGACGACCAGGGCAGATTTTATATCAGCTCTGATTCACTGATCCGGCTGTTTGGCAGTGACGGACAATTTCAGGGAGCTGTGCAGACGGACAGCCAGTGGATCCAGGGCATGGGAAAGGCAAAAGACGGCAAGGTATACCTGGCTTATTATGACCAATCCGGCAATGTGAAGCTATCCCAGATCGACTTTGACGGCAAGGCATTGGGACAGACATATGATAACTTCCCGAACACGAACGGCAACGGAGGATTATGTGCCGGAATAGAAAATGATCTCCTGGTGAATACGGATACTGCCCTGTATGATTATAGTCTCGCAGACCAGAAGACTACCGAAGTACTGAGCTGGCTGGACAGTGATATTAACGGCAGTTATGTTACCTATGCCGCAGCCACCGCAGACGGTAAGATCCTGGCAGTGGTCAATGACTGGAACGCAGGGGAAACTGACCTGGTGAAGCTGACCAGAACCAAGGCCAGTGAGGTAGCACAGAAGTCCCAGATCACGATCGGAACCCTGTATACCTCCCAGAGCCTTCAGGCAGCAGCCGTAGCCTTCAACAAGCAGAGTAATGAATATCATGTCAATATTAAAACATATATCGATGATAATAACTGGACCGAAACTTCCTGGGCGGATGGCATTACAGCCATGAACAATGATATTACCTCCGGAGCCGGGTGCCCGGATATCCTGGATCTGTCCAACCTGGATGTCAAGGAACTGGCTTCCAAGGGTGTATTCGAGGATATGACACCTTATCTGGAGAAGAGCAGTGTATTAAGCAAGGACGATTTCTTTGAAAATATTGTAGACAGTTATACCTTTGACGGAAAACTGGTGGGAATTCCGAAGAGCTTCACCTTAAACACGATCGTCGGCAAGACCTCCGAAGTAGGTGATAAGAAGGGCTGGACCATTGACGATATTATAGCCTATGCAGGCCAGCATGAAGGTGCTTCCCTGTTTGAAGGCATGACCAAGAGCGGTATGCTGTACACATTGTTAGCCTATGATCTGGACAGCTATATTGACTGGGAGACGGGAAAGTGCAGCTTTGATTCGGAAGATTTCCAGAAGGTACTGGAATTTGTCAATACCTTCCCCGAAGAGTATGACTGGCAGAATGACGACAGATCTACACCGGCGAAGATCCAGTCCGGTGAAGTACTGTTAAATATGACAGGTATCTATCAGCTGAATAGTATTCAGGAGGAGGAAGCTATGTTCGGCGAGCCGGTAACCTATATCGGATATCCTACCTCCGGCGGTGGCAGCGGTACTTATATGCAGGCCAGTGAGCTGTATGCGATTACCGCCAAATCCTCCAATAAGGATGGCGCATGGGCATTTATTGAGAATTACCTGAATCAGCCGTTTGATAATTTTTATTCCTATGGACTTCCTGCCAGAAAGTCTGCGCTGGATGATATGGTGGAGAAGGCAATGAATATGACATATATGACGGATGAAAACGGTGAGCAGATCCTGGATGAGAATGGGAATCCGATTCCGGAGGGTGGTACTTCCAGCATCAGCTACGGAGACTGGGAATATTCCTATCATATACCTACACAGGAGGAAGTGGCAGTCCTGCAGGATCTGATCAATGTGGCTGAGCCTTCCAGTGCAACCGGTAATGATGAGATCACCAATATCATCACCGAGGAAGCAGAAGCATTCTTCAAAGGTCAGAAATCTGTATCGGATGTGGCGAATGTCATTCAGAGCCGTGTGCAGGTCTATGTAAATGAAAACAGATAAGGAAAGGCTTAAAATATCGTGAGCAGACAGCAGGTGGATCAGAAGCGGAAGCGGCATCACAAATTGGATAAGAGAATGCGGAAACTCAAGAGGAGCTCGGGGCTTTTTATAGCCCCAAGCTTTCTTGGAGTACTTGCTTTCTTTTTTCTTCCTTTTCTGGTTGTGATATTTTATTCGCTGGTGGATAACCCTATCAGCATGAATTTTGTATTTTTAGACAACTTTGTAAGCGTAATAAAAAACGCGGCATTCCGTACGGCAGTGCATAATACGGTGGTATTTTCTGCAATTGCGGTGCCGTTAGCCGTGGTTTTGTCCCTGCTTCTGGCAGTGGTACTGGAAGCAAAGCTTCCTTTCCGGAGTCAGTTCCGTACGTTTTTCTTAAGTCCCATGATGGTGCCGGTGGCATCCATTGTGTTGATCTGGCAGGTATTGTTCCATTATAACGGTGCAGTCAATGATCTTCTGGGAGTCTTCGGCGTAGAGAAGATTGACTGGCTGAAGTCCAGCTATTCCATTATTGTTATCGTAATCCTGTTTTTGTGGAAGAATCTTGGATATAATATGATCCTGTTCATGGCAGCCCTGGCCAGCATTCCCAATGATCTGCTGGAGGTGGCGAGGCTGGAGAGCGCAACACCGCTACAGACCTTTTTTTACATCAAGATCCGGTATCTGTCATCGACTTTTTTGTTTGTGACGATCATGTCCCTGATCAGTTCTTTTAAGATCTTCCGTGAGATCTATCTGCTGACAACGGATTATCCTTACGATTCCATCTATATGCTGCAGCACTTCATGAACAATAAGTTCAAGAGTCTGGATTATCAGACACTGTCTGCAGCAGCAATATTGATGTCTCTCGTCATGGTCGTGATCATCGGACTTCTGTTCGCAGTGGAAAATCATTTCGGAAAGGATGTGGAAGGCTGATGGAGCAGAAGATGAAAAAAAATGTCCCACCGGAGCTTAGAAGGGCAATCCGGTTCAAGAAGAGAAAGAAGATATTTGAGAATGTCCGCATCAGCATAGCAACAGTGATCGCAGCCTTTTTTGCCATACTGTTCCTGATGCCGATCGTTCTGACGATCACCAACTCTTTCATGTCATCTTCGGAGATATCAGCGAACTATGGTTCGGTATTTGCCACGAATGATAAGGGCGGCAAGGTCTATATTTCCGAAAAAGTGAATTTGAAATTTATTCCGGATATTGTATCCTTCAGCCAGTATACTACGGTACTTTTGAAAAGCCCGGAATATCTGCTGAAATTCTGGAATTCCGTGATCCTGGTGGGACCGATCGTACTGTTTCAGCTGATCGTGGCATCGCTGGCGTCTTATGGATTCGCCAGGTACTCGGGGAAGCTGAGGTCATTGGTATTTTTTTCCTATGTGATATTGATGCTGATGCCGTATCAGGTAACGCTGGTACCCAATTATCTGGTGGCGGAAAAGCTGAATATATTAAATACGTACTGGGCCATCTGGCTGCCCGGGATCTTTTCACCCTTTGCAGTCTATCTGCTGACGAAGTTCATGAAGAGAATTCCTGTGGGGGTCATGGAGGCGGCACAGATTGACGGTGCCGGAGAGTGGCAGATCTATCGGCTGATCTGTATGCCGTTGTGCAAAGGAGCGCTGTGTTCCGCAGCCATCCTTGTATTTATCGATTACTGGAATATGGTGGAACAGCCGCTGATCCTGTTATCCGATGCGGAGATGCATCCCTTGTCCGTATTCTTAAGCAAGATCAATTCCGGAGAGATCGGACTGGCATTCGCCGTGGCTACGATCTACATGGTGCCCAGTCTTCTGGTATTTCTCTACGGAGAAGAATATCTGGTAGACGGAATTACCTACCAGGGCGGTGTCAAAGGCTAGGATCACTGATTTTGAGGATATACCGGCATGGATCCGACTGTCGGAGTACAGATAGAAAGAGAAGTATAGAGGAGAAGCAAGATGAACGAGAACGGTGGAAAAAAGAGAAGAGAATGGGTTAAAAATGCAGCCATTATATTCTTGTCTGTAATGTTAGTGCTGACATTTTTCTCCAACACATTTATGAACTATTCCCTTCCGGAGGTGGCGGCACAATATGTACAGTCCGGCACCATCACGGCGAAGATCCGCGGAACCGGCACGGTGGAGAGTGGAGATCCCTATAATGTGAAGATCAGTGAGACCCGTACGATCTCCAGTGTTCTGGTAAAGACCGGGGACAAGGTAGAGAAGGGAGCTCCC
>OIXR01001564.1_pt1 | contig 15113 bp, 11 predicted proteins | sample 1587831 | NCBI WGS metagenome assembly OIXR01 (sample SAMN03283263) | human gut metagenome | biome: human-associated habitat; material: feces | host: Homo sapiens | place: USA | collected 2013
TTCGGATGAAGAAATGCTGATGGCAAAAGTCAGCAGCAAAACCAGAAAGGAAAGTTTTGATTATATGAAACTTTCCTGTAACAGACATGAAATGTGTATTATTGACGATGAGGATAACGGTGAGGAGATTATAGATGAGAAGGCTAATCCGGAAGCTGTTATCCTCGAATTAGAAGATAAGGCGGACAGGAATCGTGCGCTGGAAATGCTCCGGAGAGAGAATCCTGTAAGTTACGAAATCCTGCTCAGAACACAAGTTTATGGAGAACCACCGGATGTGGTAGCGAAGGAGTATGGAATCAGTAGAAATGCGGTTAATAATCGTAACTTCAGGGCGAAGGCGTGGATGAAAGAGAAACTTAAAAAAATACGCAGACAACCCTAAAGTGGGCAGTCTGCGTAAAATATCTGTCGTTTATTTTGATGGGACACATCCTTCAATAAGAGAAACGATGTGATGGATAGAATCCATCTGTTTGCTTTTTGCCATGGCTTCTTCGAAGGAATGACGGTTATCATAAAGCTGATGAATGGTATCAAGAAGCTTCTGATCGGTAATCTCCTCCTCTTCAAGAACCATGCTGTATCCCTGTTTTTCGAAGGAACGGGCATTCAGGATCTGGTCACCGCGGCTTGCATTGGCGGACAGCGGGATCAGGAGATTTGGTTTGTGGAGGGCACTGATCTCACAGATTGCATTAGCTCCTGCACGGGAGATCACAACGTCTGCCAGGGCAAAGAGATCCGGCAGTTCATCTTTGATATATTCGTACTGAACATATCCGGCAGTATCGGTCAGTTTTTCGTCCATTTTTCCCTTACCGCACAGATGAATCACCTGGAAATCCTTCAGAAGTTCAGGAAGGATCTTGCGGATATGATCATTAACCGAGGCAGCACCAAGACTGCCGCCGATGATCATGAGGACTGGCTTATCGGCAGTGAAACCACAGAACTGACGGCCGGTCTCTTTATTACCGTTTAGCAATTCCTGACGGATCGGTGTTCCAGTGAGAACAGCCTTGTCCTTTGGCAGAGAGCTGACTGTTTCAGGAAAGTTACAGCACACTTTGACAGCGGATGGAATACACAGTTTGTTGGCAAGTCCGGGAGTCATATCAGACTCATGGATGATTGCTGGGATTTTACAACGCTTTGCAGCGATAACAACAGGGACGGTAACAAACCCTCCCTTTGAAAATACAACATCGGGTTTCAGTTGTTTGAGAAGCTTTCTGGCTTCATGAAATCCTTTGAGAACACGGAACGGATCGGAGAAGTTCTTAGGGTCAAAGTAACGTCTCAGTTTACCAGAAGAAATCCCGTAATATGGAATTCCGAGTTCTTCAATCAGTTTACGTTCGATTCCATTATAGGAACCGATATAAGATATCTGATATCCAGCCTCTTTAAGTGCCGGGATCAGAGCTATGTTTGGGGTGACATGTCCGGCAGTACCACCGCCGGTAAGAATAATATGCTTCATGGGAATCCCTCCTGAAAAATCTTTTTTATTATCAATAACTATGAACCACAAGGGCAGAATTGTCAAGGAAAGATACAGTATAAGAGGATAAGTAGTTACTGTGAACAGTTATGATAGGTAACTGCTCAGTAACTCTGTTTACAGAAACGATTTATCAGGATATCCCATTGGCTGGAGAATTACTTATGAAAAAAGAGTTTGAAAATAACAAAAAAAACGCATTGGGAAATAACCCGGATCTGCGGGATGATATAGATGATGAAATGTTTCAGAAGATACTCAGGGAAGAATTTATAGAGAGAGAAAAGCAGATAGAAGAAGCACTTTTTGCGGACAAAGATGTAGAAAATCTGGTGTTCACAGATGAAGAAGTCAAGGATTCTTATCAGGAACTGCTGCGTCGGTTTGAGAGAGAAAAAAAGGAAAATGCAGAGCATGAAGCTTCAGATTCGAAAATCATTGAGATCAAAAGCAGAAAAACAGGAGTCAGGTGGCATCGGCTTGGAAAAGCTGCAGGAATGGCGGCGGTTGCTTTGGCATGTATATTTGCTGCGAGCATGACCAGTGAGGCGAACCGGAAGTATCTGGTGAATAGTATGAGGATCTGGAGTGGGGATGATACGAAGACGGTAAATTATAATGATGACAGTAATGAGAACGCGAATCTTGACGAGGACAAGGCCATTGCGGATATAGAAGAGAAACTGGGGATAGAAATGCCGAGGTTTTATTACAGGCCGTATGGGTTTGAATTTTCACAGTATACAATCGATGAACTCACATCCATTGCATGGATAGAATATAGTTATCATGATAATGTAATAGTATTATATGTTGATAAGCAGGATGAAAGCTCTGAAAGCAAAATGAATAGTAGACATGGTGATGAGGCAGAAACAATAGTAGTGAACGAGGAGGGAATACAGGTTTCAATTAGCAAGATAGAAGATGTGGATGAAAAGGAGTGCTATTCGGCGGAATGGAGTATAGATTCAGAAATTTATTGTTTATCAGGAAGGATGGATATTGAGGATTTAAAAAAAATAATTGAAAAAATGAAATTTTAGCGTGATTTTTGCTTTTTTTCGTCGTATTAATAGTGTAAGGGTTGTTTACGACAGAAAGGAAGTGAGAATGGCAAAGAAGTGGAAACAAATATTGGCAGCTGGTATGACGGCCGGGTTACTTATGGCATGCAGTTCTCAGTCGGTATTTGCACAGTCTGACGGTCTGATAGATGCGATTTTGGATGAGGAAGAAGGTGCGGATGAAATTACCTCTGAAGAGACAACAGAAGATTTCGCGGAAGACACCAGTTATAGCCTGCTTAGAGGGACGAATTTAAATTTTGGCAGTGTAAAAATCAAAAAAATAGCAAGTAATGAGATTGCAATTTATGGTTTGACCCAATGTCATAAGAAATGCAGCAAAGTATATTTATATTTGTATTTGGAACGTAAGGTAAATGGCAGTTATGGAACGTATAAATATTGGGAATTTACCGGAAACAATACAACAAATCTGCAGCGTACATTAGATGTTGCAGTTCCAAGCGGTACCTATTACCGGGTACGCGGCTACCATGCAGCAAGCAACGGAGGCCTGAAAGAATCAACATCTACTCTGACTCAGGGCATTATGGTGAAATAATCTTTCTGTCGACAACAGAAAAAGAAAAATATTAAGCAGTACCATTACAACTGAATAGCGAAGCATGGGTGCGTTCCAGGGGGATGACAGAAACATAAAATAAGCCGTAGTAAACATCCGTTACCTTTCAACTGGCGCGAAGTGCTTGCAGTCGTCGAGAATATATGGGAAAATATTCGACTCGATAAAAACAATATACACACACAACACACACAGAAACGGGATGGAATTTATAAAAATTTCATCTCGTTTTTGTGTGTGGAGACTGTTAAAAAGCTGCTGTATCGTGTATAATAATTACAACTAAAATGTATTGGCAAAATTGTCAGAAAAAGGGGGTTCTCATATGAAGATTACCTTTATTGGGGCGACACACGAAGTTACTGGCAGCTGTTATTATCTGGAAGCAGCAGGAAAGAAGTTTCTGGTAGACTGTGGCATGGAACAGGGACCGGACTACTATCAGAATCAGGAGATTCCGGTCAATCCGGGGGATCTGGATTTTGCACTTCTGACACATGCACACATGGATCATTCCGGAAACCTGCCGGCTGTTTATGCGAAGGGCTTTATGGGACCGATCTATGCAACGCAGGCGACTTGTCATCTCTGTGATATTATGCTTCGAGACAGTGCTCACATTCAGATGTTCGAGGCGGAATGGCGTAACCGTAAGGGACGCCGGCAGGGTAAACCGGAATTTGTGCCTGCTTATACAATGGAAGATGCCATGGGCGTTATACAGAATTTTGTACCATGCCCTTATGAAAAAATAATCACTCCGGCACCGGGAATTTCCGTACGGTTTGTAGATGCGGGCCATCTTCTGGGGTCTGCCAGCATTGAACTGACGATTCAGGAAGACGGAGAAGAAAAAAAGATTGTTTTTTCCGGTGATATTGGAAATCTCCATCAGCCTCTGATCAAGGATCCGACTTATCTCCATGATGCGGATTATGTTGTGATGGAATCTACCTATGGTGACAGAAGCCACGGAGAACGCCCGGATTATGTTGCAATCCTTTCGGAAGTGATACAGAGAACCTTTGACAGGGGCGGAAATGTCATAATTCCTTCCTTTGCAGTCGGCCGTACACAGGAAATGCTGTATTTTATCCGCCAGATCAAGGAAGAAAACCGTATCAAAGGACATGATAACTTTAAGGTTTATGTTGACAGTCCTCTGGCAAATGAAGCGACAACGATCTTTAATGAGCATCAGTATGACTGTTTTGATGAGGAAGCAATCGCACTGGTACAGAAGGGAATCAACCCGCTGATGTTTCCGGGACTTCGTACATCGATCACAAGTGATGACTCCAGAGCCATCAACTATGATGAAGACTGCAAGGTGATCATTTCTGCCAGCGGTATGTGTGATGCAGGTCGAATCAAGCATCATCTGAAACATAACTTATGGAATGAGAAGAATACGATACTTTTTGTGGGATATCAGGCAATCGGAACGCTTGGAAGATCTCTGATCGAGGGAGCTGAGGATGTGAAGCTCTTTGGAGAAACCGTTCATGTGAGTGCAGAAATCTGTCAGATGCCGGGAATCAGTGGCCATGCGGATGTGAATGGTCTGATAGACTGGATCAAAGCTTTCGGGGGAAAACCGAAGAAAGTATTTGTAACTCACGGGGATGACGAGGTGACGGAGATTTTTGCCCGTCGTCTGAATGAAGAACTGGGACTGGATTCCATGGCTCCTTTCAGCGGCACGATCTATGATCTCAGGGCGAACAGCTGTATTTATGAAGCTCAGGGTATCCGCATTACGAAAGCTTCTGTATCTCCGAAGGCAACCAAAGCGGCAAGGGCATTCCAGAAGCTGGTTGCGATGGGACAGAGACTTATGTCTGTTATCCGCAAAAACGAAGGCATTCCAAACAAGGATCTGGATCGTTTTACCAGAGATATTCAGTCGCTGTGTGATAAGTGGGACAGAAATGATATCTGATATCTATTTCCTAATAAATAAAGAAGGAGAGGCTTTATGCCTCTCCTAATTTCTGTTTTAATGCTTTTGCAAGTTGATCCGGACAGGAAGTTGGCTTGAAACCACAACGGATTCCTTCCAGTCGGCTGATTGCTTCCTTGGCATCCATGCCCTCTACCAGGCGGGCAACACCCTGTGTATTTCCGGAGCATCCACCCTGGAATTTCACATCGCGGATCTTGCCGGCATCGTCGATATCAAAAGAAATAGCGCTGGCACAGACGCCAGATGTCTTATATACCATAAAAAATTCCTCCTTAGTTATTTTTAATATTATAACAGAAAGTAAAAAAGGTTTCCATATAATCTGAACTTTTGTTATAATGAAAGTTGAAACGATTTTAACTATGAAAATTTTTTATTTTATCTTTTATATAGAGGAGAACACATATTATGAGACGTATTGGAATTATCGGAGCAATGGAAGTAGAAGTTGAGAAGCTTAAAGCACGCATGGAAAATGTCGAGATTACACGCAGGGCTTCCATGGAATTTTATGCAGGAACTCTTGAAGGCAAAAATGTAGTTGTAGTACGTTCTGGTATTGGAAAGGTAAATGCGGCAGTGTGTACACAGATTCTGATCGATGAATTTGAGGCAGAGGCTGTGATCAATACCGGTATTGCAGGAAGCCTGAATGCAGATATTAACATTGGGGATCTTGTGATCTCCACAGATCTTGTACATCATGATATGAATGCAGTTGCATTTGGATATCCGGTGGGACAGATCCCGCAGATGGAGGCTTTTTCATTCAGAAGTGATGAGAATCTGCGTAAGCTGGCAGTACAGGCATGCAGAGATGTAAATCCTGACATTGAAGTTTATGAGGGACGCATTGCCTCCGGAGATCAGTTTGTAGCAGATCAGGGTGTCAAGGATGAGATTATAAAGAACTTTGACGCCTGTGCAGTAGAGATGGAAGGTGCAGCAATCGCACAGGCTGCCTACCTTAACAATGTTCCGTTCCTTGTAGTGCGTGCGATTTCTGACAAGGCGGACGGAAGTGCAGAGGTAGATTATCCGACATTTGAGGCATTGGCAGTGGAACATTGCGTAAAGATGACACTTCGTATCCTGAACCAGATTAAGGATTGATACTGCCAGATTTTCAGCCGAAATTGCACACTATAGACTGCGGGGCATAGACTATTATAGATGATGGGAAAAACAGGAGAAATTTATGTACGATGACAGATTTTTTCCATTCTATACAGCGTATGCCAATCCCGCTTTTTATGGCGGAGAGCAGATACAGGAACAGGAGTTTGCACTGATGCAGTCATATTATCCGGAGGCAGCAGACAGGATCCGGGAAAAAGTAGAAAAAGAATGTCGGCTTCTGGACTATGAGGGAAGCAGACTCTATGATGAATATCCGGATAAATTTATGCTGTATCAGTTATGTCGGCAGATTCGTGCACAGGTGGAGAGTGAAATGAAGGCTCAGGGTGTTCCGGATGGGTTTCTCGATGAGCTTATCCAGGTTCTCCTCTGTCAGGAGATCTGTCGAAGACGATGCAGACGGCACAGATATTATCTCAGCCGGGAAGACATTCACTTTTACAAGTGATGAAATGGAGACTTTTATGTGTATTCGGTCTGAAGTGGTATTGTGAACAGTAACAGTTATGGAGCATACAGAATAGAAAGAATTTATAATAAAATATGAAAACATTACAGGAATTTTTGGAGGAACAGTTTGACCAGGAAATGATGTTGGCGGTTTTGAGCGGACAGAGGCAAAAAGGTGATGACATTCCGTCAAAGGTGCGTATACGTCCTGTGGAGATCAGAGGCACTGTCTGCTATCAGGCTACGGCAGCAGTCGGTCAGAAGGCAATTCACAAGAACTATACTCTGGAAGAGGTTATCATTTATGTCAGGGACTGTCTTGAGAATGGTTTTTCCCAGCTTCAGATTCAGGGTCAGCATAGAGATGCGTCTGTCCTGATCAGCAAAAAAGGCAGGCAGACTATGAAAACAAAGCAGCATCCGCCGATGGAGCCGGTGAAAATCATGGCTCACAACAGAGTGAAACAGTATATTCTCCAAGAGGGAATACCGGTTCCGTTTCTGGTGGATCTTGGAGTCATGAGTGAGCAGGGTAAGGTGCATCAGTCCTCTTATGATAAATTTAAACAGATCAATCGTTTTCTGGAATTTATCGAGGATATCCTTCCGGCACTTTCAAGGGAGCGGGAGATCACCATTCTGGATTTTGGCTGCGGTAAATCTTATCTTACGTTTGCCATGTATTATTATCTGAGAGAACTTAAGGGATATGATGTGAACATCATTGGTCTGGATCTCAAAACAGATGTGATTAGTAAATGCAGCAGACTTGCTCAGAAATACGGTTATGAGAAGCTACATTTCCTGCAGGGCGATATTGCGGACTATGATGGGGTTCAGAAGGTAGATATGGTTGTGACTTTGCATGCGTGTGACAGGGCAACGGATTATGCACTTGCAAAGGCAGTTGAATGGGGGGAAGAGGTTATTCTTTCTGTACCGTGCTGCCAGCATGAACTAAATGATAAAATACAGAATGAGCTGTTAAAACCAGTACTCAGTTATGGAATACTTAAGGAACGTCTGTCTGCACTTCTGACTGACGGAATCCGTGCAGAACTTCTGGAATCCAGGGGATATCGCACGCAGATCCTTGAGTTTATCGATATGGAGCATACACCGAAGAATCTTATGATCCGTGCGGTCAAAACCGGAAAGAAGAAGTCAGCAGATGAGCTTTCCAGAATGACAGAAGCACTACATGCAGATCTGACACTGGAGAGGCTGCTTTATCCGCAGGGACTTGAGCGGGAGAAAGGAGTACCAGAACTATGAAAAATTTTTTCAAAAGGTTTTTGGTCCTTCTTGTTGTGTTTATCCTGGGAGTGGCCGGAACCGCATTTCTTATGAATAATGAGACAACCGATGACCGCTCGGACATGAATGATGCTGTTCTGCCGGAGGTAATGGTACAGTTTGGCGATGTTCTCACAAACCGTATGTACGGATACAGACAGCCGATGGAGGCAGATTTTGTCAGGGACAGTGTGACACCTCTGGATACAACAAAGAAATTAACGCTTGTGGTAAATCCATATGACACGAAGGTCAGGAATCTCTCCTATGAAATCCGAACTTCTGACGGAAGCAAGGTTATGGAGAACCGCACGATCAAAAGTCTGGAGACGGGTTCTGACGGATATCTGAGAACAGAAATAGAAATTTCATCCGGACTTCTGATGAATCAGGAGTATTCTCTTCAGATTACACTTTCAACTAATCATGGCGATGCCTATTATTATACAAGAGTGGTCTCAAGATCAGCTACTTATACAGAACAGTATGCGAAATTTGCAGATGATTTTGTGCAGATGAGTCTGGACAAGACACAGGCGGACAATCTGGCTGCTTATCTGGAGACATCCGACAGTGCTTCCAGCAGAAATTTCGCCGGATTAAATATCAACTCTCCACTGGCAGATATCAGCTGGGGAAATCTAAATCCGCAGTTGTCCAAAGCAGGGATTCCGGTCATCAAGGATATCAATGAAACGACTGCGAGCATTTCTATAGAATATGAAATATCTGCACAGAATGAAAATGGAAATACAGAGTACTATCTTGTGACAGATTTTTATAGAATGCGTTATGACGAGACAAGAATCCGACTGCTTGATTTTAAGCGGTCTGCATCCGAGATTTTTGATCCATCTCTTTCTGTGATCAGCAACAGTGGACTTCTTCTGGGAGTTCGAAGCAAAGATGTAGATTATCTTACAAATGAAGACGGAAGCGTGACAGCGTTTACGCAGAATGGAGATATCTGGAGTTATGTACCGGATACAGGTAAGTTTGTAGAAATATTTACATTCCGCAAGGATACAGAGAGTGATTTTCGGGATGCGAGAGTTGAGCATGATATTAAGCTTCTGAGTGTGGAGAACAATGGAGATGTGGACTTTATGGTTTATGGCTACATGAATCGTGGTGCACATGAAGGTTACAGTGGTGTTGGAATTTATCATTATAACAATGATCAGGGCGCAATAGAAGAACAGGTATTTATTCCATGCACAGAGTCCTTTGAGTTTCTGCAGGAAGACCTTGGAACTCTGTCTTATGTAAATCAGAGCGGACAGCTGTTTATCATGATCGCAGGAAATCTTTATCAGATCAATATTGATGAAAATACCTATGAAGTTCTGGCAGATCATATTGACAGTGATGATTTTGGTGTTTCTGTTACGAATGCACATGCGGCATGGAAATCTGAAAGCGGAGATTATGCCGGACAGATTGAGTTTATTGATTTTGACACGATGGAAAGACGCAGAATTGCTCCGGAAGCATCTCAGAAACTGGATCTTCTTGGTTTCATGAACGAGGATCTGATTTATGGAATCGTTCTGGACGGCGACACACTGCCGAACGCAACCGGATATATGATTGACGGAATCACTATGTTCAGGATAGAAGGGTTTGACGGTACAGTAAAAAAAGAATATCATCAGGACGGGCTGTATGTGGCAGGGGTGACCGTTGGTACTACTCTGATGGAATTTACTCTTGTGCAGAAGTCCGGTGATATCTATAAAGGTGTCAAAAAAGACAATATTATGAATAACAGCACTGCTGCGACAGATAAGACCAGTGTGGAACAGACAAGTTCAAGCCGTCAGGGGGTTATAGTGCGGCTTACCTTTGAAGATTCACCGTCTTCGGAGGAACCTCTTATCCTTTATGCCAAGGTAAGGAACGCAGGAGAAAAGGTAGTAGATATTCAGGTGGACAAGAGCTCGGTCGAGGAAGTCTATTATGTATATGCAGGAGGTGGACTGGACAGCGTCTGGACCGATCCGGCAAAGGCAGTTCAGCGTGCTGATAAACAGACAGGAGTTGTACTGAACCGTGCACAGCAGTATGTCTGGGAGCGCGGAAATATGAAGACACAGATCACCTTGAACACAACAGATATTCCGGAGATCATCCGTACCGCGTCTCTGGATGTTCAGAATCTTCAGAATGGTCTGGGTGACAGTGCCAAAGTTACTGATCTGACCGGATGTTCTCTGGAAAATGTACTCTATGAGGTAAGCGCACAGCGTGCTGTGATAGCCAGAACAGGATCAGATTCCAGTGTTGTGATCGTCGGATATGATCAGTACAATACTTATTTACTTGATCCGTCTACAGGAGAGGTGAAGCCGTATGGAATGAACGACAGTACTGCGTTGTTCAAGAATGCGGGAAACATGTTTATCACTTATCTTGAGCAAAAATAAACGGAAAGTCATACGAAAAATGTAGCTGTTCAGAAGGTGGTAACTGTGAGAGTACTGAACAGTTATAAAAAAATATAAAATGACAGGGGGACAACCATATGTTAAGTAACAGTATTGCAAAACTTGTGCAGTATGGAATTGAATCAGGACTCACACCGGAGTGTGAGCGCAGTTACACGATCAATCTTCTTCTTGATGTTTTTCACGAGGATGAATTTACAGAGCCGGAAGAAAAACCGACTGATGTAGATCTGGAAGAAACTCTGAATGAGCTTCTGGATGAAGCGGTAAAGAGGAATCTGACAGAAGACAGCGTTGTCTACCGTGATCTTTTTGATACAAGACTGATGAACTGCCTGATGCCGCGCCCGGCACAGGTTCAGAAGGAATTCTGGGATAAGTATGAGAAAAACCCGGAGGAGGCCACAGATTATTTCTATAAACTGAGTCAGGACAGTAACTATATCCGCCGTTATCGAGTAAAAAAAGACCAGAAATGGAAAGTAGAAAGTCCGTACGGAGATATCGATATTACCATTAATCTTTCCAAACCGGAAAAAGATCCTAAAGCGATCGCTGCGGCCAAGAATGCAAGGACAAGCAGCTATCCGAAATGTCTTCTCTGTCCGGAAAACGAAGGATATGCAGGTCGTGTCAATCATCCGGCAAGACAGAATCACAGAATCATTCCGATCACTGTCAATGACACACCATGGGGATTCCAGTATTCGCCGTATGTATATTACAATGAACACTGCATCGTATTTAACAGTAAGCATACTCCAATGAAGATTGAGAGAAATACATTTATCAAGCTGTTTGATTTTGTAAAGCTCTTTCCACATTATTTCCTTGGTTCCAACGCAGATCTTCCAATCGTTGGAGGTTCTATTCTGAGTCATGATCACTTCCAGGGCGGACATTATACGTTTGCTATGGCAAAAGCACCGATCGAGAAGCATGTGACCATTCCGGGATTTGAAGACGTGGAGGCAGGAATCGTTAAATGGCCATTATCTGTACTTCGTATCCGCCACAAAGATTCAGACCGTCTGGTAGATCTGGCAGCTCATGTACTGGAGGTATGGAGAGGATACACAGACGAGGCGGCATTTATCTTTGCAGAGACAGATGGAGAACCACACAACACAATCACGCCGATCGCACGTAAAGTCGGTGATATGTATGAGCTTGATCTTACACTGAGAAACAATATCACAACCAGCGAGCATCCGCTTGGCGTTTATCATCCGCATGCACAGTATCATCATATCAAGAAAGAAAACATTGGTCTGATCGAGGTTATGGGACTTGCGGTTCTTCCGGCAAGACTGAAAGAAGAACTGGAACTTCTGGAAGAATATATTCTTGAGGGCAGGGATATCGCTTCCAACGAAAAGATTGAGAAACATGCTGCCTGGGCAGCAGAATTTCTGCCGAAGTACAAGGATATCAACAAGGACAATATCCATGAAATCCTTCAGAAAGAAGTAGGAATTGTCTTTACACATGTTCTTGAAGATGCAGGTGTATACAAATGCACACAGGAAGGCAGAGATGCATTTATGCGATTCATTGAAACATTATAATAATAATAAATGATCATAACTGTGAGGATATTGAACAGTTACAAATGATCTTAGAAAGAGGGACTTCGGCTTAGAACAGGCCGGAGTCCTTTTTGTCTGGAAATAATACTTTGTTCGTAACAAATTTTACAGACAGGCAGGAAAGATATGGTAAAATAAATGGAACAAAGTAAACGTATCATATAAGGGAAATATATCAGAAAGGAGCAGAATAAATGGCAGAAGACAGGAAGTGGAAAAACATACGGAAGAAATCCACAGAGCAGCACACAGAGGAAAAGCCTCCGGTGAATAACTCTCATGAAGAAGAAATTCCGGAGTGGAAAAGCTCGATCCGAAAAGAACCACCAACGGAGAAAGCGGAGCCGGAACACAAATTAATGAAGCATAAGAAAACGATAGCGGCAGCGGCGGCGATTATTGTGGTCGGTGCGGTGGCATTTGGTGTGACGCCAATGCTTATAAACCGGGAGACAGAGGCAAAAAAACAGACAGAGAAGGACAGTGCAGATACAAAAACAGAAAGTCCTTCCGAGAAGGAAAGCGAAGAGCCAGCATTTCCAGAAAATATGACAGAGCCAAAAGATACTTCAGAAGATACTTCTTCGAAGCAGGATGCAAGTGAAGAAAGCACAGAAAATACAGCGTCAGAGAAGAAGGAGATACCTCCGGTTGCCGGTCTTGCACATATTGAGAGTTATGAATCTCTGTATGATATTCTGCATAAATGGCAGAGTGAGAATTCAGACTGGTCTGCTTCTGATGGTGCACGGATCCTATCCACAGATGGCGATCTTGTGGAATATGATGCAGAGGCAGTCAGTGACAGTACAACAGGTTCAGCAGCATCTAATGAGGCTTCCAAAGATACCGGAAATATGGATCCTGGATACACATATGACGAAATGGATGCCGCTGATCATTCTTCTACCAATACACAGGAAGAAAATGTGGACGAGGCAGATATTGTCAAGACAGATGGAACTTATATTTATGCAATGGACAGCAAAGGAGATATTCGTATTGTTGATGCTGCTTCCATGAAACTGGTCGGTGAGATTACCGGTGACAGAAATGCGGATTATATGGAGATGTATCTGAATGGTGACAGCCTTCAGGTAATCCATCAGCAGGAGACTTATATCACATACAGGGGAACGGTAAAGCTTTCTTCGGATGATGCGGTACGTGCCAGCTACAGTGTACCGGTGACTACGGTTTCCGTTGATACTTATGATCTTTCTGATCGTGAGAATCCGAAGAAGACCGGAAGCTGCCAGCAGGATGGAAGTTATCTCTCATCCAGAAGAAACGGAAACAATCTCTATCTGTTCACCTCATATGCACCGGATACCACAGAAGGTGCAGATGCAAAAGTGAAATATATTCCAAGAATTTGTGATGATTATATAGCGTATGATCACATCTATCTGCCAGTACCGGAAGATACAACGGATTATACCTATAATGGCAAAAATTATCTGGTGGTTTCTTCTGTGGCAGACGAGAAGCCAGATCAGGTTTCGGACAGCATGGCAGTTATCAGCGGTGCAGATATTTTTTATGTAAGTGAAAACAATATTTATTCTGCGGTTCCCGGCTGGAATATATCGGACGACAGCAGTCTGCAGACAGAAATTATCCGCATCGGTTATGAGGACGGAGTGTTTACAGAGGGAGGTACAGGTTCCGTTTCCGGAGAACTTAATAATAATTTCTCTATGGATGAATATGACGGACATCTCCGGGTAGTGACAACAACAGCAGGATGGAACAAGGACTACAGTGAATATCACAGGACGAACGGCCTTTACGTCCTTGATAAAGATATGAAAACCGTTGGAAAGATTGAAAATCTTGCAGAAAATGAGGAGATTAAATCGGCTCGTTTTATGGGAAAAACAGGATATTTTGTCACATATGAGAATACAGATCCGCTGTTTTCCGCTGATCTCTCTGATCCGGAAAATCCCAAAATTCTCGGTGAACTCAAGATCACAGGTTTCTCTGAGTACCTGCATTTCTATGGGGAAAACAGACTGCTTGGCATTGGATGGGAGACAGATCCGGATACAGGCAGCACAGAAGGGCTGAAATGTTCTATGTTTGATATCTCAGATCCTTCGGATGTAAAAGAAATAGACAGAATCGTTCTCAAAAATGTATCTGTCTGCGACGCACTCTCGAATTATCGTGCAATCCTTGTATCACCGGGCAGGAATCTGTTTGGTTTTGCATATGGAATGTATAAAAACTCCGCTGCAGGAGATTATTATGATACAGATAAACAGTATTATTACGGACTGCTTTCCTACAGTGAGGAGGAGGGATTTGAGCCGGATGCATATCTGAATCCTGCACTGAGCGGACTGTTTGATGATAAGCTCAGTACCAGTGAGTACCGATCTCTGCGAGGTGTTTATATCAGTGATACTTTTTATCTTGTCACAGAGAATGGAATCAGTTCTTATGATATGACAGACGGATATAAACTTCAGAATATGCTTGTCTGGAAATAAAAACCCGTGATCTCTCGTATTTACTTCTTGCAGTAATCTGGTGAATAGTCTATACTAGAAATCAATTGGATGAGAATTGAAAAAAACAGAGAGGTAACAGATTATGAAGCTTACAACTGTAAGAGAAATTTACAAGAACAGAGAAGAATATATGAATCAGGAAGTGACAGTAGGAGGCTGGGTTCGCAGCGTCCGTGGTTCCAAGGCATTTGGATTTATTGTCCTTCATGATGGAAGCTATTTTGAGACACTTCAGATTGTATATCATGATACAATGGCAAACTTTGCTGAGATCAGTAAATTAAATGTCGGTGCAGCCATCATCGTTAAGGGAACTCTGGTTCCGACACCGGAGGCAAAGCAGCCGTTTGAGATTCAGGCAGAGGAAGTACAGGTAGAGGGTGCATCTGCTCCGGATTATCCGCTTCAGAAGAAACGCCACACTCTGGAATACTTAAGAACCATGACACATTTAAGACCGAGAACCAACACCTTCCAGGCAGTATTCCGTGTACGTTCTCTGTGTGCTTATGCGATCCACAAATTCTTCCAGGAGAAGGGATTTGTCTA
>OIXR01001580.1_pt1 | contig 14979 bp, 7 predicted proteins | sample 1587831 | NCBI WGS metagenome assembly OIXR01 (sample SAMN03283263) | human gut metagenome | biome: human-associated habitat; material: feces | host: Homo sapiens | place: USA | collected 2013
TGTTAACCTTAAATCTAATACTATGAAAAACACATTGCAAAGATACGGACTTCTGGGATATCTGCAAATAAAACAAATAAAAAAGAGTGTTTTATAACATGTTTTAGTAAAAGTATTGTTTTTGTTAAGGCTTACTAAGGATTTGAGTCCCCCCAGTACTTGTTTTCTAAAAAAGAATTATCTTTGCATGGCTGCGAAAATAGCTGCACTTTTGCATATTAATAAATTTATAAAGAACAACTACTGTGAGCGAAGAAGATATTGTCCTTACCCCGATGATGAAACAGTTCTTGGACCTGAAAGCCAAGCATCCTGATGCCGTTATGCTGTTTCGTTGCGGCGACTTCTATGAAACTTATTCTACTGATGCTGTTGTTGCAGCCGAAATCCTGGGAATTACCCTGACTAAGCGTGCCAATGGTAAAGGAAAGACTGTTGAAATGGCGGGATTCCCTCATCATGCACTGGATACGTATCTGCCTAAACTGGTACGTGCCGGGAAGCGTGTAGCCATCTGTGACCAGTTGGAAGACCCGAAAATGACCAAGAAACTGGTGAAGCGGGGTATTACGGAACTGGTAACTCCCGGTGTTTCCATCAATGATAATATACTGAATTACCGGGAGAATAACTTCCTGGCAGCCGTACATTTTGGTAAGGGAACGTGCGGTGTGGCATTTCTCGATATATCTACGGGTGAGTTTCTTACAGCAGAAGGGCCTTTTGACTATGTAGACAAGCTATTGAATAACTTCGCGCCCAAAGAAGTACTTTTTGAACGTGGTAAGCGGGGGATGTTCGAGGGAAATTTCGGAAGTAAGTTCTTTACTTTCGAACTGGACGACTGGGTATTTACAGAGACCACCGCCCGGGAGAAACTTCTGAAACATTTTGAAACGAAGAATCTGAAAGGTTTTGGTGTAGAGCATCTCAAGAATGGTATCATCGCTTCGGGAGCCATCCTGCAATATCTCATCATGACGCAGCATACCCAAATCGGGCATATCACTTCTTTGGCACGTATTGAAGAAGATAAATACGTCCGTCTGGATAAATTCACGGTCCGTAGCCTTGAGCTGATAGGCAGCATGAATGATGGAGGCAGCAGCTTGCTGAACGTGATTGATAAGACTATCAGTCCGATGGGTGCCCGTTTGCTGAAGCGCTGGTTGGTGTTTCCGTTGAAAGATGTACTGCCTATCAATGAACGCTTGAATGTAGTGGAATATTTTTTCCGTCAGCCGGATTTCAAAGAACTGATCGAAGAACAGTTGCATTTGATAGGCGATCTGGAACGTATCATCTCTAAAGTGGCTGTAGGACGTGTTTCTCCTCGTGAAGTAGTTGCATTAAAGGTAGCTTTGCAGGCTATTGAGCCTATTAAGGAAGCTTGTCTGGAGGCGGATAATGCTAGTCTGAACCGTATAGGTGAACAACTGAATATCTGTAAGTCCATTCGCGACCGCATTGAAAAAGAGATTAATAATGATCCTCCGTTGCTGATAAACAAAGGTGGTGTTATGAAGTCAGGCGTCAATGCCGAATTGGATGAATTACGCCAGATAGCTTATTCCGGTAAAGATTATCTGCTACAGATACAGCAACGGGAAAGTGAACTGACTGAAATTCCCAGTCTGAAAATCGGTTACAACAATGTATTCGGTTACTATATTGAAGTGCGCAATACACATAAGGATAAGGTACCACAGGAGTGGATACGTAAACAGACCTTGGCCAATGCCGAACGTTACATTACACAAGAGCTGAAAGAGTACGAAGAGAAAATTCTCGGCGCCGAAGATAAGATATTGATACTGGAAACCCAGCTCTACATGGAATTGGTGCAGGCTCTAAGTGAGTTTATTCCTGCCATTCAGGTGAATGCAAACCAGATCGCGCGTCTGGACTGTTTGCTGTCTTTTGCCAATGTGGCACGTGAGAATAATTATATACGTCCTGTCATCGAAGATAACGATGTTCTGGATATCCGCCAGGGACGACATCCGGTTATCGAGAAGCAACTTCCCATAGGAGAGAAGTACATTGCCAATGATGTGGTGCTGGATAGTAGCTCGCAACAGATCATCATCATTACCGGTCCGAACATGGCGGGTAAGTCTGCATTGCTGAGACAGACGGCGTTGATAACGCTACTGGCGCAGATTGGCAGCTTCGTACCTGCCGAGAGTGCACATATCGGTTTGGTAGATAAGATATTTACCCGTGTAGGTGCCAGTGATAATATCTCTGTCGGAGAGTCTACTTTCATGGTGGAAATGAACGAGGCGGCTGATATTTTGAATAACCTTTCTTCGCGCAGTCTGGTGCTTTTTGACGAGTTGGGACGAGGTACATCTACGTACGATGGTATTTCTATTGCCTGGGCAATTGTAGAGCATATCCATGAGCACCCTAAAGCAAAGGCACGTACGTTGTTTGCTACGCACTATCACGAGTTGAACGAGATGGAGAAAAGCTTCAAGCGTATCAAGAACTACAATGTTTCCGTTAAGGAGGTGGATAATAAGGTCATTTTCCTGCGTAAACTGGAACGTGGCGGTAGTGAACACTCCTTTGGTATCCATGTGGCAAAGATGGCAGGTATGCCGAAAAGTATCGTAAAACGTGCGAATGACATTCTGAAACAGCTTGAGGCGGACAATCGTCAGCAAGGTATTGCAAGTAAGCCGATGGCGGAAGTAGGAGAGACGCGTGGCGGCATGCAACTTAGCTTTTTCCAGTTGGAAGATCCTGTGCTCTGCCAGATACGTGACGAGATTTTGAATTTGGATGTGAATAATCTGACCCCGCTGGAGGCATTGAATAAATTGAATGATATTAAGAGGATTGTAAAAGGGAAGTAAAGCTTCCCTTTTTTATTCTTATCCGGTGACGCTATTCGTTGATAGAATCCATATCTGTTAATTCTTTCTTCACACTATCCTTCTGCTGTTCCCTATATTGGCGTGGTGGCATACCGAAACGCTGGGAGAATAACTTATAGAACGTTCCGCGGTTATTGAAACCTGTCTTGTCCATAATTTCCTCAATGGTATAGTTCTTTGTCAGCAACAGTCGCTCGGCCATTGTGAGGCGATATTCTTTGATGATATCAGCAGGAGATTTGTCTGTTATAGGTTTTAATTTACGGTAGAACTGACGGGTGCTATAGCCCAGGTCACTGCTCAATAGTTCAACGGATAAGTCAGGGTTTGTGATATTCTTTTCTATGGTTTCTATCACCTTATCCAGGAATTCCTGATCTTCTTTGTGGATACAGTTCCCGTTTTCCACTTTGAATGAACTGAATATGGAACTATAATATTCTTTCAGGTCCGATTCTCTTTTAATCAATCGGTAGACTACTTTCTCTAAATATTTTACATTGAAAGGTTTCGTCACATACACTTCTGCACCAGCTTCAATGCCTTTCACCTGATCGTCTTCGTGATGAAGGGCAGACAGTAGAATGAGTGGAATATGGCTCCATAACTTGTTTTGCTTGATTTTCTGGGCAAAGGAAAGCCCGTCTATTTCAGGCATCATCACATCTGAAATAATCAGATCCGGCTGCTTCAGTTCCAGGCTGGCCAAAGCTTCTGCAGCGTTATTGAAAGATAATACATTGTATTTATCTACAAATATTTCCGAGACGAACCATAACATCGAAGGATCGTCGTCAATGATCATAACCGTGTGCTTGGAAGTGTCGAAATTAACAGTGGTCTGTTCCAGTTCCATAGGCTCCGTATTTGTATTCAGAGGTCCTGTTTCATACACTTTTTGGGGTGTTTCTGCTTCCTGTGCAGTGGGCGATAGTTCCGGTAAAGTGACTGTAAATGTAGTTATCTCATTCTGAATACTGCTGACATTGATTTCACCGTTCAACAGAGTAACCATATTCTTACAAATAGCCAATCCCAGCCCATTCCGTGAATTCTTGCCATTCATTTCAAAAGAATCCAATATCTTATAGCGATCGAATATCTTTGCAAGATTCTCTTTCGCTATCCCCTTTCCTGAGTTGGATATATTAAGGGTTAGAAGCTGGTTTTCTACTTTCAGACCGATGGTGATATTCCCTTCTTCCGGAGTATATTTGAAGGCATTTGAGATCAGGTTATTGACGATCTTACTGAAGCAACTGATATCCGTATTCCATTCAATGTCCGGTTCAATATCCAACCGATAGTTCAGATTCTTATTTTCAGCCAATTCACAGAAGGATTCCGCTATGTTCCGGAGTTTGTCCGATACGGATAATCTTTGGATAGAAAGCACCTTATGACCGGTTTCCAGCCTGCGGAATTCCAGCAGTTCCAGAATCAAACCATTCAGTTTTTCTGTATTCTGCTGTATCATCTTCCCGTATTTGCGGATGTACGAATCAGATTGCGGGTAGGCAAGTATCTTTTCGCACGGACCATAAATCAGCGTCAGTGGCGTACAGAATTCATGAGTGATGTTGGTAAAGAAGCGCAGCTTGGACTCATAGACTTCTTCTTTCTTTTCCCGGTTCAATTTCTCAATCATGCGGTGCTGCTTCCGGCGGTATTGATGAACTATCCTGTAAACAGCAAGAATGCAGAACAAAGCGATTAATATGAAATAGAGAATATATGCCCAATTACTTAAATACCAGGGAGGAGTAATCTGAATCAGAAGTTTCTGCGGTTCGCACTCTTTTCCATTCATGTTATTCTTGTATTTCACTAACAAAGTATATTGTCCGGGTGCAAGATTGGAGAAGATGGCGCTGGCCGATGTTCCACTTTCTATCCACTGGCTGCTTACTTCGTCCAATTTGTAAGAATAAGAGTAATTGTTACCATTTATATAATCTATTGCCATAAAGTCGATGCAGAAGAAGTTCCGGCTATAATCCAGCTGAAGTATCTTCTTTCCTTTTTTGTCGTGGAGAAAATCATGAATATTGTATTCTTTTCCGAAGATAGATAATCCCTTCAGGTTTATTTGAGGCATATAGTCTGCCATAATATAAGCATTAGGCTTGACGGTAACAAATCCGTTTGTCCCTCCGAAGAACAAAGTTTCGGTCCGCGAGTCTTTATAGAAAGCTCCATCACTGAATTCAGTGACTTCCAGTCCGTTTTCCCGGTCGTAAGTCTGCCCGGTATTGGTTTTAGGATTGAACCTTACCAGTCCTTGATTCGTGCTGATCCAAAGGTTATTTTGCTGGTCTTCCAAAATGCCATGTACTGTGTTGTTTGAGAAAAGGTCAGCCCTGTCATGATAATGTGAGTAATCTTCATTGAAGTGAAGTAGTCCGGAACTGGTTCCCAACCAATATCCTTTCTCATTTTTATAAATGGCGAAAATATCATTGGCCGTCTGACTGTTCACTACATTATCAAACCTGTATGGAGTTAGCTGTTCGGTTTCGACATTGAGCCGGTAGGCTCCATAGCCACGATTACCGAACCAAAGGATAGAATCATTCTCTTGGAAGGAGGTAAAGAAATAATTGGAAGCCATACGCCCGTCATCCAGAACAATTCTGGTAGCCGATTTAACGGAAGGAGCGCTACCGGCTTTATCCAAAATAACTTTTACGATACCCTCACCTACAGTGGATACCCATAAAGTGGTATCATTTAATTCGTTGATGGAGTGTACATATTTCACCTTCTTTCCATCGGCTATCACTGTAAACGCTTTCAACTGTTTATTCTGGTATGAATAGTAGTTAAGCCCGTTTTCCGTTCCAATCCATAGCCTGTTCGCAGAACCCGGGGCAAAGCAATAGACGGTGTTGTCGGTTAAGGTACTGTTGCTGATGGAGATCCGGTCGAAAGAAACTGCTGCATTGGTTTCCGGAGAATAATTCCTGATACGCAATATACCTCCTCCTTTGGTTCCTATCCATAAGGTTTGTTCCTCGTCGTAGTAAACGGTACGTACGGGGTTGTTTATCTGGTATACAGGAGTATCCAGCAGTGTATTGGTAATGGAGAAAGTATCATTGAAATACATGTATACCCCTTGTCCGTCTGTTCCTATCCAAACAATATCCTGATATTTGTCCTTCATCAGGCAGAAGATGCCGGAATGGATTTCTGTATCTTGCATCTGGTATTTTATTTTCTGATCGGACATATATTTCAATACGATCAATCCGCTGCTTTTGAAGCCAATGTAATAGTCGTTTTGTTGTTTGATGATGGAAGAAACTTCTCCGCGTGTTTCGACTTCTGCTTTGAGATCTGCAATAAAGTATTGCTGTTGATTTCCGAAGTCATATTCATAGAGTGAGTAGGTCTTATCGATGAAATAGATCAGGTCTTCTTCTGCGAATGCCCATAATAACTGTTCGGAATGTTTGAAAAGATTGTTTGGGGTGAGGGCTATCTCTTCTTTATTCTTGATTATCTGATAGCTGCGGGTGTCATTATTCGAAGTGAATACCCATAGAATATTGTTTTTGTCGATGATAGTGGATAATACGTGTCCGAATGCTATTTGAGGTACTTCCAACTTTTGGAAGAGTTGTTTTTCCGGTTGATAGTAATAGATATATCCGTCGTCTTTTACAATGAAAAGGTCATTATCCCTGCTTTTTGCCATATAGTTCTTGTCTTTGAACTCCGTAAAGCTTTTGGATGTCTGGAGTTTGGTATCCAGACGGTCCAGTCCATAGTTGGTCTGTATCCATAATACATCCTTTTCAGTCTCCATGATGTCGTTAATCAGGTTTCCGGATAATGGGGCTTTCGTCGGGTTGACAGGATTATATACATGTATATTGGTGCCGTCGAAAATATTCAGACCATCACATGAACCGATCCAGATGACTCCCTGATGATCCTGGTAAAGGGATAAGATAGCACTGTTGGATAAGCCGTTTTTGTTTGAAAATTGCCGTAGACTGTATGCATGAATCAAATGCGGAAAGCAGCATAAGATGCAGATAAGCAGTGAAACTTGAGGGAAGTAGTGTTTGTTTTTCATATCTGTATATCGGACTAATTAGGTATTGCAAAGATAGAGAATTATGGTAGGATATGGTTGGGAAGCATAGAAAAAAGAGTAATAGTTTTCTGACTTTTTTGTGCGTTTTACAGCCATAGCCATGTAATTACACTTTTATGGCATAAATATAGGTATGCTTTTAGGCAAGTGCCGCTATTTTTGCGATTGATAAATATCTGTATTATTCACAATAGAATATTTTACTATGAAATTACCAGTTATCCTATTAGCATCTGCGCTGCTTTGTTCAGGTAGTATGCATGCACAGAGTGCAAAACCGGAGAAAAAAGCGAAAGCTTATATGGTGGCAGATGCCCACCTGGATACCCAATGGAATTGGGATGTCCAAACCACCATCAAAGAGTATGTTTGGAATACCTTGTCCCGTAATCTGTTTTTGTTGAAGAAGTATCCCGATTATATCTTCAATTTTGAAGGAGGTGTCAAATATGCTTGGATGAAAGAATACTTTCCCAGTGAATATGAGCAACTCAAAGCATTTGTGCGTTCAGGTCGCTGGCATATCAGTGGCAGTAGTTGGGAAGCATCGGATGTGCTGGTACCCTCTGTTGAGTCTTCCATTCGTAACATCCTGCTTGGACAGGAATATTACAGAAAAGAGTTCGGGACAGAAGGTACGGATATTTTCTTGCCCGACTGTTTTGGCTTTGGCTGGACGTTGCCTACTATTGCCAAACATTGCGGTCTCATCGGCTTTTCTTCGCAGAAACTCGACTGGCGTAACCATCCTTTTTATGGAGAGAGCAAACATCCTTTTATGCTTGGATTGTGGAAGGGGATTGACGGTTCTTCTATTATGCTTGCTCATGGCTATGATTATGGTAAGCGCTGGAATAACATTGACCTGTCGGAAGATAAAGAATTGTTGGGACTGACTAAGCGCACTCCATTGAATACGGTTTATCGCTATTATGGTACGGGTGATACGGGTGGTTCTCCCTCAATAGGCTCTGTCAGTTCTGTAGAGAAAGGTATCAAGGGGAACGGACCGCTAGAAATAATCAGCGCAACGAGCGATCAGTTATTCAAGGATTATCTTCCTTATGAAAAACATTCGGAATTGCCCGTTTTCAACGGTGAATTGCTGATGGATGTACATGGAACCGGATGTTATACTTCGCAAGCTGCCATGAAGCTTTATAACCGTCAGAATGAACTTTTGGGAGATGCTGCCGAAAGAGCGGCCGTAGCAGCGGATTGGTTGGGTATAGCCGGTTATCCGGGTGAAAGTCTGACAGAAGCATGGAAGCGTTTCATTTTCCACCAATTCCATGATGACCTTACCGGTACCAGTATCCCACGTGCTTATGAGTTTTCGTGGAATGATGAATTGCTTTCATTAAAGCAATTTTCAGGTGTTCTGACAGCTTCGGTAGGGGCTGTTTCTGAGAAAATGGATACTCGCGTCAAGGGGGTTCCGGTTGAGTTCTACAATGCACTCGGATTTCCGGTTACGGATGTAGCGGAGGTAGCGATTGAAGCTCCCAAATTCCCTAAAGGTGTCAGTGTTTATAATGCGGAAGGCAAGCAAGTTGCTTCCCAATTACTTTCTTACCGGAATGGAACTGTGTATTTATTGATAGAAGCAACTGTACCTGCTACAGGATATGCCGTGTATGATGTCCGACTTTCCGGAAGCCAGAAGCAGGCAGATTCTTTTGTTTCAGAAACAACAGTGGAGAACTCTGTCTATAAAATCTCATTGGATAAGCAGGGAGATATAATCTCGCTTTACGATAAGAAAAACAATAAAGAACTTGTTAAGGACGGCAAATCTATTCGTCTGGCTCTTTTTACTGAGAATGAATCATATAATTGGCCAGCTTGGGAGATTCTGAAAAAGACTATTGACCGTGCACCTGTTTCTATTACTGAAGACGTGAAAATGAATCTGTGTGAGAATGGTGCCCTGCGCAAGACTTTGTGTATAGAAAAGCGCCATGGCAAATCGTTGTTCCGTCAGTATATCCGGCTTTACGAGGGAGAATTGGCTGACCGTATAGACTTCTACAATGAGATAAACTGGCAGTCAACGAATGCACTGCTGAAAGCAGAATTCCCCTTGAATGTTGATAACGAGAAGGCGACCTACGATCTGGGTATAGGCAGCGTTCAGAGAGGTAATAATATATTGACCGCTTATGAAGTATATGCCCAATATTGGGCGGATTTAACCGATAGTGACGGCAGTTATGGTGTTTCTATTATGAATGACAGTAAATATGGCTGGGATAAACCTGATAATCATACACTCCGCCTGACATTGCTTCATACACCCGAGACTAAGAACAACTATCCGTATCAAGACCGTCAGGACCTGGGATATCATACTTTCACTTATAGTTTGGTAGGGCATGCCGGTGGTTTGGATAAGGCGCAGGTCGTTAAGGAGTCTGAAGTATTGAATCAGCGTCTGAAGGCTTTTGCTGCCGAGAAACATTCCGGAACATTGGGCAAAGCCTTCTCTTTCGCATCTTCGGACAATAGTAACGTTGTCATCAAAGCTTTGAAGAAAGCGGAAAGTTCGGACGAATATGTGGTGCGTGTGTACGAAACGAGTGGCAAAGCTCCACAAAATGCAGTGCTGACATTTGCAGGAACTATTACAAGTGCCGTTGAAGCAGATGGTACGGAGAAGAGTATAGGAAGTGCGGACTTCAGCGGTAATCAGCTGGAAGTCTCTATACAGCCCAACAGCATCAGGACCTATAAAGTCCGTTTCAATGATAATAAGAAGGAAGAATTGCGATGCGAACAACTGCCTCTCAATTATGACCGTAAATGTTTCAGCTGGAACGAATTTCGTTGGGAGGCTAATTTCGAAGCCGGTTATTCTTATGCCGCTGAATTAATACCTGCCGATATAACTGTTAATTGTGTTCCTTTCCATCTGGAAACAAAAGAAGAAATGAATGGTATGTTATGTAGCGGAAATACCTTGCAGCTGCCTGCCGGACATTCCTATAACCGTTTGTATATACTGGCTGCTGCGGCAACTGCTGAAGAAGATGTTAGAGGCGTATTCCAGGCAGGGAAGAATTTGCAGGAGATTGTCGTTCCTTCTTATACCGGTTTCATCGGACAATGGGGGCATACAGGCCATACACAAGGCTATTTGAAAGATGCAGAAGTGGCCTATGTCGGTACACACCGCCATTCCGCTGAGGGAGATCATGCTTATGAGTTTACTTATATGTTCAAGTTTGCCATTGACATCCCTGCTAAAGCAACTGAGGTTATCCTGCCCGATAATAAAGATATTGTTATTTTTGCTGCTACATTGGTTGAAGAACCATATGCACCTGTTAAAGCACTATCTACTTTATTCCAGACTGCCAATGAAGATGATACCAGCTTGCAGAAGACAGCAGAACTGAAGATCAATCTGTTGAAACCGGAACATATTGTTGCTTGGTCGGGATATACCAACGACAATGAGAAACCTGCATTTCTCATTGATGGAAACGAGAATACTAAATGGTGCGATACCTCTATGCTTCCTAACTATATTGATTTTGATTTGGGAATGGAAAAGGAAATAAGCGGTTGGAAGATGGTGAATGCTGCTCAGGAAAGCTATTCTTATATCACTGGCAGCTGCTTCTTGCAAGGCCGGAATAACCCGAATGAAGTATGGCGCACATTGGACTTTGTAACCGGAAACAAGCAGAATGTTATCAACCATTCTTTGGGTAAGACTGAGAAGGTACGCTATCTGCGTCTGTTGGTTACTCAACCGGTACAGGCCGCTAATGGCAAGGACACACGTATTTATGAGTTTGCAGTTTTTTAATAACTCGTTGACGGAATTAATGTCTTTCTGTAAGGTTATGAATTGATTCACCACAGAGTCTCACAGAGTTTTTACCAACTATCCGTTCTGAATAAATCACCCATGCATAAAAAAGGACATCTAACTTAATAGATGTCCTTTTCAAATAATGTATATGATGTGTTACTTCTTGGAATAATGAAATCTCATAGAGAAGATGTGAACCTCAATTATATCATCATTCACAGAGTAGACAAGACGATGTTCAACACTGATTCGTCTTGACCATTTACCTGCCAATTCATATTTTAGCGGCTCTGGCTTTCCTAATCCTGTGTAGGGATGTTCTGCAATGTCATTCAGCAAAGCTGCGATTTTATTCAGAATGGCTTTATTATCACTTTGTGAGAAGTAAAGATATTCCTTTCGTGCTTGTTCTGACAATGTTATTCTGTACATGACACCCTATTTAAGAAATCATCTATGCTTTCTCCTTCATTTTGTGATATGAAATTGCCATTCTTTATGTCTTCCTCTCCTTTGCGTATGGCCTCCATCATTTCAGGTGAGGACATGATATATTCAGTTTCTCTCAAAGAGTTATATTCATCCAGAGAAATCATCACTACTCCCTTCCCATTTCCGCGATTAATAATTACTGTATCGCAATCGTCAACTACTGCGTCAATGTACCCTTTAAGGTTCGCTCTTAAATCTGTATAATTAGCTGTTCTCATAATTCTTCCTTTTTATGATTATGCAAATATATGTACTTATATGCGTACCTGCAAGTTTAATTAGTTAATATTTAAAGTCATTGATGGGCTTACTCCGTTCACTAATGAAGCGTCAGGATCAGCCCCCCAATTTTCCATAAACAATTTGATATTTATCCTATTATCCATTTACTGCCCGGTATAAATGAGATGATCTTTGCTGTTACGAAACAGCAAATGAATGTACTCACTGCAATACAAGGTATAGCCGCAACGGTAGGCAGTGCCAGAGTGTGCTTGAATACTGTTACCCACAACCCGAGCCAGAATATATGCATGAGATACATGCCATAGCTGAGTTTTGATGCTTCTGTTAGAATTCGTGGGGGATTTGGACGATTGATGCATGTGAAAATAAGGAATGTACCCGTTGTAAGAAGCACACAATTGATTGTACAGAAAGCCCATCCTATTTCTATTACAGGTGTGGAAAGAATTTCTCCGGGCACAGCCTGGATATAGAATGAATAAATGGTCCATACAGCTCCGATAATCATTAGAATACCTCCTACGGTGAGACGTTTGGAACGGTTCCATGTAAGGTGAACACGTATGTAATGTGCCAATACGAGGTATCCCAGATAGCCTGAGAAATACCATAGCATGTGGTACTCATTCCAGAAACATTGCCCCCATACTTCACCACACCAGCGGTTGAGATACGGCATACATGTTGATAACAGGAATAGCCCAATGAAGAAACGCTCTTCTTTCTTTGTGGCTTTACTCAGCCACGGTGATATGATGGGTATGAACAAATAAAGACTGATCAAAGGATACATAAACCATAAGTGTCCGGCCTGTGATGGGAAGTTCAGTAATATTCGCGACATATCGTTCAATGATGTCTCTCCATTGATCGCTCCCCACAACATTGGTAAGGTACTATAGAGTATCATGAAAATAAAAAATGGTGGCAGGATGCGTAAGCAGCGCTGACGGTAAAATTGCCATGTGGTCTGTTCTTTTTTCATCGGTGCAAGGAGGAAGGCGGAAACAATCATGAATAGTGGTACTGCCATGCGTGAGAAACCGTCGTAAACTGCTACCCATAGCCGGTCTGTTTCACTGGCCAAATAAGACTGAGGTCCTACCATATCTGTAGATCCGGCAGCGCCATAAAAGTTTTCACTGGCGTGGACCAAAATGACAAGGAAACATGCGAATACGCGTACATAATCTAAAAAAACAATACGTTTCATTTTTTATTTGAGTATTTCTGTTAATAATTTTGTGTTAAAGTAATTCTCAGGGGGAGGAGATTCAAAAAACTTCTCCGGATTAACTGTTAGATTATTCAATTACAGCTGCAAAACCACCATTGCGTGCCAGACTTATAGTTAACTTATCTCCCTTTCTAAGTGTACGCTCTTTCATACGATAATCCATAGCTTGGCGGTTGGCGTTTATTCCGTCTTCAAAGGAGGTCATACGGTAGGTTTGTCCTTCTTTCAGGAAGTTCAGGTTTAGTTCAAAGTCTCGTTGTTGCTCTCTATTATTGGTCATGCCACCGATATACCATTTATCTCCTTTGCGTTTGGCTACGATAGCGTATTCGCCAACTTTGGCTTTCAGAGCAATGGTTTCATCCCAAGTTTGTGGCACTTGGGTGATGAAGCGTGTACATTCGTCGTTACGGTAGTAGAGAGTTGGATTGTCTGCCATCATTTGAATTCCGCTTTCGAATATAATGAATAATCCCATCTGATAAGCGCGTGTACCGATACTGGCTGAATTGGGACGCTCGGAACGATAGATCTCCGGTTGCATACTCAGCATAGCGCCCGGAGTATAATCCATCGGGCCTACTGCATTTCTCATGAAAGGCAGATAAACGCTATTGTCCGGTTGGCATCCACCCATTTGCTCCATACCTCTTACCCCTTCATAAGAAAGGACATTGGGGTATTTGTATTCCAGACCTGCCGGTTTAAATGATCCGTGGAAATCGACGAACAGATGATGCTCGGCTGCTTCTTTGGCAACTCTTTCATAATAGTTTACCATCCATTGGTCGCTTCTGTCCATAAAATCAATTTTGACACCTTTCACGCCCCATTTTTCAAATGTCTCGAACAAACCGAAGTTCTTTTCTACCGTTAACCATGTCAGCCAAAGTACAATTCCTACATTCTTTTCTTTACCGTAGCGGATAAGTTCATGAACATCCACTGTTGGATTGGGAGTATAAGGATCTCTTGTGGACATGGCCCAGCCTTCATCCATGATGATATAAGGTATTCCATAGTGGGCGGCAAAGTCAATGAAATATTTATAAGTATCCAGATTACAGCCTGCTACAAAGTCTACATCCGCTCCGTAAGGGGTGGCACCATTCCACCATTCCCAGCTTGCCAATCCCGGTTTAATCCAAGAAGTATCCTTCAATACATTTTTTTGTGCGAGCTGATAGGTCATGGTATTCTCTATTAATTGTTCGTCGTTTGTGCTGATGACAAAGTAGCGCCAGGGGAAACTGCGTTTTCCATTGGTTCGGGCAATGTAGCTTGCTTCTTTCTCTATTTTGAGGCTACGGTCTCCGTCTTCACCGAATTCCAGAGGAACTTTAGGAAATATGGAAGACATGCTGTTATTGCCATTACTTTTAAAAAACAAAGCCGGATAGTCTGTCAAATCAGATTCACTGATCAGGATTTTATATTCTTTCCGTGTATCTATAAGTACAGGTAGGAGTATCATTGGATCTGACGTTTTCCATTCATTACTTTGTATGTGGCGGTACTCTTCTTCATAAGCTGTTTTAAAACCGCCCGGTTGCTGCACATGAAGCAGATAATTCTCCGGGAAGTTTATCTGAAGAGTTTCGCTGTTCACATCGATTATTCCTTTCTTGTCTGTAATGAAACGATAGGCGACTCCGTCATTGAATGCACGGAATTCAATAGAATAATCTCCTTTGAATTTTAGTAGTAGTTGATTGTATGTGTTGGATACGATGGAATATTTTAGTGGAATTACCGGTGTAAGAGATTCGTTTATGCTTTTTCTGCTTACTTTTGTGAGTTTAGGATTGCTTCCCAATTGTTGGTTACCTACTTCCAATCGAAGAGCACATTGTTGCAGCAATATGTCGTTCCTGTACATCACGTCGTACTGAATCTTATCTGAAAGGTTAATGACTATCCGGAGGTTACCATCCGGTGATTGAAGTTCGTGTGCTTTTTGTCCGTACATGCACAGGATTGTGCAAAAACTTAGTAATAAAAATGATAGTTTTTTCATGATAATAGTCTTTGATTTCCTATTTGCAAAGGTAGCGTGTGACATGAATAATTAGTTATAGATTTGTGACATTATAGTACGTTTCCAGTCTTGTTAGATCTTTAGCGTTACTTAACACCACCAAGCAGTGCAAACTGATGAACAGTTCCAATATCAATCGCCTAAGATGTCTTTCCT
>OIXR01001602.1_pt1 | contig 14712 bp, 10 predicted proteins | sample 1587831 | NCBI WGS metagenome assembly OIXR01 (sample SAMN03283263) | human gut metagenome | biome: human-associated habitat; material: feces | host: Homo sapiens | place: USA | collected 2013
TGACGAGGTTCAGCTTGTCCACCAGCGTCTGCATGATCTTGAACTTGGGCATGGCCACGTTCATCAGGAAGAGGATGAGCAGCAGCAGCAAAGCCACGTCCAGCACCACGATCCAGGACAGGCCCGAAGAGCTGCCGATGACGTGCAGCACACCGCCGATGCCCAGAATGGGCGCATAGGCCACCATGCGCAGCAGCATGACGCAGACGAACTGCACCTGCTGGATGTCGTTGGTGGTGCGGGTGATGAGGGACGCGGTGGAGAAGTTCTCGATCTCCGCATTGGAGAAGTGGATGACGGCGGAGAAGGTCTCGCGGCGCAGGTCGCGGCCGATGGCGGCGGACACCCGGGAGGCCAGGAAGCCCACCGCGATGGACACGGCCACCATCAGCAGGGTCAGGGCCAGCATCTGGCCGCCTACCTTATATAAATAGTGCATCTGCACAGCGTGGGCAATGCCCTGGGCCGCGTACTCCAGCTCCACCAGCAGCAGAGCCTGGCTCTTCAGGTTCTCCACCACGGTGTCGTCCAACTGGCCGATGGCACCGGTCAGCTGCTGCTGCACGGCGTCGCGGCTGAAGCCGGGCATCTGGCTCATGGCGGCAAACTGGCCGCACACGGTGTCCAGGTCCTCCGCCGTGGGGGTCACAGTCTCGGTTTCCGTGTCGGGATTGCGGTCGGCACCGGAGGCCTGCAGGTCCGCAAGGCCGGTCATGCCCATGCCGGTCTGCCCGGCGGGGGTGTTGGCTGCCTGGGCGGCTGCCAGATACAGCACGATGTCCGGCGTGGTCACAGCATCTTCCAGCGCAGTGCGCTCGTCGGCGGTCAGGTCGGTGCGCAGGCGCAGCACATCGCCGTCGGCGGTGTAGGCGTTCTGGAAGGCAGCGGCGTCCTCCTCGCGCATCAGCAGCGAGAGGGCATCCAGCGTGCTCTGCCGCACTGTGTCGGGCAGGGGGCTTTCGATGCCGCCCTGCTGGATGCCGGTGTCCACGATCTTGCTGGTGTAGTCCGGCAGCGACAGATCGCAGTACGCCTGCACGAACAGCAGTGCGAGCACCACGAGGCAGACGGCCCAGTGACGGGCCAGCTGCTTAAAGATCTTTGTCATGGTTTGGTTCTCCCTTCGGTTTGGTGGTACGCGCAGCGTTTTCCGCAAGAATGGCTTCCATCAGCGCGCCGCGCAGCGCTTCCATCTGGGCCAGCTGTTCCGGCTCCAGCCGGGCCATGACACTGGAAAAGTAGTCCCCAAGAGCAGCCTCGCACTGTCGGCAGGCCTCGTATCCCTTGGGCGTGAAACGCACCAGCGTCTTGCGGCGGTCGGCAGGGTCGGCAAAGCGTTCCACAAGGCCGTCCTGCTCCATCTGCCGCACCGTGCGGGAAATGGCAGGAAGCGGTTGATGAAGCTCCTGAACAAGGTCGGAGATATAAACGGCACCGTCCTGTCCATGGAGACGAATGCAGCCCAGCAGCCCTTCCAGCATGGGAAAGTGGCACTTGGGGCAGTCGGCCAGAGCGGCCTTCATGCCGGCCTTGGATGCTTTGCTCAGCCGGTGGATGTAGCGGCAAAGCCCACGGAAACTCAACGTGGATTCCTCAGACACGCGATCCCTCCTCTCAAAAATTGCTTAACAACTGTTAACTGTTAACGCTTGATAATAATAGGCTTTTGCAGGCCGGATTGCAACCCCCTGCAGGGATTGTTTCACAAAAGTTCACAAACGTTTGTGTCCCGCATACACATAAAGCAAAGGGGGCATCGGGCATGGAACAGCGCTTGTGGATGATCCTGCAATTGTTCGGCGGGGCGGCACTTTTCTTATACAGTATGGACACCCTCACGGACGCTTTGCAGCAGGCGGCGGGGGACACCCTGCGGCAGGCCCTTGCCCGGCTCACGGCCCACCCGCTGGCCGGGGTGCTCACGGGGGCGGCGGTCACGGCGGTGGTGCAGAGCAGCTCGGCGGTCACGGTGCTGGTGCTGGGCCTTGTGGGGGCCGGGCTGCTGACCCTGCAGCGGGCCGTGCCGGTGGTGTTCGGGGCCAACATCGGCACCACGGTCACCGCGCAATTGCTGGCCTTCCGGCTGGAGGATGCCCGGTATCTGCTGCTGGTGGCGGGGCTGCTGCTCTGGTTCGCGGGGCGCGGGCGTCTGCACGCAGCCGGGCAGGCGCTGTTTGCGTTCGGCCTGCTGTTTGAGGGCATCGCGGTCATGGCCGAGGCCATGGAGCCGTTGGCAGCGGGGCCGGTGTTCCGGCAGTGGATGGCCCAGGTGCGGCACCGCCCCGGCCTGGGCCTGCTGGCAGGGCTGGGCATGACCCTTGCCGTGCAGAGCAGCTCCGCCACCATTGCGGTGCTGCAGCGGGCGGCCGTCCGCCCCGGGCCGGACGGCGGGTGCCTGCTGGGCCTTGCGGGAGCCATCCCGGTGCTGTTGGGGGACAACATCGGCACCACCGTCACGGCGGTGCTGGCATCGGTGGGGCAGAGCCGGGACGCCAAGCGTCTGGCGGCGGCCCACGCCCTGTTCAACCTGTCCGGGGCGGCGGTGTGCTGGCTGCTGCTGCCCCAGTTCACCGCGCTGGTGCGGCTGGTCTCGCCCCACGGGCCGGAGAGCGCCGTGCTGGCCCGGCAGATCGCCAACGCCCACACCCTGTTCAATCTGGGCTGCACGGTGCTGTGGCTGCCCCTGACCCCTTGCATGGTGCGCATCGTGTGCATTCTTTTGCCGGAAAAGCACGCCCCCTGAGTTGAAATGAACGCCCTAAAATGATATAATAACAATGTATCGAACAAATTTTGTGACGCTTTTGTTGCACAAATGATAAACGGACCCTTCTGTGGGCCTGCAGCGGTGTGCGGCTGCCAGGGCACAGAGCGAACCAAGAGGACGTGTTTACTATGAAGGATATCATCAACGGGTTGATCGAGCGGTTCCGCAGGCAGCATGTACAGGCCCGGCGCTATGTGGCCATGATGCTGGTGCTGGCCCTGCTCACCACCCTGTTCGTCAACTGGCAGCTCCATGGGGTGGGCATCTCCATGACTGCCGACTACCACTGCGGCTACGAGGAGCACCAGCACACGGCGGCCTGCTACGAAAAAGTGCTCACCTGCGGTTACGAGGAGGGCGAGCCGGAAACGCCCGTCACCTCTTCGGACAGCAGCGCCGATCCGGTGTCCGCCTACAGCGCGGCCGAGCCGGAAGAGCCGGAAGAGCCGGTGCAGACCGAGCCGGAGACCATCTGGGTGCCCCATGAGCACACCGATGCCTGCTACGAGGAGCACCGGGTGCTGACCTGCTATCAGGAAGAGCACGAGCACACCGACGACTGCTTTGACGAGTACGGTGCGCTCATCTGCGGCGAGTTCGAGCATATCCACGACGACAGCTGCTACACCACCGAGTATGAGCTGGTGTGCGGCCTGGACGAAGGCGAACTGGTGGAGGAGCCCAATCCCGCCTATCAGGAAATGCCTGCCAGCCGCCCCGTGGTGGACCTGCCCACTGAGCCGGCCGAGACCACCCCGGAGGAGCCGGTGCTGCATCACCACACCGACGCCTGCTACACCGAGGAGCTGGTGTGCACCATCCCGGAGCACCACCACACCGTGGAGTGCCTGGCCGATACCCAGGCCGACGTGGAGACTGCCGAGGAATGGCAGGCCGCGGCCAACGTGGCCCTGAACGGCAACTGGGCCGAGGACCTGCTCACCGTGGCAAAGTCCCAGCTGGACTACCAGCAGAGCGACAAGAACTTCAAGCTGGATGTGGAGGACCAGCAGGTGCTGCGCGGCTACTCCCGCTATGGTGCCTGGTACGGCAACCCCTACGGCGCCTGGGACGTGATGTTCCTGTCCTACTGCCTGCACTTTGCGGGTGTGCCCCAGACGGTGGTGCCCCAGCGTGCGGGCGTGATGGCCCTGCACAGTGACCTGCGCGGCTCCCAGTGGCTCACCGACGCCGACGGCTCCACCGCAAGGCCCGGCGATATCGTCATCTACAACACCCTCACCACCGAGCAGGTGGCCGTGGACGAGAGCTCCTATGGCATCGCCCTGCTGGACCTGGACGAGGACCCCGACACCGCCGCCCAGCTCACGGCTTCCGAGCCGCAGGTGGACACCCGCACCGTGACCACCGAGACGGTGGGCGTCGTGTCCGCCGTGGACCCCGACGCCGGGACCCTGACCGTGATCTCCGGCAACGTGGACGGCAAGGTGGCCGAGGTGTCCGCTGCCATGTCCGACGTGACCAGTGTCATCTCGGTGACCGGCGCCTATGCCGCCGAGACCACCGCTGCGGCCCCGGAGGACCCGGCAGGCTCCCAGGAGGAGCTGGACGGCAGCTATGCGCTGCTGGAAGATGAGGATGGCTTTGGTGCCACCGTGGACTGGGTGGGTGACGCCGACCCCTACGGCATCGCCCTGCTGGCTGCCGGGGACGACCATGATCTGAACACCTGGATCACGGATGTCAATTATGAAAAGACGACCGACGGGAAAACATGGACATCTATCGGCGCGGGCAGCGTGACCGTGGACAGCGGCACCCGCGTCCGCGTGAACCTGAAGTATACCGTGAATGCCGGTGTGCTGACGCCCACCCACAATACCCTGACCTACCAGCTGCCCAAAGGCCTGCCCATGCCGGATGTGACGACGGGCAACATCGTGGATGAGTCCGACAAGGACGAGGCCGGCAATGCAAAAGTCGTGGGCAGCTTCACCGTTGACACCGACGGCACTGTGACCCTGACCTTTACGGACGAAAAGTTCATCGGCACCGACGAGAAGGGCGGCCTGACATTCACCGGTACCTTCAAGGCCGCCGTTACGGCGAGCGCCGACAACTTTGAGGACGAGAAGGAGATCAAATTCAAGGACGACTGCATCCTGACCATCAAGCCGAAAAAAGCGGATATAAAGATCAGCAAAGGGAGCTCCGACAGAGATAGTGCCTTTGATAATCATCCGGAAAATGGCACCTTCATAAACCATTATATGGTGACGGTGGGGACCACCAGCGGTACCAAAGAGCAGGTGTTCCTTACGGACACCCTGAACACGAATAGGAATGGCGAAAACCGTAGCGACTACCTGAAGGGCGGCCAATACCTGGAAAGCTCCTTTGAACTTTACAAGGTGGATGCTTCTGGTGCAAAAACGAAGATCATGCCGGTCCCTGTGTATCAATGGACAACGGATAGCCACGGCTACCCCCAGGTGATCCTTGGCCCGCTGGATCCATTGGAGATTGGAGAAAAGTACATCTGGTACTACGACGTTCAGCGGGACTATGCGGACTTTGACAAGATGCCAAACGGCGTCGCTATCATCAACAACACGGCGAAAGCCGAGGCAGGGCGCAATGTAAAAGATGAGGCTGACGCATGGTACACATGTAAAACCTCTCGCATAGAGAAGAAAGGCGAGTACGACCCCAAAACAGGCCGCATCCAGTGGACGATCACTGTAAAGGTACCCCATTCTTTCCTGGGGTCCTATCTCCTGCAGGGCTGCAAGATCACAGATGACTTGCCAGACGGTGTGAAAATCGTAGGGGATGTAAAGGTAGGCAACGATACGATATCGGCAGAGGAATTCCAGAAAAACGGCTATACCATCCCGGCGGGTTATGATGGAACAGAGCTGAAGATCACCTTTGAGACCACCACCCCCATCGGCGGCGGCTCGGTGACCAACACGGCACAGATCCTGACCAAGAGCAACCATCCCTTTGAGGCCTCGGATACTGTGAACATCGGGAAGGGCGATTGGAGCCTGAGCAAATCCATTGCCACCAGGGGCGAGACGCCCACCTGGAACCTCTCGGCCACCAACAAGGCCGGTGAAGCGGAGTTTACCCTGTGGGATGTGCTGGACGACGCTGAGAACGACCAAGGCGAGACAAAAGAGGACACCCACTATGCCATTGCAAAAGAGCTGGATGACGCCATCAAGGCCAATCTGACCCTGACCATGCACGACAACACGAAGCTGACCTATGCGCAGGCTGACGTGGCGGGCAACACCATCGAGATGACCTACTACGCCGACAGAGACGGCACAGAACAGGTAAACGCAGGTGACTCGCGCACCCGTGTGCGCAGCTTCAGCATCCATGTGAAAGCCGGGGACGGCCAGAACCCCGTGCGCAGCATCTCGGTGACCGGCATCCCCACCCATGAGGAGCGGGACGATGTGCCCACCGGTGAGGTGTGGACCTATAAGAACACCATCCATATCGACGGCGTGAGCGGCAATGATTCGGCAGAGGACACCTACCGCAGCTACAAGAAGTTTGAAAAGGGTGTGGCCGCAAAGAGCGGCGGCGACGAGACCGGTTATCTGACCGGCAGCAACAGCTTCGAGCTGAGCGACCTCAGCGGCAACAACCTCCACTACCAGTTGGTGCTGCAGACCTCCGCCGACGATAGGGACGAAATCACGGTTACCGACACCCTGCCGGAAAACGTCGGCTTCAAGGTGGAGAATGTCAAGATCGCGCTGGATGAGGGCGACTTTGTAAAGATCAAGGATAAAAAAGTAGACTGGGCGACGGCAGAGTATGACGAAACTACCCGGCGGCTCACCATTAAAATCAGCAACTACAACAAGTCGGGGCAGGAGGAACACCGCATCCGCATCCAGTACAAAGTGAGCGTGAGCGACGATCCCAGCTGGAAGAACCCCTCGGTGGGCAAGCTGACCTACACCAACACCGCCACTTGGGGCGAGCAGACCGACACCACCACCACCACCGTGACCCGCAAGGTGGAGCAGGTGAAAAAGACCGGCTGGCAGGACCCCGGCAACGACCGGAAGCTGCACTATCAGGTGGTCATCAACCCGGCCGGCGAGGATCTGTCGGCCGGGCAGACCAGAGCGGAGAAGATCGAGCTGTGGGATAACATCAGCACCACCAATGGTGCCATCGCCACCGGCGATGTCAACTCGGTCAAGTTGTATTTTTACGATTACGACGAAACAGTCGGCGTGACCACCGGCAAAGAGGTGCCGCGCAACATGTACCGCATCCTGGAAGCGGACAAGAACGGCTGGCTCCATATGGAGATCCCCAATATGGCGGCCATGATCCTTGTGTATGACTGCAATGTGAAGGATGGCAGTGCTGCCGCCAGCTACCAGGTGAGCAACACCGTGACCCTGAGCAACGGCAGCAAATCCAGCGACAGCGGCATCACCTACCAGGTCAAGGCGGATGCAACGGCCACCACCGCACAGTTCGTGCTGCGCAAGAAGGACAGCTACTCCGGCGTGTCGCTGGAGGGCGCGGAGTTCACCATTTACCAGTACGACAAAGCGATTGAAGGATGGACGAAGTGGGCAGGCAACGGCACGGGCACCCTGACCACGGACGAAAACGGTCAGGCCAGTCTGGCTGTGCTGGATAGTGAGACTGCAAGCTGCCTGAAACCGGACGTGCTGTATAAGCTCGTGGAGACCAAAGCACCCACGGACTATCAGCTGGATGCCACCCCGCACTACCTGCTGTTCCGCAAGAACGCCAGCGCGGAGAACGAGCAGCAGGCCTTTGCAAAGGCGACCGGCCAGGCCGATGGCACCACGACCCTGACTGTGGACGGTGAGACGGTGGACCTGAACCGCAATGTGCAGGTGGGCAGCGATGCCGGCACCACGACCGCCGAATACAGCAACGTGTACAGCAACCTGACCGTCAGCAAGCTCTGGCTGGACCAGGATACCAAAAAGCCGGTGGAACCGGCGGTGGACAGCATCCACATCAAGGTCTGGCAGTACACCGACAATGACAAGGACAGAACGTTGTTTGCCGAAGCCGACCTGACCGCAGATAACAACTGGACCTGGTCCGAGTCGGGGGACAAGCTGCCCCTGACGGACGAGAACGGCAAGGCGTACCACTACCTGGTGGAGGAAGAGACCACCGGCAACTGGAACGTGTACATTGACAACAATGGAGTCCAGACCGGCAATATCACGGTGCAGAACTATGTTTACACCGGCTACGAGCTGCCGTCCACCGGCGGCATGGGCACGGCACCCTTCGGGGTGCTGGGCGGCGCACTGGCCGCTGCAGCAGCCCTGCTGCTGGTCCGCAAACGGAAACAGAACGAGGAGGAGTGAGCAGCCATGAAACAAAACAAAAACAACCGGTTTGCCGCTCTTCTGCTGGCGCTGTGCATGGCCGTGTGCTGTGCACTGCCCGCGCTGGCAGCCCCCGCGGCCAGCGCCAACATCGACCTGAGCCGCACCGGCAGCATGGACGTGACCCTGTACGACCACCAGAACGACGTCCCCCTGCGGGGCGGCGCACTCACCGTGTACAAGGTGGCGGACGTGGCCCGCACCAACGGCGACCTGCACTTTGTGTACACCGCCGACTTTACGGGCTGCGGCATCGCGCTGGGCGACCTGACGGACAGCACGCTGGCTTCCAGGCTGGAAGCCAAGCTGCCCGCCCGCGCCGCCGGCACCACCCATAAGATCAGCGAGCAGGGCATCGTCTCCTTTGACGCGCTGCCGCTGGGCCTGTACCTCGTGGTGCAGACCGAGAACTCCAAGGGCTACGAGGCCATCAATTCCTTCCTGGTGTCGCTGCCCATGGCGGACGAAAGCGGCTGGCTCTACACCGTGGACGCCACCCCCAAGGTGGGCGCGCCCACGCAGGAGGTGACCCCGCCCGAACCGGAAACTCCCAGCAAGCCTTCGGAACCGGACAAACCGTCCGAGCCGGAGAAGCCCTCGGAACCGGACAAGCCCACCCAGCCCGACACCCCGGATGAGCCGGACATGCCGGTCAATCCCAACGACCCCAACCGCCCGGTGTCGCCCGGCAACCCGGACAACCCCGTGGCCCCCGGCAACCCGGACAACCCGGTGGCTCCGGGCCGCCCGGACGGCAATGCACTGCCCCAGAGCGGCCAGCTGAACTGGCCCATCCCGTTCATGGCTTGCAGCGGCGTGCTGCTGTTTGCCGTCGGCTGGGTGCTGGACCGGAAGGAGACGCTGGCATGAACACAAAGCAGAAGATCGGCCGCGCCTGCATGATCGTGGGCATCCTGCTCATTCTGGGCGCGCTGGCCCTGCTGGGCTATAACCAGTGGGACGCCAACCGCGCCGACAAGGCCTCCCAGGAGGCCCTGGGCAAGCTGGAAGAGACCCTGACCGAGACCATCGAGGACAACACCGAGGAAGAGATCCAGCCGGAGCTGGACCCGGAGCAGGAGATGACCGTCACCGACATCGACGGCTGGGGCTACATCGGCTATCTGTCCGTCCCGTCCATCGGGCTGGAACTGCCCGTGATGAGCGAGTGGAGCTATGCGGGCCTCAAGGTGGCCCCGGGCCGCTACTCCGGATCCACCTACGCCGACAACATGGTGGTCTGCGCCCACAACTACGCCAAGCATTTCAGCCCCATCAAGTGGCTGGCCCTGGGCAGCGAGGTGTACTTTACCGACATGGACGGCCAGCGCTGGAGCTATGAGGTGTCCAACGTGGAGACCATCCAGCCCACTGACATCGACAAGATGATCACGGCCAGCGACGAGGACGCCTGGGACCTGACCCTGTTCACCTGCACCACCGGCGGCCGCGCCCGCTGCGCCGTGCGCTGCACCCGCACCGGTTACCCGGTCTTGGAGACCAGCGCGGCAGGGCGGATCACGGAGTAAGCAGGACGATTTGGAATTGCCTCCGCTTTGCTCTGGCAATATCAGCGGAAAATTATTTTTAAAGATATGCAATCCCGGAAAATCTGCGGATTTTCCGGGATTGTTTTTTCACGGATGGGCGTTAAGGAAAGTGGCCTGTTCTCTGGAAGGCAAACGATTTAGAATGCCCTCCGCGTTGCTCTGGGCATAAATAGCAGAAAAATTATTTTAGATTTTGCAAATCCGGCAGGGCTGCGGCCCCGCCGGATTTGTATTTTCACGGGAGAGGACGTTACGGGAAGTGGCATCGGCTGCTGTTGGCCTGCGGCCAAAGCGCAGAAGGAGAACTCGCGTTTTGCGGAAAGGAATCCCGTAACGTCCCTCCCGGTGCGATGTCATTCCGGTATCAGATGCCACTCCCCGCCATGACCCCTCTGGTGAAAAGGCAACTCCGGAAAATCCGCAGATTTTCCGGAGTTGCAATAAAAAATAATATTTCCTCTAATTATGGCGCAGCGCACGCGGAGCCATTTTAAATCGTCCTGTTCCGGTTTCCCGCAAGCGTACAGGGAACGGTCGCGCCAGCGTCCACAAAAAAGCACCCGCTATGCGGATGCACAGCGGGTGCCTTGAAGGGCTCTGCGGGGGTGCTCAGTGGGTGGTGCCCATGTTCACAGCCGGGTCGGCGTCGTTCTTCACAACGGCCTCCACGGCCTTCTCCAGGCCGCGGGCGATCTGGTGCAGGTCCATGCTAGGGGTGCCCAGGGGCTTGTTGACCACCTGCTCCATGGCGTAAGGCACATGGATGAAGCCGCCCCGGATGTTGGGGTACTTCCTGTCGATGAGGTACAGCAGGGTGTACATCAGGTAGTTGCACACATAGGAGCCTGCAGTGTAGGACAGGGCGGAGGGGATGCCTGCGTCCTTGATGTTCTGCACCATGGCCTTCACGGGCAGGGAAGTGAAGTAGGCGGTCTCGCCGTCCTCCTGGATGGTCACGTCGATGGGCTGATAACCGGCGTTGTCGGCGATGCGGCCGTCCATCAGGTTGATGGCCACCTTTTCCGGGGTGATGGCGGAGCGGCCGCCGGCCTGCCCGATGCAGATGACCACATCGGGCTGGTTTGCCTGAATGGCAGCTTCCAGCACCTCACCGGCACGGATGAACTCGGTGGGCACTTCCTGCTTGACGATCTCGGCACCGGCGATGGTGTCGGGCAGCAGCTTTACCGCCTCAAAAGCGGGGTTGACGGTCTCGCCGCCAAAGGGGTCGAAACCAGTGAGCAGAATCTTCATAGTAAAAAGCCTCGATTCTCAGATATAAATGGACGGCTCCAGAACGGTGAGCTGTCCGTGATCCATGATCATGCGGTTGTCCACATAGATGCAGGGAGCGTGGGTGACCAGATCGTAATGGCCGGAAGCATCCTGCACACCGCCCAGCGCAATGTTGCGCCCGAACCCGATGTGGAAGGTGCCATAGGTGGATTCGTCCTCGATGTAGCAGTTGCCTGCACAGCGAGAGTGGGTGTTGAGCCCGATGCCGAACTCCGCCGCCACCACCATGTTCTCCGGGTCGTGGAAGCGGGCCAGAAACTGCTTGAGCCGCCTGCCGCTGGCATTGTCCTCAATCTCCACGATGCGGCCGCCGCGCAGCTCCACCCGCACGGGGCTGTCCACGATGCCGATATAGCCCATGGAGCCGTCCAGGATCAGGGTGCCGTTGGTGTCGCTCTCCACCGGTGCCACATACACTTCCACGCTGGCAGAGGAAAGGCCCTTGCCGTCGTGGCAGCAACCGTTGAAGAAGCCGGGCACACGCCCTTCGATGTTGAAATCCAGGTTCGTGCCAAGCTCCGTGGTCACATGGATGTGGCTGGCGTTCTGGTAGCAGGCCATGATGATGCTGGCCATGATCCTGCTTTTGGGCAGGCTCATGTTCAGGAAGTCGTAGCTCAGCAGTGACTGCCCGTTGCTGGTGCTCAGCGGCAGCGACAAAAACCGGTTGCGGCGGGCGATGACCCGCTTGACGGCCCGTGTGGTGATGAGGGAATACTCGGCAGCACCGATCACGGCGTTGTAGGGGTCAAAGGCGTCCTCGCGGTCATCGAAATACTGGCCCACCTGCTCGTGCAGGTCGTCCAGCATCAAAACATCCGCCACGCTGCCCACCGCCTGTGCGGCTTGCTGCATGGCTGCCACCTCGACAGCATACTTCTGGCTGGATACGATCAGGATGCGTTCGCCTGCACGGAGCCGGACCCAGTCCCGTATAATGACATCGGCTCCGTGCTGTATTGCTTGTTCCATTGAATCACTCGATCTAACAAAAAAATCACTTCAGGAGGATCATCATCACGATCTGGACCACCATCATGATGATGGCAACAGGAACCTGATTCTTGATGACGCCCATGGGCTTCTTCATATCCAGCAGTGCCACGGGCACGGTGTTGAAGTTTGCAGCCATGGGGGTGCACAGGGTGCCGCAGAAGCCGCAGGTCAAAGCCAGCATGCCGATGACCACCGGGTTTGCGCCGTGGGCCAGCACGAACGGGTAGCCGATGCCCACGGTCATCACGGTGATGGCGGCGTAGGCGTTGCCCATGATCATGGTGAACAGCATCATGCCGATGGCGTACACCACGATACCGGCGTTCACATTGCCCTCGGGGATGATGTGGCTGACCAGGTCAGAGATCACATCGCCGACACCGGCAGCGGTAAACACAGAGCCCAGGCAGGCCAGCAGCATGGGCAGCATGGACAGGGGGCCCACGGTGGACAGCATGCGCTCGGAATCGTTCAGGAAGGTGGAGGGCTTGTTGTCGCGGTTCATGATCATCAGCAGGATGATGGCCACGAGAACGCCCAGAGCCACGCCGTTCAGGGCGGACAGGCCGATGCCCAGGCCGGTGATGGCGCAGATGACGGCCAGCATGCCAATGCTCAGGGTGGGGACAAAGATCTTCATGCCAATCTTCTCATAGGTAGCCTCGGTCTCGGCTTTGGTGGCAGCAGAGACAGCGCCCTTCTTGACCTTCTTGAGGATGGCGGGGATGCACATCACCACCACCAGGATGCCGCTCACCAGAGAGGGCAGCCAGCGGCCCAGGGCAAGCACGACGCCCAGCACGGCCCAGAAGATAAAGGTGCCCACGGGTTCCGGGTTCTCCTTATCCTTCAGGTTCTTCACGCCGCAGTAGATGCACAGCAGGCCGATGATAAAGTAGATGATCTCCATCACCTTGGTGGACAGGCTGTAATCAGCACTCATAAAAAAGCTCATTCTTCTGTCCTCCCTTACTTATAGTACTTCTGGATCATCTTGCGATCCTTGATCACATAGAATACGATGGCGACCACAGTGGCAATGATGCACACGGGGATCTCGATGGCAGCCAGCTGGGCCAGCTCCACCTCGATGCCCAGGCCGGCCAAAGTGCTCTGCACCAGCAGGCCGCCGGAGCCGCCCACGAACAGGACCTGACCGAAGAACCAGGTGATGTTCTCCATGCCGGAAGCCATGCCTTTCAGCTCCTCGACATGCTCCTCGTTGGGCTCATAGCCCTGTGCTACAATGGCACCTTCGGCCATGGGCATGATGACGGGGCGCACGAAACCGGCCACGCCGCCAAAGCCCACGTTGAAGGCTGCAAAGATCGAGCGCATCACGCCGTAGATGCCGATGACCAGACCGGAGGTGGCACCCTTGAACTTGCCGATCAGGGCAGCGGCTGCTTCACGCAGGCCGTTGCGCTCCAGCGTGCCGGTGACCAGCATCACGATGATGAAGATGGCCATGCTGCGGTTTGCCACAAAGGTGCTGCCCAGCGTTTCCAGCAGAGTGACCGGGCCCAGACCGCCAACCAGTGCAGTCACAACGGCTGCCACCAGAATGACCAGAATGGAGTCCAGCTTCAGTGCAAAGCCAGCGATGACGATGACAATGCCAAGTAGTTTCAGTAGTTCCATAATTGCCTTCCTTTATACTTATATTTTCCCGGCGCTGTGCTGGCGGTCCGCCTGTGGGTCAGCAGGCAGGCCGTCGGCACTACGCCGAAAAGTCCAGAGAAAATGCCTTACAGGCGGATAAACGCTGCCAGCAGCAGAGAAAAGCCTCCTGCCGTAAGCCACAGCGGCACCAGACGACGGCCCAGGTGAGCTCCGATATCGCAGTGCTCCAGCACCCCGGAGGCCTTCATGGGCACCACCGTGGTGGCTTTGGGCACGGCCTCTGGGCTGCTGTAGGGGTTGGTGGAGGTAAACTCACCAGTGCCGATCTCCCCGGGGCAGGCGTACACCCCAAACCAGGAGGACAGCAGCCCACCCTTGCCAGCGCTTGTCTTGCACACGCGCACCCGCTGCACCGTAAGGGCCTGGGCCTGCTTTTCTTCCACCAGCAGGTTGACCCGGACCATATTTACCAGGTTCAGTATCGAGGAAATGGCGATGAGAGCGTCCAGGATCAGGACCAGGATCAATAACGAGTGCATGGGGCACACCTCCTGCAAACAGAGCAAGGGCTGCGGCAGCCCCTGGTGCTTTCGTAAGATGGAAATAGTATACCATAAAGTGGGACGAATTGTAAATGAAATATAGATAATCTGTCTAGTCTTCCTAAAAAAGGAAAAATCCCCTGTTTCCCAAAGGAAACAGGGGATTTGCGCCGTTTGGCAGAAATTACTTGTTCTGGATGTACTCGTGGATGGCCTTGGCGGCAGCCTTGCCGGCGCCCATGGCCTTGATGACGGTGGCGGCACCGGTCACGGCATCGCCGCCGGCGTACACGCCGTCACGGCTGGTCTTGCCGTCGTCGCCGTCGGTGACGATGCAGCCGTGCTTGTTGGTCTCCAGGCCCGGGGTGGTGGAGCGGATCAGCGGGTTGGGGCTGGTGCCCAGGCTCATGATCACGGTGTCCACGTCCAGCTCAAACTCGCTGCCCTTCTTCTCGATGGGGCGGCGGCGGCCGGAAGCATCGGGCTCGCCCAGCTCCATCTCCACGCAGGTGATGGACTTGACGAAGCCCTCGTCGTTGGCGTGGATCTCCACGGGGTTG